>Ga0302321_100000668_pt1 | contig 29943 bp, 25 predicted proteins | sample Fen_T0_1_FD_202505 | JGI IMG/M metagenome (GOLD analysis project Ga0302321, IMG submission 202505) | Peat permafrost microbial communities from Stordalen Mire near Abisko, Sweden - Fen_T0_1 | ecosystem: Environmental > Terrestrial > Soil > Wetlands > Permafrost | place: Sweden: Abisko... | reverse complement strand
GACCGGCGCGACCACCCGGCTGCTCCCCGGGACGTCGTTGAGCGCGCGGGTCGTGACCTACGAGGAGCAGATCCTCGCGGACACGCTGCCGGCCAGCATCCTGATCGCCGGGGCCGGCGCGATCGGTGTCGAGTTCGCCTACGTCCTGAACGCGTACGGCGTCGAGGTGACGATCGTGGAGTTCCTGGACCGGATCCTGCCCCTGGAGGACCGCGAGGTGTCCGCCGAGCTGGCGCGCCGCTACCGGCGGGCCGGGATTGCCGTCCACACCTCGACCCGGGTGGAGTCGATCGACGACACCGGCGACGACGTCCGGGTGGAGCTGACCGGCCCGGACGGCGCCCGGCGCACCGTCGAGGTGGACCGGGTGCTGCAGGCGATCGGGTTCGCGCCGCGCGTCACCGGCTTCGGCTTGGAGCGGACGGGCGTCGCGCTGACCGACCGGGGCGCCGTTGCGATCGACGACGTGATGCGGACGAACGTGCCGAGCGTCCTCGCGATCGGTGACGTCACCGGGAAGCTGCTGCTCGCGCACGTCGCCGAGACGATGGGCATGATCGCGGCGGAGACGATCGCCGGCGCCGGGACGATGCCGATCGACTACCGGATGATGCCCCGCGCCACCTTCTGCCAGCCCCAGGTGGCCAGCTTCGGGCTGACCGAGGAGCAGGCGCGCGAGCAGGGCCACGACGTGAAGGTGGTGAAGTTCCCGTTCACCGCCAACGGCAAGGCGCAGGGTCTGGGCGACCCGGTCGGCTTCGTCAAGCTCGTGGCCGACGCCCAGTACCTCGAGCTGCTTGGCGCTCACCTGATCGGGCCGGAGGTCTCGGAGCTGCTGCCCGAGCTGACGCTCGCCCAGCTGTGGGACCTCACCGCGCACGAGCTCGCCCGCAACGTGCACGCCCACCCGACGTTGAGCGAGGCGGTCAAGGAGGCGCTGCACGGGCTCGCCGGCCACATGGTCAACCTGTGAGGGCGGCGCCGGGGCCACGCTTCGGTGAATGATCGTCGCGCCGGGCCCCGGCGGGCCCCGCGCAGGCGTAGGGTGCGCCCGACGACGGAGGTGGGCGCGGTGGTGGTCCTGTTCCTGGCCGGGGTGCTGGCCTGGGTGGTCCTGCGGGTGGTGTTCCGGGCGGTGTACACCATCGGCCCGAACGAGCGGGCGGTGCTGACGAGCTTCGGGCGGGCCCAACGGGCCGCCGACGCCACCACGGCGGCGGACCCGGCGGCCGTCGCGCTCACCGACGACGAGCGGGAACGGTTCGCCTACCCGCAGGTGCGGGTGACCGGGCCCGGTGTCCACGTCAAGCTGCCGTGGCAGCGGGTGCACCGGGTCTCGGTGGCCACCGAGACGGTGTCCATCGCCTTCGACCCCGACGACCCGCAGGCGAACCGCAACGGGACGGTCCTGGACGCCGTCACGCGCGACCAGCTCAACACCGGGTTCACCGGGCAGCTGCGGTACGCGGTGTCCGAGCGGAACCTGTACGCCTACCTGTTCGGCGTCAAGAACCCGGTGTCCCACGTGATGGGCTACTTCGTGTCCGTGCTGCGCGACCGGGTGGCGCACTTCGAGGCGCCGCGCAGCGGCTGGGGCGCCGACCTTGCCGCCATCGGCGCGGGGCCGAACGCGGACGACGCCGCCGAGACCGTGCAGGGCATCTCCATCAACGACCTGCGCAAGAACCTCAGCGACCTCAACGACCACATGATGGAGGAGTGCGTCTCGTCGGTGGTCCGGTACGGGATGGCCCTGGACGCCGTCCTCATCACCGGCATCGACCCGCCGGCCGAGATCGAGTCGGCGCTGGCTGCGATCAACACCGCGCACAACCAGGTCTCCAGCGAGATCAGCCTGGCGCAGGCGTCGGCCGACCAGAAGATCGTGCAGTCCCGCAAGGCGGTCGAGATCGAGACGCTGCGGGCCCAGGCCGAGGTGGAGCCGCTGACCGCGCTCGCGTCCCAGTTGCGCGAGCTGCGCTCGCAGGGCCCGGGCACGCTCGCGCTGTACCTGCGCAACGCCCGGCTGGAGCTGTTCGCCCGTACCCGCTCCCTGGTGACCACGACCGACGCCGGCGACCCGATCGACGCGGCGGGTGCGGCCGGGTCGGCCGGCCCGGTCCGCTCGAACCACTCCACCGGCCAGGGGGCCTGACATGGACCGCTCCGCGCTGATCGCGCTCGTCGCCGGCTTCCTCGCGCTCCCGGTGCTGTTCGCCGTCGCCCGCATGCTCGGGCTCTACCTCGTCGTCCACGAGCGGCAGTGCGTCGTGCTGGAGCTCTTCGGGACGGTCCGGATGGTCCTCGACAGCCCGGGCCTGCACTTCCCGTGGCTGCGGATGGGCCCCCTGGCGGCGCTGGTGCCGATCTTCGGGCACCGGTACGTCGTCGACCTGCGGCTGGACCAGGCCTACCTGCGCAGCCAGGCGGTGAACTCCGAGGAGGGGGCGCCGATGGGCATCGGCGTCTGGTACGAGATGGTCGTCAGCGACCCGGTGGCCTTCCTGTACAAGAACGCCGACCCGCTGGGGTCGCTGCGGGCCAACGTCTCCAACGCGACGGTGCGCAGCCTGAGCAACATGCGCCTCGACCGGATGCTCACCGACCGCCACGACATGAGCCGCACCGTCCGCGAGGAGGTCGGCCGTCGCTCGCGGGAGTGGGGCTACGACATCGGCAGCGTGTACGTGCGGAAGGTCCACTTCCGGGACGGCGGGATGATCCACCAGATCGAGCAGAAGGTCGTGAACCGGCTGCGCCAGGTGACCGCCGCGATCCAGCAGGACGGCGCCAACCGGGTCAGCGTGATCCACTCCACGGCGGAGCGGCAGGCGGCGGTCGAGTTCGCCCGGGCGGCCGCGATCCGGCCCAACATCGTCGGCTCGACGCTGGCCGGGCTCTCGGTGGACCCCGAGATCACCGACACCCTGTTCGCGCTGCTCGAGACGCAGAAGCTGCTGGCCAGCCCGGACCTCAAGGTCACCCGCATCCCCGGGGGCACCCCGGTCATGATCGAGCAGACCGGGCGCTGACGGCCGGGCGCCCGTCGTCGCTCAGTCCGGCAGGGCGGCGGCGAGCCGGATCTCGCGGACCTCGTACGGCGCACCCTCCGCCGCTGCGCCCAGCCGGCGGCGCCCGCCGTCCGGTCGCAGCCCGGCGGACTCGAGGAAGGCGCGCCGGGCGTCGTCGGTGGCCGACGTCCACGCCCGCAGCGCGGTGAATCCCTGCTCGCGCGCGGTCTGCGCGACGGCCGCGAGCAGGCGCGAGCCGTGCCCCGCCCGCTGGTGGGCCGGGTCCACCTCCAGGGCGACGAGCTCGGCGTCCGTGGTGGCGGCGTCGCCGTCCGTGGACGGCCCGACGGCCGCCAGCCCGATGACGGTCGGCCCCGAGCAGGCGACGAGGACGGCGTGCCGGGCGCTCGGCGGGGCGGTGACCGCGGGTTCCCAGCCGGCGCCGAGCTGCTCGACGGTCAGCGCGGCGAGCGCCCCCGCCGGCAGCAGGTCGGCGTAGGCCCGCCGCCAGCTGCGCAGCTGGACGGCGCCCATCGCGCGGGTGTCGCCGGGGCGGGCGGGCCGCACCGAGGCGTCGGCCGCGCTGGGGGCGAGCACATCACCGGTCTCCACCCCGCCAGTCTCGCACTCAGGTCACCAGGAGGCCGACCACGTACGTGCCCAGGACGAGCATGGCCGCCGTCAGCTCCACCAGCACCGAGAGGCCGGCGCCGAGCAGGGCCGCCCGGGTCGACGGCCAGGCCACCCGCAGGCCGCCGAGCCGCGCCGCCTCCGCGAGCCAGACGCCGAGCACGAAGCCCAGCACCAGCCCGACGACCGGGACGACGAACATGCCCACCAGGCCGACGCCCACCCCGGCGAGCAGCGTGCCCGTCGGGATGCCGGCGCTCTTCAGCCGCCGTCCCGGCCAGGCGTACTTGACCACGACGCCGAGCACGGTCCACAGCGTGCACAGCACCAGGACCGCCCAGCGCCCCCACCCGACGTCCGCGAACAAGGCCCACACCAGCACCGACGCCCAGCAGAGCAGCAGCCCCGGCAGGACCGGGACGACCACGCCCACGATGCCGACGACGATGCCGATCAGGCAGAGCACGGGCAGCATCGACGCCGTCGTGTCCTCGACCGGCATCGCGATCACCTGCATGGCGACGACCGTACCGGCAGCAGCACCCGTCGTCCTGGCCGCATGGCCCGCGCCCTAGGGTGGCCACGTGCCCGCTCCAGGAGACCTCGGCCGGCTCGCCGCGCAGGTGTTCGACGCCGTCCTGTTCGACCTCGACGGCACGCTGGTCGACTCGACGCCGGCCGTCGAGCGGTCGTGGCGCGGCTGGGCCGACCAGTACGGTCTCGCGCCCGGGGCCTGGCGGATGGCGCACGGGGTCCCGGCGCGGCAGGTGCTCGGCTCGCTGGTGGCCGCCGCCGAGCTGGACCACCAGCTCGCCGTCCTGGAGCAGCTCGAGATCGCGGACGTCGACGGCGTGGTCGCGCTGCCCGGCGCGGTCGCCGCGCTCGCCGCCCTGCCGGCCGGTCGGGCCGCCGTCGTCACCTCCGGGACCCGCCCGCTGGCGCACGCCCGGATCCGGCACACCGGGTTGCCGGCGCCCGACGTGGTGGTCACCGCCAGCGACGTCAGCGTCGGCAAGCCGCACCCGGAGCCCTACCTGCTCGCGGCACGGCGGCTCGGGGCCGACCCGCGCCGCTGCCTCGTCGTGGAGGACGCCCCCGCCGGGATCACGTCGGCCCGGGCGGCGGGCTGCGCGGTCCTCGCGGTGACGACGACGCACCCGCCCGCCGAGCTGGACGCCGACGCCGTCGTCCTCGACCTGGCCGCGGTGCGCCTGGTGGCCGACCCGGACGGCGTGCGCGTCCGCTTCCACCCGGCCTGAGGTCGCACCCTCCGCACCTGCCGCACCTGCCGCACCTGCCGCACCTGCCGCACCTGCCGCACCTGCGGGGCGCTGTCGCGGCTACCCCGGCAGGCGGCACAGGACGGCGGCCGCGCTCGCCAGGTCGGGCACGCTCAGGGTGGCGGCCGGTTCGTCGGGGGCGTCGGCGTACTCGCCGGTGCCCACCCGCACCGAGCGCGCCCCCACCGCGGCGGCCACCGCGACGTCCTTGCCCGGCCGGTCACCGATCATCACCAGCTCGCCGACCGGCACCCCGAGCAGCTCCGCCGCCCGGTGCAGGCCGGCCGGGGCGGGCTTGCGGAACGCCCGACCGCCCAGCTCGTCCGTGATCACGACCGCGTCCACCAGGGCGGCCACGCCGGTGGCGGCGAGCTTGGCGTGCTGGATGCGCGGGTCCCCGTCGGTCAGGCAGGCGAGCGGGTAGCGGGCCGCGAGGGCGGCCAGCGCGCGTGCCGCACCGCGGTACAGCGGCAGCCGGGCGGGCCGGTGGCCGGTGAACGCGGCCACGAGGTCGGGCAGCAGCTCCGCCGCCCGGCCGGGGTCCACGCCGCACGCGGCCAGCGCACGGTCGATCGTCCCGCCGCGGTCGGACCCGTGGCGCAGCTGCGCCCGCAGCGCCCGCGTCACGGCGGCGCCGTCCAGGCCGAGCGTGGCCGCCGCGGCGCCCACCGACGCCGCCGCGCCGTCCAGGTACGCGCGCTGGGGGTAGATCGTGTCGTCCAGGTCGACGACGACGCCTGCCGGCGCGGGGCCGGGCCACACGGGCAGCGCGAGCAGCCCGGCGGGTGAGGAGGTCGGTGTCATTCGGCCGGCTCCCAGGGGAAGGTGCCGTCGCCGAAGTCGGGCTCCGCGAGCTCGAGCAGCGCCGTCGTCGCCGGGTCGGACAGGATGTCGGCCACCCGCTGCCCCGTCCGCCCGTCGCCGTACGGGCACTCCAGCTCGGCCACCCGGGCCAGTTCATCCGGCCGGCTGAGCCGGACGGCGGCCTCGGCCGCCGAGGCCGCCTCGGCGTCGGAGGTGAGCCCCGTCAGTACCGCCGAGCCGTTCTCGACGCTCTCCCAGCGCGGGGTCGACCGGCGCAGGACGACGACCGGCACCCCGAAGTAGGCGGCCTCCTCCTGCAGGCCGCCGGAGTCGGTCACCGCGACCTTCACCCCGGCCAGCGCCGTCAGTAGGTCGGGGTAGGGGAGCGGGTCGCACAGCCGTACCCCGTGCATCGTGTTCAACCGGTACCCGAGGCGGTGGTGCTCCCGCAGCCGGCCCGCCGTGCGCGGGTGCACCGGGAAGAGCACCGGCCCGACGTTCGCGGCGAGCTCCGCCACCAGGGTGACCAGCCGTTCCAGGCGCTCGGGATCGTCGACGTTGCTCGCCCGGTGCGCGGTGAGCAGCACCCCGGCGCGCTCGGCGACGGGTCGGCGCTCGACGGCCCGGGCCCGCAGGGCGTCGATCACCGGGTTGCCGACGACGAACACCCGGCCGGGCGCCACGCCCTCCGCCGCCAGGAACGCCGCCGCCCGGTCGGTCGGGGCGAAGTGGAGCTGGGCGACGGCCGCGGCGACGCGGCGGTTCACCTCCTCGACGCTGCGCTGGTTGAAGCTGCGCAGCCCGGCCTCCAGGTGGGCGAACGGCACCCCGGCCCCGCGCGCCGCCAGGGCGTAGGCGGGCACGGTGTGCGTGTCTCCGAGCGCGAGGACGACGTCGGGCCGGTGGGCGACCAGGCTGGCGGCGGCGCCGGCCACCAGGGCGCCGAAGCGGTCGGTGCCCTCGGGCAGCGCGTTCCGGACGTCCGGGACGAGTCCCAGGTCGCGCTCGACGTCGGCCGCCATGGCCGCGTCGGTGTGCTGGCCGGTGTGCACGGCGGTCACCACGTGTCCGGCCGCGCGCAGCGCGCGGACCACCGGCGCGATCTTGATGACCTCCGGCCGGGTGCCGAACGGGACCAGGACGAGGCGGCGGACCTGCGGTCGCGCCGGTGGGCGCTTCGCCGCCGGCCGGCTCGGCAGGCGGTCGTCGGGGGCGCCGGCCTCGGCGGGGTGGGCCGAGCCGGTGCCCGTCGGCCATCCCAGCCGGGCGCCGGACCCGGGAGCGTCGCGCCCGGTGTCGCGACCGGTGTCGCGACCGGCGTCGCGACCGGTGGCCGGCGCCGTCCGGACCAGCAGGCCCTGCCCGCCGAGCACCTCCCACGCGTCCGGCCCGTCGTCCGGGCCGGTCGCCTCCGCGTCGCCGTCCGGGTCGGTGCCCAGGTCGTTCGCGACCGTCGTGGCACCGCCGGCCGGGCGCGCGGGGGCGCCGCCGGTGGAGGGCTCGCCGCCGCGGGGCGTGGGGATCCGGGTGAAGGGGTCGACGACCTCCGTGCCGTCGGGCCCGGAGTACAACTCGCTGAAGTGCCGGACCATCCGCACGCCCGGCGCGAAGGTCAGGGCCGGCAACTCGGCGTCCGGGTCGAGGATGCCCGTCAGGAAGGTCCCGACGACGTCGGCCCCGGCGGCCAGCGTGAGCGGCAGCCCGCCGGAGAAGCGCGGGTTGACCTCGATCACGGTGACGTCGACGGCGGCGTCCGGGTCCGCCGCCAGCGCCTGCGGGTCGGCGACGAAGCCCTGCACGCAGGCCGGCCCGGTCAGTCCCACCGCCGCCAGGTTCGCCGCCACCACCCGCGTGACCGCGGCGGAGTCGAAGGTGGTGCCCCGCACGGAGATCCCGGCCTTGGTCTCGTCGCGCCAGCGCGGGACGCAGGTCAGCAGCGTGCCGTCGCGCGCGACGAGCGCGTCGGCCGTGAACTCCTGGCCGGTGAGCCGGGTCTGCGCGATCGCCGACGGCACCACGGTGAACGCGCGGCGCAGCTCCGCGAGGCTGTCGACGGCCAGCACGTCGCGGCTGCCGCGGCCCGAGGCGGGCTTGACGATCCAGGGGCCGGGCAGCCCGACGGCGTCCTCGACCGTGCTCGCCGTGGCCGGGTGGGGCACCCCGGCCGCGGCCAGGACCGCAGCGAAGGCGGCCTTGTCGTTGCAGGTGGCGGCGGCGGCCAGCGGAGGCAGCCAGGTGCGGCAGCCCAGCTCCGCGAGTCGCGCGGTGACGCCGTCCAGCGCGGTGTACTCCTCGGCGACGGTGCAGATAAGCGCCGCCGGCCGGTGCCGGTCCACCACCCGCGCCAGCGCGTCGGGGTACGCCGGGTCGTCGGCCCGTGGCAGGACCGCCGAGAGGCAGCCCAGCCGCATCCCGGCGGCGCCCGGGTCGGCGTCCAGCGCGAGCACCTGCTCACCGGCGGCCAGCAGCGACCGCACCACGGCGATGCCCGCGGGGCCGCCGGCGCCGGTGACCGCGACGAGCGTGCGGCCCGGACGGCGCGAGGCGACCGCGCCGTGCCCGTGGTCGATGGGCTGGCGCATCACCCACGCCCGCGCCCACAGCCGCAGGGCTAGGATGCGCCGGTCGGACAGCGGCTCCCACTGCCGGGCGGCCACCGCCTCCGCGAGCGCGTTGAGCACCAGGCCGTCGGCCTCGAACGAGGCCACCGCGATCAGGGTGGCTGCGTGGGCACCCAGGCCGTTGGCCGCCAGGGCCTGGACGGCGGCGGCGCGCTCGGGCGGGGACAGGTGGCCGAGGCGGTAGTCGACCCGGTTGCGTTCCCGGCGCGCTGCCAGCCGCTTGGAGAGCACGGCCGGCAGCAGGCGCCGGTGCACGAACCCGAGGACCTGGATGCGCGACCCGCGCGGCAGCTCCTCCAGCTCGACCCGGTAGCCGAGCCCCGGTCGGCCCCAGGCGAGCGGCCGCCGGGCCGTGTGCCGGCCCGAGCGGTCCTGCTCGGCGCGCTGCGGGGGGTGCATCGTGAACGCGACCATGATGAGGAGTCCGATCAGTATGAAGCAGAAGTTGAGGACAGCACCGACCCAGTCGTGGAACAGCACCAGCGAGCGCACCCCGAAGGTGGCCCCCGCCAGCAGGGAGAGCACGAGACGCACCTGGTTGGCGAGCACCACCCAGGTGATGGCCAGGAACAGCCCGACGACCGACTGGCCGCGCTGCCGCATCCCGACCAGGGCGAGCGCGGTGAGCGCCAGGACGCTGCTCAGCGCGGAGCACGACGGGGTCAGGTGGGCCACGATCGGCGGCCCGTCGTGGCGCAGGACGAGGTAGGAGTCGCCGAGCAGGGTGCTCACGTCGTGCTCGCCCAGCAGGTTCAGGATCGCCCCGGACAGGCCCACCTCGAGGTGGCGGCTGGTGTCGATCAGCAGGTGGAAGCCGATGATGCACAGCAGGACGGCGCCGAGGATCTCGGTGAGCACCTGCACCCGGCGCAGGGCGGCGCCGCTCGGGCCGCGGGCCGGCCGCGGGCGCGGGCCGGTCGTCGGCGTCGCCGTCATCGGCGTCGGGAGTCGCGACGGGCGAAGGACCGCCCCGGGCCCGCCCCGGCGACGGCGAGGAGGCCGGCGTCGGGTCCGTCGTCAGGCCCCGCGTCGGGTCCGGCGTCGGGTCCGGCGTGGCCCGGCGCGAGGTGGACCGCGACGTCCGCGGCCACGGCGGCGAGGCCCGCCGGGGCGGTCGGGGCGGCCGGGGCCGCTGTCGCCGTGGTGGTGCCGCCGGAGCGGGCGGTCTTGACCCACGTGTACCGCCGGCCCCACATCCCGTCGATGTAGGCGGCGGTGATCGCCATGATGGCCAGGCCGAACGAGGGGACGAAGGCGGCGAGCATCCAGGCGGCGCGGCGCTCGACCCGGCCCAGCAGCAGCCCGACCGTCAGCTCCGCGAACGGCCCGGCGAACATCAGCACCCCCAGCGAGATGGGGGCCGAGACGCCGTCGCCGCCGATGCCGAAGGCGCGGGCGATCGTCAGCAGGAGCCCGATCCCGCAGAGCACCGGGACGTGGTAGATCCACAGGAACATCATCGTCTCGACCTTGTCCATGACGGACAGGTGCGGAGAGCGCACGACCGGCCACCAGTAGTCACGCAGGCATTTCTGGTGGCCACGGGCCCAGCGGTGCCGCTGCTTCCAGAACCGATGGGTCGACAGCACCGCCTCCTCGAAGTCGACGGCGGTGGGGTCGAAGCGCACCCGGCGGCCCATGAGCAGCACGCGCAGGGTGAGGTCGGTGTCCTCGGTGACGGTGTGCGGGTTCCAGCCCCCGAGCGCGCGCAGCACCTCGATGCTGACGGCGCAGTTGGCGCCGCCGTAGGCGGGCAGCTCGAACAGCGCCTGCCGGCCGTACTCGTTGACGAGGTACCCGGACAGGTAGTCGATGAACACGGTCGAGGCGAGGGACGACTCCACGCCGTTGCGGATCACGCACCGTCCCATGACCGCCCCGACCTCGGGATCGCGGAAGTGCCGGACCAGGCGGCGCAGCGCACCGCGGTCCGGCTCGTGGTCGGCGTCGAAGATCACCGCGATCTCGGCGTCGATGTCGCCGAGCGCGTCGGCCAGGGCGTCGTTCAGCGCGCCCGACTTGCCCCCGCCCGCGCCCGGCCGGCGGTGGAGCACCCGCAGCCGGTCGTCGCGCGCGGCCAGGGCGTCCAGCCGCTCGCCGGTGGTGTCGTCGGACCCGTCGTCGACGATGACGAGCGTCATCGCGTCGGGCGGGTAGTCGAGGTCGAGCAGGGCGCCGACCATGCCGTCGACCACGAGCTCCTCGTTCTTGCAGGCCACCAGGACCGCCAGCTTGGGCAGGTAGGACTCCAGCCCGATGCAGGGCGCCTCCAGGTCGAGCTCGGCCCAGCGCGACGCCGACACGGCGAAGCACAGGTGCCGCACGAAGTAGGCCAGGAAGACCGTGGTGAGGACGATCGACACCACCCGGAGGGTCAGGTCGACCCCGGCCACCAGGAAGGCGAGCAACAGCACGACCGCGTAGACGAGCAACGCGCCGCGGTGGTGGTCCGGGCGGTCGCCGTCCGAGGTCACCGGACCTTCGCCGTTCGGGGCGGCGGCACGGCCTGCGGGGCCGCCCGCTTGGCGGGCAGGTGCGACCACCGGCCGGCGGGCCGCAGGTCCCACACGAAGCGCGTGGAGGCGAACGCCTCGGCGTGCGAGACCCGGGCCAGCGCGCCGAAGTAGCGGGCCGCGGCCTCGACCACGACCGGGTCCACCATCATGGAGCCCTCGATCTGGCTGGCGTGGCAGGCCAGGGCCGCCAGCTTGGTCTCCAGGTGCTCGCCGATGTCGACGAAGACGGTGGCGTTGAAGACGGTGGTCGAGGGGCTGCGGTAGTGCAGGAGCCGCGACGTCATCCGGGCGGCCGACATGGTGGCCGCGCAGGCCGCCCTGTGGTCCTGGTGGGAGTCGTCCGGGGCGTGCACGTAGACGATGTCGGCGTCGGTGGCGCGGATCGCGTTCTCGATCACCCGGACCAGCGCGGAGTCGGGCACCAGGGCGCAGTCGGGCAGCCCGGTCCAGATCAGCTCGGCGTCCAGGACGGCGGCGGCCCGCTGCTGCTCGGGGTGGCGCAGCGACGTCTGCCCGGGGCCGTTGTGGCCGTCGGTGAGCACCAGCATGGTCACCTTGTCGCCCACGGAGCGGTGCGCGGCCAGCGACCCGGCGCAGCCCAGCTCGATGTCGTCGGGGTGCGCCCCGACCGCCAGCACGTGCCGCATTAGGCGCTCCGGCGGCGACGGCGCCGGCCGCGGATCGCGCCGACCGCGGACGACAGCGCGATGCTGAGGACGAGGACCAGGACCGGCCCGATCCCGTTGCCCTCGGTGGGCAGGGTGACGTCGGGCCCGCACGGCGACTGCTTCCAGCCCGCGGAGGCGTACATCCCAAGCAGCTGCCAGGTCGCCTTGCGGTTCTTCGCGACCGGCGAGGTCACCACAGCGGTCTGGTAGGTCCCGTGCTTGAAGACGGTGGGCTGGGAGCCGTCGGCGCTGTCCGGGTACACGTCGTTGAGCAGGCCGGCCGGGACGACGATCTGCACGCCGTTGTTCACGTACCCGAACACGGCCTGGAAGGTGTCGTCGGGCAGGGTGACCGTGCAGGTCAGGACCGGGACCGGCGTCAAGGAGAGGGTGCCGGCCGCCGGGGCGGGGGCCGCCACCGGTGGGGCGGGGGCCGCCGCCGGTGGGGCGGGGGCCGCCGCCGGTGGGGCGAGGGCCGCCGCGGCCGCCGCGGGGAGCGCGACCGCCCCGCCGAGCAGGGCGGCGAGGAGCGCCGTCGCGAGCGTCCCCCTCCGCGAGCGCCGTCGACGGGCGAGGCGCAGTTCCGGCCGGACCGCGGGCACGGGCTCCTCCAGTCACCGACGGGCGGGACACGGGAGCCGTGTCCCCCTCACCGCGCTCCTCGTCGGCCCGTGGGCGACCCGCATGAGGATCCGCCGGTCCTTGTCGCCCGGATCCCCACGAACGGCGGTACGCCGGGCGTGCCGGACGGGCCGTCGGGAGCCCCTCGGGGCGCTTGCCGGCCGGTTGTCGGTGGTGCGCGTTACAGTCACCGGCGTGACGACCCCACCAGTGATCGACGTGACCGACACGCGCGGCACGGTGCACCCGCCGGACACCCAGTACGAGGACCTGCTGCGCCTGGTGATGGCCCAGGGCGTCGCCAAGTCCGACCGCACGGGCACGGGCACGCGCAGCGTGTTCGGGCACCAGCTGCGGTACCCGCTCGACCGCGGCTTCCCGCTCGTCACGACCAAACGGGTGCATTTCCGGTCGGTCGCGGTGGAGCTGCTGTGGTTCCTGCGGGGCGAGTCGAACATCGCCTACCTGCACGACCACGGCGTCACCATCTGGGACGAGTGGGCCGACGCGGACGGCGAGCTGGGCCCGGTCTACGGCGTCCAGTGGCGCTCCTGGCCCACGCCGGACGGGCGTCACGTCGACCAGATCAGCGCCGTCCTGGAGCAGCTGCGCACCAACCCCGACTCGCGGCGCCTGGTCGTCTCCGCCTGGAACGTCGCCGAGCTGGAGAAGATGGCGCTGCCGCCCTGCCACACGCTGTTCCAGTTCTACGTGGCCGACGGGCGCCTGTCGTGCCAGCTGTACCAGCGCAGCGCCGACCTCTTCCTCGGCGTCCCGTTCAACCTCGCCAGCTACGCCCTGCTGACCCACCTGGTGGCGCAGCAGGTCGGGCTGACCCTGGGCGACTTCATCTGGACGGGCGGTGACTGCCACATCTACGACAATCACGTCGACCAGGTGACCGAGCAGCTCTCCCGCCCGGCCCGGCCCTTCCCGACCCTCCGGGTCGACCCGGCCCCCTCGTTGTTCGACCACCGCGTCGAGGACCTGCACGTGGAGGGCTACCAGCCGCACCCGGCGCTGCGCGCCCCCATCGCGGTCTGACGGTGATCGGGGTCATCTGGGCGCAGGCGGCGAACGGCGTCATCGGCCGGGACGGCGCCATCCCGTGGCACCTGCCGGAGGACGGCGCGCACTTCCGGGCCTGCACGAGCGGGGCCGCCGTCGTGATGGGGCGGCGTACCTGGGCCTCCTTGCCGGAGCGCTTCCGGCCGCTGCCGGGGCGGCGCAACCTCGTCCTCACCCGCCGGCCGGCGTGGTCGGCGCCGGGCGCCGAGCCCGTCGCCGACCTGCCGGCCGCCCTCGCGCTGGCCGGCGACGCCGACGTGTGGGTCATGGGCGGCACCCAGGTGTACGCGCTGGCGCTGCCCCTCGCCGACCGGCTGGAGATCACCGAGCTGGAACAGGCGTTCGACGGCGACACCCTGGCCCCGCCGGTCGGCCCGCAGTGGCGGTCGGAGCGCGACGACCCGCCGCAGGGCTGGCACACGTCGCGCACCGGGCTGCGGTACCGCTTCCGGACGCTCCGTCGCGAGGTGTGAGCTAGGTCACACCGCGTGCTCGTGCGCTGTCGTAACACGGCGGGAACAGGCACGATGTAGCCACAGAATCTCGGCGCTGCCCGGACCCCCGAGCGGGCAGCGCCGAGATTTTTTCTTGCCCGGCACCGGCTCCCACCGCCGATCCTGCGGTGACCGGTCGTGCCTGTGTCCCGACGAACCCCGACCGGCCTCGTCCGGCGCTCGGCCGGCCCACGTCCCGCGCTGGGCCGTCCCTCGTCCGGCGGCTGCGCCTTCGCGGGCGGCCACGGATCGCGGCACCGGTACCGTGGACCCATGCCGGAACACAACCACCGCCGCCCCTTCGGCTCGGTCCTCACCGCGATGGTCACTCCGTTCGACACGGACGGCGCGCTCGACCTCGACGCCGCCCAGCGCCTCGCGGCGACGCTGGTCGAGCAGGGGCACGACGGCCTGGTGGTCTCCGGGACGACCGGCGAGTCGCCGACGACCAGCGACGCTGAGAAGGACGCGCTGCTGCGGGCCGTGCTCGAGGCCGTGGGCGACCGCGCCCGGGTGGTCGCCGGCGTGGGCACCAACGACACCCGGCACACCGTCGAGCTGGCCGAGCAGGCGGCCAAGGCCGGCGCGCACGGGCTGCTCGTCGTCACGCCGTACTACAACAAGCCGCCCACCGACAGCCTGATGGCGCACTTCACGGTCGTGGCCGACGCGACCGACCTGCCGGTCATGCTCTACGACATCCCGGCCCGCACCGGCGTCCGGATCGGCACGCCGGCGCTGCTGCGCCTCGCCGAGCACCCGCGCATCGTCGCGGTGAAGGAGGCGACGGGCGACCTGTTCGCCGGCTCCGAGGTGATGGCCGCCACCGATCTCGTCTACTACTCCGGCGACGACGTCCTGAACCTGGCGTGGCTGGCGCTCGGCGCCGTCGGCGTCGTCAGCGTGGTGGGGCACGTCGCGGGCCGCGAGTACGCGAAGATGGTCGCCGCCGTGGACGCCGGCGACCTCGCCACGGCCCGCCGCGTCCACAACACCCTGATTCCCGCCGTTCGTTCGATCATGGGTGCCCCCTCCCAGGGGGCGATCCGGGCGAAGGCCGCTCTCCAGCTCACCGGCGTCCTCGCCCACCGGACGACGCGCCTACCGCTGCTGCCCGCACCTGACGCCGATCTCCCGGCGCTGCGCACTGCCCTCGAGGAGGCAGAACTTCTGTGAGTCATCCCCACCCTGAGCTCGGCCCACCGCCCCCGCTCGCGGACGGCGCCCTGCGGATCATCCCGCTGGGCGGCCTCGGCGAGGTCGGCCGGAACATGGCCGTGCTCGAGCACGCCGGCAAGCTGCTGATCATCGACTGCGGCGTGCTCTTCCCGGAGGACCACCAGCCGGGCGTCGACCTGATCCTGCCCGACTTCGGGCCCATCGCCGACCGGCTCGGCGACGTCGTCGCGGTGATCCTCACGCACGGCCACGAGGACCACATCGGCGCCGTCCCCTACCTGCTGCGCCTTCGCGAGGACCTGCCGCTCGTGGGGTCCCAGCTGACCCTCGCGCTGGTCGAGGCCAAGCTGCGCGAGCACCGGATCACCCCGTACACGCTGGCCGTGGCCGAGAACCAGGTGGAGCGGTTCGGCCCGTTCGAGTGCGAGTTCGTCGCGGTGAACCACTCCATCCCCGACGCGCTCGCCGTCGCCGTCCGGACCGCGGCCGGCACCGTGCTGCACACCGGCGACTTCAAGATGGACCAGTTGCCGCTCGACGGCCGCATCACCGACCTGCGCGCGTTCGCCCGCCTCGGCGAGGCCGGCGTCGACCTGTTCATGGTCGACTCGACGAACGCCGAGGTGCCCGGCTTCACCACGTCCGAGCGGGAGATCACCCCGGTCCTGGACCGGGTGTTCGCCGCCGCCGACCGCCGCATCATCGTCGCCTCGTTCGCCTCGCACGTGCACCGGGTGCAGCAGGTGCTGGACGCCGCGCACCGGCACGGCCGGCGCGTCGCCCTGGTCGGGCGGTCCATGGTCCGCAACATGGGGGTCGCCAAGGACCTGAAGTACCTGTCCGTGCCGGACGGCGTCCTTGTCGACATCAAGGCCGTCGACGACCTGCCGGACGACAAGGTCGTGCTGATGTGCACCGGCTCGCAGGGCGAGCCGATGGCAGCGCTGTCCCGGATGGCCAACCGCGACCACCGGGTGCGCGTCGGGCGCGGCGACACCGTGATCCTCGCGTCGTCGCTCATCCCGGGCAACGAGAACGCCGTGTACCGGGTGATCAACGGGCTGACCCGGCTGGGTGCCAACGTGGTGCACTCGGGCAACGCGCGCGTCCACGTCTCCGGGCACGCGAGCGCCGGTGAGCTGCTGTACTGCTACAACATCATCAAGCCGCGGAACGTGCTGCCGGTCCACGGCGAGATCCGGCACCTGGTCGCGAACGCCGAGCTCGCCGTCCGGACGGGCGTGCCGCGCGAGCGGGTCGTCGTCGCCGAGGACGGCGTCGTCGTCGACCTGATCGACGGCGTCGCGAAGGTGGCAGGTGCGGTCGAGGTCGGGTACGTCTACGTGGACGGCTCCAGCGTCGGCGAGATCACCGAGGTCGACCTGAAGGACCGGCGCATCCTCGGCGAGGAGGGCTTCATCTCCATCGTCGTCGTGGTCGACTCCGGCACCGGCAAGGTGGTCGCCGGTCCGGACATCCACGCCCGGGGTTTCGCCGAGGACGACGCCGTCTTCGACAAGGTCCGCCCGCGCATCATCGACGCGCTCGCCTCGGCGGCCGCGGAGGGCGTGGGGGACACCCACCAGATGCAGCAGATCATCCGGCGGGTCGTCGGGCGCTGGGTCAACGAGAGCTACCGTCGCCGGCCGATGATCCTGCCCCTCGTCGTCGAGGCGTGACCCCGGCGCCTCCGGGCGTGGTCTGCGTCGGCGGGGCCGTCGTCGACCGGCACCTGCACCTGCACGCCCCGCCGGTCCTGGCCACGTCCAACCCCGCCCGCGGGTCGTCGTCGCCGGGCGGGGTCGCCCGCAACGTCGCGGAGAACCTGGCGCTGCTCGGCGTCCCCGTGCGCCTGGTCTCGCGGGTGGGGGACGACGACGCCGGCCGCGAGCTGCTGGCCGGGCTGGCCGGGCGCGGGGTCGACGCGTCCGGGGTCCGGGTGGTGCCGGGCGCGGCCACGGCCCAGTACGTCGCCGTGCTTGACCCGGACGGCGAACTCGTGCTCGGGGTCGCCGCCATGGACGTCCTCGACGGCCTGGCGCCCACCGACGTCGAGGCGGCGTGGCCCCCCGGGTCGGCGCCCGGTTCGGAGCTCGGGTCGCCGGGCTCCACGTGGCTGCTGCTGGACTGCAACCTGCCGGCGGCGGTCCTGGCCGGCGCCCTGCGGCGGGCCGCCTGGGACGGCACCCGGATCGCGGTCGAGGCCGTCTCGACGCCCAAGGTGGTGCGCCTCGCCGACCGGGCGCCCGGGGTCGCGGGTCCGCCGCTGGCCGGCGTCGCCGTCCTGTTCGGCAACCTCGACGAGGCCTTCGCCCTCGCCGGGGCGCTGGGCCTGCCGGTGCCCGGGGCCGGCGGCGACGGCGGCGCCGAGGGTGGTGCGGAGGGCCTGGCGCTGGCGCTCGTGGCGGCCGGTGCCGAGGCCGTGGTCGTCACACTGGGTGCCCGGGGAGCGGTCGTCGCGGACGGCGCCGGGGCGCGCGCCGTCCCGGGCCGGCCCGCCCACGTGGTCGACGTCACCGGTGCCGGTGACGCCCTCGTCGCCGTGACGCTGGCCGCGCTGGTGGCCGGCGCGCCGCTGGACGACGCCGTCCGGGCCGGTACCGAGGCGGCGGCAGCGACCGTCGAGAGCCCGCGCAGCGTCGTCCCGCGGCCGTCCTGACGAACACCCTGCTCACTGAGCGTCATGTTTCGCAGGTAATTCGTGGTGAGTGGCACGGGTGGTGGCTGGAGGAAGCCCCGCGAGACCCCCGCGTTACCGTCCCTCGCTACGGTTGGTGGGTGCTCTCCTCCCGCGGCGTGTCCGTCGCCCCTGACGTGGCCAAGGCCCTCGCCTCCGGTCGGGCGGTCGTGGCCCTGGAGTCGACGATCATCACCCACGGCATGCCATACCCGGCCAACCTGGCCACCGCCCGCTCGGTCGAGGCCGTGGTGCGCGAGCACGGGGCGGTCCCGGCAACCATCGCGCTCGTGGACGGCGTGGCCCGGGTCGGTCTGGACGACGCCACGCTGGAGCGCCTCGCGTCGTCCGAGGGGGTCGCCAAAGCCTCCCGCCGGGACCTGCCCGCGTTCGTGGCCGCCACGGTGAGTGCCGGGACGACGGTCGCCGCGACCATGTACCTGGCCCACCTGGCCGGGATCCGGATCTTCGCGACCGGCGGGATCGGCGGCGTCCACCGCGGCGCCGAGCACACCTTCGACATCAGCGCCGACCTCGACGAGCTGGCCTGCACCCCGGTCGCGGTGGTGTGCGCGGGCGCCAAGTCGATCCTGGACCTGCCCCGGACGCTGGAGGTGCTGGAGACCCGCGGCGTGCCGGTGATCGGGGTCGGCACCGACGAGTTCCCGGCGTTCTTCTCCCGCACCTCCGGGCTGCCCGTCGACCACCGCGTCGACAGCCCCGAGGAGCTCGCCGCCGTCCTCGCCGCGCACGCCGCGCTCGGGATGCGCGGCGGCGTCCTGGTGGCCAACCCCGTCCCGGTCGAGGACGCCCTGGACGGGACCGACATCGACGCCCGCGTCGACGAGGCCGTCGCCGACGCCGAGCGGGCCGGGGTGGGCCGCAAGGACCTCACCCCGTACCTGCTGGGCCGCATCAACGAGCTGACCGGAGGGCGCAGCCTCACCGCGAACATCGCCCTCGTCCGCAACAACGCCGCCCTCGCAGCCCGGGTCGCCGTGGCGCTCGCGCAGGGAATCGACCTCGGGGGAGACCGATGAGTTCCACGACCACGCCCACCACCACGCCCACGACCGGGCGGGCGCCGCGCCTGCTGGTGCTCGAGGGCGCCCTGCGCGAGAACGGTGGCCTGCGGGTCACCCACGGCCTGGTGCGGCAGTGGACCGCCGACGGGACGTCGGCCATGCTGCTCGTGCTGGAGAACGTGGCCCCGGACGCGCCGATGTTCGCGCCGGCGCCCGGCGTGCCGTGGACGTTCGCCAGTACCCGGGTGCGCCGGTTCCGGGTGGCGCTGCCCTTCGTGCTCGCCGGACTGGTGCGGTTCTGCCGCCGCGCGGACATCGTCGTCTCGGGCAGCGAGGTCGGCTGGCAGCTGCTGCTCGGCCGGGTCGTCACCTGGGCGCTGCGCCGGCCGTTCGTCACGCTGGTCCAGGCCCCGCTCAACCAGGCCATCGACAGCTGGCAGCCGGCGCGGCTGCGCCCGCTGCTGCGCCTCGTCCACCGGCACGTCGACCAGGCGATCTGCGTGTCGCCCGGCCTGGTGGCACAGGTCGTGGCCAACGGGCTCCCCGCGGACCGGGTGTCCGTCGTCCCGGTCGGGATCGACGTGGACGACGTCGTCCGTCACGCCGTCGCCGCGCCGGCCTCCCCGGCCACGACCTCGGCGGTCTCCCCGGCCGCGGGCGACGCGCCGGCGCTGCCGGTCCTGTTCGGCATGGGCCGCCTCCACGCGGCCAAGGGCTTCGACCTGCTGCTCCAGGCCAGCGCCAAGCTGCGGGCCGAGGGCGTCGAGCACCGCGTCCTGATCGTGGGGGAGGGGCCCGACCGCGACCTGCTCGAGCGGCGCATCCGGGACCTGGGCCTGTCGGACGTCGTCGAGCTGCCGGGCTTCGTCGGGCAGCCGCAGCCGCTCCTGGCCGCCGCCGACGTGTTCGTGCTGCCGTCGCGGCACGAGGGGAACGGCAGCCTGGTGCTCCTGGAGGCGCTCGCCCAGGGCAAGCCGATCATCGCCGCCGACTGCGAGACCGGCCCGCGCGAGCTGCTCAAGGACGGCGAGCTGGGCGACCTGGTGCCGCCGGAGGACCCGGACGCGCTCGCCGCCGCCCTCGCCCGGCACCTGGGCGACCCCGGCCCGCTGCTGGCCAAGGCGGCCGGCGGCCCCGCCCGGGCCCGGGACTTCGACCAGACCGCGACGGCCCGCGCCCTGCTGGCGCACCTCCTGCGCACGGTGCCCCACGCGACGAGCTGACGTTCGGGGGCGTGGCGTTCCCTGGGCGGAACGTCCGGCTCGCGTAACCTGCGAACCATGGCGACCCGTACGTCTTCCCCCGGCGGGCGCGTGCGGAACCCGGTGACGGGTTCGGGGCGCGCCACCGCGCGCGGTTCCGGCACCTCGGGCCGCTCCGGTCGGGCCCCGGCCCGCCCGGCCACCACGCGCGGCGGGCGGACCGGCCCGAACACGCGGCACGCGCGCCCGACCGGGCTGCCGCTCCCGCTGCCCCTGCGGGCGCTGCGCGGCCTATGGATGGGCACGGCCCACCTGATGGGCGGCACCGCGCGGCGGATCGGCGAGGGGGCGCGCGAGCTCGACCCGGCGCACCGCCGCGACGGCCTCGGCCTGTTCCTCATCGCCCTGTCCATCGTGGTGGCCGCCCGTGAGTGGTGGCAGCTGCCGGGCCGGGTGGGCGTGGCCATCCACGTCGTCGTCGCCGGCACGTTCGGCCGGGTCGGGCTCGTGCTCCCACTCGTGCTGCTGGGCCTGGGCACCCGCCTGTTGCGCCACCCCGACCGCGTCCGCGAGACGAACCGGGTCGTCATCGGGCTGTCCGCCATGGGCGTCGCGGCGACCGGCCTGGTCCACCTGGCGTCCGGCATGCCCAGCCCGGGCGACGGCGCGCCCCGGATGCAGGCCGCGGGCGGCATGATCGGCTACCTCGCGTCGTCCCCGCTGGAGAGCGCGGTGACGGCCTGGGCCACCGTGCCCATCCTGTCGCTGGCCGCCTTCTTCGGCCTGCTGGTGATCACGGCGACCCCAGTCCACGCGATCGGCGACCGGCTCCGCGAGCTGCACGACGCCCTCACCGGGATGCGCGACGAGCACCCGGACGACGGCGAGCCGGTCTCCGCGGGGGCCGCCGCCCTGCGACGCCGGATGCGCCGGCGCAAGGAGGGCGACCCCGACGACCTCGACGGTCCGCTCACCGGCGACGAGGCGTACGAGCAGGCCGTCGTCACCGACCCGCCCGGCGGCGGCCGGCGCCTGCGCCCGGGGGAGAAGCGGCCCGTGGCGACCGCCGGGGACGCCGCGGGCCCGGTGGCCTCCGGGTCGACGTCCGGACTGGCGTCCGGCGGGATCGCCGCCGGGGCGACGCCGGCCGCGTCGTCGTCTGGCGCCTCGTCGTCCGGTCCCTCGGCCTCGGGCCCGTCGACGGCGGCAGCAGGGACGTCGACGCCCGGGGCGATCGCCCGGCCCGGTGCCGCGCCCGGTGCGCCCGGTGCCGACGACGCCGCCGCACGGATCACGGCGGGGCTCGCCCGGCCGCCGCTCGAGGCCCCGCCGACCGCGCAGCTGCCGCCGCGGGCCGAGCAGCTCATGCTCTCCGGGGACGTCACGTACCACCTGCCGCCGTCCGACATCCTGGCGCCCGGCACGTCGCCCAAGAGCCGGACCGCCGCCAACGACAAGATCATGGAGGCGCTCACCACCGTCCTGGACCAGTTCGACATCGACGCCCAGGTCACCGGCTTCATGCGGGGGCCGACGGTCACCCGCTACGAGGTCGAGGTCGGGCGCGGCGTCAAGGTCGAGCGGGTGACGGCGCTGTCGAAGAACATCGCCTACGCGGTGGCCAGCGCCGACGTCCGGATCCTGTCGCCGATCCCCGGCAAGTCGGCGATCGGCATCGAGATCCCCAACCTCGACCGCGAGATCGTCAGCCTCGGCGACGTGCTGCGCAGCGACAAGGCGCGGACGTCGGAACACCCGATGATCATGGGTGTCGGCAAGGACGTCGAGGGCGCGTACGTCATCGCCAACCTGGCGAAGACGCCCCACCTGCTGGTCGCGGGGGCGACCGGGGCCGGCAAGTCGAGCTTCGTGAACTCCATGATCACGTCCATCCTGATGCGGTCCACGCCGGACGAGGTGCGGATGGTCCTGGTCGACCCCAAGCGGGTGGAGCTGACGGCGTACGAGGGCATCCCGCACCTCATCACCCCGATCATCACCAGCCCGAAGAAGGCCGCCGAGGCGCTGCAGTGGGTCGTCAAAGAGATGGACATGCGTTACGACGACCTCGCCGCCTTCGGGTTCAAGCACATCGACGACTTCAACAAGGCCGTGCGCGCCGGCAGCGTCACGCCGCCGCCGGGCAGCCAGCGCCGCCTGACGCCGTACCCGTACCTACTGGTCATCGTGGACGAGCTCGCCGACCTGATGATGGTCGCCCCCCGGGACGTCGAGGACTCCATCGTCCGGATCACGCAGCTCGCCCGGGCCGCGGGCATCCACCTGGTCCTGGCGACGCAGCGGCCCAGCGTCGACGTCGTCACGGGTCTGATCAAGGCGAACGTGCCCAGCCGGATGGCCTTCGCGACGTCGTCCGTCACCGACTCGCGGGTCGTCCTGGACCAGCCGGGCGCCGAGAAGCTCATCGGCCAGGGCGACGGGCTCTTCCTGCCGATGGGCCAGAGCAAGCCGATGCGGGTCCAGGGGGCCTGGGTCACCGAGTCCGAGATCCATGAGGTGGTGGCCCACGTCAAGGGCCAGCTGTCGGCCACCTACCGGGACGACGTCGCGGCGGTCGTCGTCAAGAAGCAGGTCGACGACGACATCGGTGACGACCTGGAGCTCCTGCTCCAGGCGGCCGAACTCGTCGTCACCACGCAGTTCGGCTCCACCTCCATGCTCCAGCGCAAGCTCCGGGTCGGCTTCGCCAAGGCCGGCCGGTTGATGGACCTGCTGGAGAGCCGCGGGGTCGTCGGGCCCAGCGAGGGCAGCAAAGCCCGGGACGTGCTGGTGAAACCTGACGACCTACCGGGCACACTGGCCCTGATGCGGGGCGAGGAGCCGCCGGACCTCTCCGGCGGCGACGGACCTGACCTGCCCGACGACGACGCCGGGCGGATCGAGGACCTGTGGGAACCGGGACGTGACGATGACTGAGGTTCCGTGGCCACCGGCCGACTCCGCGGATCAGGGGACGACGGAGGTGGTGGTCGTGCACGAATCGAGCGAGGCGGCTCACGACGAGCAGCCGGTGGAGCGCCCGCTCCTCGACCTGCTCGTCTGGGACGCGCCCAACATCGACATGACGCTGTCCAACGTCATCGGGGGCCGGCCCACGCCCGCCTCCCGGCCGAGGTTCGACGCCGTCGCCCGCTGGCTGCTGGCCGGCGCCACCGACCATGACGTCGAGGGCTGCGTCTTCGCCAACGTGCCGCCCGGCGGCGCGGTGTCGATGCGCGGCTGGATCGAGGCGATCCGCTCCTTCGGCTACGCCGTGTTCGCCCGGCCGAAGCTGGGCCCGGACGACGACGTCGACGCCGACATGCTCGCCCACATCGCGCTGCGGCAGCAGACCCACCAGCTGCGCCGGGTCGTGGTGGCCAGCGGTGACGGCCGCAACTTCCTGGAGCCGCTGGAGAAGCTCGCCCGGGACGGGATCGACATCGTCGTCCTGTCGTTCGCCGAGGTCGCCGGGTACGCGCAGGAGTCCGACGCGCTCACCTTCCTCGACCTCGAGGACGTCCCCGGCGCCTTCACCCAACCGCTGCCGCGCGTCCGGCTCGACAACCTGCCCGTCGGTGGCGCCTGGCTGCCGCCCACCCGCCCGATGCGCGCCCTGCTCGAGGAGGCCCACGACTGACGGCCGCCCGGTTCGGCGGGTGTGCACATCTTTCAGTGTTTTCGTCACATCGACTGATGATGTGCTGCAGTTCGATGCCTTGAGGCACTAATGTCCGCGAGCGACGCCCTCGCTCGACGGATGGAGCCCCTGGTGCCCCTGCCCTCCCGACGCCTCACCGGTCGGTCGCTGACCGGTCGATCCCGGCCCACCTCCCGGGTGCGTGCCCGTAGCACCTGGGCGGTCGCCGCCGCCGGTGGTCTCGGACTCGCGCTGGTGGGTCTGACCGCGGCGCCGTCCGTGGTCGCCGCCACCACCTCCACCGCCGTGGCGGGCGACCTGGCGGTCGGCGCCGACTTCGTGGTGGTCGCCACGGACGTCGCGTCGCTCGCCGCCGCCCGGACGGCGGTGCAGGCCGCGGGGGGCACGGTCACCGGCGAGGACACCGAGCTCGGGGTGCTGACGGCGACGTCGGCGCGCGCCGACTTCGCGGCGAAGGCCGACGCCAGCACGGCCGTCTACGGGGTGGCCGCCAACCGCAAGGTGGGAGCCGCGCCCAAGGTCGACCACCAGCGGGCGGACGGCCGGGACGGCGCCCCCGGATCCCGGACGGCCCACCCGAAGCCGGTGCCGAAGGCCGAGCCGTTCGCCGCCGCCCAGTGGGACATGGCCGCCATCGGTGCCACGACCACCGGTTCCTACGCCAAGCAGCAGGGAAGCCACGCCGTCCTCGTCGGGATCATGGACACCGGGGTCGACGGCAAGCACCCCGACATCGCGCCGAACTTCAATGCCGCGCTGAGCCGCAACTTCGTGACGGACATGCCCGACATCGACGGGCCGTGCGAGTACGCCTCCTGCGTCGATCCCGCCGACGAGGACGACAACGAGCACGGCACGCACGTCGCCGGAACCATCGGTTCCCCGATCAACGGCATCGGGATCGCCGGTGTCGCGCCCAAGGTGTCGCTGGTCAACATCCGCGCCGGTCAGGACGCCGGCTACTTCTTCCTCACCCCGATGATCAAGGCCTTGCGGTACGCCGGTGACGTGGGGATCGACGTCGTCAACATGAGCTTCTACGTCGACCCCTGGCTCTACAACTGCACCGCGAACCCGGCGGACAGCCCGGCGGCGCAGGCGGAGCAGCGGGCGATCATCGAGGCGACCCAGCGCGCCCTGTCGTACGCCCACCGCAAGAACGTGACGCTCGTGTCCGCCCTGGGCAATGAGCACACCGACCTGGGCAAGCCTGGCCTGGACGCCACCAGCCCCGATTACCCGGACGGCGCCTTCTACAACCGCACGATCGACAACTCCACCTGCCTCAACCTGCCCACCGAGGGGCAGCACGTGATCGGCGTGGCCTCGGTCGGCCCGAGCGGCAAGAAGGCCGACTACTCCAACTACGGCCTGGAGCAGAACGACGTCTCCGCCCCCGGCGGCTGGTTCCGCGACTACGTGGGCACGGACAAGTTCCGGACGCCGCAGAACGAGATCCTCGCCCCGATGCCGCACAACCTCGTCGTCGGCACCGACCTGATCGACCCGACGACGGGTGAGTCCGTGGACCCGTTCGTGCTGTCCTCGTGCACGGCGCCGGGCCCGCAGAACTGCGCCTACTGGCAGTACCTGCAGGGCACCTCGATGGCCTCCCCGCACGCGGCCGGGGTCGCCGCGCTCATCGTGGCCGAGTACGGCCACCGCGACCGGAGCGGGCTGACGCTCGACCCGGACGTGGTGGAGCGGATCCTCAGGCGGACCGCGACCGACGTCGCCTGCCCCGCGCCGGTGATCTCCTACGTCGCGGAGGGCCGGGACGCCGGGTTCGACGCCCCTTGTGTCGGCGGGGCCGGTCGCAACTCGATCTACGGTGACGGGGTGATCAGCGCCGCCCGGGCCGTGGGGGCCCGGGCCTGACCCAGCGGTGCCGCTCCGGACGCCCTCACCCGAGCCGGGTGGGGGCGTCCGGCGCGTGCGGCGCCCGTTCGGCGGGCGCGGGCCAGCACTTCGTCACCGCGGCTAGGCTTCGGGGATGGCACCGGCTCAGCGCGACCCCGAGGTGGCGCCCGCGCGCACCGTGGCCCTGGTGACCCTCGGGTGCGCACGCAACGACGTGGACTCCGAGGAGCTGGCCGGGCGGCTGCATGCCGCGGGGTGGCAACTGGTGGACGACGCGGCGGACGCGGACGTCGCGGTCGTCAACACCTGCGGGTTCGTGCAGCAGGCCAAGAAGGACTCGATCGACGCCCTGCTGGAGGCCGCCGACCTGCGCGACGACGCCACCGCCCGGACGCGGGCGGTGGTCGCCGTCGGGTGCCTGGCCGAGCGGTACGGCACCCAGCTGGCGGCGGAACTGCCGGAGGCGGACGCCGTCCTCGGGTTCGACTCCTACGCCGGCCTGGCCGGCCATCTGGACGCCGTCCTGCACGGCGAGCGGCCGGCGTCGCACGTCCCGCGGGACCGCCGCGAGCTGCTGCCGCTGGCGCCGGCCGCGCGGGCGGCGGCCCGGGCCGAGGTGGTGGCGGCCTCCGCCGGGGGGCCCGCTGAAGTCCATGATCACGCTGAAGTGCATGATCACGGCGAGGTTCGAGGGCGGCCGGCGTCGGGGCCGCCCGTCGTGCGCCGGCGGCTGGGGTCGGCGCCGTGGGCGCCGCTGAAGCTGGCCAGCGGCTGCGACCGGCGATGCACGTTCTGCGCGATCCCGGCGTTCCGCGGGTCGTTCGTGTCGCGCCGGCCGACCGAGGTGCTGGCCGAGGCGGCCTGGTTGGCGGGCGAGGGCGTGCGGGAGGCCTTCCTGGTCAGCGAGAACTCCACCTCGTACGGCAAGGACCTCGGTGACCTGCGACTGCTCGAGACGCTGCTGCCGCAGCTGGCGGCCGTGCCCGGGCTGGACCGGGTGCGGGTGTCGTACCTGCAGCCGGCCGAGGTGCGGCCCGGACTGCTCGAGGTGATCGGCGCGACGCCGGGCGTGGTCCCCTACTTCGACCTGTCGTTCCAGCACGCCTCGCCCACAGTGTTGCGGCGGATGCGCCGCTTCGGCGGGACGGACGAGTTCCTCACGCTCATCGAGAAGATCCGGTCGATCGCACCGGCAGCCGGGATCCGGTCCAACGTCATCGTCGGCTTCCCGGGGGAGACGGAGGCGGACCTCGAGGAGCTCGAGCGCTTCCTGACCGCAGCGATGCTCGACGTCGTCGGCGTCTTCGGGTACTCCGACGAGGACGGCACCGAGGCGACCGGGCTGGACGGCAAGCTCGACCCGGACGCCGTCGCCGAGCGCGCCGCGCGGGTCGGTGCGCTGGCCGAGGAGCTGACCGCGCAGCGTGCCCTGGACCGGGTGGGCGAGGTCGTCGACGTCCTCGTGGAGGAGATCGACGACGATCCCGATGAGGACCTGTCCGACCTGGCGCCCGACGCCCCGACCAACTCGAACGGGCCGGCCGTGGCGTTCGGCCGGGCCGCGCACCAGGGTCCGGAGGTGGACGGCCTGGTCCTGCTGCCCGCCCACGGCCCGGACGGCGCCCTGCTCGCCGTGGGCGACCTGGTGCGCGCGCGGGTCGTCGAGTCCCGCGGCGTCGATCTCGTCGCGGTGGCGGAGCCGGCGGGGTGAGCGGGATGGAGCACCCGGTGGACCCGCTGGCCATGCCGGCCGTTCCGCGCGTCAGCGTGTGGAACGTGGCGAACGCGCTCACCGCCCTCCGGATCGTGCTCGTGCCGCTGTTCGGCTGGCTGCTGCTCGCGGGGGACGGGCGCAGCCCGTGGCGCTGGGCGGCCGCCGCCGCGTTCGCGCTGGCCGTCGCCACGGACCGGTTCGACGGCGAGATCGCCCGCCGCTGGCAACTCGTCACCGACGTCGGGAAGATCGCCGACCCGATCGCCGACAAGGCGCTCATCGGGACGGCGCTGGTCTGCCTGTCGGTCATGGACGAGCTGACTTGGTGGGTGACCCTGGTCGTCCTCGTGCGGGAGGCGGCGATCACGGCGCTGCGGTTCGTGGTGATCCGCCGGGTCGTGCTGCCCGCCGGCCGGGGCGGGAAGGCCAAGACGGCGCTCCAGTCGCTCGCGATCACGCTGTACCTGCTGCCGCTTCCGCACGGCTGGCACCCGGTGGCGGCCACCGTCATGGCCGCCGCTGTCCTGCTCACGGTGGTGTCCGGGGCCGACTACGTGATCAGTATCGTGCGGGTGATGCGCCGGCCGGGGCCCGCCACGTGACGTCCGGGTACGCCCGCGAGGGCGTTCCGCGGGACGGGCTCGCGGGGGAGGTGCTGACGCGGCTGACGGCTGCCGGGCAGACGCTGGCGGTGGCCGAGTCGCTGACGGGCGGCCTGCTGGCGGCGCGGCTGGTCGACGTCCCGGGGGCGTCCGCCGTCCTGCGCGGTGGCGTGGTGGCCTACGCGACCGACCTCAAGCACACCCTTCTGGGGGTCAGCGCGGACCTGCTCGCGCGCGTCGGGGCGGTGCACCCGGAGGTGGCGGAGCAGATGGCGGCCGGCGTCCGGCACCGGCTCGGCGCGACGTGGGGCCTGTCCACGACGGGGGTCGCGGGTCCCGACCCGCAGGACGGCCAGGCCCCCGGGACGGTCTTCCTGGGGCTCGCCGGACCCGACGGCGTGCGCAGCGTGGGCCTGCGGCTGGACGGCGACCGGGCGCAGGTCCGGGCGGCGACCGTAGACGCGGCCCTGACCCTTCTGCTGGGATAGCGGCGAAGGAACGGTGATGTGCCGAATGTTCTGCTCTTGGCGGAAGGGGCTGTCGCCCCGGCCCGGTGGCGGAACACCATGGGGCATCCAGAGGTTCCCCTGGTGTGATTCACGACGCGCCTGCGGAGCGGGCGAGGGTTCACCAGGGTAGCGTTGGGGCATCGGAGCCCACGGGGCGCCGGCCGTACGTCGGGCCGGTCCAGCCGGTCAGGAGAGTGGTGGGCAGGCTTCAGGTCCCGGCGGTCGGCGCCGAGACAGGCATGACGCAGGTGAAGGCGAAGGGAGGGCGGGCCGTGGTGCTCTTGCGACAGGAGATCGGTGACGTGCTCCGTCACGCCCGCCGCCAACAAGGCCGGACGCTCCGCGAGGTGTCGTCGGTGGCCCGGGTGTCCCTGGGTTACCTCAGTGAGGTCGAGCGCGGGCAGAAGGAGGCCTCCAGCGAGCTGCTGGCGTCCATCTGCGGGGCGCTCGAGGTGCCGCTGTCGTCCGTCCTGCACGAAGTGAGCCAGCGCGTGGCCGCCGCCGAGACGCCGATCGGCTCGGTGCACGTCCCCGACATCGTTCCCGACGACCTCGCCGAGGACGTCGCGCTGCGCGCGGCCGGCCTGGTCAGCGCGGCCTGAGCGGTTCAGCTCCTCGGCCCGGCGCCTCCTGGTCCCCGTCGACATCGAAGGGGCCGAGCCCTCGCCTCCGACCGCTCGCGCGGATCCGGAGGGAGGGATCGGCCCCTTCGTCGACAGTCCTGCTGTCAGCCCAGCCGTTCGGCCAACCGGCTGGCGTGCGCGGCGCGCTTCTCCTCGAAGCGGGCGGCCTTGGAGTCCAGCCCGGCCATGAAGCCGGCGAGCTTCTCGCGCGCCTGCTCCGCCTCGGGCGACAACCCCTCGAGCTCGAAGAGGCGCCAGAACTTCAGGACCGGCATCAGCACCTCGTCGTGGTGGATGCGCAGGTCGTAGATGCCCGCCATGGCGATGCTCAGCGACCGGCGGGCGAACCCGTCGATGCCCGAGCCCGGCATCTGGAACCCCTCGACGATGTCCCACACGGCCTGCACCGTCTGGTCCGGCGCGATCTCCAGGGCCGCCTTGACCATGTTGCGGTAGAAGATCATGTGTAGGTTCTCGTCCGCCGCGATCCGGGCCAGCAGCTGGTCGCAGAGCGGGTCGGAGGTGTACCGGCCGGTGTTCCGGTGCGAGATCCGGGTCGCCAGCTCCTGGAACGAGACGTAGGCGACCGTGTGCAGCATGTCCAGCTCGTGGGAGGTGTTGAACCCGTTCGTCATGTGGACCATGCGCTCGCGCTCCAGCGCGACCGGGTCCACCGAGCGGGTCGTCAGCAGGTAGTCGCGCAGGGCGATCCCGTGGCGACCCTCCTCGGCGGTCCACCGGCCGATCCAGGTGCCCCAGGCGCCGTCCGCCCCGAAGGAGTTGTAGATCTCCCGGTGGTAGCTGGGCAGGTTGTCCTCGGTGAGGAGGTTGACGACGAGCGCCGTGCGGGCCGTGGGGCTCATCCGGGACTGCTCCGGGTCCCAGGCGGTGCCGCCCAGGGGGCCGTCGAAGTCGGTGCCCTGGCTCCAGGGCACGAACTCGTGCGGCATCCATTCCTTGGCGGCGGCCAGGTGGCGGTCGAGTTCCTTGGCGACGACCGGTTCGAGCTCGGAGATCAGCTGAAGTTGGGTCAGACCGGCCACGGGGCCTCCTCGGGTGGTCGAGCGGGCAGCAGGTTACGCAACCGTAGCTTGTGCCGGGCCGGACCGCCTCAGCGCCCATATCGCGGACGACCGCCCGGCGCCCGGGACGTCGGTCCCGGACCGCGGGATGCGGGG
>Ga0302321_100000666_pt1 | contig 30000 bp, 32 predicted proteins | sample Fen_T0_1_FD_202505 | JGI IMG/M metagenome (GOLD analysis project Ga0302321, IMG submission 202505) | Peat permafrost microbial communities from Stordalen Mire near Abisko, Sweden - Fen_T0_1 | ecosystem: Environmental > Terrestrial > Soil > Wetlands > Permafrost | place: Sweden: Abisko... | reverse complement strand
AGTCGATGATGGCCGCGCCCACCCCGGTCCCGTCACGACGCGCGCCGACGACGGCGACGCGTTGTGGGCGCATCAGGGCGGTGAGCGAGGCGGCTTCCGCCTGTGACTCGCGGCTGTCGGCCGCGCGGAGGGCACTGTCGGAGACCTGGGTGTCCATCTCGACGATGACCACGCCGCGGTCGAGATGACGGGTGATCCCGAAGCCGGCGTCGGTGAACACGCGGATCATGGCGCCGTTCTCGGCCAGCACCTCGGCAGTGAACCGGCGCACGCCGGCGCTCCGCGCGACGGCTGCGAGGTGCTCGAGCAGGAGGGTGCCGACGCCGTGTCCACGGAGCTCGTCGGCGACCAGGAAGGCCACCTCGGCCTCGTCGCCGAAGCGCTCGGCCGTGGCCAGCCCGCCCAGCCGCTGGTGCTGCCACAGGCCCAGGGCGAGGACCTGGCCGCTGTCGTGCTGGGCCAGCAGGTGGTCGACGTAGGCGTGCCCGGCCGCGCGGCTGGCGTTGAAGAAGCGCAGTCGCAGGCTCTCGAGTCCGACCTCGTCGTGGAGGGCGAACAGGGCGTCCCGGTCGGTCAGGCGGAGCGGTCGGATGACGCCCACGGAACCGTCGGACAGGAGGACGTCGGCGGGCGCGGTCGGTGGCGCGCCCGCCGGGTCCGGGTGTGCGCGCGAGATACTGCCGGTGACCATGCTTCCTCCCTGCTGCCATCGTGAGCGGCGACAGTGAGGGGGGGCAGGGTCCTAGTGCCCGGGCCGTTGGGCCCTCGGCCCCTGTCAGCGCTGCAGCCCCGCAGCGTGTGCTGGGGACGAGGCTCGGTGCCCCCGAGGAGGGCGGAACGATGTTGGTACGAGACGTGATGACGACCCAGGTCGTGAGCGTGCGCCCGGAGGCGCGGGTCAAGGAGGCCATCCAGCTGCTCGACGAGCACCAGATCACCGCGATGCCCGTGGTGGACGCGGACGGCCGACTGGTCGGTGTGGTCAGCGAGGCCGACGTGCTCCGCGACGCGTTGATGCCCGACCGGCGTACCCACGAGATCCCGGTCGCGATCGAGGGCCGGACGAAGGACCTGACCGTGAACGACGTGATGACGCACCTGCCGATGAGCGTCACCGCCGACGCCGATCTGTCGATCGCCGCGTCGGTCCTGGTCGACACCGCGATCAAGAGCCTGCCCGTGGTCGACGGGGACCAGGTGGTCGGCATGGTCAGCCGTCGCGACGTGATCGCCGTGCTGGCCAAGCGCGACCCGCTGATCGAGGCCGAGGTCGACGAGCTGCTCCGCTCGGCCGACGTCGAGTGCGAGGTCGAGGTGGTCGACGGCGTGGTCCGCCTGAACGGTCCGACCGAGGCCCACGCCCGCGAGATCGCGCGGGTGCTCGCGTCAACGGTGCCCGGCGTGGTGGGGGTCTCGTTCCGCAGCTGAGGCTCCCGCTCCCGGGGATCCCCGACGTCGCCGACCGTCGTACGCCGCTGTCGGTGCGTCAGACCGAGCGGTGGACGGGCAGCGTGGACATCGGGTCCCAGCCCTGACCGAGCCGGCGGCCGGTGAGCTCGGTCCAGCGCAGGCGGAGGTAGAGCGTGCGCCCGCCCGCGGCCCAGGCCGACGGGTTCCAGGTCTCACGGATGTGCTCGAGCTCCGCGGCGTCCACCACGACCTTGGCCCGGCCACGGGCCACGACGCTCCAGCCCCGGCGGTACTCGTAGTCGAACTGGTCGACCTCGAGGGCGAGCACGGTGCCACTGGCCTGGCTGCCGAGGAGGCTGTAAGGGGTGGTCCGCAGCACGATCGCGTCGTCCACGACGGAGTAGTTGACGGGGATGATGTGCGGTCCGTTGGGGGTGCAGGCTGCGACGCGTCCGACCAGCCCGGCGCGCAACAGCTCCTCGCACTCGGTCGTGCTCAGGTCGAACGACTCGTTCATCGCGGACACCTCCCGGAACCCTCTCCGCCCTCTGTGTCGTCCATGCTGCGTCGTCGTCACGGGAGCGGTCAGGGCCGATGGTCCCGAAGTCCGGGCCCTCTGCGACTGACATCGCGCAGCGGCGCGCGGGAGTCTGGAGTCGAGCCCTCGGGTGTCCCGAGGGTGCGGGTCCGAAGGAGGCTTGCGATGTCCACCACTGAGGTCACACCGTTCCCTGCCGGCAGCATCGTTGTCGGCGTCGACGGGTCGCCGTCGGCCAGTGAGGCGGTCGCCTGGGCCGCCGTACAGGCCGCGCACGACCACCGCCCGCTGGTCCTGGTCCACGCCTACCACCTGGACAACATGTACTGGCTCGGGAGCGCCGGCATCGACGACGGCGCCCTCATCGAGGAGATGCGGACCGAGGGCACCCGGCTGCTCGCGGCGGCGAAGGCTGCCGTGCTCGAACTGGCCCCCGAGACCGAGGTGCACGAGGTGCTCTACCGGTGCGACGCGCGCGCCGCCCTGCTCGAGGCCGCCAAGTCCGCCTCGATGGTCGTGCTCGGGTCCCGCGGCCGCGGTCGCGTCGCCAGCCTGCTGCTCGGCTCGGTCGGGGTGGCGGTCGTCAACGAGGCGACCTGCCCGGTCGTCGTACGCCGTCCCGAGGGCGACATGCCTCGTCGCGGTGTCCTGGTCGCGACCGACCTCACCGAGGTCTCGCGTCCGGCCCTGGAGTACGCCTACGGGCTGGCGTCGACGCGGCACCTGCCGCTGACGGTGCTGGTCCTCCGGGGCGACCTGCCCTGGTGGGGCCGCGACGAGACGCAGCCGCAGGACTGGGCGGAGCGCGAGCGGCTGGCCCGCTGGATGACCGAGCTCGGCGCGAAGTTCCCCGACGTCCGCGTCAGCGAGCAGGACGTCCACGAGCCCGAGGCGCGGGCACTCGTCACCCGGGGCGCCGAGAAGGAGATCGTGGTGGTGGGCAGCCACCACCAGCACGCCGTCACCACCGCGCTCGGCCGGGCCTTGGCGGTGTCGGTGGTGGAGCACGCGCCGACCACCGTGGTCGTCGTACCCGGGACGCCGGCAACGTGAGGTGCTCGTGCACCAGCCCTGCAGGGACCTTCGGCCCGTGAAGGCGTGACCTACCACCCTCTCGATGGCGGGGGAGTAGGCACACGCTGATGAGCAGGCAGGGAAGCACCCCCGGTCCTTGCCCATTCCCCCCGGAGACCCGGGCCCCGGTTCAGACCACGAACCGAGGCCCGGGTCTTTTCCCTGCCTCTGCCTCGTCGGGGTCGAGCACCCGGTCGGCCGTCGAACGGGTGGCCGACACCAAGGCGGCGTTGGCGTCGTCGACACGTGACACCCAGGCCTCGGCCTCCTCCGGTGTCTTTCCGTACGCCGTGTGGCGGGCCACCAGCCGCGCCCGCCGTACCGCGTCGGGCACGTCGAGGAACCACACCGCGTCGAGCTCCGCCCGCACCGCCCGCCACTCCGGACGGTCGAGCAACAGGTAGTTCCCCTCCGTGACGACGAGCTCGGTCCCGGGCTCGATCGCGATCGCCCCGGCCAGCGGCTGCTCCAGGTCGCGCTCGAACCCGGGCGCCCACACCGTCTCGGTCGCGGTCCGGACCCTGCCCAACAGCGCGGCGTACCCCCAGGCGTCGAAGGTCTCCGGGGCGCCCTTGCGGTCGAGGAGCCCGAGGCGACGCAGCGCCACGTCGGCCAGGTGGAAGCCGTCCATCGGGAGGTGGGCCGCCGGGACGCCCGACTCGGCGACCAGCCGCTCGGCGTACGTCGTCTTCCCGGCGCCCGGCGCCCCGGCAATTCCGATGATCCGCCTCGTGGACCCGCTCACCGGCCCATCATTGCGTGCCGGACTAGCGTGGAAGACGTGAGCAGCCCACCGACTCCCCGCACCCTCGGCCAGCTCCGCGAGTCCGGCCACGTCCAGAAGCATCTGCGCGACGAGCTGCGCGGCAACCTCCTCGCCATGCTCGCCGCCGGTGACGACCCGTGGCCGGGCATGCACGGCTTTGACGACACGGTGATCCCACAGCTCGAGCGGGCCCTGCTCGCCGGGCACGACGTCGTACTCCTCGGCGAGCGCGGCCAGGGCAAGACCCGGCTACTGCGCTCGTTGGTCGGCCTCCTCGACGAATGGACACCGGTGATCAGCGAGGCCGAGCTCGGAGAGCACCCCTACGACCCGATCACGCCCGCGTCGCGACGCCGTGCAGACGAGCTCGGCGACGAGCTGCCGGTCGAGTGGCGTCATCGCGACGAGCGGTACTCCGAGAAGCTGGCGACCCCCGACACGTCGGTCGCCGACCTGATCGGTGACGTCGACCCGATGAAGGTGGCCGAGGGCCGCCACCTCGGTGACCCGGAGACGATCCACTTCGGGCTGATCCCGCGCAGCCACCGCGGGATCGTCGCGATCAACGAGCTGCCCGACCTCGCCGAGCGGATCCAGGTCGCGATGCTCAACGTGATGGAGGAGCGCGACATCCAGATCCGCGGCTACGTGCTGCGCCTGCCGCTCGACACCCTCGTGGTGGCCAGCGCCAACCCGGAGGACTACACCAACCGCGGCCGGATCATCACCCCGCTCAAGGACCGCTTCGGGGCCGAGATCCGGACCCACTACCCGACGGAGCTCGAGGACGAGATCGCGGTGATCCGGCAGGAGGCGAACCTCGTCGCCGAGGTGCCGGACCACCTGGTCGAGATCCTGGCCCGCTTCACCAACAACCTCCGCGAGTCCACCTCGGTGGACCAGCGGTCCGGCGTCAGCGCCCGGTTCGCCATCGCAGGCGCCGAGACGGTCGCGGCGTCGGCCCTGCACCGCGCGACCCGCCAGGGCGAGGGCGAGGCCGTGGCGCGGGTCGTCGACCTCGAGACCGCCGTCGAGGTGCTCGGCGGCAAGATCGAGTTCGAGACCGGCGAGGAGGGGCGCGAGGGCGAGATCCTCACCCACCTGCTCCGTACCGCCACCGCCGAGACCGTGCGCCACCACTTCCGTGGGCTCGACTTCGCCCTTCTGGTGGACCGGATCGAGGCCGGCCAGATGGTCACGACCGGCGAGCAGGTCACGGCGCGCGACTTCCTGACCGGGCTCCCCGTGCTGGGCGAGTCCGAGCTCTACGACGACGTGTGCGAACGGCTCGACGCGCGCAACGACGGTGAGCGGGCCGGGGCCATCGAGCTGGCCCTCGAGGGTCTCTACCTCGCGCGCAAGATCAGCAAGGAGTCCGGCGGCGGGGAGACCGTCTATGGCTGACACCCCTGACTTCTCCGTCACGGCCAGCGCCGGGACCCTCCGCGACGACACCGCGACGGGGTGGACGGTCCCGCACGACTGGACCCCCGAGGGGGTGGTGGTCGCCGGGGAGGGCAACGGCGCGGCCGTGCTGCACCTCTCGGTCGCGCTCTGTGTCCTCAACGACACCTTCCGGGAGAGTCAGTCGCTGGGAGTCCCCGTCGCCGGGGTGCGAGTGGCCGCCGCAGGCGCCTTCGACACCGAGAGCTGGGTCTCGCTCGGCATCACCTACGCCGTGGAGATCGACTCGTCGGCCGCTCCCCACGAGCTCGAGGAGGTCCTGGCCCGGGTCGACGAGGTCGCCGAGGTCCCGCGTGTGCTGCGCGCGGGGATGAGCGTGGAGCGCGCGGATGGCTAGGCACCAGCCCCGCTCCCGCTACACGGCGTACGACGGTGGTCCGGACCCGCTCGCGCCCCCCGTCGACATCGCCGAGGCGCTCGACGCGATCGGCCAGGACGTGATGGCCGGCTACAGCCCGGAGCGGGCGATGCGCGAGTTCCTGCGCCGCGGCAGCCAGGACCAGCGCGGCCTCGACGACCTGGCGCGCCGGATCGCAGAGAAGCGCCGCGAGCTCACACAGCGGCACCACCTCGACGGCACCCTCCAGGAGGTACGTGAGCTCCTCGACCGGGCCGTGCTCAACGAGCGCAAGCAGCTGGCCCGCGACATCGACCTCGACGAGGGCGACCGCGCGCTGCGCGAGCTCCAGCTCGACAACCTGCCGTCGTCGACGGCCGCCGCGGTCAGCGAGCTCAGCCAGTACGACTGGAGGAGTCGCGAGGCGCGCGAGGACTACGAGCGGATCAAGGACCTGCTCGGCCGCGAGATGCTCGACCAGCGGTTCGCAGGCATGAAGGAAGCGCTCCAGAACGCCACCGACGCCGACCGCGCCGCGATCAACGAGATGCTCACCGACCTCAATGACCTGCTGTCCAAGCACGGTCGGGGCGAGGACACCGACGAGGACTTCGCCGACTTCATGGACAAGCACGGCGACTACTTCCCCGAGAACCCACACAACGTCGACGAGCTGATCGACGCGCTCGCCCAGCGGGCGGCAGCGGCCCAGCGGATGATGAACTCGATGACCGCCGAGCAGCGAGCGGAGCTCATGGAGCTGGCGCAGCAGGCCTTCGGCTCGCCCGAGCTCATGCAGCAGCTCTCGCAGCTCGACGCCAACCTCCAGTCGCTGCGCCCGGGCGAGGACTGGGGCGGCTCGGAGCGCTTCGACGGCGAGCAGGGGCTCGGGCTCGGTGACGGGACCGGCGTACTCCAGGACCTCGCGGACCTCGACGACCTCGCCGAGCAGCTCTCCCAGTCCTACGACGGTGCCCGCCTCGACGACGTCGACCTCGACAAGCTGGCCCGGCAGCTCGGCAACGAAGCGGCCGTCGACGCTCGCACCCTCCAGCGGCTCGAGCAGGCGCTGCGCGACTCCGGTTACCTCAAGCGCACCAGCGACGGCCAGCTCAAGCTGAGCCCGAAGGCGATGCGCCAGCTCGGCAAGGCCCTGCTCAAGGACGTCGCCACCCGGATGAGCGGGCGCCAGGGCCAGCGCGACGTGCGCCAGTCCGGCGCGGCCGGCGAGATGTCGGGGGCGACCCGTGAGTGGGCGTTCGGTGACACCGAGCCGTGGGACGTGACCCGCACGATCACCAACGCGGTCCGGCGTGTGGTCGGAGAGGGTGGCTCGGCCCGCGACGGCGTACGACTGCAGGTCGAGGACGTGGAGGTGAGCGAGACCGAGGCACGCACGCAGGCCGCCGTCGCCCTGCTGGTCGACACGTCGTTCTCGATGGCGATGGACGGCCGCTGGGTGCCGATGAAGCGCACAGCGCTGGCACTCCACACGCTGATCCGGTCGCGGTTCCGCGGCGACGCGCTGCAGCTGATCGGCTTCGGCCGGCATGCGCAGGCGATGGACATCGAGGAGCTGACCGGTCTCGACGCGATGTGGGACAAGGGCACCAACCTCCACCACGCGCTGCTGCTGGCCAACCGCTTCTTCCGCAAGCACCCGAGCGCGCAGCCGGTGCTGCTGATCGTCACCGACGGTGAGCCCACCTCCCACCTCGAGGCCAACGGCGAGGTCTACTTCGAGTACCCGCCTCACCCGCTGACCGTCGCGTACTCGGTCCGTGAGCTCGACAACTCCGGCCGGCTCGGTGCCCAGGTGACCTTCTTCCGGCTCGGTACGGACGCCGGGCTCGCGCGCTTCGTCGACTCCATGGCGCGGCGCGTGGACGGGCGCGTGGTCGCGCCGGAGCTCGACGACCTCGGCGCCGCCGTCGTCGGCTCCTACCTCGGGTCACGCGGCCCGGGCGGGCCGAGCGGTCAGTACGGCGACTGGTTCGGAGGACGCGGGTTCTGGGTCGACTGAGGACGTTCCGACCCGGCGGAGCCGGGGCGGAACCTCCGAGGAAGCGCCGCACGGTGCCTTGTGGGTCGTCCGCCTGAGAGGAGCCCCTAGTGGCCGGTCAGGCGGACGACCCTGCGAGCCGAATCGCGGTCCGTGTCGAGTAGCCGCGGGCGTTGTCACATCAGCACCCATGGCCACTCCTGCCCCAGTGCTGGCTCTCAGGTGAACAGCAGGTGAACTGGCGGCGTAATACTCGGTGAACTGGCCCCCAGGGATTTCCCTCCCGGTCACCTTGCCTCCACACTCAGATCGTGTCGGCACAGCTGCTCACCCTGGTCCTCGTCGTGATCGTCGCGCTCGGCTTCGACTTCACCAACGGCTTCCACGACACCGGCAACTCGATGGCCACGACCATCGCCACCGGTGCCCTCAAGCCCAAGACCGCCGTCGCCTTGGCCGCGGTCCTCAACCTCGTCGGTGCGTTCCTCTCCGTCGCGGTGGCTCTGACCGTGACCAACGCCGTGGTCTCCATCCAGAACTCCGACGGGACCCCCGATTCGGCACTCACCGCCGACCACGGGTCAGCCCTGCTGCTGATCATCCTGGCGGGGCTGGTGGGCGGCATCGTGTGGAACCTGACCACCTGGCTCTTCGGCCTCCCGTCGAGCTCGTCCCACGCGCTCTTCGGAGGCCTGATCGGCGCCACGATCGCCGGCATCGGCTGGGGTGGCGTCCACTGGACGGGTGACAGCACCAAGCTCGACGGGGTCGTCGGCAAGGTGATCCTGCCCGCGTTCGCGTCGCCCGTCATCGCAGCGATCGTGTCCATGGTCGGCACCTGGCTGATCTTCCGGATCACGCGCGCGCTGGGCGAGGGGCTGAACAACGGCGGTTTCCGCTGGGGTCAGATCGGCACCGGCTCGCTGATGGCGCTGGCTCACGGCACCAACGACGCGCAGAAGACGATGGGCGTCATCACGTTGTCGCTGATCGCCTACGGGAGCTGGACCGACCTCTCGGCGATCCCGCTGTGGGTCAAGGTCTCCTGCGCGGTCGCGATCGCCCTCGGCACCTACGTCGGCGGCTGGCGGATCATTCGCACCTTGGGCAAGGGCATCACCGAGATCGAGGCGCGCCAGGGCACTGCCGCCCAGGGCTCCGCCGCCGCGGTCATCCTGGCGTCGAGCCAGCTCGGCTTCGCGCTGTCCACCACGCACGTCGCCACCGGCTCCATCCTCGGCAGCGGCCTCGGCAAGCCCGGCGCCCACGTCCGCTGGCGCGTCGCCGGCCGGATGGCCGTGGCCTGGTTCATCACCCTCCCGATGGCAGCGCTCGTCGGCGCGGGCACGTGGGAGATCGGCAACGCGGTGGGCGGTGGGCTCGTGGGCGCGCTCCTGATGGTTGCCCTCCTGCTGGTGGCCTCCGGCCTGATGTACGCCCGTTCTCGTCGTCACCCGATCACGGCCGAGAACGTCAACGACGACTGGGAGGACCCCGCGGCGGTCCTCGAGCCGTCCGACCCGGTCGCGGCCTGAGGAGGCTCTGATGTTCGCTTTGTTCCTCCAGGACATCTGGAAGGTCCTGCTCTACAGCCTCATCCTCGGCGCCGGCCTCCCCGTGGTCTACGCACTCGGCGTCCGCGCTTCCGCGCTCGGGACCGTCGCCGCCGACGGTGCGGAGACGGCCGCGGTACGACGTCGCCAGGTGCTGGGCAAGACGGTCGCCGGGATCTGTTTCGCCGTGGTGCTGGCCGGCATCGGGCTCGGCCTGGCCTACATCTGGGCCTCCGGTCACGGAGACCAGCTGAGCTTCGAGCACGGCTCCCCGACCTTCGTCCCGAAGAGCTGACCCCCCATGGCCGAGCAGACCTCCTCGCTGGGCCAGAGCGTGCTCGACTGGCTCCGGGCCGGGTACCCCGAGGGCATCCCGCCCCAGGACTACGCGCCGATCCTCGGCGTCCTGCGGCGCCGCCTCACCTCCGACGAGATCCGCGCGATCGCCGACGGGCTCGCCGCCCAGTCGCTCGAGTCGGTCGACCCGATCTCACGCGACGACATCGAGGCGATGATCGAGCAGACCGTCTACCAGCGAGCGAGCGACGCTGACGTCGAGCGCGTCACGGAGCGGCTCGCCGCCGGCGGCTGGCCGCTCGCCGACGCGATCTGAGCGTTCGTCAGCTCGTGACGTCCTTGGTGGTGAACCTCGCCCAGGCGGCGGCGAAGAACACGACGGCGTACGACGCGGCGAGCACGAGGCCGGCGACGATGTTGTTCCAGGCGATGGGGTCGCGAAACAGGTCGCCGAAGTCCAGCCAGTGATGGGTCAGCAGGTAGGGATGCAGCCAGGCCACCTGTGGGATCGAGTCGAGCACGAACGACGTCGAGCTGAACATGATGGTCGCGATCATCGCCGCGATCGGCTGCTCTGTCAGGGTCGAGGCGAAGAGGCCCACGGCGCCGAGGGCGGACAGACCGAGCGCGAGGTAGGCCGCCGCCAGCACCACGCGGAGCAGACCGGCGCCGAACGAGATCTGGGTGCCTGACAGGAGCGTCATCGGCCCGCCACCGAAGAGGATCAGTCCCATCAAGATCCCGACCAGGGTGACCACGAACGTCGCGAAGAAGGCGCCGACGACCACGCCGACGTACTTCACCAACAGCAGCCGGAGCCTGGTCACCGGGGTGACCAGCAGGTAGCGCAGGGTGCCGATGTTGGCCTCACCGGCGACGCTGTCACCGGCCACGACCGAGACCGCGAGCGGCAGGAACAGGCCGAGCTCGATGGTCAGCGCGGCGAGGGCGACGAAGAGGCCGTTCCCGGTGATCGAGCGGAAGAAGTCGGGCGCGTCCTGGCCCGGCTGCGACAGCGTGCTCTTGACGGCGATCGAGATGAACACCGGGACGGCCGCGAGGACGAGCAGGCCGGCCTGGTTGCGTCGGCGGCCGAGAATCAGCCGTAGCTCGGAGGCGAGGAACCGCGGTGACAACGTCGACCGCGGGGCGCGGACGACGGTCGTCGACGGAGCGTCAACCACTGACATCGAAACCCTCCCCGGTGAGCGACACGAACAGGTCCTCCAGCGACGGCCGGCCGACCCGGAAGCCCACCACCGAGACGCCGGCGTGCACGCACGCCGCGACGACCTTCTCGGGGGCCACCTCGCCGAGGTGACCGGTGGCGCTGGACGCGGTCGTGTGGATCTCGGTCAGGCCCAGCTCGGCCAGCACCCGAGCGGCGTCCCCGGGGGAGTCGGTCTCGACCGTCGCCTCGGTGTTGCCGTCCGACCGCAGCTCGACACTGGTGCCCTGGGCGACCAGCTTCCCGACGTGCATCACGCCGAGGTGGGTACACATCTGCTCCACCTCGGCGAGCAGATGGCTGGAGACCAGCACGGTGGTCCCGTCGCCCGCCAGCGACCCGACCAGCTGGCGTACCTCACGGGTGCCCTGGGGGTCGAGCCCGTTGGTCGGCTCGTCGAGCACCAGGAGGTCCTTGGGGGTCAGCAGGGCGCCCGCGATGGCGAGCCGTTGTCGCATCCCGAGCGAGTAGGCGCGGAACCTCTTGTCCGCGGCCGCCAGCAGCCCGACGCGGTCGAGTGCCCCGTCGACGCGGCGACGGGCCGTCGACGGGTCGGCTGTGCGGTCGGCGGCGTCCAGCCGGTGCAGGTTGCGCCGCCCGGAGAGATAGGGGTGGAACGCCGGACCCTCGACCAGCGCGCCCACGGCCGGCAGGACCGCCGCCGCCCGGGCGGGCATCGCCTCACCGAACAGCTCGACCTCACCGGCCGTAGGCGCGACGAGGGCGAGCAGCATGCGGATGGTCGTGGTCTTCCCCGACCCGTTGGGGCCGAGGAAGCCATAGACCGAGCCGGTTGGCACCTCGAGGTCGATCGCGTCGACGACGGTCTGCGACCCGAAGCGCTTGGTGAGTCCGGTCGTACGGACGGCGAGATCGGTCACCGCTGTGCGAGCGCGTCGTACAGCAGCTGCGGCGCGACCGCGCCGATCGCCACCCGCCCGTCGTCGGTGAGCACGGCGGAGAAGAGGGCGCTGCTCAGCAGGTGTCCCGAGCCCCACGAGCCGGAGACGGTGGGCAGCTTGTCGAGGATGCCCTGCAGCTGCGACGACTGACCGGTGGACCGGTGGCCGGAGGCCTGCTGGTCGGCGGGCAGGGTGGCGACGACCACGCTGGTCCAGCCCTTCCCGACCACCGTGGGAGCGGCTCCGGACCCGTGGCCGGTGCGGGGTTGGTGACCGGGACCCGACGTCGAGAACGACGAGCCCTGCTTGACCGTCGCACCCGGCGGCGGGGTGAAACCGAAGACCGAGGGATCCGGGGTCGCGGTCGAGAACGACGTGAAGCCGACTTGGAACGCCGGGCTCGAGGCACCCTTGGCGAAGACCTGGACCCGTGTGGGGATGTGGCTGGCGCCGTCGATCGCGATCCGTACCGAGCCGACCAGGGAGCGCGGGTCGCGGGGCACCAGGCTCAGCTCGTACGCCGGCCGGCCGGCCACGGTGGCGGTCGGGTCGGTGGTCACCTGGGTGCTGGGGTCGATCGCCTTGAGGGCCGCGTCGGCAGCCTGCTGCGGGGTCATCGCCGCACCGGCGGGCGACCCGGGCTGGGCCGGCGAGCTCTGCTTTCCAGCAGGCACGGTCCAGTGGGTGGCGGTGTTGTCGTGGCTCGACCAGGCCCACAGGTCGGTGCCGTTGTGCACGAGGTCGGACTCACCGAGCTGGCCGAGCAGGGCGAGGCGCTGCTGGTCCGGGCCGGCGTACCAGACCCGCATGGTGTGTGATCCGGAGACCAGCGAGGAGAAGCTGGCGGCGTTGCCACCCTGGCCACCGAGGGACGGCAGTGCCGGGAGCCCGAGGTCGGTGGTCTCCACGACGGTCCCGGACAGGGCCTGCACCTGGGCGTGGCTGACGTCGACGAGCAGCTGAGCCGCCGTACGCGGGGGGAGGGAGCCATGGGCACTGGCGGTGACGGCCTGGACCAGCGGGCCGACGCCGATAAGGGTGATCGCGGCGACGGCGGGGACGGCCCAGCGGGCACGGCGTGAGCGGAGGAACGAGGCCATGTCGACCATCATCGCTCGCGACCGCTGTGAGTCCGCTGAGAACCTGTGACGGCAGTCAGCCACGACCGTCGCGTACGGCGTGCCAAGGTGGGCGCATGCGGCTGCTGGTCGTGGAGGACGAGGCGCGACTGGCGCGCGCGCTGCAGCGCGGGCTGACCGCCGACGGGTTCACCGTCGACGTGGTGGCCGACGGCACGTCCGGTCTGACCCGCGCTCTCGAGGGGCAGTACGACGCGGTCCTGCTCGACGTGATGCTGCCGGGCCTGTCGGGCTACGAGGTCGTCAAGCAGCTCCGGGCCGAGGACAACTGGGTGCCGGTGATGATGGTGTCGGCCAAGGACGGGCCCTACGACCAGGCCGACGGGCTCGACTACGGCGCGGACGACTACCTCACCAAGCCATTCGACTACGTCGTCCTGCTGGCCCGGCTGCGTGCCCTGCTGCGTCGCCAGAGCGACCCCCGCCCGCCGGTGCTGACCCATGGCGACGTGGCCCTCGACCCGGCGACCCGTGAGGTGACCCTCGGCGGGGAGCCGGTCGCGCTCAGTCGCCGCGAGCACGAGCTGCTCGAGTTCTTCCTGCGCCACCCCGACCGGGTCGTCACCAAGACCGAGCTGCTCGACCGGGTCTGGGACGCCCGAGGCGTGGGCTACGAGCCCAACACCGTCGAGGTGTACGTCGGGTACCTGCGCCGCAAGCTCGGGCCGGGGCTGATCGAGACGGTCCGCGGCGCCGGCTACCGGCTCGCCCGATGAGCACCACCCTCTCCGGGCCGGCCGGGTGGTGGCGCCGCCGCTCGCTGCGCGCTCGGCTGATGACGATCGGGCTGCTGGGGCTGGCGGTGGCTCTGGCCGTCGGCAGCGTGGCGCTCTACGTCGCACTGTCGGTGGCCAGCCGGCACGACCTCGACCGGCGCGCGGAGGCGACGGCGGCGCAGGTCGCCGACCTGGTCACCTCGGGACGGCTGCCAGACCCGATCCCCGTGACCGGGACCGAGTCGGTCCAGGTGGTCGACGCCGACGGGCGGGTGGTGAGCGCCTCGGCGAACGGCGACCGGCTCACCCCGCTGCTGAACCCCGACGAGCTGACCCGCGCCGAGTCGTCGCCGGTGACGGTGTCCGGGTCGCGGCTCGGGATGAGCTCGAGGTTGCGGGTGAGCGCCACGCCGGTCTCGTCGGCCACGGACGCGCCCGTCGTCGTCGTGGCCGAGCCGGTCGCCGACCTGGCGCGGAGCCAGCACCTGCTCGTCGTCACGCTGCTCGTGACCTACCCGCTGCTGCTGCTGGTCCTCGGCCTGATCGCGTGGCGGGTGATCGGCGCAGCGTTGCGGCCCGTCGAGTCGTTGCGGTCGGCGGCGGAACGGGTGTCGGGGTCGGGTCACGACGAGCGACTCCCGGTGCCCGAGTCGCGCGACGAGATCCACGCGCTGGCCGTGACCCTCAACTCCATGCTGGACCGGCTCGCGGCGGCCCGCGACCGCGAGCACAGCTTCGTCGCCAATGTCGCCCACGAGCTCCGCAGCCCACTGGCGTCGCTGCGCGTGCAGGTCGACGTCGCCGGGCGGCACGGCGCCACCGACGAGGACCGGGCTGACCTCGGAGCCGAGCTGGTCCGGCTCTCGACGCTGGTCGAGGACCTGCTCGTCCTGGCCCGGCTCGACGTCGGCGAACCGCTGCCGGTTCCGGACCCACCGGCCGAGCCGTCGCTGGTGCTGCCGGGCTTCGCGACGTCCGAGTCGCCGGTGGTGGCGGTCGGTGACCTCGCCGACGGGACCCTGCCGATGAGTCGGCTGGAGCTCGAGCGCGTCGTGGGGAACCTCGTCACCAACGCTCGGCGACACGCACGCTCTCGCGTCGACCTCTCGTTCCGTCGTACGCCGGAGGAGGTGGTCGTCGCGGTCTCCGATGACGGCGACGGGATCCCCGAGGCGGACCGGGAGCGGGTCTTCGACCGCTTTGCCCGCCTCGACGACGCACGTGACCGCGACTCCGGCGGCAGCGGACTCGGGCTCGCGATCGCCCGCGAGCTGGTCCGCCGCCGGGGCGGGGACATCGAGCTCCGCGACTCGTCGTACGGCGGCCTCCTCGTCGAGCTGCATTTCGGGTCGTCCGCCTGACCGGAGCCCCTAGTGGCCGCTCAGGCGGACGACCCCGTGGTGGCGAGGGGGGCCAGGACGCGGGCGAGCTCCTCGACACCGTCGACCAGGCGGGTGCCGGGGCGGGCCCAGGAGGCGTTCGCGTCGACGGCGTGGAGCGGTACGCCGGGTGGCACCGCGCCGGTGGCGACGAGCTCGTCGGCCAGCCTGCGGCATCGGTCACGGTCGAAGCCGCACGGGGCTACGACCACCAGGTCGGGCCGGGCGTCGTGGACCTGCTGCCAGGCCACCCGTCGCGACTTCTCCCCGGGCGTTGCGAGGAGGGGCTCACCGCCCGCGACGGAGACCATCTCCGGGATCCAGTGACCGGGGGCGAACGGCGGGTCGGTCCACTCCAGGAACATCACCCGCGGCCGCGCTCGGTCACCCACCTCACGTCGTACGACGTCGAGCCGGTGTCGCTGGTCGGCGACGAGCCGCTCGGCCGCGTCCTCGTGGCCGGTCGCCCGGCCCAGCGTGACGATGGACTCGAGGACCTCGTCGAGGGTGTGGGGGTCGATGGTCAGCACCTCGGCGGTACAGCCGAGGTGGGCGAGCGCGTCGTCGACGACCGAGACGTCGACCGCGCAGACGGCGCAGAGGTCCTGGGTCACCACGAGGTCGGCGTCGAGGTCGGCCAGCGCCCCTTCGTCGAGGTGGTAGAGGTCGTCGCCGCGGGCCATGGCCTCGACCACGAACGCATCGATGGCGGCCGGAGGCAGGCCCTCGGGCATCGCGGAGGTCGACACGATCCGCCGGGTCCGGGCCTCGGCCGGGTAGTCGCACTCGAAGGTCACCCCGACCACGTCGTCGCCGGCACCGATCGCGAACAGGATCTCGGTGGTCGAGGGGAGCAACGAGACGATCCGCACGCCTCCACACTAGGGTCGGCTCGCGATGGACGACGACGTGGCAGCACTCTGGGACGAGACGACCCGGCCCACCCTCGACGAGGCCGCCGACGCGGCGTACTCGTCGGCACAGGAGGCCTATCACCGGCACCTCGTGGAGATCCACGATCACCTGCGTTCGGAGCTCACCCGGCTCCACGGCCTGGTGGAGGAGGTACGCCGTGGTGTGCTGACGGCCGCGGAGGCGCGTTCGGAGGTGCACGCCATGTCGCTTCGGCAGAACAACTGGACCCTCGGCGCCTACTGCCAGTCCTACTGCGGCTTCGTCAACGGCCACCACACGCTCGAGGACACCAGTGTGTTCCCGCACCTACGGCGCGCGGAGCCCGATGCCGCGCCCGTGCTCGACCGCCTCTCGGAGGAGCACGTCGTCATCCACCACCTGCTCGACGACGTCGACCGGGTGCTGGTGGGGCTCGTACTGGATGCCGACGGCGCGGCGCTCGACGCGGTGGAGGCTTCGCTGCAGACACTCGGCGACCGGCTGCTCAGCCACCTCGCCTACGAGGAGCGAGAGCTGCGCGGTCCGTTGGCCCGTCACGGCTTCTACTGACCTCTCCGTGGGCCCGGCGTGTGGCGGAAGACGCGGAACAACTCGACGACGCGCCCGTGTCGGAGCGGCATTTGTTCCGCGTTTTCCGCAGCCGAGGCCGCCTAGAGTCGCCGCGTGAGCGACCCGTCGACGACCGTGCTGCTCCTCCTGGGGCTGGCCGGCCTGGCGGCGGGGTTCGTGGACGCGGTGGTCGGTGGAGGCGGGTTGATCCAGCTCCCGGCGCTGTTGCTCGGGCTGCCGTCGGCGGCCCCGGTGAACATCCTGGCGACCAACAAGCTGAGCTCGATCTGCGGCACGACCGTCAGCAGTACGACGTACTACCGCCGGATCCGACCCGACCCGCGCACCTTCGGGCCGCTGATGGCCTGTGCCTTCGCGGGCTCGGTCGCGGGCGCCGTGGTCGGCTCGCACATCTCGGCCGCGGCGTTCGACCCGATCGTGCTCGTGGTGCTGGTCGTGGTCGGGGGCTACGTCGTCTTCCGCCCCACGCTCGGCGAGACGACTGCACTGCGCTTCCGCGGCCGGCGGCACACCGGGGCGGCGATGGCGACCGGACTCGTGATCGGCTTCTACGACGGAGCACTCGGCCCGGGCACCGGCAGCTTCTTCGTGATCACCCTCGTCGGGCTGCTCGGGTACAGCTTCCTCGAGGCCTCCGCCAAGGCCCGGCTCGCCAACTGGGCGACGAACCTGGCCGCGCTCTGCGTCTTCGTGCCGCAGGGCGCGGTGCTGTGGAAGGTCGGGCTCGTGATGGGCTTCTGCAACCTGCTCGGCGGCTACCTCGGAGCCCGTACGGCGGTCGCGCGCGGCGTCGGCTTCGTCCGGGTGTTCTTCATCGTCGTGGTCTCGGCCTTCATCATCCGGATCGGCGGCGACGTCCTCGGCCTCTGGTGAGCCGGAAACGCGGGTGCGACCTGTCGGTGTCCGTCGCTAGCGTCGCAGCATGAACACCTCCACGCCCCCCGACACCCGCCTCGACCCGCCCCTGCGCGGCGACGAGGCCTCGACCCTCCGCGCCTTCCTCGACTTCCACCGCGAGACCTTCCGCTGGAAGTGTCGAGGGCTGACCCAAGAGCAGCTGGCCCAGGCCCTGGCGCCGTCCGACATGACCCTGGGCGGGATGATGAAGCATCTTGCCGTCGTGGAGTCGAGCTGGTTCGAGGAGACGTTCGCCGGCGGCTCCGTGATGCCGCCCTACGACACCGTCGACTGGGATGCCGACCGCGACTGGGAGTGGCACACCGCCCGGGACGACACGCCCGAGGAGCTCTTCGCCCTCTTCGACGAGGCAGTGCGCCGGGCCGACGCCGTCCTCGACGAAGCCCTGGCCGGTCCCGGGCTCGACGGTGAGTCGGTCAAGAAGAGCCGACACGGGGAGGAAGGGGCGTTCAGCCTCCGCTGGATCGTCGTCCACATGATCGAGGAGTACTCCCGCCACAACGGCCACGCCGACCTGATCCGCCAGTCGATCGACGGCCAGACCGGCGAGTGACGCGCCGGTGACCCTCGACCGGCGGATCCGGACGGCGACCGACGACGACTGGCCGCGGGTCTGGCCGTTCTTCGCCGAGATCGTCGCTGCCGGCGAGACCTACGCCTTCCCGGAGGACCTCACCGACGAGACCGGGCGCGGGTGGTGGATGGAGGAGGCGCCCGGGCACACGGTGGTGCTCGAGGACGACGGGCGGGTCGTGGGCAGCGCCAAGATGGGACCGAACCGTCCCGGCCGCGGCGACCACGTCGGCACCGCGTCGTTCATGGTCGACCCCGCGGCGGCCGGGCGGGGCGTCGGCCGCGCGCTCGCGTCGTACGTCGTGGCCTGGCACCGCGAGCAGGGCTTCTCCGGCATCCAGTTCAACGCGGTCGTCGAGACCAACGCCGCGGCCGTGCACCTGTGGCAGTCGCTCGGCTTCGAGATCGTCGGCACCGTCCCGGGTGCCTACCGCTCGGCCGCACACGGCCGGGTCGGCCTGCACGTGATGTACCTGGCGCTGGACTGAGCCGGTCAGCCGGCGAAGCCGGGGAGGTACTCCGTCAGGATCTGCCGGAACGGCGCCTCGGCGCCGAGCTGGCTGAGCACGCCCACGCCGCCGAGCCAGGTGCGGTGGATCAGCAGGTAGTCCGGCGGCAGGTTGAGCTTGAGTGCCAGGGTGAACGTCGGTTCCTTGGGGTTGTTGAGCCGCTGGAACTGCTCCTGCAGCCAGTCGCGCGAGAAGCGGAACCGCTCGACCTGCGTGGGCTCGACGAAGGGCGCCAGGTAGTCGAGCACCAGCTGCGGGTCGAGCTTCACGCCCTGCTTGATGAACCCCTCCTGGCGCAGCCCGGCGACGAGCTCGTCGGGGTCTCGCAGGCCCGCGATCCGGATCAGCGCCCCCATCGCCGAGGGCAGCGCGCCGCCAGGCAGCCGGGCCACGGCGCCGTAGTCGAGCACCCCGAGCCGGCCCGGGCTGCCGTCGTCGTTCGGCAGGATCCGGAAGTTGCCCGGGTGAGGGTCCGCATGGAGCATCCCGGTCCGCGCCGGGCCCGAGAAGAGGAAGCGCACGAACAGCTCGCCGTAGTGGTCGCGCTCCTCCTGGGTGCCGCTCTCGATGATCGTCGCGAGCGACGCCGGGCTCTCGAGCCACTCGGTGACGAGGACGTGCTCGCCGACCGCGACCACGTCGGGGACGACGATCTCGGGGTCGCCGCGGAAGGCGGCCGCGAAGGCGCGCTGCGCCTCGGCCTCGAGGGTGTAGTCGAGCTCGTCGTTGGCGCGGGCCTGCAACTCGGCGATCAGCGGCTTCACGTCGATGCCGGGCGCCATCGGCCCGATCGTCCGGGCCAGGCGAGCGAGCTGCCGCAGGTCGCTGCGCAGCGCATCGCCGGCGCCGGGGTACTGCACCTTGACCGCGACCTCGCGGCCGTCGGACCAGCGGCCCAGGTGGACCTGGCCGATCGAGGCGGCGGCCGTCGGCCCGCCGTCGAGCCAGACCAGCTCGTCACGCCAGTGGGCACCGAGGTCGGCGGCGATCTGGTCGCGCACGGTCTGGGTCGGCATCGGCGGGGCGGAGTCCTGGAGCCGGGTCAGCTCGGCACGGTACGGCGCCCCCAGCTCGTCCGGGAGTGCCGCCTCGAGCACCGACATCGCCTGGCCGAACTTCATCGCGCCACCCTTGAGCTCGCCCAGGGTCCGGAAGAGCTGCTCCGCGGTGCGCTGCTGGATCTCGCTCATCACCAGGTCGGCGTTCTTGCCGCCCAGTCGCTTGCCGAACCCGAGCGCGTTCCGCCCGGCGTACCCCAGGGGCAACGCCGCCAGCCGCGCGGTGCGTGCGACGGCCTTACGGGGCAGCTCGGTCATGTCGCCCATCATCCCCGACGAGCGGTGGGGACCTGCCATCCGCGCGGTCGCCGGTCTGTCGTCGGCGTCGAGCACGTCGAGCACCGCGGCGTCGTCGCGGACCGCCCACTGCTCGGCGACCCTGCCGTCGGCGAAGCCGTACGCGTGCGGCCACTCGATCAGGCGGCCGTGCGCTGGTCCATGGTCTCGTCGAACCACCCCACCACGATGTCGACGATGCCGAGTCCGGACAGCCGGCTGACGCGGCCGTGGCCCGGGCTCGGCGGGGAGTCAGTCGGTCCGGGGCTGAGGCTTGAACCGACGGACCTCCTGGGGCCAGCCGCACGCTTCGGCGATCTTGCCGGCCCACATCCTGGCGGTGTCCTCGTCGGGCACGTCCACCACGGTGAGCCCACCCAGGAACTCCTTGGTCTCGACGAAGGGCCCGTCGGTGAACGTCAAGGTGCCGCTGGTCGCGTCAGCGCTGAAGGCCGTCTCGACCTCCTCCTCCAGCCCCCCGGCGAAGACGTACTGGCCGGAGGCCTTCAGCTCGTTCACGACCGCCATGGCGAGAGGCCCGCGCCCGCGGAACCACTCCTCGCTGTGGTCGCCCACCCACTGCTGGTTGAAGTAGATGAGGTACTCGGTCATGTCTGCTCCTCGTGTCGTCCGCGGACCCGGTGTCCGCCTCTACTTCTACTCCACGAACGGCGACAGCCGGATCCGACACCGCGCTGGCAGGTTTCTCCGACGCGGCAGTCAGGAGTCGGCCGGGAAGGGCACTCCGGCGTTCGCGTGGCAGCGGTAGCCGTAGGAGTTCTTGTCGAGGTACTGCTGGTGGTGGTCCTCGGCGTAGTAGTACGGCGTCTCCGACGCGGACCGGATCTCGGTGGTGATGTCGCCGTACTGCCGGCGAGCGAGCTCGTCGCCGTAGATCTTGGTGAGCTCACGAGCCGTCCGCTCCTGCTCGGGCGTCGTGTAGTAGATCGCCGAGCGGTACTGGGTGCCGACGTCGTTGCCCTGGCGCATGCCCTGGGTCGGGTCGTGGACCTCGAAGAAGGTCTTGACCAGGTCGGCGTACGAGACGACCTTCGGGTCGAAGACGATCCGGACGGCCTCGGTGTGACCCGTGCGGCCGCTGCAGACCTCCTCGTACGACGGGTTCGGCGTCGTGCCGCCGGCGTACCCGACCGAGGTCGACCAGACGCCTGGCTTCTGCCAGTAGATCTCCTCGGCCCCCCAGAAGCAGCCGAGGCCGAAGATCGCGACCTCGTAGCCCTCGGGGGCGGTGGGAGTGACGACGGGTGCGTCCAGGACGCGGTGCTTCGGGGCGATCACGAACTGGCTGGTGGCGCGGCCGGGCAGCGCCTCCTCGGCGCTCGGCAGGGTGGTCTTGTGGCGGGAGAAGATCGACACGGTTGCTCCTTCTGGCGCCCCTGGATGGGACGTCCACAGTCTGCAACAACGCCGGTGGCCACGGCGTTCCCGTCGGATGTGACGGAAGCCTGACGCCTCCGTCGGCGCAGATCGCCGCACGACTACGCTCGTCGGGTGACACAGGACCATCGCAGCAAGTCCGGATTCGAGACCCGCGCCATCCATGCGGGCTACGAGCCCGATCCCACCACCGGCGCGGTCATCCCGCCGATCTACGCGACCAGCACGTACAAGCAGGACGGCGTCGGCGGCCTGCGCGGCGGCTACGAGTACAGCCGCTCCGCCAACCCGACCCGAACGGCGCTCGAGGGGGCGCTCGCGGCCCTCGAGGAGGGGGAGTGCGGCTTCGCCTTCGCCAGCGGGCTCGCTGCCGAGGACACGATCCTGCGCGGGCTGACGAAGCCGGGGGACCACGCCGTGATCCCCGATGACGCGTACGGCGGGACGTTCCGGCTGTTCGACAAGGTCGCGCAGCCGTGGGGGCTCGAGCACAGCCCCGCGCCCGTCGGTGACGTTGACGCGGTGCGGGGCGCGATCCGGCGGGGGCAGACCCGCCTGGTCTGGGTCGAGACGCCGACCAACCCGCTGCTGGCCATCGGCGACATCGAGACGCTGGCACAGGTGGCCCACGAGGCAGGCGCGCTCCTCGTCGTGGACAACACGTTCGCGTCGCCGTACCTCCAACAGCCGCTCACCCTGGGCGCCGACATCGTCGTCCACTCGACGACCAAGTACGTCGGCGGGCACAGCGACGTGGTGGGCGGCGCCGTCGTGGTCCGCGACCTCGACCTGGCCGAGGCGATCACCTTCCACCAGAACGCGATGGGTGCCGTGCCCGGCCCGTTCGACTGCTTCCTGACCCACCGCGGCCTGAAGACCCTCGGCGTCCGGATGGACCGGCACTGCGACAACGCCGAGCAGGTCGTGGAGTTCCTCACCCGGCACCCGAAGGTCGCCCAGGTCATCTACCCCGGGCTGCCCGAGCACCCCGGCCACGACGTGGCCGCGCGGCAGATGAAGCGGTTCGGGGGCATCGTCAGCTTCCGGCACGCCGACGGCGAGCAGGCGGCGCTCGACACCTGTGCGCGCGCCGAGGTCTTCACGCTGGGTGAGTCGCTCGGCGGCGTCGAGAGCCTGATCGAGCACCCCGGCCGGATGACCCACGCCAGCGTCGCCGGCACCGAGCTCGAGGTGCCCGCCGACCTGATCCGCCTCAGCGTCGGCATCGAGACCGCCGACGACCTGATCGCCGACCTCGACCGTGCTCTCGCCTGACCCGCCCGGTCACGTCGTCTGCGTCGACTTCGGCTCGACCTTCACCAAGGCGTCCCTGGTCGACCTGGTCGACGGCCGGATCGTCGCGGCCGCCGAGCACCGGACGACGATCGACACCGACGTCCTCGACGGGTACGACGCGTGCCTGGCGGCGCTGGCCGGCCAGGACGCGCGGGCGGTGGACGCGTCGACCCTGGCGTGCTCGAGCGCGGGCGGCGGTCTGCGGATCGCCGTGGTCGGCAACGAGGAGCTCGTCACGGCCGAGGCCGGACGCCGCGTCGCCCTCTCCAGCGGGGGCAAGGTGGTGGCCGTGCTCGCGGCCGGGCGCCAGGACGACCTGACTCGCGTCGGTGAGAGCGAGCCCGACGTCGTCCTGCTCACGGGTGGCACCGACGGGGGCAACCCCGAGCCGATCCTGGCCTGCGCCCGGGCGCTCGCCACGAGCTGGAGCGGTCCGGTGGTCGTCGCAGGCATGGTCGAGGCGCGAGACGAGGTCGCCGGGATCCTCGCCGCCAACCCGCTCGTCGTGGCGCCCAACATCGTGCCCCGGATCGGCGTCCTCGCCCCCGAGGGTGCCCGGACCGCGATCCGCGAGCTGTTCCTCTCCCATGTGATCGGTGGCAAGCACCTGAGCAGCCGCGACGACTTCCTGGCCATGGTCCAGGGCGCCACGCCCGACGTCGTCCTGACCGGCGTGGAGCTCCTGGCCGACGCCGCGGGCGACACGGTGGTCGTCGACGTGGGCGGAGCCACCACCGACGTGCACAGCGTGGTCGAGCTCGACCCCGAGGACGCCGGGCTCAGCCGCGAGGTCGTCGCCACCACCCGCGTGACCCGCACCGTGGAGGGCGACCTCGGCATGCGCTGGTCGGCCGTGACGACCGCCGAGGCAGCCGGTCGCCCGGACCTGGTCGACGCTGCCCGACGGCGTCGCGAGGACCCCGGCTTCGTCCCGACGGACGACTCCGAGGCCGACCTCGACGAGGAGCTCGCCCGCGAGGCCGTCGGCCTCGCCCTGCGCCGCCATGCCGGGCGTAGCAAGGTCGTGGTCAGCCCCGAGGGGCGCGTGGTCGAGCGGACCGGCAAGGACCTGCGCGAGGTCGACCTCCTGGTCGGCTCGGGGGGCGTGCTCCGGCACGGCCGAGAAGGAGTGGCCGAGAGGATCTTCGCGGGGAGCGTCGGCGAGCACGTCGAAGGCGGCTGGCAGCTCCCACGACGCGCGGAGGTCACCGTGGACACCGACTACGTGCTCGCGGCCGTCGGTCTGCTCGCCGTCGAGCATCCGGCCACGGCCCGCCGCCTCGTCCGCCGCTTGACCGACCCCGAGGTCGCGTAGGTTGATCCCGTGAGCAACGACGCCGCAACGGGCCCCGGCACGCCGGGCGACGAAGGCGCCGGGGAGCGGCTGGCCGGGCGTCTCGCGCACCAGTGGCTGAGACGCGCCGAGCCCCGCGCCCAGGTGGCGATCGAGACCGGACCCTCGAACTTCGCGCCCGCCCAGGTGCCGTGGGGGCTCGACCTCGCCGCGGCCTGGGCGTGGCGACTGATCGTGATCGGCATCGCGACGTACGCCCTGTTCCGGGGCGTCGAGTTCTTCGCCGAGCTCACCATCCCGGTGATCATCGCGCTCCTCATCTCGGCGCTCGGGTCGCCCTTCGTCGCCTGGATGGAGCGGATCGGCATCCGCCGCGGGATCGGCGCGGCGATCGTCGTGCTCGGCGTGCTGGCTCTCGTCGCCACCATGCTCGCGCTCGCCGGGCAACAGGTCGCCAACGGAGCGAACGACCTCGCCACGCAGGTCTCCGACGGCCTCGGCGAGGTCAAGAGCTGGCTGCAGACCGGGCCGTTCCACGTCAGCGACTCGCAGATCAACGCCTACATCCAGAAGGCCCAGGACTACCTGTCCCAGAAGGCCCAGAGCGGCGCCTTCCTCAGCCAGGTCACCAACCTCGGGAGCGCGCTCACCCACATCCTGGCCGGGCTGTTCCTGGTGCTGTTCTCGACGTACTTCTTCCTCGCCGACGGCGACCGGATCTGGGCATGGTTCGTCCGGCTCTCGCCTCGCGCCGCGCGCGTCCGCGTCGACAGCTCGGGTCGCGTCGCCTGGATCTCGCTCACCCAGTTCGTCCGGGCCACGGTGATCGTGGCGATCACCGACGCCGTCGGCGTGATGATCGCGGCGTCGATCCTGCAGGTGCAGTTCGTCCTCGCCATCGGCGTGCTGGTCTTCCTGGGCGCCTTCATCCCGATCGTGGGCGCGTTCGTCGCCGGGACCGTCGCCGTGCTGGTGGCCCTGGTCGACCACGGCATCGTGGTGGCCCTGCTGATGTTGGGCGCCGTGGTGCTCGTGCAGCAGATCGAGAGCCACGTCCTCCAGCCGTTCCTGATGGGTCGGTTCGTCTCGATCCACCCGCTGGGCGTGATCGTCGCGATCGCGGCCGGCATCCTGCTCGCCGGCATCCCCGGAGCGCTCGTCGCCGTCCCGTTCGCGGCCGCCGCCAACGCCGTCGTACAACATCTGGCGAGCGAGACGCTGGTGGGCGACGATCCCGAGGCGGCCCTGGAGACCGACTACGAGGAGACGGGGCAGCACGTCGGCACCGGCGCTGGGACCGGAAGCGACGACGGAGTCGTCGGCGACACCCAGGACGCCGGAGTGGCCGACCAGTTCGACCCCGACCGCACGGATCGTGGCCGGGAGTCCGGAGGGAGCGACGAGGGACGCGATGGCTGAGGTGGGCCGGGTCTCGGTGGACGACATCGAGCGGGCCGCCGAGCTGATCCGAGGCGTCGCCGTCCGCACTCCGATGGAGGAGTCGCGGTGGCTCTCCGCGCTGACGGACAGCCCCGTGCTCCTGAAGTGCGAGAACCTCCAGCGCACCGGGTCCTTCAAGATCCGCGGCGCCTATACCCGGATGTCACACCTCACGGAGGAGGAGCGGTCCCGCGGCGTGGTGGCGGCGTCGGCCGGCAACCACGCCCAGGGCGTCGCGTTGGCCGCGCAGTTCCTCGGCATCAAGGCGACGGTCTTCATGCCCGAGGGCGCGCCGATCCCCAAGGAGAACGCCACCCGCGGGTACGGCGCGGATGTCGTCTTCCACGGGCGCTACCTCGAGGACGCCCTGGCCGCAGCCCGGGACTTCCAGGAGCAGACCGGCGCCGTGATGATCCACCCCTTCGACAGCGCCGACGTGGTCGCGGGGCAGGGCACGGTCGGGCTGGAGATCCTCGAGCAGGCGCCGGACGTCGAGACCGTCGTCGTACCCTGCGGAGGCGGTGGGCTCCTGGGCGGGATCGCGATTGCGGTCAAGGCGAAGCGGCCGGGGGTCACGTTGATCGGCGTCCAGGCCGAGGGTGCCGCCGCGTTCCCCGCCTCGCTGAAGGCGGGCCACCCCGTGCCGCTCAGCTCGATGTCGACCATGGCCGACGGCATCGCGGTGGGCCTGCCCGGCGAGGTCAGCTTCGCGGCGGTCCGGGACTACGTCGACGAGGTGATCACGGTGTCGGAGGCGTCGCTGTCCCGTGCCGTGCTGGCGACGCTCGAGCGGGCGAAGATGGTGGTGGAGCCCGCTGGCGCCGCCGCCGTAGCCGCGATCCTCGATGAGCCGGGCCGCTTCTCGACCCCGACGGTCGGGGTCCTCTCCGGCGGCAACATCGACCCGCTGCTGCTGAGCAAGGTGATCCAGCACGGCATGGCGGCCGGCGGTCGCTACCTCACCCTGACGTTGCGTATCCCCGACCGTCCCGGTGGTCTGGCCCGGCTGCTGTCGGAGGTGGGGGAGGCCGGCGCGAACGTGATCGAGGTGGCCCACGCCCGGATCAGTGCGGACCTGTCCCTCCACGAGGTGCAGGTCCACCTGCAGCTCGAGACGCGCGGGGAGGCCCACGCCGAGATGCTGCTGGTCCGGCTCCGTGAGCGCGGCTACCGAGTGCTCGAGTGAGCGAGGACGGCCCGGCCGGCGCACGGCCGAGGTGACGGGCTCGGGGGGCGGCGGGTCGACGACGGGCCTCGGATCGCCGTACCTCTGGCCACACCAGCACCACCCAGGGGCCACTCCTGGCACTCCTCAGGGGTTGCAACACCCCAGAAGTGACGGGATACCCGGTGAGCCGGGTATCCCGACAAAGCCAGGCCGAGACCCCGCCGGGGGTCAGCCGGCGAACGGGACCGCGCTGATGATCTCGATCTTCGCGACCTTGCCGTTCGGCTGCTCGAAGTCGACGGTCTCGCCGGCCTTGTGGCCGTCGAGCGCGGCACCGAGCGGCGACTGCGGGGAGTAGACCTCGATGTCGTCGCGGTCGTCAGCGATCTCACGGGCACCGAGCAGGAACGACTCCTCGTCGTCGCCGGCGAAGCGGTAGGTGACGAGCTTGCCGGCGGTCACGGTCTGGTCGTCGGCGGACGGCTCGGTGGTGGCGTCCTTGAGCTGCTCCTCGAGCTGACGGATCCGGGCCTCGTTGGTGCCCTGCTCGTCCTTGGCGGCGTGGTAGCCGCCGTTCTCCTTCAGGTCGCCCTCGTCGCGCGCAGCGCTGATCCGCTCGACGATCTCGGCGCGTCGAGGACCGCGACGGTCCTCGAGCTCGGCCGCGAGCCGGTCGAAGGTCTGCTGGGTCAGCCAGATCATGCGGATCTCCTCCAGACGCGCGTCGGTGCGCCTGTCGTGTGTCGGTGGTGTGCGCCGCACCGGACGGGACTGCTGGGTCGTGCTGGTTGCGTCGTCTTGTGGCGCGGCCAGAAACGACGAGTCTACCAAGAGTCGTCGCGCAAACCCACAAACGCGCAGGTCAGCGCGGGTGGTCCTGACCGTCGGCGATGCAGCCGGGTACGTCGACCGCCGTGGCCTCGCGCTCGGTCCGGACGGTCACGGTGTTGGTGCCGTCCTGGGGCTGGAACGTCAGCTCGCCCACGATCGAGTGGTCGCTGGCCAGTGCCTGCACCGTGCAGGTCGGGTGGGAGCCGGCATCGTGGACCGTGACGTCGATCCGCGCGGTCGCCGAGTGCGCGTCCACGACGTCCCAGCCGAGCAGGTTCGACTCCACCTTCGGGGTCGCCTGGTCGAAGGCCGCCCACGCCAGCCAGGCCAGCGCGACCGCGGCGACCACGACCACCGCGGCGATCGTCAGCGGACGCCGCCATGCGGGGGGTGCGGCGTACCGCTCGGACAGGGCCTGCTCCACGTCCCTCATCGTCGCACGGTCGGTCTCGACTCCTAGACTCGCGACCATGTCCTCGCATCCCGTCGCCGCGCGCCCCGGCGACGGCCTCCGGCTCATGCACGTGCATGCCCACCCCGACGACGAGTCGAGCAAGGGTGCCGCGACCACGGCGATGTACGTCGCCCAGGGCGTCGACGTCCACGTCGCGACCTGCACGGGCGGCGAGCGCGGCTCGATCCTGAACCCCAAGATGGACCGGCCCGACATCGCCGCGAACATGGCCGAGGTCCGGCGCCAGGAGATGGAGCGGGCCCGCGACATCCTCGGCATCCGCCAGGACTGGCTCGGCTTCGTCGACTCGGGCTGGCCCGAGGGCGACCCCCCGCCGCCGTTGCCCGAGGGCTGCTTCGCGCTCGTACCGCTCGAGGAGTCGACCGAGCGGCTCGTCGCCCTGATCCGCAGCTTCAAGCCGCACGTGCTGACGACGTACGACGAGAAGGGCGGCTACCCGCACCCCGACCACATCCGCTGCCACGAGGTTAGCGTCGCGGCGTTCGAGGCGGCCGGTGACCCCGACCGCTACCCCGACGCGGGCGAGCCCTGGCAGCCGCTGAAGCTCTACTACCACCACGGCTGGAGCTACGCGAAGCTCAGGGCGATCAACGACGCGATGCTCGCCCACGGCCTGGAGTCGCCGTACGCCGAGCGGCTCGAGAAGTGGGAGCGCGACGAGAGCTGGGAGAAGCGGCTGACCACGCGGGTCCCCTGCGCCGACTACTTCGGCGTCCGCGACCAGGCGCTGCTGGCCCACGCCACCCAGATCGACCCCGACGGCCCGTGGTTCGCCATCCCGCACGCCATCCAGGCGCAGGTCTGGCCGACGGAGGACTTCGAGCTGGTCACGAGCCACGTCGAGACGTCGCTCCCCGAGGACGACCTGTTCGCGGGGATCCGGCCTGTGTGATCCGGGCGTCGCCTGAGACACTGGAGTCATGCAGCCGCTCGTCCTCCTGGTCCAGGCCCTCGACCCCGTGCCCGACGACAACAGCGTCAAGGCCGGTTGGGGTGCGTTCGGGGTCTTCCTGCTACTGATCCTCGCAGTCGCGTTCCTGTGCTGGAGCTTCGCCAAGCAGATGCGCAAGGTGAAGGCCGCCGACGAGGCCGGCGTGTACGACGAGCACCCGGCCGACAGCGCCGACCAGCTCCCGCCCACGCACACCAACGCCGACTCCTGACCTAAGCAACCCCTCGCTCCGCGGTTGACGGCTCGGCCCTCGCGGCCGGATGCTCCGCGGGTGCCCCTCGTGCTGGCGGTGCTCCTGCTACCCGTCGTCGTCTACTGCTCGGTGCGCGCCGTCGCGCCCCGGCTGGGCGGCGTGAGCACCGAGCACCGACGCGACATCGACACCTGGCACGCGCTGATGGGTCTCGCCATGGTCGCCATGCTGCTCGGGGACCTCGCTCGGCCGCTGGCTGTCGCGGCCCTGGTCGTGTGTGCGGCCGGCCTGTGCTGGGGCGTGCTGTCGGTCGACCGTCGTACCGGCGGCGCGGCCCACCTCCGGCTGGTGGTCGGTGCGGGCGCCATGGCTGTGATGACCCTCCCCGTGGCGGCGCCCGCGATGGCGGCCGGCCACGACGCGCCGATGGCAGGGATGACCATGGCCGGGCCGTCCGCTCTCCCGCTGGCGCTCGTCCTGCTGGCGGGTCTGGTGGGTGTCGCTGCGGTGCGGCTCCCGGCCGTCGTACGCCGCTCGCCCGGGACGGTGGCCCGGCTCGACGCCGGCTGCGACGTCGTGATGGCCGGTGCCATGGCAGCCATGCTGCTCGTCCTGCTCTGACCGCGCACGAGGTGGTCCCGCACGGGGTGATCAACCGTGTCTCCGTGCTGCCCTTCGAAGATGACCGGGCAGGAGATGGTCCCCGTGCGGACGCGGGGAGGGCCTGCGCATCCCTCCTGACAGGATGCCGCAGGCGAGGAAGGTGGTCGGATCGTGGGGCGTGAGCTGGCGGGCTTCCTGGCGGGCTTCGTCATCGCGACGATCACGAGCCCGGTCGGTGTGTCCGGCGCGGTCTTCCTGCTGCCCGTCCAGCTGTCGGTCTTCGGCGTGCCCAACCCGCAGGTCACCCCGACCAACCTCCTCTACAACGTCCTGGCCGGACCCGGGGCGCTGTTCCGGTACTTCCGTCAGGGTCAGTTGCGCGGGCCGCTCGCGCGCACCCTGGTGTGGGGCTCGGCCCCGGGCGTCGTCATCGGTGCCGTGCTTCGGGTCTATGTGGCCGACGACCCGACGGTGTTCAAGCTCGTCGCCGCGGCGGTGCTCCTACCGACGGGCCTGTACATCTTGCTGTCGCGCCGCCGCAGCACTCGCGTGCCGCGGACGCCGCTGAGCCCGAGGACGATCACGCTGGCCGCTTTCGTGGTGGGGATCGTGGGTGGCATCTACGGGATCGGAGGCGGGTCGATCCTCGGGCCGATCCTCGTCGGCTCGGGCCTGGCTCTCAGCGAGGTCGCCCCCGCGGCGCTCGCCAGCACCTTCGTCACCTCG
>Ga0302321_100000664_pt1 | contig 30018 bp, 29 predicted proteins | sample Fen_T0_1_FD_202505 | JGI IMG/M metagenome (GOLD analysis project Ga0302321, IMG submission 202505) | Peat permafrost microbial communities from Stordalen Mire near Abisko, Sweden - Fen_T0_1 | ecosystem: Environmental > Terrestrial > Soil > Wetlands > Permafrost | place: Sweden: Abisko... | reverse complement strand
AGGCCCGATTTTCGAGGGTTTTTACAAAATTCCTATGGGATGCTACTGATTAGAAATTAAAAATGGGGAAGGGGCAGGCAGCGGGGGCGGGAGCCGATGTCGCTCCTACGGAGCTAAGAAATCAAGGGGGACGGTGCAACTACAAATATATCGCCCCTGACGGGGCTACCGAGGCGGGCGTGAACCCTCGTGGACTCTCCCCGCTCGTTCCTCGCGGGGCGAGGGGACCGGAGGCGCAGGGCACGGTTCGCGGGCGGAGACCAATAGCGGTGGAGGGTGGATGACGCAGCGCAGAGCGGGATAGCGGGGTTGGGATGGTGCCGGACGCGCGGATTGGCAACGCGCTGCGAGTTGGGACAACTCGCGGTCCGGGGGGAAGGGCACGCGGTGGCGGTGAGGCGATGCGGGGTGGGCAAAAGCCGGGCAGGCGGGCTGCCAGCCCGCGATACAGCCGACTGCCAGTCGGCGCTACGACGGAGATCAATCAGGCCAGACTTCGGCCAACGGCTGACGCGCTCGATCAGATTCAGGGGTTCAAGGCGCGAATTGTTTAGGGGATTCTCTCCCCGTTTTGCCAGCGTAAAACGCGGAGAAAAAAAGGTTTCGAGCGTTTGGCGAAATCATATTCCCGGCCATTGGTTACCGGGGTAAGGACCGTCTCAAGATGCGCTCCCCTGCCCTTCGTTCCCGCCTGACTGTGGTATGAATGAAAACGCCTTCCCCCCCATTCAGTTCATTCTTTCATTCTGTCAAATCCGTTTTCCCCCAAAAAAACTTATTCACATTTTCGCCGGGTTATTCACTGGGACCGCCAGTGTCCCAGTGGCTGTGCGACTCTAATAGCATGAAACAACCCCAAGGATTCTGCCCCGTCAAATTGGAACCGGAGCTGGAGGAAATCGCCGCCTTGTGGCCCGCCGCCAAGCGGCTCGCCGTCGCCCGGAAGTTCAAGCGCTGGGCCCGTCAGCTCAAGGTCAGCGCCATCATCATGATCCACCGCGAGACTTCGGCTTCCGATCGTGCTTCTCGCCCGCCCGTTTTAAAATTTGTTGCTCCTCGGAAAGCGGTTTGGAACTAACTTCCCGCCCCAGCAACTCATCCACTGAATCGCGTATGTTCGACAAGATATGTCTCCGGTCCTTGGCCGCCGCTCCCGGCAGCCGGCCCACCAGATCCACCAACGAGGCGTCCAGCGTCTCCGTGCTCAGCCACAATTGCGAGCGCGTCGAATCCGTCTCCGCCTTGGGCGGCTCCCCTTCCCCGCGCCGCGTGTCTTCGCCCAGCAGCCATTGGATATCCACACCCAACGCCTCCGCCAGCCGGCTCAGCTTGATGCCCTGCGGAATATTACTCCAGCCTGATTCCCAGGCCACCAGCGACCGCGGCGAGGCCCCTGCCCGCGAGGCCAGGGTGTGCTGGTTCAAACCCAGACGATGCCGCCGGGATTTAAGCCGCTCGGAAAATATAAGCAATTTTTTGCGTATTTCCTCTTGACGTTCAGCTGAAAGTTGCATATTGTTAGGTCAACATTACGGAATGCAGTCAATTGCGTCAAGAAATTATTAATCACCGCCCCGGGCTCCGTCGCCCGGCCGTTGAACCAACCACAAATACCGCCAACCAAACGCCAATCATTAATGTCTGCGGTACGATAACCACCATCCAGCCACCCGCCCAACTCCAGCCACCACCCATTTATGCGTCGCCTGTCCCCAACAAATATCGTGAGCTTTCGCCCAGGCACACCCGGAATTCGCCTCCGCAGCGCCCTATTTTTTTACCCCAAATAAGCAGCTTTATGCTTTGTTCTGCGTATTTATAGATATTAATGCAGATTGTAGCAGATTAATACTATACACCCATTTTTCTTAAACCACCAACCAACCAACCCCTGGCGGCCGCTGAAACACCGCCTCGCAACCCCTCAAAATCATATGCCCACCGACCCCATCGACAACAACGAGCTGTTCCTCGCCTACGAACCCGCCCACGCCAGCACCGCCACGCAACCCCGCCCGCAGGCGTGCCCGTTGAACTGCGGATTTGCCCGCACCACCGCCCGCGCCACCGCCAGCCGGGGACGTCGCCATAATTTCTTCGGGCGCCAACTCGCCGCCGGCTATGCGGCCGGCCGCGCGCGGATACGCCGGCTCAATGCCGACCGCGCGCGCTTCATCTTTCTCTGCCAACTGGCGCAGCACGCCCTCCGCAGCGGCATCTGGCTCAGCCGGCTCGAGATCGCGTTCATCACCCGCCTCCTTCGCGAGACCAATCACGACGTGCCGGAGCTCTTTTGTGGCGACGCCAACATCTGCGACTCCCTCCGCCGCCAATACGAACCCCGCCTCTTCTTCAATCGTGGGAAATAATCACCTCAACTCTCAACCATCAGCCATCAATTCCCCCAACCATGATCTCCCTCCCTGAAACCGGTGGCCACGCCGCCACGCTGGCCGACCTCGAACCCCTCGCCCGGACCTTTGCCGCCGAGCAACAGCGGCTCGCCGATCTGGTGCAAGACTTCAATTGCCAGGTCGAGCAGTTGAAACGCCAGTACGCCCCGCACCTGCGAACCCGCGCGGCCGCCGCCACCCGGGCCCGGCTGCTGCTGCACACCGCCATCGCCGGGTCGCCCGCCCTGTTTGAGAAACCGCGCACCCTCGTTTTGCACGGCATCAAACTCGGCTTCCAGAAAGGCCGCGGCGGCATCGCGTTTGATGACGCCGACAAAGTCCTCGCCCTGCTCCGCAAAAAATTTGGCACCGCCGCCCCCGCCTACATCCGCACCACCGAAGCCCCGGACAAGACGCGGCTCGCCGAACTCACCGTCACCGAGTTGAAGCAGGTCGGCTGCACCGTAACCGACACCGGCGACGTCGTCGTCATCAAGCCCGCCGACACCGACCTCGAGCGCACCGTCGCCACCCTCCTGCAATCCACCGCCCCCGGCCGCTGAGCGCGCCGGAAAAAAATGTTGGATCGAATGAACTGAACCAACCCCAGGCCGAAAATTCAAACCGTTTTTGGACTGCGGGCAACAATTTCCAAACCATGAAACGCCGTCCACTGCCGCGTTCAGGAATTTATGGCAGAAGGCCTGTTATTTCAGACATTAGTATGCCGGAAGCCGTTAAAACGGCTGTGGTCGTCACCGCCAGTGCCCACCGGGCTGGAAGCCCGGTGCTAATGAAAGGCAAACCAGCAGCTATGAAATATCCGGGCGACAGCCTCAACTCTCATCTCTCAACCATCAACTAACACCCAACTCAATGAAAAAATCTCTCTCTTCCTCCCTGCTTGCGGCGTCAGCCGCCGTGGCCACCACGCTAGTGGTCGGGTGCGGTGCGCTGGGAACGCTCAACAGCAACACGCCCCACACCACCATTGTCGGCAAGATCGCCGGGCAGCCGTTCTCCATTGAGAACCCCAAGGACACCATTTTGGAAGGTCTTGAAGTCAGTGCCGGCACCAACGGCACCGCCAGCATCAAGATCCAGAAACTCGCCACCGTCATGAACACCGCCAACGTCACGGCCACCGGTGAAGCCGAGGCAAAGATCATCCAGGCCGGTGCCAATGCCTTCGAGCAAGGACTGAACGCCGCGGCCAAAGTCGCCGCGGCATTGCCCAAATAAAAATAAAAACCGGCCTCACGTCCATCTATGCGCAGACAACAAAAACCCATGAACACCGAACCCACTTTCCTCACCCCGCTGGTGGCGACGCCCTTGCCTGATGGCAAAAACTGGCGCGTGCACCACGAGCTCCAATTCCGTGATCCGGCCGGCAACCTGCACGTCGTCCACGCCGGCTTCATCACCGACTTCGCCAGCATCCCCTCCCTCGCGCGCATCGGCGCCGGAATCATGCTGGCAGGGTTCGCCCTGTCCGTTTTTGGATTCTGTCATTGCTCCTTCGTCATGGCGGGGCTCGGTTTCGCCATCGCCTGGCTTGCTGATGACCTCAATGGCGACGACCGCATCGACGCGCCCGCCACCCTGCATGACAACGGCTACCGGCGCGCCCGGCTCGGCCGGTCGGCGTGGCTGATGAAGTTCTACTGGGACTGGATCCTGTTCACCGCCCTGCGGGCCAACGGCGAGCCGCTGTGGAAATGCTGGCTCATCTGGTTCAACGTCGCCGCCTTCGGCTGGTTCGCCTGGTACGCCGATGGAGCCAACAACCAATAATCCAGCACCCAGCAAGTCTCCCAACCCCCATTCACAACCAACCATGATATCGCCCTCAACCATCGCGCAGGTCAATGACACCGCCCTGGCGGCCAAGTCGCTCGCGCAGCAATGGTGGCCCACGCTGTGTGCGCTGGCCATCCTGCTGGGCCGCGAGCTGCGCAACTTCAATGCCTGGCTGGGCAACGTTTCCGGATACGTCATCGCCCACGGCGGCCTGGCCCTGATCCTTTGGAAACTGCTCTGGAATCCCCAGGCCAACAATCCATCCACCCCACCGTCCAACCAACCCCTGCCATGATCCTCGCCCAACAAACCCTCGATGCGGTGCCCGATTCCTTCTGGAAAAGCTTCTGCATCGCCCTGCTCGTCCTCCTCGGCGCCGTCGGCACCCTCATCGGCATTGCGGCCTATTTCCGCAAGCCGGAAGCGACCGCGCTCAAGGATGACCCGGCCATCAAGGTTGAAAAAACCTCGAAACGCTACAACCACGACATGATCAACCTCCGCTTCCAGACCCTGGAAACCAAGGTCCAAAGCCATGACGCGCAAATCGACACGGTGCTGTCCGAACTGAAGGACATGCGCGAAAAAAATTCCGAGCGCTACACGGACATCGCCGTGTCGCTCGCGGAGATCAAAGTTCACCTCGGCATCAAACACCACCCAACCCAATCAAAATCATGACCAAACGCGAAATCAACCTCACCCGGGCCGTGCTGGCGCACCTGCATGAGCAGGATTATGAGCCCGTCTCGGAAATTCAAATCCACGCCGCCCTCATCGTCAGCCCGCTGGTGGAACACCCCAAGCCCTCCGTGGCCGAACTCACCGCCGTGCTGCGCCATGCGGACGCGGAAAAATGGGTGGTCGGCGTCCCCGGCCGCTTCCAAAAACAAATGCGCTGGAGCCTCACCGACACCGGGGAAGCCGCCCGCCTCGCCCTGAACCACGAATGAAGGAACGCATTATGAACAAACGCCCCCGCGCCGACGCCATCCTGAAAACCCTGTCCGCCGAGCTGCAGGCCGAAATCTATGCCCGGCTCACGCAGCGCACGGCGGAATGGCCGGACACCTCCTTGAACGCCGTGCGTGCCTGGCTCGCGACCAAAGACATTCACGTTGCCCACCAGCTCCTGTCGCGCTTTCACGTCTGGTATTCGGCGAACCTGGATCTGCAGGTGAGCCACGACCTGGTGGAGACGTTTGAGAAATTCGCGCAAGAACGACACCCCGACTGGTCGCCCGACCGCGTCCGCGAGGCCACCGTGCAATTCCTGATGGCCCACACGGCGGCCCGGCGGAAAGTGGGCCAGTTTGTGTGCATCGCCAAACTGGACCAGCAGGAACGCTTCGCCAAAACCCAAAGCGCCCTCGACGAGCGGAAACTCAAGGTGAATGAGAAAAAGCTCGTGCTGCTCCAGCGCAAGGCCGAGCAGGCCGAGCGCGCCGCCCAGGTGACCGCGAGCAACCTCTCGCCCGCCGAGAAGAATGCGGCCTACCGCACGATTTTCGGCATGGAAACCTGAGGTTCCCCCACCACCCCCGGCACCACCACCATGTCCAAAGCCACCCCGCAAATCATCGTCCCGCGCTCACCGCTGGATTTGCTGCTGCCGTACCAGCGCCAACTGGCGGATGACGAGACGCGGTTCAAATTTGCCCTGCAGGCGCGGCAGACCGGCAAGGATTTCACCAGTGGTGCCGAGGGCATCCGGGATTGTTTCATGCATGAGCGCAACCAGGAGAAGGTCAACTGGCTCATCGCCGCGCCTTCCGAACGCCAGAGCATGGAGTCCCTGGAAAAATGGAAGGAATGGACGGCCGCCTTCAAACTCTCCATCGCCGACCTCCAGGAGGAACGCACCGACGCCCGCAATTCGGAGTCCCTCATGAAGTCGGCCACCATTGTCTTCCCGAACGGCTCGCGCGTCATGGCGGTGCCAGGCAAGCCGGACACCGTGCGCGGCTTCTCGGCGAACATTCTGCTGACGGAGTTTGCGTTTTTCGAAAACCCCGATGCCACGTGGCGGGCGATCCTCCCGAGCATCACCAATCCCCTGCGGGGCGGGCTCAAGAAATGCCGGCTCGTCACGACGCCCAACGGGGCGGGCAACAAGGCGCATGAGCTGTGGGCCCGGAATTTCCGGGTGCCGGGCTCGCAGTGGAGCTGTCATCACGTGGACATATACGAGGCGGTGGCGGCGGGTCTGCCGGTGGAGATTGCGGAATTGCGGGCCGCGCTGGATGATCCCGAGGGCTGGGCGCAGGAATATGAACTTAATTTCCTGGACCAGGCCACCGTCCTGCTGTCCTACGAGCTGATGGCGGCGTGCGAAAATCCGCAGGCCACGGCCAGTTGTGATCCGGCGTTCTGGATCCCGGCCAGCCGCGGCACGCGGCCGCCGCCGGTGTTTTGCGGCATTGATTTTGGCCGGTCGAAGGACATGACCGTCTGCTGGTCGCTGGAACTCATGCCGGGCGGCTTCAAACTCACGCGGGAAGTCCTGGAACTGCGCAACCTGTCCACGCCCGCGCAATTGGAAATCTTGCGGCCCCGCATCCAACGCGCCACCCGCGTGTGCCTGGATTACACCGGCTCCGGCACGGGCCTGGGCGATCTGCTGGTGGCCCCGAAGGAGGGTTTCGGCCAATACGACCCCGACCGGCACCTGTTTGGCAAAGTGGAGCTGTGCCAGTTCACCAATGAATTGAAGGTGCGAATTTTCCCGGCGCTGCGGCTGGCGTTTGAGCAAAAGCAACTCGGCATTCCGGTGAGCCGGGCCATCCGCGAGGATCTGCACAGCGTGAGCCGCGTGGCGCTGCCCGGCGGCGGCGTCACCTATCGCGCACCGCATACGAAAGACGGGCACGCGGACCGCTGCACCAGTCTGGCCCTCGCGGTGCTGGCCGCGAGTTCCCACAGCGCCCCGTTTGCCTTCGCCCCCGTCAGCGACGACCGAGATTTCGAACCAGCCATGCGCCGCGATCAAACCCTCCTCTAACCCATCACGCATCACGCATCACTCCTCATCCCCCCATGCCAACCACCCAAAAAATCTCATTCGAGAAAATCCAAGCCGAGAAACGCTCCTGCTTCGATCCGCTCCGCGAACTCACCCCCGAACGGCTCGTCCAGTACCTGGATGAATTCCGCGCGGGCCACCTCCAAAACCTCGCCCGCGTCATGGAAGCCGTGGAAGAACGCGATGACGTCCTGGCCGCCGTCGTGCCCAAGGCCAAGGCCGGCGTGGCCCGCCACGGCTGGGAAGTGCTCACGGTGGACACCGCCGATGCGGCGGCCGCCGCCCTCGCGCAGCGGCAGCAGGCCGCCCTGCAATATTTCTACAACCAGCTCCGCGCCACCTCCGCGCTCGACCAGGATGAAGCCGGCGGCATGGCCCTGCTCCTACGCCAGATGATGGATGCCAAGGGCAAGCGCTACGCCGTACACAACCTCGTGTGGTCGCCCCGGCCGGACGGCAACTACACCGCCACCTGCCATTTCACGCCGCTCTGGTTCTTCGAGAACACCACCGGCCGGATGCGCTTCATCAGCCAGCCGTTTGGCGTTTACGGCGAGGACCTGGCCCCGGGCGCCTGGCTCGTCACCAAAGGCCAGGGCCTCATGCTCGCCGGCGTGATCGCCTACATGTACAAGCGGCTGCCGCTGCGCGACTGGCTCATTTACTGCGGCCGCCACGGCATGCCCGGCATTGAAGGCGTGACCGATGCGCCGGAAGGCTCCGAAGAATGGCACAAACTCGTCGCCGCCGTCGCCGCCGCCGCCAAAGAATTTGCCTGGGTGCGCTCGCGCAGCAGCGAAATCAAGACCATCGATTTCAGCGCCACCGGCGAGCTGCCTTATCCCGCCCTCGTGGAACGCATGTCCCGCGCGCTCGCCACCATCTGGCGCGGCGGCGATCTCTCCACCATGAGCCAGACGGGCGCCGCGGTCGGCGCCAATTCGCAAAGCACCGAAACCACGTTGATGGAAGAAGACGACGCCGCCTGGCTGAGCGAGACCTTGCAGCTCAAAATCGACCGGCTCGTATTGGATTACGTCTTCGGCCCGGACACGCCCGCGCTCGCATACGTCAAAGTGCTCACCGCGCAGAAGCAGAACACCGAACTGGACCTGAAGGTCGATGCCGCCGCCGTGCAACTCGGCCATCCGGTTTCCCGGCAGCAATTCGCCGAGCGCTACCACCGGCCGCTGCCCGACCCCGGCGAGCCATTGCTCGGAACCACCACGCCCGCAAACCCGCAAACCAATTTGCCAGCGGCCACCGCCATCCCGCGCCCGCCGGCGTCCCTCACCAGCAGCCAGTCCACTACTGGCACCACCAAAAACACCCCATGAAATCCACCCTGACCAAAGCCCGACCCCGCCGCTGCACCCGCCGCCTGTGGGCCAGCAACGAAGCCCGCGAACACGGCATCGCCGGCACCAACGAAATCGCCCTCGACGGCGAATGGCTCAAGATTTCGCCCTACGGCGATTTCCCCAACAAAGCCGGCCTCCAGCGTCTCCAGCCCGCCGATGCCGAAACGATGGTCACCGCCTTCAACTCGCTGCGCGGCCGCGCCGCACGCCTGTTCCTCGGGCTGCCCATTTTTGTCGGCCATCCCGACGTCGAACCCGCCGTGTATCCCGACAAGCGGCGCTACGGCAAGATCACCGACCTCGCCGCGCGCGCCGACGGGCTCTACGGCAAGGTCGCGCTCAACGATCTCGGCCAGGCCGCCATCGAGCAGGGCCATTACCTCTTCAACTCGCCGGCGTGGTATCTCAAGCGCGAAGCCAAATTTGTTCGTCCCGTGGAACTGATTTCCGTGGGCCTCACGAACACGCCGCAAATCCCCGGCGACCCCTGGGCAAAAAACGAAACGACCAACCCAACCTCAACCGAAAACATCCCTATGCCGCCATGGTTAAAAGACCTCCTCGCCGCCCGCGGGCTCAGCCAGCCCGGTGACAGCGCGGAACAAATGCAAACCGCCATCAACAGCCTGCTCGCCCTCCCCGACCGGGTGGCCGAACTGACCGGCCAACTGACCGCCGCCGCGAACGAGCAAACCCGCCTCGCCGGTGAACTCACCGCCGCGCAAAACCGGGTCACCAGTCTCACCACGGACCGGGACGCCCTGCTCCTCGCCCGCAACACCCGCGAACTTGAGCTCGCGGTCGGCACCGGCCGCATCAAGGCCGCCGACCGCGCGGACTGGCTCGCCCGGCTCACCGCCGACTTCGCCACCAACTGCGCCGCGCTGAATGCCTTGCCCGTGGCCGTCAACACCCGCAGCCAAGTCGAGGGCCTCGGCGGGCGCAAAGCCGAGGTCAACGCCGGCGGCGAAAAGATCAGCGCCATCAACGCGGCCGTCCGCCAGTACGCGGCCGAAAAAAACCTCAACCTCGCCAGCAACGAAAACTACAACCAGGCCTTCGCCGCCGTGCGCCAGGCTTCCCCCGCCCTGTTCCAGTAATCCGTCTGCACCAACTCCCTGTTCCCTCCCAAACCAAAAAAACAAACCGTAAATTAAACATGAAAAACTCCCTCCTCCCCGCCCTCGCCGCCGCCCTCACCGGGCACTTCGCCGCCCCCGCCAAAACCGGCCACCTGCGGCGGCGGTTCCTCCGTCCCGCCTGCCTCGTGGCCTGCAACATCGCCGAAGGCACGCATGACGGCTGCCTTACCCGGCTCACCGATGCCGCCATTGCCACGCGGTTTCTCCTCGTGAAAAAGGGCAGCGACACCAACCACATCGCCGTCTGCTCCGCCATCACCGACCGCCCCCTCGGCGTCTGCACCGATGAAGCCGCCGGGGCCGAGGAACCCGTGAGTCTCTCGCTCCTCGGCAGCAGCCATGCCACGCTCAAAGTCGTGGCCGGCGCCGCCATTACCTCCGGCGCGCGCGTCGCCACCATGGCCTCCGGCAAGGTCCAGACCGCCGTCGCCACGCAATATCCCATCGGCATCGCCCTGACCGATGCCGCCGCCGATGGCGATATTATCGAAATCGATCCGCTCAACCCCGCCGCCGTCATCTGACCGCAGCTCAACCCCACTGAAACCTCAGTTAAAACGTAAAGCACCACCAATGAAAAATTACCTTCCCACTCCCGCCGCCGGTTTGATCCACGGCCTCAACGACGCCTTGTTCCCGGCTGATGCGGGCCTCAATGCCAATCCCGTCGGTGTCATTTGCGCCGCCAATGAATCGCGCTTCGCCTCCACGTTCTATTCCGAACCGCTCACCGCCTACACCGTCGGCTGGCATGATCCCGAAAACCTGGACGCCGTGCTGGAAGACCTCTTCCCCTCGGTGCCCGTCAACCGCCGCTTCGAGTTCAAGGCCGCGAACAATGCGGAATCCTTCCTCAGCGAAACTGATGACGTGCGCGCCATCGGGGCGACGTTCAAGCGCATTGAATACACCGGCACCTCCGTCAACCAGAAGACCTTCAACAAAGGCCTGACCATCCGCGTGGATCACGACGATGAAGTCGGCGATGCCTGGCGCGAAACCAACGTGCAACTCCTGATGCAGCGCCTGCTGCGCAACGACCTGCGCCGCGGCCTGGCCATCCTCGATGCAGCCGCCGCGAACACGGCCAAAACGTGGTCCAGCGGCACGCCGAACCCGGACAAGGATGTGCGCGACATGTTGCGCCAGGGCACCGATGTCAGCGGCGTGCGCGGCAACCTCGTGGTGTTTGGCGAGGCCGCCTATGACCTGCGCCTGGACGCCTACGAGGCGCAGAACACCCCCTACGCCGGCCGCGCCGCCAGCATGACCCAGGAACAGCTCGCCCAGAAATATCAGGTGGACCTCGTGCGCAACATCAAGGCCCGCTATCAATCCTCCACCACCGCCAAAACCGCCGTGGTGCCGAGCGTCGTCTATTCCTATCTCGCCCTCAAGGGCGTGACCAAGGATGACCCGACCAATGTCAAACGCTTCGTCACCCCCGCCCGTGGCGGCAAGTTTGGCGTGTATGTCGTCGAGCACGAGAAATTCACCGACATCTCGGTCGAGATGTATTCGAACCTCGTCATCACCAGCCCCCTCGGCATCCGCAAACTCACCGCCACCTAACCCCGCCCCCGGCGGTGGGGCCACCGGGAAACCGTTGGCCCCATCGCCGGCCTTTCGCCGTTTTGAATTTAAATTTTGAATTTTGAATTTTTCCCCATGAGCTGGCTCACCATCACCCAAGACACCCTGAACGAAGCCAAAGTCGCGCCGCTGGTCGCCGCGTGTTCCTCCGCCGCGCTGGCCGATGACCAACCCGGCCGCGCCGCCGGCCTGATCCAAGGCATCGTCAATGAAATCCGCAATGCCGTGGCCACCGGCCCCGGCAACCGCGTGGACGCCGACCCCGCCCGCGTTCCCGCCAGCCAGCGCGATCTCGCCGTGGATTTGATCCTCGCCCGGCTCAAGAACGTGCTCGAAATGGAGCTCACCCCCGATGAGCGCGCCAACGTCGCCGAGCGCCGCCGCCAGTTGCGCGAGATCGCCGCCGGCCGCCTGGTCGTGGACCAACCGGACGCCCCCGTAGCGCCCGCCGTGGAAAAAGGCGGCACCTCCCAAATCATCACCCAAACCCGCCACCGCGTGGGCAGCGACACCCTCCGCAGCCTCTAACCGCCCCTTCACGCATCACGCATCACGCATCACGCATCACGCATCACGCATCACGCATCACGAATCACTTTATGCTCCACACCGATCTCTGGCCCCTGCTCCAATCCGACCTCCTCGGCGTCCTGCTGGCCGATGACTTTATTGGCACGCGTTCCGGCCTCGCCGTCGAGCCCGGCGACGTCGAATCCGTCATCAACACGAAACTGGCCAAAGCCGTCGGTGCCGGTCGCGATGGCAAGGTGGGCGTTGGTTTTCTGGTGCTGCCCGTCGAACGCGCGGAAGACGACAACCCTTCCCTGCCCGGCGGCCCGCTCAAGCTGACGCTCACCGTGCAGTTCGTCGAAAACGTCACCCTCAATCAATCCGTCACCGGCACGCGGTTTCCGCTCCGCATTTACGCCGCGCGCGCGGCCAAAATCTTAAAACTCTACACGCCGGTGGGATTCACCCAAAGCTTGGTGCCCGCCGCGCCGGTCATCAGCGAGTTCACCAACCAAACCAACAAGGCGTTGCGCGTCGGCCAGGTGACCTTTACCGCGCTGGAGGCCGATGAATTGCCGCTGCGGCGGATCAACCGGCCGCAGCTTGCGGTGACCGGCACTGATTACCCTTACACCGTCACTGTCACCGCTCCCGAAGCCGGCACCATCTATTACACCCTCGACGGCTCGCATCCCTATGCTGGCAATCCCACTGCTGTCCTTTACGGCGGCCCCGTAAACATCACCGAAGCCTGCCTCTTCCGCGCCCGCGCCTTCGGCACCACTGATACCCAACTCCCCAGCGACACCGCCGCCAAAACCTTCCCCCAACCATAAGTCCTCACGCATCACGAATCACGAATCACTCCTCACCCCACTATGCAACGCTCCGATCTAAAACGAATCCCCGGCCGGCTGGCCTTCAACGCGGTCAGCCTTTACTCCAAAGGTGGCACCACCATTGACCAGGAACTGCACCTGGCCCTTGAGCCCGTGGCCGTGGCTGGTCTCAGCCACATCGACAACCGCGACAAGGAAGCCAGCTATAAAATCACCATCACCCCCGATGGCCGCCTGACGCCCGCCCTCGCCGCCGTCCTCTGGCCCTACGGCAACCCCGTCATTGGCCAGGGCATCTTCGGCGCCACCGATGTGCCCGCCGCCATTCACGGCAACGACAATTCGCTCGACACTTACACCAGTGCCGCCGTCGAAACCATGCCGCACCTGTTCTTTCACCCCATGAAAACCCTCGTCGGCCAGCTCACGCTGCTGGCCCTGCGCGGCACGACCTCCGGCGTCGTCCAGCCGTGGGCCACCGCCGGTTCGCTCGTGACCAACGCCGACACCGGCGGCACCTTCGCCGATGCCACCTTCACCACCGCCGGCATCATCATGCAGAATTACACCCTCACCTGGACCGGCATCGGCACCTGGACCGCCACCGAGTTTTACGACGGGCTTACCTTTGAACCGAAGGTGGAGTTCGTCGATGACAATGTTGCTTCCACGGGGCTGTTGAATCGCCGCATAAAATCCGTCGGCGGCCTGCTGCGCGGCATCCCCATTGGCCAGACCCGGGCGTCGATCCAAGCCGCGCTGAAGCTGCAAGGAGCCGGTGCCGTGCGTGGCGCCAGCGGCGCGGCCAAGGCGGCGGCCGTCACCGTCACCGGGGCCGATGGCAAAGTCTATCTCACCTTGGGCCTGGGCCAGCTCGTCAAATCGAAACTGCAACACGGCGTCGAGCAGCTCCGCGAAGGCGAGGTCGCCTGGGAGTGCCTGCCCACCATCGCGGCCGGTGTTCGCGGCGCCTTCTTCACCACCCCCATCACCTAAATCCCGCGCGGTGTGGCCACCCTTCAAACAAAACCAAACTGAAATAAACATCATGAATAACCAAATAAATGGGTCCAGCGTCACGCTGGCCGACCTCGTCCTCTCCGCCCAGGCCGCCGCCAACCATGCCGTGTCTGCCGCCGATCAACTCGCCCGCGAAAGCATCCGCCTCGAAGAATTCTCCGCGTCCGGTTTCGACCGCGCCGATTACCTGACCTGGCTAGGTGCCTTCAACGCGCAGCTCGAAATGCTCGCCATGTATGCCAAGCAAGATTCCCCGGCAACTGCCGCGGCAAAGAAAGCCGCCGCCCCGGCCGCCAAATCATTGGATTAAACGTCACGTTTATTTATGCTGGCCCTGACATTTTTTCCCGATGGCACCACCACCAGCAGCCTGCTGCTGTGCAACACCTCGCGTTCCCTCACCGAGTTGGACGTGAAATTCAATCATCGGCGCGTCCTCACCATCGAGCACCTCGCCACCGTACTGGGCAGCGGCCGCGCCGGTCTGGCCCAGGACTTTGCCAACCACCGCCACACCCTCTCGTTGAAAGTGCGGCGCAGCGTGGATTTTTCCGCCACCCCCGTCCCTTTCGCCGACCCCGAAGCCGCCCTGCTCTTCGCCTTGGATCAGCCGGCCCTGTTCACCACCACCGGCGCCCTGAAAATCCAGGTCACCGGCACCACCACCAACGCCACCCGCTGGCTCCTGAACTGCGGCGTGGAGCGCATCCAGCTCGCCGACTGGCTCGGCATCGCCCCCGCCTTCGCTTACACCTTTAACGGCGGCCTCATCACCGCCACAGCCCCCTTTTAGCGGCGTATCGCCGTTGACCAACCTATTATGAAATCCCCAAAACTGTTTTCCCGCTTTCTGATTTTAGCTTTTAGCCTTTGGCCTTTAGCCTTGCTTGGGACGCCCGTAATGTTCCCGCTCAAATCCTTTTTCAACGGTGCGAACTACACGCACGGCATCACCCTCACCGCCGTGCACCCCGTCCTGACCGACGGCACGAACCTCTACGCCGGCTCCTTCATCACCCTCACCCCCACCGGCGCCACCAATCCCGTGATAAACCTCGCCCCGAACGACTATACCATCGGGTTTGCAGACGTGCGTGCGCCGCTGCGATTCTCGGTGCCGGATACGAACATCGTGCTGAATGTGCTGACACTCATTTCCACCGGTTTGAGCAGTGTCAAACCCGTGACCATCGGCACGGTCCCGGAGAATGTGATCACCAACAATGCGCAGGATGTATCAATCGGCCTAGCAACCAGCGCTACTCTACCAGACTCCATGGTCAACGATACCCGGCTAATCCCAGTGTTAACAGGGCTGGAAGGCGGCCAGATCACAAAGACCCAATTTGGAATCTCCAACGGCACCACTCTTTATGGGCCCAGCTCCATTATTTCCGGTAATATCAACGCTGCGACCTTTACCGGGAACGGCAACGCTCTGACCAACTTGCGAGCGAATCAGCTTACTGGCACTCTTTCCACAGCGCAGTTGCCGTCCGGAGTTGTCACAATCCTGACGAGCACAAACAACTGGGGGAAATCCTTGAAAGGGGACTACCTTGCTGTCGGTGCAGAATCAGTTATTCCATTCAATGGGCGTTCATTGAATGAATGGGCGCTTCCGAACTGGCGGCTGGCGTTACAGCGCACAAACGCAATTCGCCTAATGTTTGTGGGAGATTCGACATCAATGCTTCAGGCGGGTTCCCGCGCCTACGGCATTAAATCTTACTTCAAAGAGTATCTTCCCAACGTTCAAAAAGCATATTTAACGCCTTACAACTACGCAAATTCCGCTGGCCTTGTTCTGAATGGAGACAACACAAACTGGTTCACACAATATCTGCAAATGCCGTCAGGCTCTTTTTCGACCAACGATGGCGGCTATGGAGCGGGTGCGGTACTTGCCGACACGATCAAGTTTGCCGGCATCGCATGGCCGCACGGCGGAACGGTCAAGGTTTATTCACTGACCACCCCGACGACACCCACATTGCAGGCAACGATTAGCCTTTCCAACAGCGTCACGTCAGGGTTTTTCACGAATATCACCATCACGCCGTGCACCTGCTATGTCGCGGTCGAATCCACCACGGTTGACCCCGGTTATTCCAACATGGTGCTGTTCTGCGTATCAGAGCAGACCACTTCAAAAAACCTGATAGTTTACGATATGGGGTATGGTGGTCGGTCCGTAATGGACTGGGTGAATGTTCCGACGAACATATTTTACCCTGTGTGGAAAGGACTCTCGAATGATGTCATTATCGTCTCGCAACGAAATTCCACCGGAACGATTGTGTCAAACAACATCGGTCAGTTCGTCAGCATGTTCACCAATGCCAGCCCAAACTCCGACATGATATGGCTATCAGCCATTACCTTGTGGGCACCCGGCTGGGACGTGGATGGCATCAATCGTCAGTTCTACGCGAATGCCCGCGCTACTGGCCAATTTTATTTTGATGACAACAGCCAATTGCCTTCAACAAACTTGATTGCGGCAATGGGATTATCCGTGGACGGCATACATCTGACAACGTTGGGCGCAACAATCGCGGGTGGTATGCTTGCGCGGGAAATGAAACGGGCTGCCGAGGGTTATGACTGGTCAGTTTGGAAAAAACTTGCGGTGCTCCAAGTGCCTTCCATCATCGGACCAACCGCATTTGACACGATGGCCGTTTTCAACGGCCAAAGTTTCGGGCAGAATATCTCATTAAATAATACCGCTAACGGCCAAACATTAATCGCCTATAACGTGAGAGGCAGCGGGTATAATTCATGGCGTGTTGGTGCAACGGATGGAACCGGAAATTCGCCCGGATCGAACCCGAATTTTGGAATCCTTCCAATCAGCAGCGGAGGTGGATATGCCCTCGGTGGCAACCATCTTGCCGCAGAATTTGGCACAAATGGCGACGCGTGGTTTACCGCGACCGTGACGGCAAACCAGTTCACTGGCAACGGAACCGGTATAACTAATCTCAACACTGCCTCACTGCGAGTTACGAATTTCCCGGTCAACGGCTACGCACTCCGCTACACCAACGGCAATTTGTATTGGGCTCCATAGTATGACCCTCGCCTTTGTCCAGCTTGCCTTTAATTGTGCATGGGCGGTTGTGCAGGGGCGCATGAAACAGGAACGAGCCTTCTGGGAGCGACGGCTGCAGGTCGGCTGGCGGCCCACCGGCAATCTGGCAACGCCGCACGCCCCGACGGACAGTTCCGGCTCCCAGCAATCCACACATTCTTAAATTCCACCATCAATATGCCAAATGACAACACTCTGAAAATCCTCATCCAACTCGGCGTCATCGGCGAGCAGGACGCCATGGCAGTCAACGATCTGGTCAAAGACACGGAGTCTTTATCAAAACATTTGAGCAACAGCCAGAGCGATGCCGCGAGCATCGTCAAGGATTTTGCCAAAGAAACCGCGGTCGCCCATAAAGCCTTCGGCAATCAAGGCGTGCAACGGGAAAGCTCTGGAGAATTGTTCGACGTGCTGAGCCGGATTGTGCCTGGTCTCGGGGCATCCAAGCAGGCCACGTTTGCCGGGCCGGCCGGAACGATTATCCTGGCCGGTATCGCCATGGCTGAAATGCGCGAACGGCTGAAGGCATACAAGGAGAGGCTCGATGCCGTTTCTAACGCGGAAATTAAAACCCCCATCGAGAACATCGCCCAATTAAAATCAAGCAGGGATAGCGGCGACGAATCGGAAGAGGCGCGGAATGTTGCGGAAGCCAAACCAAAATCGGCCGGGGATGTCAGGCCGCCCGCCAAGACAGCGCCAACGCAAACCGAGCGGTGTCAGCGACCGCAGAATCAAGGCTCGCCGATCGCACGCGAAGAGACTGCACGCGGACGGGCCGCGGCAGCGGCTGAAAATTTGGGGCAGACGAAAGCCGAGTTGGAGGTGGATCGGAAATGGAATACTGACACGGTTGAAAAGCCTCAGGCATTTGCTGACAGTTTTAAAACGGGCATCACTGGCACGGACACCATGGCCGATCAATGGCGCATCATCAGTTCAAACCGCAGCCATGGCGCAGCAGCGGGTGAGCTCGAAAAAGCCAAAGCGGCCGCTGAAACTGAAGCGGCCAACGAAAACGCCCATCAAACCAGGCTGGAAAACCTAGAGCAGATTATGGGCATCGAGTCTGCCCGAGATGTGGCATTTAAACGCGAACTGGATGTCATCCGCCGGCAAGTGGCCAACACTACGCGCCGCCAACAAGGCTAATCATGAGCACTGTCTGGACCATCACCTACGACAATGGCACCGGAGCCGTTGAAAAGTCCGCCGCTGACTGGGGCCTGAACTCACAGCCCGTCATCCGCACGCGCGACCGCAGCGCGACCGTATTGAGTTTCCGCATGGCCGGCGCGGCTCCCGAAGGCGACATCCCTTTTCCCTTCAAGGCCAAGGTCATTATCAAACAAAACCGCACCTATATCGGCACAGGGGGGCATGCAACGTCTGATTGGAGTGGCAGTGGCTATGTTTTTACCGGCTACCAGACGACGCAGCACGGGCGGGTGGATGGCAAGCACCAGGGCATCGTGTTGGAGTTTCAGGATGCCATCTGGCTGATGCAAAACACCACCTTCCAGCAGCTTTGGGCCCAGAATGTGGCCGACGGTTCTGGTGGGGTGACGGTTACGACGGTGCCCGCCTCGCGGGTGGTGCTGTTCATGGATATCAACAGTTACGCGATCAATCCCTGGACCATCAAGTCGGTGCAGTGGCAGGTGAATGAAATCATCACTTACGCGGCGAGCTGCGGTATCGCGATCGCGGCCGGGACGATTGATTACAGCGGCTGGTATATCAACTACGTCCACGTCAAAGCCATTTCCATCTGGGATGCACTGCTCAAATGTCTGGAGCCGGTCTGCGATGCCAAAGTCTGGGTGGATGGGTCCACGGCCACGCCGACGCTAAATGTGCGCACACGCGCAAACCTGGCTGCACTTTCGCCTCCAGTCGGGACCGGGCCGGGGCCGGTTACGTTGCCGTACAAGGGCGCGGACAGCGCCGGGCGCTATCATTTTAGCACTGAGTTAACGCCGCGTTATGACCTGATTCCGCCGCAGGTCGTGATCCAATATCAGACCAACAATACGGTCAATGGCAAGGCTGCACCTTATTGGAACACAGATGCTTATCCGGGCGGCAGCACGGGGCAGTTGCCATTTGCGATGGTGGTACCGATTGATCTGGGCGGGGCCAGCATGACCACGATGAGCGCCCAGCTCGACTGCGAGGCGCTGGCGTGTGTCGGTGGCTCGCATGCGGCAAAACGCGCTTGGTGGGCCAGCAAGCGTGGGGGCGAGCATGACAAGCTTACTGACAGCCGCGTACGCTTCCAGGATACCAACGGCAATGCCGTGGTGATCGGTGACGCCACGGTGACGGATGATGCCGGCAATCCCATCAATCTGGCCAATTATCCACGCCGGATCGTGAAGGGTAATTACCATGCCTGGATGACGAATGGGAGCACGCCCATTAATGCCATCCGCGCGCACGTCCGGGTGAAGGTGCAATTCGTGGAATTCGATGTCGTGGGGGCGACGGGGGCGGAGACGGATATGAACGGTAATGCCACCCGCAAGAGCTCGTCGCATGAGTTGCATTGCCACATCACGCTGACGAATTCGCCGGCCGGGGTGACGACTTACAATGGGCTGAGCATTGGTCAGACGGCCGAAACGGCGGCCACGGGGCTGGCCCAGAACATTTACAACTCGCGCGCGACGCTGGATTACGACGGTGAGCATGAGATCGTGGATCCGGGCGTGGTGGGCTCACGCATTCCGCTGCAACAAATCATCGGCCATTGGAATGTGTTGAATCTTGCGGGCGGCGCGGCGGCGTGGGCCACGGCCAACATGACCATCGCCGGCACGGAGATTGACCTGATGACGAATCATCAGCGTATTGACATCGGGCCGGCCAAGCATCTCTCGCCCCAGGACTGGAACGAGTTGCTCCAGTTTTTCCGCTCGCGCCAGGTGTTCCTGTTCGCTGGATCGCGGGCGACCGGTTATGGCGGGGCCAATGTCAATGTGGACATGGCCCGCAACACTCCAGATGCGAACACGGTGCCCGGCCTGAACGTGGCCAGCGCCCAAATCGCGATCCATTATGCGACGGAAAGCGATCCGGCCAGCAATGTTACCGGCAAGAGCAATCTGGATGCGAAAATCATTTCACAGATTTTGGCCGCAACCACGCCCACACCGAAAATTGATGCTTCGGCCATGAAGACGATGGAACCGCGCGAGTTCGCCTGTTGTGATTCCACGGGGGCGCTCTTCTATTCGATCCTGCACGCGACCGGCGGCCACACCAAACCCTGATATGACACGCGGCGGCTACGGCAAACCCTGGCGGAAACCGGCCAACGGCTGGTTTGTTCCTCCGCGCGTTTATTTCGGCGGACCTTACCAGCAATTGCGTCCGGCGCTGAACGGCATTGCGCGCTGGCAAAACACGACGAATGACACCCCGCTGCAACCGGGGCTGTTCGGCCGGCCGTTGACGCGGCCCTCGGTGGATTATTCCAACCCGGTCTCTTCGTGCGAAAGTCATCCCGACAATGGGTTGCCCAAGGGGCCGTGGATCGGTGCTGGCGGCTATCTGTTATCCGAGTTGCCGAATCGTTTCACGCAAAACGGCACGGTGGATTTTGGCCGCAATCCGCGCAAGCGCGGTTTTAAGAATGTGCAGGCGGCCCGGCAATGGCACGGGGCATTCGGCTGGCTCTCCCATGATGGCGGCTCCTGCCCGGATACCATCTGCCTGACGCCCTCGGCGGACTATAACGGCCGCAATCCCGGCGACACGGATTATGTGGCCACCTATGTCAGCCGCGCTTACGAAAGCCCCCAGCTCACTCCCAGCCAGACCAAATATCTGACGGTGACGGTCGCGGCCGTCCACGATTACACCAGCGGCTGGTTTTCTGGCAACTACGTCACCCGTCACAGCACGGCCTCGGGCTCGGTTTCGGTGGATGCGCTCTCCGGTAAAATTACCAACACGCTAAGCACGACGGAAATCGGCACCTCCCAGATTGCCTCCACGAACGGTGGTGGTGTGACAACTTACGGGCCGGTAGTGACGATCAAAGATGTGGCGAACGGCACGGGGGATGTCTGGCTCTCAGACGGCACTTTGTATGCCCATTATCCCACCGGGGCCACGACGCTGATTGATAGCTGCTGCGCGCTGGATGTCCGCTGCGGGCATGTGGCCATTCCGGGGACCATCACCGGGGAAGGGTCAATGGGCTTGCTAGCGTTGATGGACAAATGGAATGCCGCCTTTCCACTGCCCGCCATATTGGGCATGTCCGGCACGCAACTGCCGGCGATCTCTGATCCGAACAATTACAATGCCACGGGCACGCTGCAATCCATTCGGACGAATGACAACGAAATCATTTACACCGAATCGCTGACCGTGGCGTGGTCGCGCACTGATACGGTCTACACCTGGCATGTCCATTTGAGCCGTATGGCCGGACCGGCCGAACAGCCGGGGCCGGGCGGTCCTTTTAATACTGAAGCGGATTTCTCGGGCACGCTCACGCTCGGGCAGGAAAACACCAGCGCAGGTGTAAACAGTGACAGCGATCATCTGTTGTCTTTCTGGCCGCTCAATGATGACGCGCTGTATCCGCCCCGCACGGATGGCGTCTGGCAGGTGGCGCCTCTGGTCACTCGTGACGAGCGCGAAGGCAATGTCAGCCCGTTGACGGGCTTTCTGCCGCATACCAAGGATGATTACCGCTCGCCCATTGCCGATGCGAACGGCAACGCGCCGTTCAGCACGGCGGCCACGCCGGGGCAAAAGGCGGCGGGCGGCGTCCCGGCTGACAGCGAGCATCCGGCGGTGGATTGGGTGGGCACCTGGACCCAGATGACTTGGTTTGATGACGGAGCCTATGGCTTTCGATTTGCGGAGGGGCAAAGTCCGTCAACAGCCGCTGCCACCAGCTTCGTGCAGTATGCCTTGACCGGGAAAATCTTTGGCATGCCAATGCCGCTGGCTTTCACGAGCAGCGAATCGGCGTTGCAGGGCATCGTGGCCGGGGGCGCGGGCGGGGCGGGCGCGTATCAGAACTTCTTTGATTTTCGCGCGACGGTCTGGAAATGCTGCGACTTCATTGAGCCGGATACCGGCTCGCACCAGGTTGACTGGTACGAAGGGGGCTATGGCGAATGGCTCTATGATGCGATCACGCGCACGGGCGCGCAGTTGCCCCACAACGCGACGCAATGGACCAATAACTTCGATGCCTACAACAAGCCGCCCTATGCGTACCGCATCCAGGATGACCAGCAGATTTACACCGGGCCGCCGGACACGCGCGCGCACCGGGCGGATGCGCTCTGGTCGCAGAAATGCATGGAGTTTGTGGACCTCTGGCCCAGCCTGAATTTCTTCCGGCCGACGGGCGCGGACCGGTTCCTGCGCGACGAGACCAAAGTGAACTGCATCACGGCCGATGATGGGGGTACGCTGACGGTGTCGGACGTGCTGCTGTGCGCGGTGGGCGATACGCTCTTGATTGCCGGCAGTGCGGGCGGCGATGGCATCTACCAATGTGCCGCGGCTTCCAGCAGTTTTAACACGATCACGCGCGGGACATTTATCCGGCCGTTGCCGGCTGGCTTCACGATCCCCACGGCGGGCTTCGTGGCCGTGCTGCGCTGGCCCAATTGCCCGGCGATTCTGGGGCGCGCGTTCATCCGCACCTTGGAGGCGGTGGGCAGCTCAACGCGGGTGACGGTCAACAGCGATGTCGGGAAATGGCTGGCTACGGGCGACACAGTGGATTTTTGCAGCACGGCCATCACCTATGATGCGCATGGGAACCGCGTCAGTGAGGCGATGACTGCCATCAGCTCAAACCAAAGCATCACCTGGATTGATGACCAACACTTCACCGTGCCGGTGGCGCTGGCGACGGTCAATGCGGCGCAATATATCGTGTCGCACGGTGCGCCGCAGTGGTTTTGGGATGACACCGGCCGGAAGGGTGATTTTGTGACGCTGGAATGGCTGCTGGATTATCGCACCAACGGCGAATCCGCCCGGCTGGGCACCGGCACGTTGAACTGCGCTGGCGGGGCGGTCACGGTGCCCCCGAACAATGGCTTTGCCAGCTTCGCCCAGACGCAATATGAGCAGGCCACGGGCGTGGCGTTTTCGCCCTGTTGCCCGATGGTGATTGCCATCACGCCGAATGGCGAGACATGGGCCAATGCCTCGGTGCGGCCGCTGCCGGCGCTGGCGGCGGATGCTCGCTATGGTGCGCGCTGGCAGATGGAGGTGGAAACGGTGATGACCGATCCGCTGTGGCAAGCCCCGGTCAAGCCCTGCGACCAGTCGGTCATCGACCCGCTGACGGATACGGAAGTGACCAATATTGTGATGGAGATGGACGATGGCACCTGCAAGGACAATTACTTTGATTACACGTCCACGGGGCCGGGTGCCTACCACATTGTGTATGCGCATCCGACGTTGTTTGAGGCGCGCATTACCGTTCCCAATTATGGTGGCAACAACGAGGATGAAACCGCGCCCACGCCGCCGGGCGGCATCGGTTATTTATCGCCCGTCAGCAACGCCGGGGGCATCCAACCGCCGGGGATGATCGGCTTCGACGTGACCAGTGGAAATCCCAGCGCAGCATGGACGCCGTGGGGCTACCGGCTGACGATTGAAAACGGCTGTACGGTGGGCTGCCGGTTCAATTACGTGGACGCTGAGAATCTTGACTGTTTTACCGGGTCCGATCCGACCCCCGACGCGCCATGAGCTACCAGCTTCCCTCCCTGCGTGCCCGCCGTGGCGTGGCGCTGGTCTTCCAGCCATCGCCGGCCCCGCTGGCGGCCCCGGAAACCGTTGCCGCCGAGCGCCAGGTGATCTGCGACGTCTGCCCGGACAATGCGCAGGGCAATTGCCGGCTGTTTGGCTGCTGTCAGAAGAACATTGCGGCCACCATCCGGCTGGCACTGCGGGCCTGCCCGGCCGGGCGCTGGGGGATATTTAAGCCTGAAACGCCCGCTATCAAGATATTAACCGGGCGTTAAAGACGCGTTAAAGGTCAAATACGCGGTCGTTTTGTACGAGATTTTAGGGTGAGACTTCAGTTTTAATGATTTGAGCCGCAATGATAAAAGAGGCAAATTTACCGCCATCAACATGAAGCTTAAAAACTTTGTTTTCCTCGGGCTGACCACCTTGGGCATTGCCACCTACGCCCAAGGCACGGCGTTCACTTACCAAGGCCGGTTAAACTCCGGAGGCACTCCCGCCAATGGCAGTCATGACCTCGCCTTTACGCTCTTCAGTACCAACGTAACCGGCATCCCCCTCGCGGGGCCGGTGACGAATGTGGCCGTTGCCGTGTCCAACGGCCTGTTCACGACGCTGGTGGATTTTGGGCCGGCCAGATTCACCGGTGCGAGCAACTGGCTGGAACTCGCCGTGCGGACGAATGGGCTGGATAGCTTCACCCCGCTGACCCCGCGCCAACAGTTGACGCCGATGCCGTACGCGTTGTTTGCCAGTGCGGCCAGTAACCTGCTGGGCGCGGTGCCGCTGGCGCAACTGCCGTCATCGGTGGTGACAAACAACGCCAACAGCCTGACGTTGGCTGGCACCTTCACCGGTAACGGTGCCGGGTTGACCAATCTGACCGTCGTGACGAGCGTCAACCAAACAATGTTGCCAGCCGGTGTTCTCGACCTGACGAACTGCTCTTACGGTGACAGCATCACCGCCGGATCTGGTAGCAGCCTGCCGTATGGAAAACAAATTGCGACCGCGGTTGGTGGGACGGCGTTCGTCTTTGGTTTTCCGGGAAGGGATAGCCAATACATTCTGACCAACTCCTTGGGTTTTTTGGCGCAGAGCAATCTCTGGACACATCCGACGATCCTCGCGCCGGTGAATATCGTCTCGGATACCAACCGGACGTTGGCTGACATTGCGACGATGGTTGCCTGCCTGGCCAGCGTCGGGAACACAAACTATTGCGTAATCTCTGCATTTCTAAACACAAACATTTACTCCATTGCCGGCGGTCGGCAATGGCTGCTGAATTGGAATGGGGTGCTCTCGAATCGCTATGCTCCGGCCCATTTTGCCGATGTTTATGGTGCGGTGCGGGCCGCCGCCACCACCAATGCTGTGGATCAATATGATGTTGCCAATGGTGGGACACCCGCCTCGCTTCGGTCTGATTCGATTCATTTGAATGATGCTGGCTATGGCGTGATGGCGAAGACGATTCTCGATAGCGGCTTCGGCGGCTTCGGCGTGCCCATGACCCGCGCCGCGACAATTCAAACCATCAACTCCCTGCTGGCAACGAAGTCCATCACCCTTTCCAACAGCGTTGCCACCAACCGGGTTTCCTGGATTATGCCTGACCAATGCTACAATTGGCTGGGCAGCTTGAATACGGGCGTCACCTGGCAAGCTCTGCCGGCCCCCTGGCCGGCAACTTGGGGCACGGCTCCGCGATGGACAACAGTGACGGCAGACCAAGGCATGGCATACCGCTACACGCCGCAACAAACTGCCGGATACACCAACATGGCGGTGACGTGGTATCTCTATTTCACCAATTCTGGAGCGATCAGCTATTTCGGCATTGATAATGCCGCGATTGACGTGGTGAACACTATCGCCCTGAATCAGACCACCAACGTGGCTTACCAAATTGTCTCGCCCCATCTGAACCAGTATCTCGCCGGCCAGACGGTGACGAATGGACTGAATGCCATCACGGCGGTTTATGCCTTCACTCCCGGCAATACGAACTTGATGGGGCAAATTAATTTTTATCCACATTTGTCCAACTGGCCATCCATCCCGTGGATCATCAGTGTGAAGGTGAATTGTTATTGAGTGCCAGCCACTGTCAGGACATAAACCGGGAGTTAAAGACGCGTTAAAGGTCAAATGCGGAGATCGTTTTTGAGGTGGTTTTGGCGCGAGACTTCTGAAACCATTTCCATTGCTGCTGAAACCAGCCGCGTTTTTACACTTGCCGCTGTATCCGGCGCCTGCAACGTGACGTCGCATCCAATTCACTTTTTGGCGAAGGGACGTGGTTAGAGAGGCCGCTCGTTGCTAGAACCGGTAAAATGATTGATCTTGATCCACGACTGTCCGTCGGGTATTTGGAGGGTGGCTCGCTGATTATGAGCAAGTTACAAAAATCCGAAAAACGTAAAAGAGCGTTCTGGATGCACGAACCGCCGGTAGCTTAACCAGAGTTGGGCCGATTGCACCTATGAAACAATTAAGCGACAAGATACTCGCCGCGCGGATGCTGCAAGCGCGAGCGAACGGTGGTCACAAGTTTCTGCCGTTTTTACTCATGAACGTCAAGGGTTACACCATCCTGGTCCTCTATTTCGGCGCGGTGTTGGCTGGTCTGGCCTATGCAGGGATCTGGCCTGGCTTTTTTGCCGCAGCCGGCGTGTTCATCGGAGTATTTTTGCGCGACGTAAGCTGGCTTACGGGGATTCAGAGGAACTGGCCTTTTAGCGTAAAAGTTATCGATTGGGACAAAGTTCAAAAGATTGCAGATGAAAAACCGTTGGCCTAACAATTCGGCGGCATCAACCGCCGTTGGCGGTGGCCCAGCTTTCTATGTTCAAGCATCACTACGGATTGATTGATTTATGACCATCTTGCACCTGCTAGGCGCGGCGTTAAGCATCGCTTTTGCGGCCTTCATGCTTTGGATGCTCATTGACTGCATCAAGAACGTCGAGGATAAGGAAGATCGCGTCATTTGGGCGTTGTTTATTTTGTTCATTGGGCTGCTGTTCGCCCCGGTTTATTTCGTGCAGCGATATCTGCCCAGACGGCAAGAGGTGAAGAAAGAATTATCGCGTGATGCCTAGCTTGCCGCGACCAAAGCGGCGGAGGGTGGCCGCAATCCAAGACGCTGGTGCGCGGCGTCATGAGCCCGGCGCAGGCGAGGCGTTTTTTTGTTTTAGGAATGGATCACATTTTTTGAATATCGGATTGTAATGTGAGCGGAACCACTTCTTGGATCAAATACTGAGACCGCCTCTCCCCATGGAAATTTATGCGGTGTTTCTCTAAAAGTGGCCATGAGCATTTTATCATTCTCAGATTTTCCTTCCAATTCATTTTCTTGCGACCAATTCGCCCAGGTTGAACCGGGGGTGATCTTTTCAAGACGCGCCGAATCCAAGCGTTGCGACTCAAAAACAAGACTTACACCAAAGGTGGACAGGCTGTCCTTCAATGAAATAGAATAGGTCTCGTAGGGCGCGTTTCTTACATCAAGTTGAGCGAACGCTCCCGCTGACGAAGAAAGAAACTCCGATAAGGTCAAGTTCGAAGAAATAACCAATTCGCTCCCTTCCAACTCAACATTTCCGGAGGCGGGATCAATGCTCATAATATATTTCTTATATTGTGGGATGCTTACCATCGGGACTAAGTTATCAAGATTTTGAATGTAAAACTGTTCAAAGGAAATCGCATCAACGGCCTTGGGTGAATCCGGAGCCGACAACCCCGTTGGTTCCGGCGACTAATATCCAGAGTCGCTCCGCGACCGAACTTTTCCAGGACTGAACCGAATGGCACTAACTAAGTGCCATTCAGAATCCTTTCAGCTTTACGGCAGCGGCGCAGAGTCCAAAGGCTCTGCTTGCCAATCACCGCGCCGATGGCGCTGTTACTTCAAAAAGCCCCGGAGCAAATTGTTGGCGGGCGAGCTGTTGGTGGCGGCGGAATTGGTCCGGCTGCCCCCGAGCAACCCATTCAAAAGGGTGCCGGTGGTGCTGGCACCAGTGGTGTTGGTGGAGCCGGTCGCATTGGTGGAACTCGAGCCACCCAACAAGGCATTCACTCCCTGGAGCACCTGACCGCCGGTGCCTTTCACCGCGCCGCTGGCCGCCACCCCTTGGAGCGCCAGCTTCACCAACGCGGCGCTCTCAATGTGTTTTTGCGGATTCCCCAGCGTGCCCTGCATGGTCAAAAATGCGGGCAACTGCACATAGGTGTCGGTCGCGGGGGCATTGCCCGCCAGATAACACGCCGACGCCACGGAGCGTTCCAACGCCACACTCACCGGAACATTCAGAATCGAATTCGTCAGCACCGGGTCCAAGGTGATGGTGACGGGCGCGTGCGCCTGGAAAGCCGGGCTCTGAATGAGCAGTTTTTCAACCGTGATTTTACCCGCGCCGATCGTGCCCGTGGCCACGATGGAGTCCACGGCCGATTTATTCAAATCCACATTCGTCGAGCTGCCCAGGCCGAGCGCGCCCTTGAGCAAACCGCCGCCCACGCCGCCGGCATTTTGCACGAGCCCGGGAATTTCCGCGATCGCGCCCACCAAGACCTTGAGCGTCTTGGTTGGCATGTTGGTCGCGGCCAGATTCAAATTGGTGGAACCAAAATCAAACTGCCCGGCCAAATTTTTCTTCAGGCTCGCACCGGTCACACCCGCGCCGGTGATTTTGGCCAAGGCGCTGAAATGCCCGCCTACGATGCCCTTTTGGGACGGTTGGAAGGAATTCACCAAGGGAGCCAGCGGCACGGCCGCGGCATTGAAAGACACGTCATACTTGAAGCCAGGCACGCCGGCATCGGCATCCACGCTGGCGCTGATCGGCGCGCCGTTGAGGGTGAGTTGGAACGGATTCAAGACGAGGTGGCTGTCATCCAGCTTCACGGTGCCCGACAAGCCCGCGATATGCACTTCATGCAGATAAAGGTGCTGAATATCCACGCCGAAAGTGAAGTTCCGCACCGGGAAATGCAGCGCGGCCGGTTCTTGATCGCTGTTCGCATTCGACGCGGTCGGCGTGGTCGGCGTGGTCGCCGTTGGTTTGGTGGCAGCCGTCGGGTGGACCGCACTCGCGGCCGCCGGGTTGGTCGGCACCAGCAAATCGTAGAACCCGGTCAAATCGATCGTCGTGGCGGTCAGCTTCAGATTACCGGCCACATTCGTCTGGGACAAATCCACCTGCCCGCTGAGTTGGATCACGTTCGTGCCGCGCTCGGTCGGCGTGAGGGCCACCGAGAAACTCTTCAAATCCACCACCTGCCGGTTCAGCCCGCCATTGATTTGGAAAGCGACGGAAAACGGCGTGGCCAGCTGCGATTGGGTGGGATCGGTCAGCACCAGATTGGTGATGGCCAAACCGCCGGTGACGGTCGAGGCCGCCTGCGGATCGTACTGCGCCGCCAAGCTGGCATTGATGGCGACGGAAGCCAGCTTTTTGCCCGCGAGCGCGGGTTCCAAGAACGGGCGCAACAGCGATTGATTGATATCCGTGAGCTTGGCGGTGACCTGCGCCGCCTGGTTGCTGAAGGTTACCGTGGCGCCCAACTCAAACCCACCGCCCGCGTGGCCGCCCATGGTCAGTTGCCCGGCGAGTTTGTTCAATTGTACCTGCGTCTGGCCCACCACCACGTCCAAATCAATGGCGGTGCCAAAATTCGTCAGGCTGGTGCCACCCAATTGCGCGGTAACATTCGTCAGCACCAGGCTGCCCGCCACGGTGTTCTGCTTGAAATCCGGCGTGCTGTGCTTCAGGGTCGTCTGGAAATTCAGCGAGGTCACTTGCACCTTGCCCGCGCCGGCCGCCAGATGGTTGAGCTGCGAATTTAAATCGATGGTGTTCTGCTTGCCGCCCTGTTGGGACAAGACCGATAAAGCCACAGAAACATCACCGGCAAGCGAAGTGTCCTGCAAGAACGACTGCCACTCCGCCAGATTCAGGTGATTTACGGTCAGGTTCAATTTCGAATCGCCCGCGGCCGCGCCGGTGCCGCTCAGATTGAGCGTCATCGGGCTGGAGAGACCGCCCGTGAGCACGGGCTTCCCGGCTTCCGTGCCGTTCAAAGTGAAGGCATTCAGGTTCACGCTGTTCGCGGTCCGATCCACAGCCACCTCATAACCCACGGTCAACCCCAGCACCGGAGTGCTCTGGCCGGCGCGGGTCACCTGCAGATTTTGCAAATTCAATCCGCCTTTGGCCGTGATCTGCGCGCCCGCCCGGGCCAGCACGAGGTCATTGGTTGAATTGATGGTGGTGGCGCCAAAATCCATGCCCGGAGCGGCCAAATTCAGCACCTGCTTGTCGATGCCCGCCACCACGATGGTCAGATGGCCTTCGAGTTTTTGAAGATCCAAGGGACCGCTCACGAGCACCTGGCCGAGGGAATGACCGGACTGCTTGAATTGCAAGCCCACTTGCTTGATCTCGGTGGCCGTCAAATCGCAGCCCAAGTCCGCC
>Ga0302321_100000662_pt1 | contig 30050 bp, 26 predicted proteins | sample Fen_T0_1_FD_202505 | JGI IMG/M metagenome (GOLD analysis project Ga0302321, IMG submission 202505) | Peat permafrost microbial communities from Stordalen Mire near Abisko, Sweden - Fen_T0_1 | ecosystem: Environmental > Terrestrial > Soil > Wetlands > Permafrost | place: Sweden: Abisko... | reverse complement strand
CAATTATGCGCTACTGCCGACGCTGCTCGAGCTGGCGGGGGGGCGAACGTTCGCTGAAGCGGCCGGGCGCCTACGCCTAACACCGTCGGCGGTGAGCCATCAGATGCGTACGCTCGAGGCACAACTGGGCTTTCGCTTGTTCGAACGCGCCGGTCGGCGCGCCAAGCTTACGCCGGGGGCGCTTTCCTTGATCGGCGTGGTCGGAGAGCACTTGCCGCCCATCAACGACGCGCTCGAGGCGCTGCTCGACGATGGCCAGGCGGTGCGGGGTACCGTGCGCGTCGGCGGCGCGCTGCCGTTCTCGCGCATGTGGCTGCGCCCGCGGCTACCCCAGCTGCTGAAGCAGTATCCCGAGCTTCGTCTGGAGCTGAGCTTCGGTCCTCCGTCTCAGCTGATCCCCAAGCTGCAATCGGGCTCGTTGGATCTAGCGATCATCGCCGCCCCCGTGGACTCTCCGCTGCTGGAGTCGAGCGTGATCGGTGTGGAAGAGTTCTGGGCGGTGTGCGCCAAGGGCTACGCGGGGCGCGAGCTCGCGCTCGAACGGCAACGTTTCATCGTGTACGACGAGAGCCGACCGATGCACGACGCGTGGTGGCGCAGCGTCTTCGGGCGACGTATCCCGAAAACGGAGAATGTCGCCTGCACCGTGGCCAATCTGGATGAGATGCTCTACCTCGTAGAAGCGGGGCTGGGTGTGGCAGTGCTGCCCAACTACCTAGTGAAGGCTGGCGTGACACGCGGCAAGCTGCTGCGACTGGCCCCGCGCAAAGCATCGCCGCAAAACCCGGTGCATTTGCTGTGGCGCAAGAGTGCAATCCAGACGTCGCGGCTACAGACAGTGCGTTCCGCCCTGCTCGGTTGAGCGTTGTAGGCCATTTCGGTCAGGTATCGAGAATATCCTCCGCAGGCTTCTGAAATGCTGCGCCGTCAGAGATGGAGTGGCACTGCGGCGCTGCCGGTGGACGCAGACGGCGGATCGGAGGCGGGGACTGGCGGCGGTTTGGCGGTCTGCCCTGGCACGCTCGCGTTGGCGGTATTCCCGGTCGAGAGGGCGACCTGTCGCGAATGTCGAGCAGCCGGCGAGGCCGATTTGGGTGCAGACATGGCGGGTGCAGCAACGGCCGGGGCAGACTCGGTCCGCTTCGCTACGGTGAGCTCCCGCGACTGAGCAAAATCGGGGGGAGTGGCGCTCGTCGAAGCGCGCGGACGAGCGACGGCGGGCGCCTCGGCAATCGGCACGAGCATTGACGAGCCGAGCGCGATCACGATGCCAAGCATAATCAAACCGCCAACTGCGGCACTTTGCCTCCAAACTGTCCTCCCGGGTGAGCCGCCGTCGTCAGCTTTCGAGAGAGCTGGCGGAGTAGCCTCGTGCATCGACGATACGCCGGGTGTGGGGAACCGGGTGGTTGCATCCAAGTCCGTCACTCGCGGCGCCGGGCTGGGCAGTGGGGCGGGTTTACTTTCGCTCGGAGGGAGGCGCGCGCTCGTGAGGGGCAGCTTGGCCAGGCCCCGATGAGTCACGGTGATCAATTCGCGCGCCGAAAGCGGCTCGGGAGTCTTCGGGGCGATTGGGTGCAGCGCGAGATGTTTGTCTACCAAGGCCGTTGGCGGCGGAGCAGACGAGCCCCGTGGCGCTCGCAGTGATGCTCGAACCATGGCTTGATGAGGTCCGAAGGGCGCCAGTGCCGCAGCTAGCTCGCGTGCGTCCTCGAAGCGTTCCCCGTGGGCTCTCTCGAGACAACGCGCCACGACTCGTGACAATGCGAGCGGCACATCGGCGCGTTCTTCGTGCAGCAACGCAGCTGAGCCGTTGAGTACCGCACCCACCGATCCTTCGTCGTTCTTGGGACGAAACGGTGAGCGCCCGGTCAAGAGCTGGAAGAGCACTATGCCGAGCGCCCACACATCGCAGCGGCTGTCCGCTTCCAGGCCCGCGATTTGTTCCGGCGACATGTACAGCGGTGTTCCGAGCAAGCACGTCGGGCCGGTTAGGCCCTGATCGAGTGACGTCGAGAACTTCGCTAGGCCGAAGTCGAGTATCTTTACGCGCCGCGCGCCGTCGAGATTGGTGATGAAGATATTGGCGGGCTTGATGTCGCGGTGAATGATGCCGGCGCCGTGCGCGGTGGCCACGCCGGCAGAGGCCTGGATCAGATAGCCCACGGCCTCTGCGACCGGCAGTGGGCCACGCTTGCTCAGCTCTCGCTTCAGATCGCGGCCTTCGAGGTATTCCATCACCATGTACGGGTCACCCTCGGGCAGGGTGTCGACGTCGAGCACTTGGACGATGTGCTCCGACTCCAGCAGCGCAAGCGCGCGCGCCTCACGAAAGAAACGAGTACGGGCCTCCGACGACTCGGAGCTCTGGGGGTGAATGACTTTGACCGCGACGCGGCGATCCAGACCCAGATGGATCGCCTCGTACACGACCCCCATGCCGCCGGCACCGATGCGGCGTACGATGCGCAGTTTGCCGGGCACGAGCTCGCGGTGGATCAGCGCCATCCGAACACCCCCTTTAGAACCTCAAGAGGGGCGCCGCCACTCTGCCTGGAGCGATGTCGCCGCTCGACGGCCCTCGTTCGGTGGTTGCACAAATCAACGCGGTTACTCCGGCGCTCACTAGGACTCCCGCGCCGGTCCAGAACCACCAACGCCCCAGAAGCCCCGGCTCTTTCTCGAGCGCCAAATTGAGCGATCGATCCTGACCGGCGATGATCTCGACCCCCGTTTCCGACGCCATAAATCCGGGGTGTTCGACCCGAACCAGATGTCGACCGCGTTGCAACGTGATCTCCGCTGGCACGGTGCCCAGGCGCACCCCGTCGGCGAATGCAACGGCACCGACGACCGACGTCACGGTCAAATGGCCCTGGGCCTTGCGGGGCACCAGTGCGACGTCGACCCTCTGCTGCCCATTGGCTGGCAGCGCGACGTCTTTCTCGAAAGGTAGATAGCCCTCGGCGGTAATCACGAGCTTGGAGCTGCCTGCGTTCACTCGCAACGGCGTCGCAAAGGGCGTGGTCCCCAGGGGCTTGCCCGCGAGCACCGCGCGGGCGCCCGAGACTGCACAAATGATTTCCAAGCGGCTGACATGCTGGCGCAGATTGGCCAAAAGCTCGTTCAGATCGCCGGCTTTCGCCACAAGCTCGGGCGACGCCTGCTCGCTGAACGCGACGATGGCATCCAATGCTTCGGGGTACCGGTTCAACGCCTGCAGCGCTCGCCCGCGATTGAACAGCAAGATCGGGTTCGCTTCGAGCTCACTGGCTCGTTCGTACGCCGCAAGCGCCTGCTCGTAGTGCGTTGCCTGCATTGCCTGATCGCCGGCCGACTTGAACTCCAGCGCCAAAGCATCGTGGAGCCCGTCGGACTCTGCCCGAACGGGCGCAGGCAGCAAGAGACTCGCTGCTGCGAACAGCAGTACGAACAAGCGATTTCGCGACAACATAGGGGCCGCCCCGATGGGTTTACAAGGAGTCAAACGGACACCACGGGCGCTAGGTAAGGACAACTGCACGCGGTCCTGGGCTCGCTCGCCGTAAGTCACGGGTTGGGGCTGATCACCACTCCGGCGGAGCTCCAAACCCCCGAACTTGCTGGAGCATAGCTGACCTTTGGAGCCGTCCCAGGTAGTTGGTCGTAGGCCACCGCGATTCCCGAGGTGAGTTGGCTGAGTCCACCGCCGGTGATTTGAAGCATGGCCGTCGACTGCCCGCTCGCGCCGATCTTGATCGAGCCTAGAGTCGTCGAGCCCGACACCCCCAAGAAGTACACCAGAGCGCTGTGGTTTTTACCCACGGTCATCGCGCTGGTGGTCGGGGTCACGGTCGGGTACCCGCTGTCGAACGGCGGAGACGCCGGCGGTGGCTTCGCGGCGGCAAATTCCAGACGCTGGATGCTCGCTGCAGAAGCGGGAAAGATCGAGAACGCGTGGCTTTCGGAGCCGCCGGTGGCGACCGCGGTGAAAACCTGACAACGAACCTGCGCAAGACTCAGCGTCAAGCCGGGTGCAGTCGTGTACGCGCTCCAAAAGCTGCTGTTCTGAGGAGTGGCCGAGCCAATCAGCGAGGTAATGCACACCCAAGCGAAGAGAATGTCCCCCGGGTGCTCGGGCAGGAGGGCCTTCGTCGGTGAAATGGTCGAAACGTTGCCGGTACTCGATTTGGAGTCCGAGGCGACCAGCACCGGGCCAAGCTGCGGAGCTCCGCCCGAGCCTGCACTTCCGCCCGACCCTTGACCTGCGGCTCCGCCGGAGACCTGTCCTCCCACACCCGCCGCGCTCTGTCCCGATCCACCCGCGGTTTGCCCTCCGGCGCCGCCTGAAACCTGTCCTGCTGATCCACCCGCGGTTTGCCCTCCGGCGCCGCCTGAAATCTGTCCTGCTGATCCACCCGCAGTTTGCCCTCCGGCGCCGCCTGAAACCTGTCCTGCGCTCCCAGCCGTGGATTGCCCTGCTGAGCCAGCTGAAGCTTGTCCAGCCGTGCCGCCTTGGCCGCCAGTGCCAGCCGAGGCTTGCCCTGCGCTTCCACCCGCGGCCGACGTTTGCCCTCCACCTCCCAATGGCGCATCACCGCCTTGGCCCTCGCTGCCGCCTGCAGTGCCTCCGCTCGATCCGGCCCCGCTGACACCAGCTCCTGCGGAGCCTGCGGAGCCTGCGGAGCCTGCGGAGCCTGCGGAGCCGCCAGCGCCGCCGTTGGGATCGGCGATCGTGCACCCGGTTTGCGTGAGGCACGAGTCCGGGTCCACTTGGGCTGACACGCAGGAGCCTTTGCGACAGGTTTCCGTGGCGCCGCAAGGCACATCCACACAAGCGGCTTCGAGCTCGATCGGTAGCTCGAGGCTGCGGTGTTTCACGAAATTTAGCGCTCGTCGAGCCACGATGCAGCCGCCCACGAAGTTGTCCCGACGACACTCGTCGGCGCTTTTGGCGATGCCCGCGACGACCTCGATCCCGACTTGTCCCTCCTTGGAGTCGTGCGGAAGAATGACCAGGGAGCCGATGCGACCCGTTTGCGTATCGCAAGCGTTCGTGACCGCGACCGGCGGTGAGCTTTCCAGTTGTCCGAGAGTCCCGACGTTGATCATCGTCTCTGGATGATCTGCGCAGTTCACGTCAGTGGTGAGCTCGACCTGGATCTGTGTTGCGTCGAGGCAACCGCTGAGCAGGGCTGCCGCCAGCAAGGCACAGGTTGTCCTCGCCAAGCGGCCACGTGCGATTCTCATCGGCCCCATTCGGCCTTGCGCTTCAGACACCACTTGGGTGCAACGGCCTGTCAGGTTGATTCCTTAATTCACCGAGCCGTCGAGCGATTGGCGCCCAGGTTTTGCCACAGCGAGCCAAAAACTCCGACGGTTCGGCGCACTCGGGGGGCCGATGTGTGTCTCAGATGGGACACCGGCCCGATCGGAAGGTCGGAGGTAAGCAGCTCGCCGCCGCGTGTTGATTGTAGGCATTGCAGAAAACGCGCGACCAGGGGGGCTTAGGTGGAGTGGTCGCCGGCCGTTTTCGGGGTTGAGCCGGCCCCAAATGCAACAAGCACTCCCCTATTGGCGCGCTTTTTTCGAGGACTGCAGAGTCGTATGTCTTGGTTGATCCTACTCGTGGATGATTCACTCACCACGCGCTCGCAACTGCGGGAGGTCTTCGAGGCCAAAGGGGCGCGTGTGATCGAAGCGGAGAACGGACGCGAGGGATTGTGGCGCGCGCGCGCCGAGCACGCGGATGTGATCATTTGCGACATCCACATGCCGATCATGGACGGCCTGCAGATGATCCAGCAGCTGCGCAAACTTCCTGAGTATGCGACGACGCCTGTCTTCGTGCTGACCTCCGATGCTACGGTCGCTAGAGCTGCGGAAGGCAAGAAGGCGGGCGCCAACGCTTGGGTAGTCAAACCGGTCAACCCGGCTTCGCTTTGGAAGGCGGTGGAGAAGGCGCTGTTCGGCAAGCTGCCCAGCGCTCAGTCAGCAGGTTTGTCGCCTTCAGTTCCTGCTCCGCCGAGGGTGGACAAGTAAGCATGGACCGACAAGTGCTCGTGGTCGACAGCGCCGAAGGCGCGATCTCGGGCGTGATGGAAGAACTCGACTTGCTCGGGTTTCGCGTGATCTGGGTGCCAACCCTGGTTGCAGCGCTCGAGTTCGTCAAAGCGAGTCCGCGTGTGTCGCTGGTGGTAGCGAGCGCCGAGGCCGGGCGAGCCGGCGGTACGGAATTCTTGGCCGGCGTGAAGGAGCTTCGGCCGACGTTGCGTATCATTTGGGGCGTCCGCCCGGACGGAGTGCCCGTTCGGCAACGAGCCGCGTCGCTGGATAGTTTGATCCCAGAGCCAATCCAGCCAGATACGTTGCGTAAGACCGTGTCGATGCTGTTGGCGGAGTATTTTTATCCGAGCTCGATCGCCGACGCGGTCAAAAGCGCGGCGCTGGAGATTCTGGGCCCGCTTGGCGACTTTCGAATCGAGGGGGATTCATTTCTAGTCCCCAACCAGAGGTCGCTCGCCGATTTCAGCTCCATCATCGGCTTCAGCGGCGAGGCGACCGGTCATCTGATGCTGAGCACAGGCGCGGTGGACGCGAAGGCGCTCCACCGGCGGCTCCTCCCGGGTACGCATTCGGTACCGATCGAGCGGTTGGAGGACATGGTGGGTGAATTGTGTAACCAGATCTTGGGGCGTATCAACGCCTTCTTCTGGCGGCACTCGATCGCGATCCAGCAAACCACGCCTATTTTCATGCGCTCGGCGGGTAGTACGATGCGCTACGCGGGCCGCCATCCCTCGTTTGGTGTCCAGCTCGTCTCCGGGCAGGCGAGCCTCGCGCTCGAATACTATTTGGCAGACTTCAACAAATCCAAGCTGTTGGTTGGCGAGGCCGACCAGGTGATGGGCATCGGAGAGATTCGCTACCTCTGAGGCCGCGCGCTTGACCATTCGCGGCCTCTTAGACTTCTCGGGGTCGAGCGAGCGATACGACGGCTTTTGCTCGAGAAAGGCCCTGGCGTCGCTGTTGGCGTTCCACGATGCACGATTGTAGCGCGCGAGGCTGCGGCGCCGCGCCTCGCGCGCTCGATGCTCATTTTTTGTTGGAGGGAGGAACCTCGTTGCCCGAACTCGTGCAGGATGCCGAGAGCGCGAGATATTTTTCTTTGAGCGCCGTGACCAATGTGTAGTCGCCGGACTTGGCGGCAGCATCGATCTCGACTTCCAAGCCCTTCAGCGCTTGCGCGCACGGGTCACCGGGGTCGGTCGGCGCGACGCAAGACGCCGAGAGCGCGGCGTATTTTTCCTTGAGAGCCGTGAGCAAGGCGTCGTCACCGGCCTTGGCGGCCGCGTCCATTTTTGCCTGGAGACCGCTCAACACTTGCGCGCATGGATCTTCGGGCTTGGCGGGATCGGTCGGCTTACCCGGATCGGTCGAGGGTTCGGCGCAGGCGTTCCAAACGGCGTTGTACTTCTCTTTGGCGGCGAGGATCTGATTCTGGTCCCCACTCTTGATGGCGGCGTCGAGGTTGCCCTGAGCGTTGGCAAGCAGTTGCTGGCAGGCGCCTGGGGGATCGCCTTTCGAGCCGTCTCCAGCGCCAGTGCAGCCCTTGTCACCCGACGGGGGCGTCCCCTGGTCGCCGGTCTTGTTCGGGTCGGTCTTGTTCGGGTCGGTCTTGTTCGGGTCGGTCTTGTTCGGGTCGGTCTTGTTCGGGTCGGTCTTGTTCGGGTCGGTCTTGTTCGGGTCGGTCTCGTTCGGGTCGGTCTTGTTCGGGTCGGTCTTGTTCGGGTCGGTCTTGTTCGGGTCGGTCTTGTCGGCGCTGCTTACTGCGTCGTTGGTGGATCCGGCATCGTCCGCCGGTGAGACGGCGCAGCCCGCGATAGTTCCGCATACTACGAATATCAGCCAATACTTCGACATCGTGACTCGCTTTCGCGTTCGCTCGCGCTCACCACTGAGCTCGAACGTGTGCCAGTGCGGGCCTCACTCGCTTGCGAACGGCTCAGCCACAGCGCAGTCAGAATGCAACGCAGGTGTTGTTGCTGTTGCCACTACATACGAAGTTTCCAGAGCTGGGCTCGCATTTGCATTCGTTGGCGGGGCCGTTCACTTTGCAAAAGGAGCCCGCTGCGCAACCGACGACCAGGCAGTCCAGCGCCTCTAAGGAAGCGCAATTGGGATCGACACAGCGATTGCCGAAGCAACAAGCTGGATCTGATTTGCAGCCGGGCCAACAGCTCAACCCGGGCACACAGCTAAGCGCGCCGCAAATTGGGTCACCGTCGATTTTGCATTGGTTCGGAGGCATGCATACGGAGCAGCCGTTGCGCAGCACCGCTGACCAGGTATCGGGGCAAGGGTCTGTGGGACAACTGCGGCATTGGTAATTTTCGCACAGTGCCTTCGCGCCGCAGTCGAGGTCGGCGCTGCACTTCATGGGGCACACGCTGCAGTTGTTCGCGATGTCCAGCGCCTTGCCGTCGCAAAACGCGATGATCTCGCAGCAGTCGACGGTCGCGGTGCACTTGAAGGTCTCCATGCAACGATCGCCCGTCTTGCCGGAAGCGAGTGAGCTCACGCAGCTGCTCTGGGTCCACGGCGGGGTCAGCACGCCGGCATTGCCGCCGCCTCCAACTACGCCACCACTTGACCCCGCCTGGCCTTGACCGGCCGCGCCGGCATCGTCGACTCCGCCCAATTGGCCAGCGGCGGCCGCCTCGAGCAGGCTGTGCTCGCGCACGCAGCCTGCGAGCGGCAACAGTAGCCAGCAAACGCACACGGCGACCTGGGTGCGGAAGGAGGGCCTGGGCATGGTTTGGAGAAAAGTGACCTGAGCTGGCTGAGTGTTTACTCAGGGGGCCTCAGGGTCGAGCATTTGGCTCACGAATTCGCCGAGAAAGTTGCTAACGAAATAGTTGAGCCGAGAGCCCGAGCTGAAGGCCCACAGCCATCGAAGCCCCATGTTGCCGTTCGCTAACCCCTGGAGCCACGTGTTCGTGGCCAAATCTCGATTCGGGAGGGGCAGCGGCTTGATCTTGTTGGAACCACCGCCGGAGCCTTCAGACGCTGATCTGGCAAGCCGCATCGCCCGCGGCGAGCGCTGGGCGGAAGAGGCGTTCTATCGCCGGCACGCAGCGGATGTGTTGGCACTCGCGCAGCGCTTGCTGGGCAATTCCTGGGACGCTGAGGACGTCACCCAAGAGACGTTCGTGACGGCCTTTGCGATCTGGAATCAGCTGCGAGACCAGGAGCGCGCGCGGTCCTGGCTGATGCAGATTGCAGTGCGTAAGGTGCACCGCCAATTTCGTCGCCGGCGCCTGCTGCGCCTGCTGAGCCTAGATCGCAACGCGGACGATCTGCCGCTCGATGCGCTGGCTCGCGACGACGTATCGGCCGAGGTGCGGTCAGAGCTGATAGTGCTCGACAGCGCCTTGAAGTCGCTCGCGCCAAAGGTCAAGATCCCCTGGATGCTGCGCTACATCGAGGGCTTGCTGCTGGAGGAGGTGGCCGAGAAGTGCGACTGCTCGCTGGCCACCGTCAAACGTCGCATCGCCGACGCTCAGCGCATCGTCGCGCGACACGTCCACGTGGAGGGCGGTAGCGATGACTAAGCTGCGCGCACCCCTGGCGCAGCAGCTCGAAGCTCGCGTCGACGACGCAACGCTGCAGCGCATTTGGGGCCGGATCGGCGCGCGGCGTGCCGGCGCTCGGCCGGTACAGCAGCGAGCATTGGTGTGGGCATGGGGATTCGCGGGCGCAGCGCTGGTGCTCGTGCTCACGGCGCTAGCGTCGCACTGGCAGGACCCGCGGTTCAATGCGCCCGCGCCAGTCAGCGTCGGACCGCTCACGTCGCGTGCCGGCCAATCGTTGTCCGTGCTGGGTGAAGCGCTGGCGTCCACGCACGAGCTTTCCGATGGTTCGGCCATCGCGCTCGATCCGGGGTCCCGCCTGGAGGTATTGGAGAACAACTCCCGGACCTTCGTGTCCGTCTTGCGCAGTGGTCGCGGCAGCTTCTCCGTACGTCCGGGCGGGCCGCGACACTGGATCGTCGAGGCGGGGCTTGCCACCGTGGAGGTCGTCGGCACGCGCTTCAGCGTTGCGCGTTTGGCGCGCGGCGTGCTCGTGCACGTCGAACACGGCATCGTGCTCGTACGCAGCAACCAATTGCCAGATGACGTGCAGCGTCTGACCGCCGGTCAAGAGCTGTTGATTAGCGCGCCGCCCCCAGTTCCCCGAGCGGACTCAGACCCAGGCACCCCAACGCTGCTACCCGTCGCGCCGTCTGCCAGCGCTAAGCCGAACGGCGGGCTCAGCCTGGACGCGCTCCTGGCACGCGCCACCGAGCAACGTCGAACTGGTGATTGGCAGGCTGCGGAGGCGAGCCTTCGCCAAGCGTTGGCCGAGCATGTCGCTGAACCACAAGCGGCGCTCGCCGCGTTCACGCTGGGTAAACTGCTGCTCGACGCCGAGGGTCGTCCGGCGGAAGCCGCTCGAGCTTTCGCCCGCTGCCTCGCCTTATCACCGCCGCGGAGCCTGGCGGAAGATGCTTGGTTCCGGCTCGCCGATGCGAACGCAAAGAGCGGGAACCCGGCTGAAGCGGCCGCTGCGGCGCGCGAGTACCGCGCCCGCTATCCAACCGGGCGACACGCGCTAGATGTGGCTCGATGGCTCGACGAGCACTGAGCGCATTGGTCGTCGTCGTAGGGTCCACTTGGGCCGAGCGGCGTGCGCTCGCCTCGCCACTTCCGGACACGCTGTCCTTCGAACTCAGCGCATGCCCGGCGCCCGAGCTCGATGCGAATTCGCTCGCAGAGACCGTGCGTTCGGAGCTCGAAGCCGACGGCGTAGGTCGCGTCATCGCTGGGCCAGCCGCCGAGAGCGACGGCGCACTGACCGTTCGTGTCGACTGCGACGTGGCACTCACGGCCCAGGTGAGCTTGAAAGCGAATCGAACCGGGCGCGAGCGACACGAGCAAATCGCACTCGGTGACGCGGCGCCGAGTGCCCGCGCCCGCGCCCTGGCCTTGGCCTTGGCCGAGCTAGTGCGGGCGGATTGGCCCGCGTTGACCACCACCGCGAGCGCTCCACTCGCCGACGCGGCGGTCGCGAGCCCCAGCGCGACACCTCCCACCGTCGAGGCCAAACAACCGCTACCGACGCCAGCCACAAAGCCGGCTCCGGCGGTCCCCGCGCATAGCCCGAACATCGAGCAGGCACGCGCTCCCCGTGTCGCTGGGCCTCGCGCAGCGGCCGTCACACTGGCCGCGAGCGCGCGCTTGCGTTGGTTCGTCGACTATCAGAGCGTGTTACTGGGTGGCGACCTCGGTGTGGATTACCGAGTGCTGCGCCTGCGTGCGGAAGTCCTGGCCACCTCGGCAAGCGACGCGCTGGGCTCGGCCTCGCTCGGCAGTGCGGCGTTATGTGTGGGCTACCGACTGCTCGACTGGCGGCTCGCGCCGTTGACGCTGGCGGCTTATCCGATGGCGTCCGCCGGCGTGACCTGGCTCCGCGGCAGCTCCGCGCAGCCAAGCACGCGGGTCGACCCAGCTTCTGGTTTCTATGGTGACGTGCGCTTGCTGCTCGAGGCGAGCCTGCCTCAGTGGGTGCTCGCACCGACGTTGTCAGCGGAGGTCGGGCGAGCATCGGGCTTCGTGGCGCGTGCGGGCGACCGTACCTTGGGCGCAACCGGCGGATTCTTCTTGGGTGCCAGCGCTGGCGCGCGCTACTAGGCCTGCCGGTCGAGCGCACGCCCACGGTTGGTCGGCCCAGCGCGGAGCAGATGAAGGTTCGGCTTACCCACACTGACCGATCAGAGGCGCCGTTCAGGCACACCAACCTGGGTGGATTCGACGCCCTTTCGACACTTGGGAGCTGGTCACTCCCGGCTTGCGGGGCAGCCGTTCGCGCACTCACGGCCACTAATCACCCCGAGCTTCTCGGCCACGCCGTGTGCCGCCGGTTCCAGCTTCGCTTGGAACTCCCGCCCCCGAACCGGGAGCCATTTCGATGTCGTGCCGTGATAGTCGCTCGCCGACCGAGTGGGTAAGGCGTCAGTACGTGAAGTAGACGAGGGGCTGCCTGTGATGATGAGGGTAGAAGTCATTTGGTGCCAGGTAGTCGGCTCCCCGCCAATTGACCTCGCTCGCTTTCAAGCCCCCTGATTGGGCGCACGGTGGCTGAGCGAAAGCGAGCTGATGGACACGGTAGGGAAGCCGTTCGCGCACTGCGCGAGCTCAGCTCCAGGCGTGCAGCGGCGGGTTGACACCGTTCAAGTAGTAATTGCCGAGTATGGCATACTTCCATCGCACCGGGTCGTGCAGGGTGTGCGTCCGCGCATTACGCCAGTGACGGTCAAGGGCGTGCTCGGCGAGGGTCGAGCGTGTGCCTCCGAGCTCGAACAGCTTGTTCGTCGCTGTAATCGCGATTTCTGTAGAGAAGATCTTGGCCTCCGCGACCGCGATTTGCGCTTCGGCGACGCTCTCGGCAGTCGGTTGCACCACCGCGCGGTCTACAGCGAGTCCGGCCCTGTCGAGCAGTGCTTGAGTTGCGCTGAGACGCAGCCGCAGATCGCCGACGGCCTGGATCGTGTACGGGTCCTGCGAGGCGTGCTCCACGCCGCTGTCCACCCATGCTCGCGACTTGGTCTTGACGAAGTCAATCGTGTCCTCGATGGCCGCTCGCGCGATCCCAGTATCTACAGCGGCTTGGATGATTTGGAAGATGGCGCCATCCGCGGTTGGCTTGTCATAGCCTTTGTATCCCGGGACGAGATGCGTCTTGGGGATTTTCACGTCCTTCAGCGTGACCGTTCCACTCAGGGTTGTGCGCTGGCCGAAGCTCGACCAGTCGTCGATCACGCTCAAGCCCGGCGCGGCGCGATCCGCAATTGCATACCACGCACGACCCTCTCCATCGAGCGCGACGATGGGCACGAGGTGAGCGAGTAGCGCGCCGCTGGAGTAGAACTTGCGACCGTTGACAACTACGTGATCGCCCGCGTCCTCGAAGCGAGTCTCGAAGTCGACCGCACGCTTGGAGCCATACTCGGAGAAGGCATTGCCAAAGCGCGTGCCTCGTAACACTTCCGCGAAAAGCAACTTTTGCTGGGCCGCGTCGGAGACCGTGCGGATGGCCGCGACCACACCCAGGTGATTCTGCGGAATTTGTCCAAGGGACGGGTCAGCCGCGGAGATAATTTCGATCACTCGCGATAGCGTGACGTAAGACAGCTCCGGGCCGCCGAACTTCTTCGGTACATTGATCGACCAAAGCCCGCTCTGTGAAAACGCGTTGAGCTCTTCCACTGGCCATTTGCGTAGACGATCGCGTTCTACCGCGCCTTGCTTGAACTTCTGTGCCAAGCCGTTCGCCACTGCGATCGCTTCAGCGTCGTCGCGAATGACATGGGCAGGTTCCGCGGGGCGCGCGACTGCCGGGACACCTGCACTCGGCGAGCTCTGGTTCGAATTGTCGGTCATCTCCGGCGCCGAGAAGCACGTCGTGTGCCATCGACCGACCTCACGGATTTGCAGGGTTCCGGCGCGCGCTTGTGTTGCTTTTCGAGCAGCCGGTGCGGCCGGCTTGTTGCCTGGGAAGCAGCCGTAAGCTTCTCAGGCGTGAAAACTCTTGCCGCGTCCCTTAAAATAGACATAATGCCTCTGTCGAAGCGATGAGCCAGGCCAGCTGTACCTAACCCAAAAAGCGCCGATTCATCGGCGTTTCGCTGGAGAATGAACAGAAATGCCGCTGCTCACGCTGTCTGATGTTGGAGCGCACTCACTTACGGTGCGCGCAAAAGCACTCGTTTTCGAAGATCCGAAGTCTCGCGCGACGTTCGAGCGTTTGCAGCTCATCGCGCCGAGCGACGCGACCGTCCTGATTACGGGAGAGACCGGTACCGGTAAGGAGATCGCCGCACGGCACGTGCATGAGCTCAGCAACCGGCGAGATCGCGCCTTCGTGGCGGTCAATTGTGGCGCACTCACGGAGTCTTTGATCGAGAGCGAGCTCTTCGGGCATGAACGCGGAGCCTTCACGGGGGCGATCTCGAGCCGACCCGGCTGGTTCGAGGCAGCGAGCGGCGGAACGCTATTCCTGGACGAGGTCGGGGATTTACCCCTTTCGATCCAGGTCAAGCTGCTGCGTGTGCTGCAAGAAGGAGAGGTCGTCCGCGTCGGTGCTCGGCAGCCGACTCCTGTCGACGTACGTTTGATCGCGGCGACCAATGTGAGGCTCGAGGAAGCGGTGGCAGCGGGGCACTTTCGGGAAGACCTGTTCTATCGGCTCAGCGTCGCGCCGCTCGTTCTGCCGCCTCTGCGCGAGCGTGCTGGCGATATTCCGGCGCTGGCCCTGTATTTCGTGGGTTTTTATCAACAGCGGCTGGGGCTGAGCGGGATCGCGCTGAGCCCCGAGGCCCTGGCGCAACTGCTTCAGCACGCTTGGCCCGGCAATATTCGGGAGCTAGAAAACGTCATCCATCACGCGCTCTTGGTGTGCAAGGACGGGCGGATTCGACCGTCGGACATGCGCCTTACTTCCCTACCTGCGCGTGGCGGGCCGATCGGCGTTCCGAGCGCAATGGAACCAGGCGAGGCGCTTGCGACCGAATTCCGTCGCCTCTTCGAGAGCGACGCGCCGAACTTGTACGAGGCCATCGAGCGCGTGCTCTTCCGCACCGCGTACGAGTTCAGTGAGCGCAATCAGCTCCAGACCGCGCGGCTTCTCGGGATCAGTCGCAACATCGTGCGGGCTCGCCTGATCGAATTCGGCGAGATCGGCAACTCCGTGCGCCCGCCGCCCGTCAACGAATCGAGTCCTCCAACACAAGCGCCAGCGTCGCGAGGCACCAATCTGCCGGCCCGCACCATCCGGATCGGATACCAGCGTTTTGGGCTGCTTCCGCTGGTGAAGGCACAGGGCGGCCTAGATGCCGTACTCGGCGCGCGCGGCTATCGCGTCGAATGGTTGGAATATCCCGGCGGTATCCAGATCGTAGAAGCCTTTCAAGGCGAGGAGCTGGCGCTCGCGAGCGTAGGGGAGGGGCCGCCGGTGTTCGCGCGCGCGGCGCGCGTGCCGCTCGTCTATCTCGCTGCTGAATTGCCGGCCCCTGAGGATGAGGCGCTGATTGTGCCGAAGGGCTCGGCGATCCGCACCGTCCGCGATCTGGCGGGGTGCCGAGTCGCACTTAACCGCGGCGCGAACGTACATTATTTACTCATCCGCGCGTTGGAAGAGGCTGGACTTGCCTATGACAGCGTCGACGTCGTGTACTTAACGCCGGCTGAGGCGCGAGTCGCTTTCGAGCGTGGTGAGGTCGACGCCTGGGCGATTTGGGCCCCACTGCTCGGGGAGCTCGTGCGTTCGGGCGAAGTAAGGGTGTTGCGCGATGCTTCGGGACTCGCGGACAATGCAGTGCTGTACGTCGCCAACCCCACCTTTGCGGCAGCCGAATCGGGGGTCGTCGAGCTTTTCTTCTCGCAATTGGTAGGCGTTGCCGCTTCGATCGCCCCCCACCGCATCCCGAGGCGTGTCGACGAAGGGCTTTTGGCGGGCCAGCAAGCCGTCGCTGACGCGTTTCACCGCCATCGTCTGATCTCCAGCGAGGTTCGCATGACCGACGTGCGTTGGGTCCAGCCTCGCCCACCCGCTGATTTGCTCGAGCTCGTGAATGGCGCCGGTCATCGCGAGCGGCGGGCGCCCGAGCCTCAGCTTTGAGATTGGCTCGGCAAGATATCGTTGCCGATCATTTCGCCGAACGGGCCGGTCAAGTTCATTTCGGGCTCCGGCAAGGCGCGTTCGAGCGGAAGCTTCGGAAAGAGCAGCTCCGCGGTGCGATAGGCTTCCTCGAGATGGGGATAACCGGAAAGGATGAACGTCTCGATGCCTAGCTCCCGGTACTCGAGCAGACGATGCGCAACCGTGTCCGCGTCGCCGACGAGCGCGGTGCCGGCGCCACCGCGGACCAAGCCAACCCCCGCCCACAGATCCGGACTTACCTCGAGCTTGTCGCGTTGCCCGTTGTGCAAGCTCGACATGCGGCGCTGACCTTCGGAATCGAAGCGAGAGAATGACTTTTGCGCTGCGTTTATCGCAGATTCGTCGAGGTGACTGATGAGCTTTGCCGCCGCGTCCCACGCTGCCGATCGCGTTTCGCGAACGATGACGTGCAGCCGAATTCCGAAGCGTACAGTCCGTCCGAGCGCCGCGGCCCGCTGGCGAATGTCCCGCACCTTTTCAGCGACGGCCGCGGGCGGCTCACCCCACGTCAGGTAAACATCCACGTGCTTTGCGGCCAGCTCGTGACCTGCCGCTGACGATCCGCCGAAGTACAAGGGCGGATGCGGCCGCTGAATCGGCGGATATAGGCACTTGGCGCCTTTTACGCTCAAGTGCTTACCGTGGAAGGTCAGCGTTTCGCCCGCGAGCACGCGGCGCCATATCGTCAGGAACTCCTCGGTCTGCTGGTAGCGGGTGTCGTGGTCCTGAAAAATACCATCGCCTTCTGCTTCCGTGGGATCGCCTCCGGTGACCACGTTGATTAACAAACGCCCGCCGGATAGGCGATCCAAGGTTGCAGCCATGCGGGCTCCTGCCGTGGGCGCAATGATTCCCGGGCGCAGTGCGACCAGGAATTTCAGCCGTTTGGTGGCGGGCACCATCGCCGCAGCGACGACCCAGGCGTCTTCGCAGGAGCGGCCAGTTGGCAGCAGCACACCGTGAAATCCGAGGCTATCGGAGGCCTGGGCGATTTGCTGCAGATAGGGCAAGCCCACGGCGCGAGCGCCCAAAGTAGTGCCCAAGAAACGGCTGTCCCCGTGGGTCGGCAAGAACCAGAAGATTTCCATAGTGTTGGTACCCTCGCGGCGAAAGGTCGAGTCGCCGTCGCACCGCCTAAGCAAGGACCGGACCGTCCGTGGCGCGCGGCGCGAACCGTCATCCGGTCCAAAGACTGCTTCTGTAGCAACAGTAGACCAGCAGCGGCTGAGCGAGCATCAACAGTTCTCGGCAGATGCTGCGAGTTCCGCGCAGTTTCCGGGCGCAGACAGCGCTGGTCGAGCGAAGGAGGCATTCGCACCGCTGGCACGACTTGTGCGTAAGGCGAGCTCGAATGCCACGGAGCTCCGAAGAACTTCAGCGAGAAGCCGTCGCGGACCGACTGGCTGCGCGCTTCGAGGCGACTGCCGCAGAGCGGGATCGCGCGGGCGGCACAGCAAAAGCAGAGCGGGACGCGCTGCGTGAGAGCGGTCTGCTCTCGCTGTCCATTCCGCGTGAATACGGCGGGGAGGACGCCAGTTGGCGTGAGGTGATGGGGCTCGTGCGTCGTTTCGCGCGTGTCGATCCGTCGGTCGCGCACCTGTTCGGCTTTCATCACCTGTTGCTCGCGACCGTCCGTCTATTCGGTCAGCAAGAGCAATGGGAGCGAGCATACCGGGAGGCAGCCGCACAACGTCTATTCTGGGGCAACGCGTTGAACCCGTTGGACAAGGGCACCCAGCTCGTCGCAGAAGGCGCGCGACTTCTCTTCAGGGGAAAAAAGAGCTTCTGCTCCGGCGCCCTCGATTCCGACCGACTGATCGTCTCCGCGCATCGCGACTGCAACCTCGTGATCGCTGCGATTCCATCGTCTCGTTCGGGCCTCGTATTTCAAACCGATTGGGACAACATGGGGCAGCGCCAAACCGACAGCGGAACCGTCGAGTTTAACGACGTTTCCGTCGACGAATCAGAGCTCCTCGTCAACCCCGGTCCACTCAGTAGCCCGTTCGCCGCGCTGCGGCCTTGCATTGCCCAGCTCAGCTTGGCCAACGTGTACCTCGGCATCGCCGAGGGCGCGCTGGAGGCCGCCCGTGAGTACACTCTGCACCAGCGAAAGCCGTGGCTGACCTCTGGCGTCGAAAAGGCAGCGGACGATCCGTACGTGCTGCGCCACTACGGACAAATGTGGGTCGAGCTCGAGGCCGCTCGCCTCTTGGCGGACAACGCTGCAAGTGAGCTGGACCGTGGTTTCGGCTGCGCGGAGAGCTTGAGCGAGGCGCTCCGCGGCGAGATCGCGCTGCACGTCGCGGCCGCGAAGGTGCACACCTCCCGCGTGAGCCTCGACGTCTCGGTGCGAATCTTCGACGTGATGGGTGCTCGCTCGACGACGCGCCGCGCCGCGATGGACCGCTTCTTTCGCAACGCGCGGACACACACGCTGCACGATCCAGTCGACTACAAACTAAAAGAATTGGGCGAGTGGGCGCTCAGTCGCAAGCTGCCCAATCCAACTTTCTACTCCTGAAACGAGCGCCTACCGGATGAGCTTTTCCAACATCAGATCTGCACTTCTCGCGTTGGCTCGTGGACAATTCGTGGTCGTGGCGGACGACGAAGGTCGCGAAAACGAGGGTGATTTGATCCTCGCTGCGAGCGCTGCGACGCCCGAGAAGATTGCTTTCATGGTTCGCCACACGAGCGGGCTCTTATGCGTCGGCGTCCGAGGAGAACGACTCGACGAGCTCGACTTGCCACTGATGGTGCCGCAGAACACCGAGTCCCATCAAACGGCGTTCACGGTCTCGGTCGACTACCGCCGCGGCACGACCACCGGTATCTCCGCGGCGGATCGCAGCGCGACCATCCGTGCACTTGCAGACCACTCCGTTGGCGCGTCCGGGTTCGCCAGGCCCGGTCACGTCTTTCCGCTGCGCGCGCGAGCCGAAGGTGTGCTCGCGCGTCGAGGCCATACCGAGGCGGCCTGCGACTTGGCCGAGCTCGCAGGCTTCCCCGCGCTCGGCGCGCTCGCCGAGATCGTGGGCGAGAACGGCGACATGGCGCGGCGCCCCGAGCTGCTCGCCTTTGCAAAAAGGCATCAGCTCGAGTTCATCACCATCGCCGAGCTCGTCGAGTTCCGGCGCGCGGCTGCTTCTAGCCCAGCAACTACGGAGCAGCTCTTGCTGACTCTCAAACAATCGTCCTCGAACAAGGAGCTGAATGACGCGCACACACGTGTGGCGGCTTTCGGCATGCAATCTGCATCGTACCCGGAGAACCGAACATGACAAGCGTGGACCGAGATTCAGAGAAAGCCATCCGATTTGCGTACTGGGTGCCGAACGTCAGCGGCGGCCTGGTCATTAGCAAGATCGAGCAGCGCACGAGTTGGGATATCGACTACAATATAAAGCTGGCAAGGCTCGCCGAAAAAAATGGCTTCGACTACGCGCTGAGCCAAATCCGCTTTACTGCTGGATACGGCGCTGAGTTCCAACACGAGCCAGTCGCGTTCAGTCATGCGCTCCTCGCCGCGACCGAGAAGCTCCACGTGATCGCGGCGCTTCTTCCCGGGCCGTGGAACCCCACACTTGCGGCGAAGCAACTCGCGACGATTGATTTGCTTACTGGTGGCGGTCGTCTCGCCATCAACGTCGTGAGCGGCTGGTTCAAGGGCGAGTTCCGGGCAATTGGCGAGCCCTGGCTCGAACACGACGAACGATATCGTCGATCGGAGGAGTTCATTCGCTGCTTGAAGGGCATTTGGACGGAAGACAGCTTCACGTTCAAAGGCGATTTCTACCGCTTCAACGAGTATTCCCTGAAGCCCAAGCCCTTGCAGAAGCCGCATCCCGAGATTTTTCAAGGCGGAAGCTCGCGCGCTGCGCGCGACATGGCTTCCCGCGTCTCCGACTGGTACTTCACGAACGGAAATACCGTCGAAGGCATCAAGACCCAGGTGGACGACATTCGCGGCAAGGCTGCCGCGAATGGCCACTCGGTCAAGGTCGGGGTCAATGCGTTCGTGATTGCGCGCGATACCGAAGAGGAAGCGCGCGCCGTACTAAAAGAGATCATCGACAATGCCGATCCCGAGGCCGTGAATGCCTTCGGGCATGAAGTGAAACAAGCCGGTAAGTCCTCCCCCGAAGGTGAGGGTAACTGGGCCAAGTCGAGCTTCGAAGACCTGGTGCAATACAACGACGGGTTCCGCACAAACTTGATCGGCACACCTCGTCAAATCGCAGAACGAATCGTGGCACTCAAAGCTGTCGGCGTGGATCTCGTCTTGGCTGGCTTTCTTCATTATCTCGAAGAAGTCGAATATTTCGGTAAGAACGTGCTTCCGCTCGTGCGCGAGCTCGAAGCGCGCAAGTCCAAGGCTGCTTGACGCCGTGAGCGCTTTGTCGACGCTTCTATGCGAACGCGCGCAGACCGACGGAGCGCGCGTTGCCCTGTCCTTCAAGGAACGGGGCGCTTGGCGTCAGCTGGACTGGTCGCGAGTCGAGCTCGCGACATCCAGTTTGCGGTGCGCGCTCCGCGACGCCGGTTTTGGCGCGGGAGCGGTACTCTTCGTGTCCAAGCGGGCGAGCGGTCACACGGTGCTCGCCGTGCTCGCGGCGCTGTCGCTCGGTGGAACCGTGTTGGAAGTAGGCGAGCTCTTGCGTGCCACAACATCCACCGAGCCGCGCTGGGCTTTCGCGCGCAATTCCGCCGAGTTTGTCAGTCTTCTCGAAGCGGGAGCCGCAGCCACGCTCAGCGGTGTCTTGTTCGATGACCGCCACGGAGCTTCGCTGGCGCGCTCGACGGTACCGGTGTTGAGGTACTCGGCATTGGTCTCAGCAGAATCGAGCACCAGGGAGCCACTGCATGCCACTGAGCGCTGCGTGCTCGAGGTCAGTTTAGCGCGCGACTCCGAGGCGAAGCAGCTCTTGACTAGCTGGCTCACACAGGGCTTCGAGCTCGGCGCCCCCGAGGAATCGGAAAGTATCGAGCGCGATGCGGGCGAGCTCGGAGTGTCACTGCGGATTGCTTCGTCGGAAACCTGGAACGCCTGGGCCGACGCCCTTCGTGCGCGCTTCGCAGCTCCGGGCACCCGCAAGCGGCGCTTCCTGGAATGGGCACTCGCCGTCAATGCTCAGCCATTGGCCCGCTTGCGCGTGGCTCGCTGGGTCGCGGCCTTGCTGGTCGTCGCTCCGCTCCGGCGCGCCTTGCGGCTTCGTCAGTGGCGTCGTGCCGTGTCCCTCGACGTGGGGCCGTCGCCCGAGACGGCACGGTTACTGGCTGGCTTGGGTGTTCGACTCGAGCCCTGTGAGGGCATCATCGCCCGCGCTTTCGAGGAGCCAGTTGAAGTAACCGCGACCACCACGCCGTCGAGCCCGAGCGTGAACGAATTCGCGCAGAGCGCCTGAAGCTCCAGAATTGGATCACTCATTGACCACCCTCCAACCATTGCTGCGAGTCAGTGACATCCGCTTGTCGTTTGCCGGTGTGCACGCGCTCATCGGCGTCAGCTTCGACCTGTTCGAGGGCGAGATTTTGGCCATCATCGGCCCAAACGGAGCTGGCAAAAGCTCCATGCTCAACGTCATCAATGGGCTCTATCGGCCGCAAGGCGGTCTAATTTGCTACGGCGCGTCGCAGCTTTCACACATGCCCGTGCGAGAGTCGGCAGCGCGCGGGATCGCGCGCACCTTTCAGAATCTGGCTTTGTTCAAAGGCATGACGGTGCTCGAAAACGTGTTGACGGGGCGCATTTCAAAGACTCGTGTGGGGCTCTTCGCCAACGCGTTTTCGCTCCCGAGCGCGCGGCGCGAGGAAGCCGCGCAGCGAGCGCAGGTCGAGGGCATCCTCGAGCTGCTGGAGATCCAGAGTGTGCGGGATTCGATCGTCGGCAAGCTGCCTTATGGGCTTCAGAAGCGTGTCGAGCTCGCACGCGCCTTGGCAGCCGAGCCGAAGCTACTGCTGCTCGACGAGCCGATGGCAGGTATGAATCATGAAGAGAAGCAGGACATGAGCCGCTTCATTCTCGACGCCAACGAGGAACTAGGAACCACGGTCGTTCTGATCGAGCACGACATGGGTGTAGTGATGGGCATATCCGACCGCGTCGTCGTGCTGGATTTCGGCCGAAAGATCGCGGAAGGGGCGCCTGAGACGGTGCGCGCTGATGCGGCAGTCATCAACGCCTACCTCGGCGTTGCGCACTCGAACGCTGCTTGAAAGTCTGGACCCGAGATATGCAGTTCTTCGTCGAAGTGTTGGTCGGTGGCTTACTGGCAGGGCTGATGTACTCGCTGGTCGCGCTCGGTTTCGTCCTGATTTACAAGGCGTCCGGCGTGTTCAACTTCGCGCAGGGCTCCATGGTGCTGTTCGCGGCCCTGGCGTTCGTGACCATCCTCGAGCACGGGGCGCCGTTCGGGCTCGCATTCGTGGTGACGCTGCTGATCATGTTGGCGCTCGCAATCGCAATCGAGCGAGTGGCATTGCGCCCGCTGGTGAATCGTCCACCCATGACGCTGTTCATGGCTACCCTTGGGCTGAGCTTCGTGATCGAGGGCCTTGCGCAGACGCTATTCGGCGCGCAGGTCCACGGACTGGAGCTGGGCATCGAGGACGTACCCATGAACATCCTCGGTGTGTCTATCAGTAAGCTCGATCTGTTTGCTGCCGGCACGGCCGGAGCGCTGGTGCTGGTCTTAGCCGTCTTGTTCAATCGTACTCGGATCGGACTCGCGTTGCGTGCCGTCGCGGACGACCCTTTGGCAGCATTGGCGATCGGCGTTGACCTGCGGCGCGTTTGGACCGTCGTCTGGGCTGTATCCGGCGTTGTCGGTTTGGTGGCGGGGTTACTCTGGGGCGCTCGCCTTGGTGTGCAATTCTCGCTGTCCTTGATCGTGTTGAAGGCATTACCGGTGCTCATCATCGGCGGCCTTGATTCGATTCCCGGCACGATTGTTGGCGGCCTGCTCATCGGTGCAAGTGAAAAGCTCGCGGAAGTCTACCTCGGGCCTGCAGTCGGCGGCGGAATCGAGAACTGGTTCCCGTATCTCTTGGCGCTCGTGTTTTTGCTCGTGAAACCAAACGGGCTATTCGGTGAAGTCGTCGTGGAGCGAGCATGACTGGCCGTCAACAACCACTGATGTTTGGCACGTATCGACCTTCGGGACTTCTTGCGCCACGCACGCTCGTCCGGGCGGTCCCGCGGCTCGCGTTGTTTGCGCTCGCGTTCGTCGTCGTCCCGCTCGTCGGTAACGACTACCTGTTCAGCGCTGTGCTCATTCCCTTCCTCGTTCTGTCGCTCGCTGGGCTTGGGCTCAATATTCTCACCGGTTACACGGGGCAGCTTTCTCTCGGCTCTGCGGCGTTCATGGCGGTTGGAGCGTTCGCGACCTACAACTTTCAGCTGCGAGTGCCAGGCCTACCGTTGCTCGTCAGCATGGCACTGGGTGGCCTGTGCGCGAGCCTCGTGGGCGTCGCGTTCGGACTGCCGAGCCTGCGAATCAAGGGCTTTTATCTGATCGTTTCGACGCTCGCCGCGCAGTTCTTCGTCGAGTGGACGCTCACGAAATTCAGCTGGTTTTCGAACAATAGCTCGTCGGGGGTAATCACGGCCCCGCGCCTCCTGGTGCTAGGGCGGGACTTCGGTTCACCCAGTGGGCGCTACTTGCTCACACTCGTGATCGTCAGCGTGCTGACGATCATCGCGGCCAACTTGGTGCGCAGTCAGACCGGCCGAAACTGGATGGCCGTGCGCGACATGGATGTGGCGGCACGGGTGATCGGGATTCCGATCTTGCGGGCGAAGGTGCAAGCCTTCGCCGTTAGCTCATTTTACTGCGGAGTAGCAGGAGCGCTCTGGGCGTTCGCCTACTTAGGCACGGTCGAACCACATGGATTCGATCTCGATCGGTCTTTTCAGATCCTATTCATCGTGATCATCGGCGGACTCGGTAGCTTGTCGGGCGCATTTTGGGGCGCGGCGTTCATTGTGCTGCTTCCAATCCTACTCGGTAATCTTGCCTCCAATTTTCTGGTTGGAATCGTGGAGCCGGGTCACGTGGAGAATCTACAAAAGATCGTGTTCGGGAGCTTGATCGTCTTTTTCCTGGTCAAGGAACCCGAAGGCATTGCGCGCTTGGTGCGGAGCGCCCGACAAAGAATCTCGCTTTGGCCGCTCGAGCATTGAGCTCAAGCGAACATGAAAATAGCTTGTATGAGCCCGAAGGCTCGTCAAATTCGGAGGATGACGTGAAACGAACGGTTAGGTTCTGGAGCTCAATTTCGGTGGCCCTCGTTGCGGTGCCGCTCAGCGGATGCCACAAATCAGCTGAGAATACGGCGGAGGCCCGCCCCGCCGCTTCTGTGGCGGTCGCCGTGAATGCCGCGACGGCTGCCCCCGCGGCCGGCGAGCAATATTTCCCCCTGCAGAGCTACCGCGTTGGACCGTACGCCGCTGGTGGTACTGGTTTCTTTGGAGGGTTCATCGACTACATGAACCTCATCAACCTGCGCGACGGCGGGGTAAACGGCGTGAAGCTCACCTGGTCGGAATGCGAGACGGAGTACGTCGTCGAGCGCGGGGTAGAATGCTACGAGCGCCTGAAGAAGGGACTCAATGGCGCGCCCGCCGCCGCTACGAATCCCCTCAGCGTGGGCATCGCGTACGCCACATTGGAGCGATCTGCGACCGACAAGATCCCACTCATCACCATCAATCACGGCCGTACGGATTCGACGGATGGTCGCGTTTTCCCGTACGTGTTCCCGCTGCAGCTCAACCCTTACAGCGAGGTTTCGGCGATCATCAACTACATCGCGACGCGCGAGGGTGGCCCAGAGAAGCTCGCCCACAAGAAGATCGTCACGCTCTACCACGGCTCTCCGTACGGTAAAGAAACGCAGCCCGTGCTCGACATTCTCGCCAAGAAGTACAGCTTCGAGATCAAGCACATCGAGGTACCACACCCCGGGAACGAGCAGCAGTCGCAATGGCTGCAGATTAAGCAATTTCACCCGGACTGGGTGATATTGCGTGGCTGGGGGGTGATGAACCCCGTCGCGATCAAGACCGCGACGAAGACCGGCTTCCCCGTCGATCACATCATCGGCAACATCTGGAGCAATTCGGAAGAGGATGTGCGGCCGGCGGGCAGCGCTGGCAAAGGCTACATCTCGATCACTACCCATCCCTCGGGCACGGATTTTCCGGTGACTGCCGCCATCAAGAAGTACGTCGTCGACGCAGGGAAGGGAAACCTCGAGGATCCGAAGCGCTTCGGCAGCGTCTACTACAATCTCGGCGTCATCAACGGGATCCTGAACATCGAGGCGGTGCGCATTGCGCAGGGCAAGTTCGGGAAACGGCCGCTCTCCGGTGAAGAGACTCGCTGGGGTTTCGAGCACCTCGACATCGACGACGCCAAGCTGAAGGAGCTCGGTGCACTCGGGCTACTCCAGCCAATCAAGCTCTCGTGCGCGGATCACGAAGGCGGCCGCCGCGTCCGCTTTCAGCAGTGGGACGGAGAAAGATGGCAATTGATCAGTGATTGGGTCGCGGCAGACCGGGATTTGCTTCGCCCTATCATCGAGGCCTCGGCCGCCAAATACGCCCAGGAAAAGGGGATCACCCCCCGCGATTGCTCTGCCGCTTCGGAGCAGTGAGCGCGCGCCTTCCCCCGACCGTGGAGCCTCCCGTGAGAGTTCAATCCGACGTCCTACTTTCGCTTCAGAACGTGCATGTCGCCTACGACGGCATCATCGCGGCCCTGCGCGGCGTCTCGCTCGAAGTGAAGAAGGGGAGCATCGTCGCGCTCCTGGGCGGAAATGGCGCCGGCAAGACGACCACGCTGAAGGCGGCCTCGGGCTTACTGGCGGCGGAGCGTGGCGCAGTCACGGTCGGCAACGTGCTGTACCAGGGCCGCGATAGCACGCATCGCGATCCGCGGGAGCTCGTCAAGGCCGGGCTCTCACAGGTGCTCGAGGGCAGGCATTGCTTCCCTCACTTCAGCGTGGAGGAGAACCTGATTGCGGGTGCGCTCGTGTTGCGGCTGAGCCGAGCCGAGCTCGCCCGCAAGCTCGACCGTGTCTATCAGCAATTTCCAAAGTTGAAGGCCCGACGCTATTCGCTTGCCGGGCTCACGTCGGGTGGGGAACAGCAAATGGTCGCTATTGGTCGTGCGCTGATGGCAGAGCCGGCGCTGCTGCTGCTCGACGAACCCTCCATGGGCTTGGCCCCATTGATCATTGAAGAGATCTTCGAAATCGTCAAAGACTTGCAAAGAAGTGACGGAGTGAGCGTTCTGCTTGCTGAGCAGAACGCGACCTTGGCACTGCGCTACGCCGACCACGGCTACGTGCTCGAGAACGGCAGAGTCAGCATCAGCGGCACCGGCGCAGAGCTGTCGGCGCGCCAAGACGTGAAAGAGTTCTATCTGGGTGTCGAACGGCGCGGCCCAGGCGAGAATCGATTCTCGCGAATGCGCGCCCGTCGCCGATCGGCGCAGGCCGAATCGGTCAACTCGTAATCGCTATCACTTACGCTTTGCGTTCGACGTGAGCGCGCACACTCGGGGCCCGTATGGGGCTCCGACGCGAAGGTGCGCTCTCTCGCTCGAGCGCGTGAACTGGAGAAACCACGTGACACTCATGCGTTCGAATCAAATCTTGTCCTCCTTGTTCGGCTCTCTCATCTTGCTAGGCTCACCCGTCATCGCTCAGGCTCAAACACCCCCGAGCGCCCCAGTCATCACCAGCGATGCACCGGTGCCTGCGGCCCAACCGGCCAAGGAAGCACCAGAAAATCAGCCCGCAACGCCGCAGCCAGGCGAGCCTGTCCCAGCGCGCGCGGCGCCCGTGGCGCCCGTGGCGCCCGTGGCGCCCGTGGCGCAGCCCTCGCCCGTCGATACCGCGTCGGAACCAAAAGATACGGCGCCCCTACCAAGAGCACCCGACACGATCCCGGCGCCGGGAACACTTAAGATTGGTGGCGGCGGTATCCTTTGGTTCTACCAGCCCACCGAGAAGGGGCAGAAGAACAACCTCGAGTTCTACAATATACGGCTCACGTTCGATTCGAACTTCGGAGGCGGCTTCGCATTTCACGTCGAGCCACGTTTCCGGGACACGCCGCTCCGCTCGTTCTTCGGCGGGACGGCGTGGATTCAAGAGGGCTACGCTTCTTTTTCATCGGGCACGCACACCTTCAAGCTCGGTAAGATATATAGTCAACTCGGCTTGTTCTGGGACAATTCCTTCTGGGGCAACGTGCAAGTATACGACGGCCTGAAACTCGACCCGGACTACGGCGGTTCACTCGAGGGCAAGTTCGAGCTCGACCCGCATTGGGGCGTTGGCTACGCCGCTCAGTTCTTCGTGGTGGACGGCACGACGAACGTGTCTCTGCCTGGGCGTGACACGATCTCGATCCCCTCTTCGCGACGCCGCAATCAAGCGCTCTTGCGCGTCGACCCATACGCCAAGTTCGGTGCGGACGGCCTGGCACGAGTCGGCTTCTCCGGCGCGCACTTCAAGGCTGATTCGCCCGATATTGCCGACCAGAATGTGACGCGTTACGGGGTGGATTTTAGGGTGACATTTGCCGGAGCGGGTGTGTGGGGTGAATTCCTGCATCAACACGGGCAGAGCGTTACGGACTATCCTATCGCAGACACACCGGCGACCGCGACAGCCGACGCTGCGCCTGGGCATGCTTCGAACAGCATTGACTACTACGAGATCGGCGCGGAGTACACGTACTGGCGCCTGACCGGACGCTACAATTTTAGCGCGGCCAACTATAAGGGGACGAGCGTGAAGGAATGGATGCACGTGCCTGCACTCGGATTCAAAGTGAACGACTACCTCTCGCTCGGAGGCGAATATGTCAGCTGGTCGCGCTCGGTGTCCGGCGTGTCCGAGAAGATCAACCGCAGCTTGAACTTCCTTCTGTACGTCGGCTTCTGAGGTCCCAATGACAAAAAGAGCAGTCCTCGTGTCAGGTAGCCCGGCCGAAAGTTCACGTTCTGGTCGAGTTTTGGCGGCCTTTGGGGCGCGGCTAGAGGCTCGGGGGTTCACACTCGAGAGCTATTCCGTTCGCAGCTTCGGGGTCGAGGATCTAATCTACGGTCGAGCCGAGAGCGAAACGGTGCAGCGCTTCTTGGGAAGCGTGCAGGGGGCAAACGCCGTGGTCCTTTCCTCGCCGGTTTACAAGGCGACTTACGCGGGCGCGCTCAAATTGATGATCGATTTGATCGCGCCTACTGCTCTGGAAGGCAAAGCGCTCTTGGCCATCACAACGGCTCGGCTCGAGCCACACTTGAGCCAAGTCGACGAGAGCTTTCAGCGGCTCTATCGTTTTTTCCGTGGCAGTATTGGGCTCAGCAGCCTCGGCCTGAGTGACGAGCAGTTGGGCGTCGACGAGGCTGGTAGCCTCATCTTGGATTCACCCGCGCGGTTCGCTCTCGAACAAGCACTCGAACGGCTGACGGGAGCTCTTCCGTGACTTACGCTCGCAGCATCGGTGCTGCGGCGTATTCGGCGCGCACCGCACTTCGAGGCGTCATGAGGCCGCAGGAAGACGGATATTTCATGGAGGTGGCGCTTTCTCTTGCGCGTTGCGGTGAGCCCGCGCCGAATCCGGCGGTGGGCGCAATCGTGGTGCGCCACGGCGAGATCGTCGGTTCGGGCTATCACGCACGCGCGGGAGAGGCGCATGCCGAGGTCGTCGCGCTGCAAAATGCCGGCTCTCTAGCGGCGGCCGCGACGTTGTATGTCACTCTCGAGCCGTGCAATCACTTCGGTCGTACGCCGCCTTGCGTCGATGCCGTCGAACGCTCGAGAGTGAGGCGCGTCGTGATCGGTTGTGTTGACCCGAACTGCTTCGTACGCGGTGGCGGCGCCAACCGGTTGCGCGAGCTCGGGGTCGAAGTCGTAGTGGGCGTGTGCGCAAAGGAGGCCGCGGAGTTGATCGCTCCGTGGCTGCGCGCGCTGCGTCCAATGCACGGCGCTTGAGCCGTTGCCCGCGTCTACCGCCGCGTGCTGCCGCGGTAGACGCGAAAAAACCGTGGGTCAGCTCAGCGCGCGGGCTACGTCCTGCACTCGCCGCAGTCCGGTAGCGCTGAGCTCGCCGACGGCTTTCACGAAGTTTGTCTGCTCGAGCCCAGAGACGAGGAACGTCCAGCGATAAGACTTCAGCTGCACCGCCTCGATCTCTGCGTGTTGCGATGCGCTCAGCGTGCGCCCGATGGCCTTCTCGAGCGTGACTAGATCGAACTTTACCTGCTGCTGCAGGCTGCTCTCGAGTAAGCCGCCGATCTTCAAAAAGTCATCGATCGCGTGCTCGATCTCCTCGGGCGTCGAGCGGCCGGCAAGCTCGGCTGCCACGAGCGTATCGATCTTTGCGTGCTGTGCCTCCTCCTGCCAGTGATGGCGAAGAAGACTCAGAAACCGCGGGTCGATGGTCTCGTCAGTCTTGACGCTCTCCACGTAGTGCCGTTGCGTCAGCCATTCGAGATGCAAAATCAGGATGGCGACTCCAAGAGTGCTATGGGCGAGCACCGCTTCCGCGACTGCGTGTGCCGGGCCAATCAGCTCGGGTTTGACCGGGAATCCTTGGGCGAATTCCGTCGCAAAGCTCTGGAACAACTGCTGATGCTTAGCTTCTTCCTCGGCGAAGGTAAGCAGCGCGCGCACGCGGTCCTTGTCGCCGTGAACTTCGTCCTTCGCTCGTTCCAAGGCAAACGGAAGGATGAACTCCTCGACCAAACCGAATAGGTGCAGGTACGTAGCACCGCGGATCTGATTGAGGATCAGCTTCTCTCGCGCGCTCAGTCCCTCAATGCGCGAGACGCCAGCGAGCGAATCGGGTAAGAAGGGTTTGCTGAAGTCGAGCTTCTTGTCGCCGCCGATCAGGTCCTCGACTCGCCAGTTGACCTTCTGCGAATCGGCGAGGGCGGCCGGATATGAGTATGAGTGTTGTATCGACATTGTGAGATCGCGCTCCTAAAATTCTATGGGTCCACCTCGCGCGAAGCACGGCTCGTGCCAGGTCTTTACGAGCGCAAATTCGACGAACGGCGCGTCGACTGCGGCTAGGCGATCACTTCATCAGCATCGAGTGCTTCGCGCCGAGCAACGGACTGAGTGCCGCCCCGCCTAGCCACTGGTGCCGCCGGATCCCGCTATGGTTCCCGGGTGCTCTCCGGCCCGAGCGCGCCGTTTGGTGCGTGATGCTCAGCGAACGTGGTGCGCGTGGCCGTTCCGCGGCCCACGGTTTGGGCGAGGGCATGAAACCAGACGAGCTTCCTTTCGAAGCC
>Ga0302321_100000661_pt1 | contig 30066 bp, 26 predicted proteins | sample Fen_T0_1_FD_202505 | JGI IMG/M metagenome (GOLD analysis project Ga0302321, IMG submission 202505) | Peat permafrost microbial communities from Stordalen Mire near Abisko, Sweden - Fen_T0_1 | ecosystem: Environmental > Terrestrial > Soil > Wetlands > Permafrost | place: Sweden: Abisko... | reverse complement strand
CGCCGGGCCGATCGACGAGACCCCCACGTCCCCGACGTGGAACACCCCGGGCAAGCCCGTGGCCGACATGCCGAGCCGGGCGGACATGGAGACCCCCGTCTGGGGTGAGCACACGTTCGCGTGGCAGCAGTGGGCCGACTTCAACCTCAAGGACCTGCCGTCAACGGTCGGGATGGACTTCCACCCTGACCAACTGTCCCCTGTGCCCTCGACCACCCACCACCTTGTCTCTGAGGACATGCGCCACGAGGCCAAGGCGCAGGTCGTGGCCGACATCGGCCACGAGATGGAGCAGGTCCCTGACGAGGTCATGTTCCGGGGCGTCGACGACGGGTTCACCGCCACCGTGGACAGCAACGGGGAGCCCCTGTCGCTTCAGGCGGCGGTCTACAAGATCCCCGGCGTCCAAGGCCCGCCACCCAAGCCTGTCAAGGTGGGTAGCAGTCTTGGGTATGACTCCGACTACTACGACACGGTCCCGCTGGATGACCCGCGCGTGCGTGAGTTCCGGCGCGGGCAGGTCGTCAACTCGATGGTCGCCCAGTGGGCGCAGTCCTCCAACGACTCCTCCCCTGAGTCGCTGGCCATCCAAGAGATCGCCGCCGAACTGTTCGGGATCACCGACCACGCCGACTGGGACCTTGAGTACGTTGGCCACGGCACCTACGGCGGTGAGACGGTGCGGGCCGAGATCGACCAGATCAAAGCCGACCGGGGCGAGGCGATCACCGCGTTCCTGCAAGCCCAGTACGACCTGACCCAGCGCCGGTACGCCGACGCCGGGATCAAAGAGGTCACCGTGTACCGGGGCATGGGCTGGGCGGGTCAAGCCCCCGAGATAGCCCCGGACTGGGCGCAGGTCGACGGTGACACGACCATCGCGCTGCGACCGATGTCCTCATGGACCCTTGACCGGGACACCGCCGACCAGTTCGGGCGCAACAGCGGGCAGGGGTCCAGCAAACAGGTCAACGTCGTGGTCGGCACGACCGTCCCGGTCGAACGGATCATCGCCACCCCCCGCACCGGTGTCGGCGCCCTGAACGAGTGGGAGGTCGTGGTCCTCGGTGGGAAACTGGACGTGGCCGTCCGCACCAGCGTCATCCCGCCCATGACCGAGGACGAGGCGGACCGGACCCCGGCGGGCGCGATCGACCGCGAAGATGACTTCCAGACCGCGATCCGTATGGCCTCCACGCAGGAGCGCCGCGACGCCCTGATGGAACGCTCCCGTGATCGCGGCGGGTGGGCCGGGTTCATCCCCGCCGACTGGTGGCCGCAGAACACCGGCCTGTCCGAGGACGGGCTGACGTTCGACGGGGCCAAGGACGAGGACTCCGCCGAGCGCAAGGCCGAGCGGATGCGCCGGGCGGCGGCCATGACCATCGCCGACATCAAGGCGGGCACCGCCCGGGACCTGTACGACGCCGTCAGCGCCGAGATGTACGGCGAGGTGTACGGGATCAGCACCGGGGACCAAGCCCGCCGGATGGAACTGGCCGCGATGCTCGACAGCGGCATGTACTCCCTGCCCGGAGCCAAACTGCCCGACGACTGGCGGCACAAGCCATGAGTGAGAGGTCACCGTGAGTACCTACATCGACGACGTCACCAACGAGGACTGGCTGCGGGGTAACTCGTGGGACATCCGCCTCGCCGACGGGAGACTGGCCCGGACCCTCGATGAGGTCGCCCACGCGTTGGGGACCACCGACATCCAGCAGGTCGCCATGGACCTGCTGCGGCTGCCGTCAGGCAAGGCCGCACCCGATGACCTGAAACTTGAGGCGGTGACCTACCTCGCCCAGATGGGCGCCATGGCCGACGACGCCGCCCGGGCCGCCAAGGGCGAACTGGACGACGTGGAGGTCAAGAAACTCGGCGGGCTCGGCAAGGTCACCGGCGGCATCCACATCGGCGGATGGTGGGGCGCCCGGGGGTTCAGTGAGGCCCTCGTAGTCAGGGACCCTGAGGGCCGGTTCGTGGACCGTCTCGGCTACGGCGGCATCCCCGATGCTGGCGCGACCGGGCACCGTGGCGCCGCCCCGGAGCCGCCCGCCGCGCCGGGCGGCGCCCGGGAGATCCAAGCCCCACACACCCCTGCTGCACCCAAGGCACCAGAGGCCCAAGCCGCAGGGGCGGCCCGCGACGCGTCGTTCCGTGGCCGGGTGAGCCAACTGGTCTCCCACGCCACGGTGCCCGCCGCAGCCCAAGGCCCGATCAACGCGGACGAGGCACGCGCGCCCGGGCACGAGCGCCGTGCGGTCGCCCGCGCGAACCGGCGTCAACGTGTCGCGCAGGCGTACAACCTCGACAGGATCGTAGAGAGCCTGCCCCGTGGCCCGCTGCGGAGTGAGACCGACCGGTACTCCATGGCGGTCCGTGGTGGCAACGATGTCGACCGCGTCCAAGCCGCCCAAATACTCATGGAACAGATCGACACCAATCCGCAGGGCTCGGCTGAGATGGCCGTCGCCGCACTCATCAACCCCCAAGACGTCCTCGCCCCGCCCAACCCCAGAGGCTACGAGCCGCCCGGGTCCCTGACTCCTGACGAGCGGGCGCGGCTGCGAGCGCGCCAGCCCGGCGCCGGGGCGAGCACCCCAGATCAGGGCAGCGCCCCCAGCGACCCCGCCGAGGCACAGGCCCAAGAGGACCGGATCAGGGCCACGTTCACCGACGCCCAGTTGCAGGAACGCCAGCGGGCGTGGGACGGGCTGAACAGCCGCGACTCGTGGATGGCGCCCGGGTGGCTCCCGCCGGGCATGAAGATGCCTGAGGACACCGCCGCCAAACCGGAAGCCCCCGCAGGCAGGACCCCCGAGCAGGTACGCGCCCGGGAGACCGGCCCCAAGCCGGAGCCCGGCAAGAAACCCAAGAACCCGAACCCGCCGCAGCGCACCGGGCAGGCACCCAAGCCCGGCACCGACACGTCGTTCGGCACCGCCCCGTTGCCGCATCGGGTGGAACCGCCGCACACCCTGCCGAACGCGCCCGCCGCCAGCGTGTCCGGTGTCGCACAGTCGGCGATCTCGACCGTCCCGCACACCGAGGGCCGTCCCTCACCCCCGGCCACTGGCACCGTCGACGACCCGATCGACGTCAAGGGCGACCTGAACTTGGCGCTGAAACTGCTCGCCGAGGACAAGCACGTACGGCTCCACCAGCCCGACGAGGTGGCCTCGATGCTGGACATCCTGAACGTGATGGTCGACGACGCCGTCGCCAAGGGCGAAAAGGCGCCGGTCATCAACCTGTGCAACGTCTCGGTCCCGGGGACCAACCTGTTCTGCGCCGAGACCCTCGGCATCCCCCGCCAGCAGATGCCGCAGGTCACCGGCGAGCCCGAGCCCGGCTCCATCGCCGCCCAGAAGACCCCCGACGCCCGGGGCGAGGTCGACATGATGCCCGAGTTCCTCAAGGCCCTTGAGGAACTCGGGATCGGCGTGGAGAACAAGGACGTGCTCGCCTCCCACCTGCGCGCTTCCCAAGGCGAGTTGAAGGGCTCGCAGGTCGCCGGGATGACCCGGGCGATGGAGGCAGGCAACATCCCTGAGGGCACCATCACGGTGACCCGCGACGGGTACATCGTCGACGGCCACCACCGGTGGGCGATGCTCGTGAACATCGACGCCGCCGACGGGCACCTCGGGGACCTGTCGATACCGGTCCGGGTCCTCGACATGGACATCGGTGAGGCCCTCGACTACACCAAGGCGTTCACCACTGCGGTCGGGATCAAGTCGGTAGGGATCACCGGCGCGGACATCGCACAGGAGCCGATCCCGCCCAAGGGTGGCCCCAAGCCGGAAGCACCCAAGCCTAAGGCGCCCCCGACGGCCCATGAGCGCGCCCAGACTCCCGCACGCCAAGCCGAAAAGGCGCGCATCGACGAGCAAATGAACTGGTCGATGGACGAGGCGCAGGCTGCGGGCAGAACGGACGCCCTTGCGGGAAGGCCCAAGCGTGACCGCCAGATGGCGTGGCCGGGCACCTACTCTGACGCCTACGACGCAGCGGCGCCGGACGCGGCGCTGGCCAAACAGCCGGGCACCGTACAGGGCGACATCGCCACCGCAGCCGACGCGACCGAGGAGATGCTCTCCGACCAGCAGAACCTTGCCGGGCGGATGGTCACCACCCCCACCAACTTTGACCCCCTCGACCCGTCCGTGGACCTGTCCCAGCCGGAGAACTACGCCAAGGCCCGGGACGTGTGGGCGGCAGCAGCCAAGTCCGGGGACTACGCCCAAGAGGCCAAGATCCGCAAGGCCATGCTCAAGGTCGCCAAGCCCGGCGGGATCGACTTCGGGGCTCCGGTCCCGGGCAACGGCCCAGACGGTCAGCCGTGGGGCTCACGCTGGCCCTCATGGCACCCCCGCTCCGACCCGGCCTACGACAAATACTGCGAGCAGTTGGAGTCCCGCCTCAAAGAGGCCGCCGCCGGGCTCGGGGACACCACCACGATCCATGACAGGAACCCGCTGCCAGCCAGCGCCGACGGCGATCAGACGGAACTGTGGTCCACCGAGCGTGCCCAGACGCACAAACGGCTCATCGACTCCATCATGGCGGGCTACGCCGACGTCCCCCGGGACCGGCGGGCGCTGATCTTGGCTGGCCCCTCCGGGTCGGGCAAGACCACCGTGCTGAAACAGCAGGGCGGCAGCATCGGGATCGACGGCGCCGGAAAGAACTTCGCCACGTTGAACCCCGACGACATGAAAGAGGAGATCATCCGCGCCGGGTTGCAGCCCAGCGAGTACGCCTCCCAGTACGGCATCGGCCCGCTGGAAGCGGCCTCGCTGCTGCACGGCGAGTCGCGTCACCTCAAGAACCTGCTGCGGGACCGGCTCTACGACGAGGGCGTCAACGTGATCCTTGACGGGACGTTCGCCGACAAGGACGTCCAGAACGAGAGCAGGAAAGTCACCCACCTGCGTGACGCAGGCTACGAGCAGGTGCGCGGCCTGTTCGTCGACGGGAGCCTGAGGCAGTCGATCATCAACGCGGCGGGGCGCCACATGGCACCGCCGGAGACCATCGGCGGGCCGTTCGCGGGCCGGTACGTGCCGAGCCGGGTCTCCACCTCCCAAGGTGTCAGCCAAGCCGAACAGTCCATCAGCCCGATGACCGGGCACAAGTACCAGTCCCGCTCCGGCCTGAACTTTGAGGCGGTGGCCCCGCTGCTGGACGGCGCGATCTGGGTGGACAACCCGCCGATGGAGCAGTCCCGCATCTTCCACACCACGATGCCGGTGCCGGACACCTCGACCGGCGCCGGGGTGCCCGAGGGCAAAGCCGACCGGGCGGCCCCCGGACCGTCCCGCCCATCGGCCAACCCGGGCGCGACCCGGCTGCGCGAATACTGGGTCCACGGTGAGGGCGCCGCCAAGATCAAGTGGGGTGTGCCCCACGACTTTGACAGGTGCGTGCGCGAACTGCGCCCGTACGTGGGCGTGCGCGCGGAGGGGCTGTGCAACGTCTACCACCGGGAGGCCCTCGGGGTCGCACCCGGCATGGAAGGCCCGGGGCGGGGCAAGCACAAGGCCGACACCCAGCCCACCGAGACCACCGACCAGCCCGGCGCCGAGCCGGATGGCCCTGACGATCCCGGCCCTGACGACCCCGACTTCTCCGACTCCATCATGGTCGCCCTGTACCCCGACGAGGACAGCGCCAAGGCCCTGAAGGTCCCCGGCGGGCTACCTGACTCCGACCTGCACGTCACACTCGCCTACCTCGGCAAGATCAGCGACTACGAGCCAGCCGACCTTGACGACCTGTCCAACCTCGTGTCGGCGACCGCCGCCGGGATCGGCCCGATCGACGGCACCATCAACGGGGTCGGCAAGTTCAACGGCGACCCCGCCGAGGGCGACCCGGTCTACGCCAACGTCGACGCTCCCGGCCTGAACGCCGCCCGGCAGAAGGTCGCCGACGCCCTGAACGGTGACGGGTTCGCGGTCTCGCAGGTTCACGGGTTCACCCCGCACATCACGCTGGCCTACGACAAGGAGGGTGGCGACCTGCCCAAGGTCGCCGACCGGGACCTGTCGTTCGACTTCCTGTCCCTTGCCATCGGCAACGAGGTGCTCGACTTCCCCCTCGTGGAGGCATCCCCCGAGCCGCCACCACAGACTGACGGGGCTCCCGCACCTGACGGCGACGGGAGTAGTCCCGTCCCCGGCGCCGAGCCACCCACTCCCCCGGAACAGACCCCACCCGCACCGACACCACCACCGGCGCCGCCCGCCGCGAAGGAGTGAGTAATGGAAACCATGGAGCACAAGGCGCTGCCGGTCAACGACTTCCACGTCGTCAGCCCGTCCGAGGGCATCGTGGAGTGCATCGTCTCGGTCACCGGCATCAAGGACAACGTCAACGACGTCATCATGCCCGGGGCCTACGAGAAGACGTTGCAGGCCCGCACCCCCAAAGGTGTGTACTCCCACGACTGGGACAAGCCCATCGCCAAGACCCTGAGCGTGCGCGAACTGCTGCCCGGCCACCCCGACCTGCCCAAGGCCCTGATGGGCAAGGCGTGGCCGCCCGAGGCCGGTGCTCTGGTCATCAAGGCACAGTTCAACCTCAACACCGAACGCGGACGCGACGCCTTTGAGGACGTCCAGTTCTACGGCGACGAGCAGAACTGGTCGGTGGGCTACAACGTGCCCACCGGCGGGTCCAAGACCACCAACGGGGTCCGCTACATCAAGGTCATGGACCTGTTTGAGTTCTCCCCGGTGCTGTTCGGGGCGATGCCGCTGGCCGGGACCCTGAGCGTGAAGTCCGCCCAGCAGGCATGGTCGGCGGTCAAGGACATCGTCGGCGGCCAAGGCGGCATCCCGCCCAAGGTCGAGAACCTGACCGACATCGCCGGGCGGGCAGGCATCCCGTTTCAGGTCTGCCCCCAGCACGGCGACCAGCCCGGTGAGGTCCGCGCCAAGTGCATGGCCATGAAAGCGTGCGCCCTGAAGGCCGCCGAGGAGAAGTCCCCCGAGGGCAAGGCCCTCATCACCGAGGCGGAGTTGACCATCCTCGACGCCCTGTGGGCCGACCTCGCCGATGAGGGCAAGGGCCACACCATCGGCGCGATGCAGGTCAAAGCCGACGCCCACGTGGTCGGGGCGATGCCCGGCAACCGGTATCCGATCGCCAACCCAACCGACCTGTCCAACGCGATCCGCGCGGTGGGCCGCGCCAAGGGCGGGGCGGCAGGGCGGGCGGCGGTCCGCAAACACATCATCGACCGAGCACGCAAACTCAAACTGGCCGACCAGATCCCCGACACGTGGAACGACGACGGGACCTTGAAGTCGGGCGCCGCATAACCCGGCGTGTCCCACTTCCGCGCCAGCCGACGGTGACCTACCGTTTTCCCTAGCGCGGCAAGATTCCCGTCCCGGTGATGACCGGGGGGCAACGGTGCCAGTGCTAAATGCCCCCCACCCCAGAAGTGCCATCACCGGAAGGAAACTCTGATGTCTGTCACCGAAGACACCGCCCTCAGCGGTGCCGCGAAAACCCTTGAGGAAGAAATCAAGGCGCTGCTCGACGAGAACGAGCGCATCGCCCAGTCCCAGTTCAAGATCGAGGGCAAGAACGTCTACGTCCCCGAAGACGCCGCCAAGGACTTCCGGGCCAACCTTGCCTCGGCCCGGGAGAAGAAAACCCTCCTCGACGACTTGCGTCTCGGCACGTCCATGGTCGACTTCATGGGCGAGCCTGAGGCCAAGTCCGCCGCTGTGCGCGCCGCCGCAGGCGCCCAGCGCGCCGAGGACGCCGCCGTCCTCGCCGAGGCCCGCAAGGACCTCGGGTCCCGGTTCACCGAGTCCGAGGAGTTCAAGTCGCTGCGCGCCTCCGGCGGCGGCACGATGTCCAAGGCGTGGGAGATCCACGGTCAGGACATCACCAAGACGTCCACCAAGGACGTGTACGGCGGGATGTCCGGCTCCACGTTCAGCACTATCCCCGAGGGATTCGGCGGGCGGCAGTTGGACCCCATGGTGCCCCGCAACTTCCGTCGCGCACGGGTGCGGGACCTGTTCCCGGTGGCTGCCACCTCAAGCAACCTGATCGACTTTTTCCGGGTCCTCGGGTTCGGCACCAACCGTCTCGACCTGTCGTCCAGCGCCAGTGTCGTGCCGGACTACAAGGCCGGTGCGTTCGGGCTCAAGCCTCATTCCAGCCTGAAGTTTGAGACCGCTCAGGCGCCGGTGCGGACCATCGCGCACTGGGAGGCCGCGCACCGCAACGTGCTCGCCGACGAGCCGCAACTTCAGAGCACGATCAACAACGAACTGCTCTACGGGCTGCGGCTGACCGAGGACCACCAGATCCTCTACGGCACCGGGACCTCCGAGGACCTGCTCGGCGTCCTGAACACCCCCGGCATCCAGACGTACAGCCACACGTCCGGGCCGGTCACCGACCAGAAGCAGGACACCATCCGGCGTGCCCTGACCAAGGTCATCCTCGCGTACTACGACGCCACCGGCATCGTGGTCCACCCCTCAGACTGGGAGGACATCGAGACCGGCAAGGGCGAGGACGGGCACTACACCGTGACGGCGAACGTCACCATCGGTGCGGAGTCGCGTCTGTGGTCGGTCCCGGTGGTCGACTCCCCGGCGATGACCGAGGGCACCGCATTGGTGGGTGCCTTTGGGCTTGGCGCCCAGTTGTACGACCGTCAGGAGGCCAACATCAGGATCGCCGAACAGCACGAGGACTTCTTTGTCCGCAACGCTGTGGTGATCCTCGCTGAGGAGCGTCTCGCGCTCGCGGTCAAGCGGCCTGAGTCGTTCGTCAAGGTTGACCTCGGTTAGTCAACAGCAACCCTCGGTCACCTCTCCTGCCGAGGGACACCGGGAACTCCCCTCGGGCGTGTGGCTCGGGGGGAGTTTCCCTGCCCGGGGGTAGCGTGGAGCGGTGGACATCATCGGGGCCGAACTTGTGGCGATGTACCCGGAGCACTACGCCCGGGTCGCGTTGCAGGAGTTGGGCCGGTCAATGCCCGTCTGCCCGGTGTGCGGCACCGGAGACTGCACACACACCCCCACGGAGGATGAGATGAGCGCACGACGGCAGCGGACCGAGGACAAGTCCGCCCAGCCTGCGGTGACCGACGACAAGGCTGACCCGTTTGCGGGCACCTACGAGAGCCTGCCGGACGGGCGGATCAGGTTCACCCATGAGGTCACCTTTGACGTCCCAGCCCCCGGGGGCGCCCGCGCGAGCGTGCTCGTAGCCCCGGTGGGGCTGATCGTGGCCCCCGGGTGGATGCAAGAGCGCCGCGACTACTACGAGCAGTGACATGAGCATCCTGTTCGTCCTCGGTGTCGTCCTGATCGTGGTCGGCATCCTCGGGCTCCTGTCGGTCATCTCGCTGGCCACCACCCCGGCGATCATCGTGGCGCTGGTCGGGGTCGTGCTGATCGTGGTCGCACGCGGCCCGGCTTGGCACCGCTGAGCGCGCCGCCAACCAAGTACGCAGCCCGGCGCCTATCGTGGCGCCATGACCCTGCGTGATCTGGCGATCAAGTACGGCACCGACAAAGCCGTCCCGCACGAGTACACCGGCGCCTACGAGGAGCACCTCGGCGCGGCGGCGGACTCCATCGGCAAGGTCCTTGAGATCGGCGTCCTTGACGGCGCCTCGCTGCTGATGTGGCGGGACTACTTCCCGCGCGCCGACATCTTCGGCATCGACATCGCCCCCCGGCTGGAAGCCGACCAGCCCCGGATCAGCGTCCTGCGCGGCTCGCAGGCGGACGCGAAGTTCCTGCGCCACGTCGCCACAACACACGGCCCGTTCGACCTGATCGTCGACGACGGCTCCCACGTGCCCGCCCACATCATCTGCTCGCTGGAAACCCTGTTCGCCCACCTGAACCCCGGCGGGACCTACGTCATCGAGGACCTGCAAACCTCCTACTGGCCCGAGTGGCAGATGGGCAGCCCGACCCCGACCATGGAGTACCTCAAGGATCTGTGCGACGGGGTGAACTGGCCCGAGTTCCGGGGCAGCCCCCTGACCCAGTTGGAGAAGGACATCGAGGTCATCGAGTTCCGGCACAACCTGTGCTTCATCAGGAAAGCCGGGCCATGAAGGTCCGCAACTACCACCACGTCTACGCGGCAGGCTCGTGGTACGTGCCGCTGAGTGAGCATCTGGCTGCGATGCGTGAGAGCGGGTTCGGCGCCGAACTGCGGGTCGGGATCGTCGGGCCTAACCCTGACCCGGTCATCGACTTCCTGCACGGAACGGGCGTGAAGTTCGCGGTGTGCGCCCAAGCATCGGAGGGCTGGGAGCAGGTCACATTGGAGGTGCTGGCCGCCGAACTGGAACAGTTCGACGGGGCGACGCTCTACACCCACACCAAGGGCGCCGCTGCGCCGAGCGCGTTCAACGACGCGTGGCGCCGGTCCATGTCGGTCCTGATGCGGAACTGGCGGGCGTGCGTGGCCGAGATGGAGGGCGGCATGGACGCGGTGGGCTGCCACTGGCTGACCCCCGGCGCCCAGTTCCGGGTCGACACCCCGTACTTCGGGGGCAACTTCTGGTGGGCGACCAACGAGTACCTGCGGACCCTGCCGCCGCTGCGCCACGACAACAGGCACGAGGCGGAGGCGTGGATCGGGCGCGGCCCCCGCGAGCCCAAGGTGTTCGACTGGACCCCCGGGTGGCCCGGATGGGAGGCGTTCGGGTGAGGATCGCGTTCATCAGCGCCGACCACTACCAGACCGACCGTGGCCCAGCGCCCGGCGGCTCCGGGTGGGCACGGGTCCACCAGCCCGCCGGGGCACTGGACCAGTACGGCGGCCACGAGGTCTACGTCGGGGTGGGGGTCGCCGGGCGCCGCGACGGGGCACTCATCCCGATCGACGATCAGAACCGCCCGCTGACCCTAGAGCCGACGCAGGTGGTGGTGCTGCAACGATGGATGCACCACCTTGCCCCGGCGCACATCGCCGAGGCGCGCACCTTCGGGCAGGTCGTCATCAACGACGTCGACGACCACTTTGACCGGCTGCACCCCACCAACCGGGCGTATGAGTCGACCGACCCGGCCCGTCACCCCGACGTCAACCGGGAGCACTACGCCGCTGCCATCGCCGCCTCGACCATGGCCACCTGCTCCACGCCGTATCTGGCCGGGCACTACCGGGCCAAAGGGACCCGGGTGCGGACCCTGCGGAACATGATCGACCTGCCCGCGTTTGCCCACTACCCGGTGCGCCCGGTCAGCAGCGGACTGGTCGTGGGCTGGTGCGGGGCCACACCGTGGCGCTCGGGAGACCTTGAGACCCTCGCCGGGGTCCTGCCCGGGTTCCTTGAGGAGGTCGATGGGACGTTCGTGCACCACGGCGCCCTGCACCCCGGCGACACGTCCGCCTACGACGCCCTGCACATCCCCGCCCACCGGCGCGGCCCGTCGATGCCACTGGTCCCGGTGATCGACTACCCGGGCATCGTGACCGGGTTCGACATCGGGATCGTGCCGCTGGCCGACCATCCGTTCAACCGGGCCAAGTCTGCGATCAAGGCCATGGAGTACGCGGCTGCGGGCATCCCGTTCGTGGCCGCCGACCTACCCGAGCAGCGATGGTTCGGCGGCGGGCCGCTGGCACGCACCCCCGCCGGGTGGATGGATGGCCTGCGTTCACTGGTCGACCCGGCCCGGCGCGAGCAGGCTGCCGAACGCGCCTACCTGCGGGTCCGCGCCCAAGACATCAGGGTCCGCTGGCGGGACTGGGAGAACACCTACACCGATGAGGTCACCCGTGCCCTGCGCCGCCGCGCACTGTCAACGCCGCGTGGCGCCTCGCATCACATGTGCCCGGATTCTAGGCTGACGCCATGAGCCTGCGAGCGAGCGTGGTCACCGTCGGGGTCAGCGCGACCATACTCCACGAGCCTGAACCGGACGCCATCCCGGGCGCCACCTTGGCGGTGAAAGTCCCGCCCGGAGGCGCGACGGTGTACCTCGGCGGTCCTGATGTCACCACGGCCACCGGCTGGCCCGTCGCCGCAGGGGAGAGCCTGTTCCTCGACCTGAACACCGGGGACTCCCCCTTGCCGGTGGAGACTGAGGACATCGTCTATGCGGTCACCGCCCTGAACACCCAAGACGTCAACGTCCTGATCTCCGGGCTGAGCAAACTCATTCCCGTCATCCAGACCATCACCCTCAGCGACACCCCGTGGGGGGCGACGTTCACGCTGTCCATCGGTGATTGGAGCACCGAGCCGATCACGGTCGCCGCCGCGTCCAACAAGAGACCCGACCCCGTCGTCATTCAGCAGGCCCTCGTCGGCACCATGGCAGGAAACTGGCAGCCCGGAGACATCAGGGGCTCGCACCGGTGGAGTCTGGCCGGGTCGCACCGGTGGAGTCTTATGGGGAGCCCGATAGGGACCCACGACGTGCAGGTCACCGGCCCCAAAGGCGGACCGTACACCGTCACCTTCGCCGCCCGGCTGGGGTTCGTTCCCCTGATGACCGCCACCGTCACCCCTGCCAGCGCCGGAACGGTCACCATCGAAATGGTGCAGTCACCATGAGCCGGATCAGCGGCCAGAGCGCCTCAGGGATCTCAGTGACCACCATCAGCCCCGGCGTCGGCGGGGTGGTCGGGGGCGGCACCGTCGACGACACCGCAGCCATCCAGCGGGTCATCGACACCGCAGTCGGCGCAGCAGGCGGCAACGGGGTCGACGTGCTGCTCTCACCCCACACGTTCAAGGTCTCCCCGGGCGCCAGCAGGTATTGCCTCAAACTCGCCTCCAACGTGCGGCTGCGCGGGGTCAAGAACTTCACCCGCCTCGTGCTCGACCCGTCACTGGTTCTGGACGCAGGCCGGATCGTGCACGTCATCGACCTCGGAGACGCGAACACCGGGGTCAGCAACGTCACGATCGAGGACCTACGCATCGACGCCAACCACTCCGTGGTGGGCCTGCCGGTCGGCGCCTACGTCCAAGGCATCCAGTCCCGGCAGGACGGCACACCGCTGGCGCACAGCGACAACATCACCGTGACAGGCTGCGTCATCAACGACACCAACATCGCGGTCGGGGCCGTGAAGAACACCGGCACCGCCGCCGCCAACACCGACCGCCTCGCCGCCCAGCACACCAACTGGCGGGTGGAGCACTGCACCATCACCACCACGGCGAACAAGGCCATCGAGTATCAGGAGGTCAACGGCGGGTGGATCAGCAACAACTACATCACCGGCTGTGAGGACGGCCCGCAGGTCATCAACTTCGCCCGGCACATCACCATCGACAAGAACGAGGTTCACTACAACGGGACCGGTGTCAACGTCACCGAGGGCGCCTCCTACATCGACGTCCTGTTCAACCATCTGGTGTGCGCCTCAGCCAGCAAAGGCTACGGGGCCATCACCTTGCGCCGTGAGCCCTACACCAACGCCACGGACATGTCCCACATCCTTGTCCAAGGCAACACCACCATCGACGCCATCTCCCCCTCCAAAAAAGGGTTCGTCTTCCAGAGCCGCACCGAGAACACCGGCTCGTCGACGTTCAACGACGTCCGCATCATCGACAACACGTTCGACGCGAAGGTCTACCTGTACGACACCGACTTCCCGGCCAAGAGCGCAGCAGTAGACCTGTTCGTGTCCGGCAACCGGTTCGGGTCGACCTGCGACACCATCAGCACGTGGGCCTCAGGGACCACCCGCGTCATGGACAACGTGTTCACCAACGCGCACACCGCCAACAGCGCCGGGTGGACCTACCGGGGCAACACGTTCAAGGCGGGCCTGAGCGTGGTGGCCCGCGTCAACGTGGGCTACACCACCCCGGTACGGACCCGGGGCGGGTCCTACTACCTGCCTCCCGGCTCTGCCGGGGTGCAGGTAGTGGCTCAGACGGATGGGAGAATTGTCTACTCGCCGATCATCGTGGACACCGACACCGCCATCGACCAACTCGGCATGGAGATCACGATTGCCGGATCAGCCGGGTCGGTGATCCGCCTCGGGGTCTACGCGGACAACGGCGGCCAACCCGGCGCCCTGATCGCCGAGACCACCTCCCCCATCGACGGCACTCAGGCTGCCGGGTTCTACCAGCAGCCGATCACCGCGACGCTCCCGGCGGGCGCGTCATGGCTGGCGTTCAAGACCGAGGGTGCGCCCACCTCACACCCGACGGTCCGTGCCCACTCCGGGCGGCTGCGCCCGGTCCAGTGGAACGCGGGTGCAGGGTTCAGCGCGAACCTCTACAACGGCGTGCTCCAAACCGGGCTGAGCCCGGGGGCGCTGCCCGCCAACGCCGGGGCGAACAGCGTGGTGGCCAACGCCCCCGTCGTCTTGGCCCGTGCGACATGACAAGCGCGCCTCCACCAGATGGCTGTGATTGCTCCGTATCCTGCGAATGTGGCCGATGACGTGAAGTTCAAGGTGACCATGACCGCCCCGACACACGAGGCGGTGGACTACGTGCCCCAGTCCATTCTGGATGCCTACGTCGCGGACGCGCGGACACGCTGGCCGCAGGTCAGCGTCTCTCAAGAGCCGGATTACGGTCCCGGCGGGCCGGACGGCGAAACCTCTATCCCGGCCCACCTGTTGAAGGAGTAACCCGTGGCGATCCGTAACCTGACCCAGAGAAATGCGATGGCGACCGCCTACGGTGCGGCTGCCCCCTACGGTGCGCTGTTCACCGGCGACCCCGGCACCGCCGACGCGGCCACCAACGAGGTGGCGGGCGGCTCCCCGGTCTACCAGCGCAAGGCCATGTCGTGGGGCGCCGCGTCGGCCTCGGCGATCACCGGAGCCCCCGTGTTCGACGTCGGTGCGGGCACCACGGTCACCTACGCCGGGGTCTGTGTCGGCGGCACCAAGACCACCGCTGACGTGCGCGACTCCGCATCTATCACCTCGCAGGCGTTCGCCAGCCAAGGCACGTTCACCGTCACCTACACCTACACCCAGAGTTAGCCGGTGGCTGACACCAAGGTCAGCGCACTGACCTCTGCGACCTTGCCGCTGGACGGCACGGAGGTCCTGCCTGTCGTCCAAGGCGGGGTCTCCAAAAAGGTCACCACCGCAGGGCTGGTCTGGACACAGGTGGAGATCGACTTTGGCGCGACCCCGGCATGGTCCAAGACGTTCACCATCAGCGACGCCGCCGTGACCGCCACCACGCGGGTAGCGGTCGCCCCGTCCGGCAAGGTCGCCGCCGGGCGGGTCGGGGACGACTGGGCGTGGGACGGGCTGATCCTGTCAGCCAAGAGCGGGACCGGCTCGTTTGCCCTGACCGCGTTGGCGGTGCCCGGGCCGGTGGTCGGCAAACGATACGTGCAGTACCAAATCGGATAGGACGATGCTCATGGCAGCCATCGACGGCGGTAACAGTTCGGCAGGTCTGGCCAATGTCGACGCCGACTACAACCTGCGGGCCAACCTGCCGGGGTATGACAAGGACGGTGTGGCCCGGGGCGGCGGCGACGTCAACGCCGGGGCGGTCACCTTGTTCGCCGAGGTCGACAACGGGGCCAAGACCGGGGTGCGGCGCACCCTCGGCCTTGACGTCGACCAAGACAACCGGGCACGGGTCTCCACCGACAACCTGCTGGATCAGGAGAACTTCAACTACACCGCCCAGAACACCGGCAAGCACTCCCACGCCTTCACCACGTTGACCGCGACGGTCAGCGCGGCGGGGCTGCTGACCAACTCGGCAGCGATCACCACCACCGCCACCGGGATGACGTTCGGCACCTTCGCCATGTTCCCGGTCGGCGGGACCCAGACCACCGTGTGCGAGACGAGCGTGGCGTTCACCGCCCAGCCCAACGCCAACACGGTCATCGACTTCGGCCTGTTCCAGCGTGGCGCGTCCACCGCGTTCCTCGGGCTGGACGGGGCCTACTTTCGGATGAGTTCGGCGGGCTTGCAGGGAGTCATCAACTCCTCCGGCACCGAGACCACGACCAGCGTGTTCCCGCTCTCGGGCGGCACCGGCACGTGGGCGTACACCAACAACAACGTCAACAAGTACCGCCTTCAGATGACCAACGTGTCCACCACGTTCTGGATCAACGACGTCCTGTACGGGGAGATCCCGAACCCCTCAGCGGGGTTCTCGTGCAAGTCGGTGGCCCTGCCGTGGTCGATCCGGCACGCCATCGTCGGTGGCGCCGCCGGGGCAGCGACTCAAGCGCTGATCTCCGACTACCGGGTGATGATCCGAGGCCCGGTCTACGCCGACACCCTCGGCACCACCGGCAACCGGGTCTTCGGTTCCTACCAGTCGCTCTCGGGTCAGGCGTCTCCCGCCTCGCTGGCTTCCTACGCCAACAGCGCCAACCCGTCCGCTGCCGTGCCGACCAACACGACCGCAGCCCTCGGCACCGGCATGGGCGGTCAGTTCTGGGAGACGTTCACCGCAGCGGTCAACACCGACCTCATCATCTGCTCCTACCTTGTCCCGGCAGGCTCAACGACCGTGGCCGGGCGCAGGCTCAAAATCCGTGGCGTGTCGCTGGCCAGTTACGTCCAGACCGTGCTGGCCGGTGGCCCTGCGGTGACCCAGTACAGCCTTGCGTTCGGCCACACCGCCCTGCCCCTGAACACCACCGAGACAGGCTCGTTCGCCACCGGCACCGCCAAGGCCCCCCGCCGAATTGCCCTGCCGCCGCTGACGCAGGCCATCACCGCAGCGCAGGCGGTCAGCACCCTGATCTCCCAGCCCGGCGGTGGCACGTTCCAGTTTGAGGCCCCGGTCTACGTCAACCCCGGCGAGTACGTGGCGCTGGTCGCCAAACATGTCGGCACGGTCGGCACCTCGGGCACCATCGCCCACGTCGTGGGGTACGACTACTCATGGGAGTGATCCCAGCGCCGAGGGGGTAGCCGTGAAGGGGCGTGACTGCCGATGAGTGACGGCTACCTGCTGGAATCTGGCACCGACCGCCTCCTGTTGGAGGACGGCTCAGGGATCTACACCCTTGACACCCCACTTGTCGGGGCGGGTGCGTTCAGTGGCAGCGGCACGCTGTTGCTCGGCCCGGCGACCTACGGCAACTCGGTGTCCGCCGATCGCGCCTCAGCAACCGACACCTCCCCGCTGGTTCTTGTGGCGCTGCTGAACACCCCGCTGCCTGCCGGGGTGTTGGCCGACTTCCAGACGTGGAACCAGAGCGGCTCGGCGGGCTACACGTTCAACGCCTACGTTCTGCACCCCACCGGCACCCTGAACCAGTACACCGTGGCGTGGGACAGCGGGACGCTGACCGTTCCGCCGCTGCTCAGCGCAGGGGGCAGCAACGTGGTGACGTGGCCTGCCGGAGTCACCGTCAGCGCCGGGGACGTGTTCGCCGTCTTCGGGCGGGGCATCCCCAACGACGTCGGCGCCGGGGTCGACATGTACTACCCGGCGATCGCCCCCGCCGGGACCTTCACCCTCGGCGCTGGCAGTTACCCCGAGTTCTCCCAACTGCGGACCTACTCGGTGGCGCCCCGGATGGCGGTCGGCGCCCCCGCGATCACCGGGACATGCACGCTCAGCGGCGGTGGCGCCCTGTCGTTCAACGCCGTGGTGACCCGCACGAACCAGTGCACCAACCCAAGTTTTGAGACAGACACCGCCGGGTGGAGCGTGTGGGGCTCCGGCGGCAGTCCCACCGTGACCAACCCCAGCGGTGGCGCCGGGTGGGCCGGTGACCGCTGCGCACGGCTGACCGCGACCACGACCGGAAGGTTCATCCTGACCGGCCAGACCTTCGCGGTCAGCGTCGGCCAGCCGTTCTCCATCTCGGCGTACGTGCGAGGCACCACCGGACGTAGCGTCGCCATGCGGGCCTTGTGGGACGTGTCCGGTGAGATCCTTGGCGGCTCCACGGCGATCACCGGCTCCTACCAGCGGGTCACCTACTCGGGGACCGTCCCGGCAGGCAACACCACCCTGCGGGTGGATGTGGACGTGGCCGCATCCGGCAGCATCGGCGACTACGTGGAGATCGACTCGGTTTTGGTCGAATGGTCGGGCACAGTGGGTGCCTACTTCGACGGCTCAACAGCCGCAGCCCCGGCCCTGACCTACGCATGGACCGGAGCCGCCAACGGCTCAACGTCCACCCAGAGCGCCTCCGTGGGCAACCCGGCGATCACCGCGACGGTGAGCCTGAGCGGTGCGGGGGCGCTCAACACCACCGGGGTGCCAGCACCCGGCGGCGCGGACACCCTGTCCGGGGCCGGTGCTCTGAGCGTCAGTGGAGCCCCGGCCATCCCCGGCACGGCCCCCTTGACCGGGTCGGGGACCCTGAGCCTGACCGGGATGCCGGGCTACACGGGCACGGCAGCCTTGACCGGGTCGGGGACCCTCGGGCTGGCCGGGATGCCGGGCTACACCGGGACGCTCGCCCTGTCCGGTTCCGGCGCCCTCGGGGTCAGCGGAACTCCCGCCATTACCGCCGTCGCGTCCCTGTCCGGGGCTGGTGCTCTGGGGGTCAGCGGCGTCCCGGGCTACCTCAGGACTGCCGCCTTGTCCGGGGCGGGCACCCTTGCCTTCGCGGGTGGACCCGCGATCAGCGGCGCTCCCACGCTGAGCGGCACCGGAACCCTGTCCGCCGCCGGGGTCCTCGGCTACTCCGGCGCGGCCACCCTGAGCGGCGGCGGCACGCTGGCCATCGGCGAGCAGGAACCAGAGATCCACACCACTGCCACCTTGAGCGGGTCTGGCGCGCTGACCTTGACGGGCCTGCCATGGCCCAAGGGCGGCGCGGCGGCCCTGAACGGTGCTGGCACCCTCAGTGGCGCAGGGGCACCCGGGCTGCTGGGCTCGGTCGCGCTGGCCGGGGCGGGCGCCCTGTCGGCGACCGGCACCCCCAAACCTGCTGCGTCGGCGGCGCTGGCCGGGGCGGGCACCCTCGGGCCGGTTGGTAGCGCCCTCACCGTCACCGGGACGGCCTCCCTGTCCGGGTCCGGCGCCCTGATCGTGGTCGGGGGCCAGTCCACCAACGTGCCCTTGTCCGGGGCGGGCACCCTGACCGTGACCGGCAGCGCCCCCACCATCGCCGTCGCCGTGGCCCTGAACGGTTCCGGTGCACTGAGCGCAACAGGCGCGGCGGGACTCGGGTCCGGCGCGACCCTTACCGGCTTGGGGACCCTGAGCACCTCCGGGGTCCCTGCCGTGGCTGCGGCGGCGACACTGGGCGGGTCCGGCGCCCTGAGCACCACACGGTCCTTGACCACCAGCGGTGCCGCGTCGCTGAGCGGGGCGGGCACCCTCGGGATCGGCGGCGCTCCCGGCCACCGTGGGACCGCCACTTTGGGCGGGTCCGGCGCACTGGGAGCCACCGGCGTCGCCGTCGAGCACATCGACGCCTACGGGACCACCACCCTGACCGGGGCCGGGTCCCTGAGCGCCAGCGGCACCCCCCGCACCAGATCGGCGGCAGGACTGTCCGGGGACGGGTCCCTGACCCTGACCGCGATCATCGCCGCGAGCCAACCGCTGGTCCTGTCCGGGGACGGGTCCCTGACCCTAGAGGCCGCCGCCGTGTCCATCGGGGGCAGCGCCGACCTGTCCGGCGGCGGGCTGCTGGCCGTGATCGGGCACCGGCCACCACCGGATGTCGACATGAGCGGTTCGCTACCGGTACGGCGCTGGACCGGGACTAACCTGAGAGCACGCAGCACTGTTGGTGCGCTCGGCCAGCGCGGCTGGACCGGCGCGTTGCCGCCGGAGCGGGTCGGCACCGGGAAGGGAACCTGATGGTCAACGACTACCCCCGCGAGACCAACGAGCCTCAGCAGGTCGTGGTCCTTGACGGCACCACCCCGGTCACCGTCGGGGTCAAGATCGCCATGACCGACTACCACACCCGCCCCACCGTCTGGGATGACCCGCTGATTCTTGAGGACGGCAGCATGGGTGTGCTCGTGGACGGGCTGAGCCCGGGAGTGTGGCGGATCTGGGCCAAGGTCACCGGCCTCGTTGGTGACATCGAACCGGTCGTGGACTGCGGGTACTTCACCGTCAACTAGGCGCGGCGTGCCTGCGGTCCCGGTAGCGGCCACGCCCCTACGCTGAGCCTGTGGCGAACCCTTTGCTGAGCGACCCGCGTGCGGTCATCGGGATTCTGAAACGGCCCCTGAGCACCGCAGAGTTGGACCGTGTCGACGCCCTGTCCGATGCGGTGGTGGCCACGCTGGAACTGCACCTGAACCGGTGGCTGTTCCAGCGGCGGGTCTACGCCGAGAAGCACCGGACCGGGACTCAGGGCCGGATCGTGCTGTACCACGAGCCCGTCGCGTGGATCGACGCCCTGCACTACGGCTCGGCGTCCGCCGCGTCGGTGGCGTTCGACGAGGACGGGGTCTGGGAGGAGCCCGGAGCCTTCCCGGCGGGGACCACCGTGTGGGTCGACTACACCGCAGGCGACGACTACCCCGAGGTGGCGTGGGCCGGGGCCGCCACCGACCTGATCGCCAACGTCGTGGCCCGCACACTGGCCCTGCCCGGTCAGGTCGCCACCGGTGCGCTCAAGTCCTACTCGGTGGAGGGCACCTCGATCACCTACGCCACCCCGGACGCCCCCGGCAACAAGGGCCGCCTGACCGTCGGGGATCTCGGCACCCTCGCCCGGCTGCGAGTCCCGGTAGTCCTGTGAGCGGCAACGAGGTCTTCCCCATCCCCGAGCCGGAGTTCTTGTGGGTCCACAACATGGTCGGGCTGCGGATGACCGGGGCATCCATGACCGTTGTGGAGGACGCCGAGGGCCAGTGGCACCGGGAGCCGTCCAGCGCGGCGTCGGTCACGTTCGTGGGCTACGTCGCCGACGCCCAGCCTGCCGAGATCGACCGGGCCGCCGCCCGGGGCATCGTCCTTGACGCGGTGGCGCTGGCGCCCCTGTCGACCGCGATGCAGGCAAGTGACTGGCTGGACTGCACCACCGACGCGAGTATCCCGCCGTGGTTGCAGCACACGTTCATCATCAAACTCGTCAACCCGAACCTGTCCCACGTGCGCCTGATGCTGACCCGCTCGGACTACCCCGCTCCCTACCCCGACTAGGAGGACCCATGCCGATCGAGGGCGACACCGGTGCCATCGCCAAGACGCTGCGCGCGGGCCGGGCCGGGATCAACCGTGACCTTGACCGGGTGGGGGTCCAACTCGTGTCCCGGCTGCGGGTGACGCTGAGCACTCCCGGGCAGGGACGCGTGTACGACCAGAGGTTCTTTACCAACCGCCGGGGCCGGGTCATCGCCTACGGCAAGCGGGTCCCCCACCGGGCGTCCGCGCCCGGGGACCCGCCCGCCCGCGACACCGGCGTCCTCGCCGCGTCCGTCTCGGCCCACGTCACCCGCCGCCCTGACGGGGCCGAACTGTCGGTGGGCTCAAGTCTGGACTATGCGGTCTACACCGAGTTCGGGTCCCGGTTCAGCATCCGGCGACTGGCCACGGTCGCCCCCCGCCCATGGATGCGCCCCACCATCGCCGCCTCCTACGCCATGATCCGCAGCGAGGTCGCGGACGGCATCGAGGGCAGGGAACGGGCCATGGCACGCAGCCTCGGAGGGCGGGGCTGATGCTCGCCGCGACGATCGAGGGGTCGGTCATCGACCTGCTGCGCGAGGCCGGGCTGGTCGGCGGGCGGGTCTGGGCTGAGGACGCCCCCGAGGGCGCGACCCGCCCGTACATCACCTTGCTGGGGCCGTTGTCGACGGTCGCACGGCTGCGCGGGGACGGCGGGGAGACGATGGGCTCTGAGCGGCTCATTCAGGTCAATCTGTGGCAGGACCGGCGGCTGCCCGGCGGGGCAGGTTCGGGGGTCGACCCGTCCCTCGTCGGGCGTCTGGTCCTCGCCCTTGACGGCGGGGTCCTCGACCTCGACCCGGCGGTCGGCAAGGTCTACCAGTGCCACGTCCAAGACCTTCAGCGTGTCGCGGAGCCGGATGGGACGAACCTGACACACCACGCCCTTACGCTGAGTATTAAGCATGACCGAGGCGCCATCTAGGACGGGCAGCGGCCAGCCACGGACCCCCGACCGGCAGCACAGATTCACAGGCACACAGAACGCACCACAGAACGGCAGGCACCATCCGATCGAGGGTCAAGGAGGCCCGCTATGCCCGTCACCCATCGCAGTGTGTATTTCGACGTTCACGACTTCAAGGTCTACTCGATGCTCACCGACACCACCGGCGCCTCAGGGCCGACGTACGGCCCAGCCGTGGATGTGCCCGGCATCGCCGAGGTGTCGATGGACCCCAACCTTCAGACCGCCGAACTGAAGGGCGACGCGAAGATCATCGCCAAAAAGGGCCGCGTCGACAAGGTCACCATGAAGTGCACCTACGGCAAACTGAGCCTTGACGTGCTGGACGTCATCATGGAGGGCGACCTGACCGACCAGACCACCGTGTCGGCGAAGTTCCGGGTCCTTGGCACGAACAGCCTGCCGTACTTCAAGGCGATGTTCACCATCGACGATGTGGAGATGGGCCTCGGGTCCCTTCAGATGACCGTCTGGAAGGCGCAGATTTCCGGCGGCACCCTCATCACCTCCAAGACCGACGAGTTCGGCCAGCCGGACATGGAGATCGAGGGCATCGCGTGCGAGAGCAACGACGCCCTGTTCGACGTCGACTTCTACGCGGCCAAGACTCCGCTGCCCGCATGAGCACCGCAGGGTCCGTAAGCCCTGCCGTCCTCAAGAACCGTGGTGTGCCCATGACGGTGCACACCGTAGTCCGCGACGCCGACGGCAGGCCGACAAATGAGCGTGCGATCGACGACGCAGGCGAGTTCATCATGGACCCCGCCAAACGGTACGTGCGGTTCGACAACAACATCCTGTCCGACATCGAGGACCCCGTCATCGGCTGGGGCAGTGTCGACAACTGGGAGGAGGCCCTCGTTGCCGCGCCGTTCAGCACGGTCCGCGCGACCTTGGCCATCTGCTGGGGGTTCGACCCGTCCAGCAAGGACGACCTGCGGGTTGTCGGGGCGATCTGCCCTGATGCCACTGAGGAGGTCGGGACCCTGATCGGGGCCGCGTACATGCTGGCCAACGGGATGGACCCGGCTCTGGTGGGGGAAGCAATCCGCCAGTCGGAGGGCGAGATGGTGACGTCGAACAAGGCGAAACAGGCCCGGCTGGCGGAGGCGTTGAAGGCGGCAACGACCAAGGACGAGACAACGGAGGACGTCTCGCCGACATCGCTTTCGGAGCCCATCCCGACCGACGACTCGCCGCCCGCATCCGACGCTACCCATGGCATGACTGGTTCCGAGCATGGATCGTCGTCGGACGTGATCCTGACGAGTTCTGGCGTCTGAGCCCGGGGCAGGTGGTCGCCGTGCTGAACGCCCACTCACAACCGGACAAGCCCCGGGGCTCAACAGCCGACCTCGTGCGGCTGGCGAAGTCAGCGAGGAGGTGAGCCATGGCCATTGACCTGCCCACCCTTGTGCAGAGGGTCCGGGTTGACACCTCGGGGCTGTCCAAGGCGGAGGCACAAGCCAAGTCGTTCGCCTCCACGATGCAGGCGGCCAGCAAGGACATCGACTCCTCCACGACCAAACTCGCCAAGGACACCGAGGCGGGCACCAAGGCCACCGAGCGTTCCAACGCGGCGCACCGGGAGACCCCCGGCTCGGTCGGCCCGGCTACCAGCGCGATCCGCGAGCACATCAGCGCCAACCGTGAGCACACCGCCACATCGAACGCCTCGGGGGCGGCCACCCGCCGCCACGCCCGTGACCATGACGCGCTGGGCAACTCGGTACGCAAGTCCACCGCCGAGATGAAAAAGGCCAAGACCGACTCTAAGGTCCTCGGCGGGGTGTTCAAGAACCTCGCCAAGGTCATGGCCCCCGGCATGATCGTCGGCATCGCATCGTTCGTCAGCCCGCTGCTGACGTTGGTCAACTCCCTCGGCGCAGGGGCCATCGCCGTCGCCGGGTCGCTTGGTCAGATGGCCTCGGCGTTCGCTGCCACCGGCGCAGCCGCCGTCGGCAGCCTCGCACAGGTCAGTGGGGTGGCCGCCGCCCTGCCCGGGATCGCCGGGGCGCTGCTGACTGGTGTCGGCGCGGTCAAGGCAACATTCAAGGGGATGACCGGCACCAGCGCAGGGTATGACGCTGCCGTCAAGAGCGCCTCTGCGGCCACGACCAGCCTCAGCGCCGCAGAGGCCAGATACCAGCAGGTGGCCACCAACCCCAAGGCGACGGCAGCGCAGAAGGCGTCGGCCAAGGCTGCTCTCGATGCGGCTAAGGCCCGCTCAACTGCGGCAAACACGGCGGTCGCCAAGTTCGGGCCGACCGCGAGCACGATGGCCGCTGAGGTCAAGGTCTACAAGGATGCCTTCAAGGACATGGGTGACATCACCCGTTCCATCACGGTGCCCGCGTTCGTGGAGGGCATGAAGGCCGCAGCCCCCGCCCTTGGCGTCTTTAAGACCGGGGCCAAGCAACTGGCGCAGGAGATCGCGCCGCTGGCCAGATCGCTGGGCCAGTTCGTCGGCTCCAAGGGGTTCCTACGGGATCTGTCGACACTGGCCACCAACAACGCAAAGGTCTTTGGCCAACTGGGCGGCGCCCTCAAGCCAGCCGCCGGGGCCTTCACAAACATCGCTGTCGCCGCCGCCCCGATGACCCTCGCCCTTGCTGGCGCCGTACGCCAGTTCGCGGTGTTCTTCGAGAAGAAGACTGAGGATCGCGGAGGGATGACCGCGTTTTTCAACCGGGCAGCGGTACAGGCCGTCGCTCTAGCCAAGAGCATCGGCAACGTCATCAGCGTGATTATCCGTATCGGCAGCATCGGGTCATCGGTGTTCTTTGGCACCAAGGGTCTTGCGGGCGGCATCCTTGAATCGACCACAAGGCTCAACACGTGGGTCAAGTCCGGGGCGGGCGTCGCCAAGATCACCGGGTACTTCCAGCGGATGAAACCGATCGCAGAAAACACGTTCGGCGCCATCGTCAACTTCGGTGCGGGGCTCATCAACCTCGCCAAGATCGGCTCCAACGTGTTCTTCGGCACCGGTGGGATGTCCGGGGGCATCGCCGACGTCGCCAAAAAGTTCAACGACTGGACCAAGAGCCCCGGCGGGATTCAGGCCATCACCGGGTACTTCCAAGAGATGAAGCCCGTGGTCAGTGAGGCGATGCTGCTGCTCAAACAGGTCTTGGTCGACATGTTTAGTCTGGGCCGGGACAAGTCCACCGCCTCGATGCTCCAAATGATCCGCACCGACTTCCTGCCCATCGTCACCCAGATGCTCCAAAAAATGTCGGCCATGGCACCCGCCGTGCTGTCCACCCTCAAGGGCGTCGCGGACTTCGCCGGGTCCCTTGACCCGACCGTGATCCTTGCGGTGGCCAACGCGTTCGGCACGATGGTCTCCAACATCGGCACCCTCATCAGCATCATCCCCGGTCTGGGCACTGTCGTGTCCTTGCTGCTGGCGTACTTGTCGGCACGCAAACTGCTCGGCGGGGTGCTCGTGCCGCTTCTGGGGCTGGCAGGCGGCAAGGGTGGCATCGTGTCAACACTGCTGGGCGGGGCCACGACCGCAGGTGGGACCTTGCGCGCGGGTGGTGTCGCGGCTGGCGCCGCGATGGAAGCCTCAGCGGCCACCGCAGCCGAGACCCTGCGACTGGGGGCTGTCGGTGGCGGCAAGGGTGGCAAGGTCGCAAGCGCGGCGGGCACGGCGGCGACTATCGGCCCGTCCGTGGTCGGTGGCGGCGGCAAGATGGCGGTCCTGTCTAGTGCGGCCAAGGTCGCGCTGCGTGGCGCGATCTGGGCGGCGATCGGATACATGATCGGAGACACGATCGTGAACCTGACCGCCGCGCCCGCCGCAAAGCAAGGCGAAACGGGAGCCAAGGAAGTCACCGACGCCAAGACAGTGTGGGAGAAGTCCGACAAGGGTCCGGCGGCAGCCGCGACGTACACGAAGGCGCTGCAAGATGGCGCCGCCAAGATCAAGTCGTCCAGTGATGGTCTGGGTGGGGCGCTCCTGTACGGGATCAGCAACGTCGGCACTGGCGTCGCCAATTTCTTTGGCGGCACCAACAAGCGGAACCTTTCTCAGGCGCAGAAGGATGCCGTTGCCGCGATCGACAAGGAGACGGCACAGGTCAAGTTGGAGACCGACGCGCGGCGGGCCGCATGGCTGATGACCCCGGCAGGCAAGAAATGGCAGGCGCAGCAGGATGCCGCAAATGCCGCCAAGAACAAGGAGGCTGCCAAGCCCAAGAACGCCGAGCAGACGTTGCAGGCCCGCTACGACAAGGACGTCACCGACGCCAAAGCCATCGTGGCCAAGTACGAGAAGGACAAGGCCGCGCGGTGGCGCTCGACCTACCCCAAGAACCGCATCAACATCGAGCGGGAGGCCCCCCCGCCTGAGGTCGCCCGTGCGCGCAAACTCATCGCCGACGCCGCCAAGGCCGAGGCGGAGGAGGCGAGGCAGCGCAAGATCGCCGCTCAGATCAAGACGGTCGGGTGGCTGAAAGACATCGCGGATTACTCCGCCCAGCAGGCCGCTAAGCGTGTCGAGGGTCCCGGCGGGCGCCGCTACGATCCCCGGCTGCAAGATAAGGCCAACGCAGACGCGGCCAAACTGCGTGCTGCTCAGGAGGAGTTGAACAGGCTGCGGGGAATACCCACTGGGACCAACCGGCCACAAACGGGCATCCCGACGACTACGCCCACCCCGCCCGGTACGGCCACGCCGCTGACACCTAATCAGACCCTCGTTGCCACCGCCGCGAGGACTGCCGCCACCGTTCAGGCGGCGCTGGCCCGAATCCCGGGGATGGGCACTGCCGCCGACGCCGCTTTGCAGCAGAAACTTGTGCTGGGGCTGGCGATGATCCCGCCCGCGATGAGGCCGCAGTTGACCTCACTGAACGCCGGGGTGGAGAACGCCCTCGCCGGGCTGCCAGCCTCGGTCCGTGCGGCGGTGGGCCTGCCACCGCTGGACCCCAACGCGTGGTTCGTCGCCGGGAAGGGCCTGACCCAGAAACTCGCCGACGGGCTGAACGCGGGTCTGTCTCACGTGATCGAGACCGGGGCGGCGATCTCCAACGGGCTCTCCATGCTGTTCGGTGGCTCCCCGGTGGAGGCAGGCCCGCTCGTGTCGTTCAACAACGGCAAAGCCGGTCTAGGTCTGGCCGACAAACTTGCCGTGGGTCTGGACAAAGGCAGGCCGAGAGTGACCAAGGCCGCGTCCGGGTTGGCCGCGTCGGTGGCAGCCACGACCATCCCGCAGATGCGCGGCACGGTCACCTCCCCGTTCACACCCAAGCCTGCCGCCGCAGAGGTTGCGGGCGGCGCGGCGGCACCCCGGCCCGTGCAGTTCCATATCGGCACCGTGGAGGACGGCGACACGTTGCTGCGTCGGGCTCGGGCCACCGACCGGATGATGTCGCTGGCTGAGGGCGGGGACTCGATGCAGATGAGGGGGATCGGGATATGAGCCGCTCGATTCTGGTGAACCGGGCCAGCCTCGGCCTCGGCAACCTGCAACTGTGGCAGCGCGGGAAGTACATCCTGCCGGACGGCACGTTCGGCCCCGGCGAGACCGCCCAGCGGCGGGAGTTCGCGGAGTCCCCGATGGTCGCCGGACGGTACGCGTCATCCATCGTGGAGGGCCAGCGGACCGCGACGATGGCGGTCCATGTCATCTCGGCCACTGAGGTCGGGTTGCAGGGGTTGGTCCAAGAGGTCATCACGGCGATGACCCAGTTCCGTTTCACCATGGCGTGGCAGTGGAACGGGCTGTCCGGCACGTGGCAGTGTGAGTGCGCGGACTGGACGTTGGGCACCTCCGCGATCTTGGATGAGGAGTGGTTGGCGGTCAACAACCAAGCGGTGTACTTCACCGTCCCGCACCGGAGGGTCAGTGGTCTGTGATGGCTAACGGCTACCTGTCTGACGCGTTCGCTGACTCGTTGCTCGCGGCGTGGCTGACCGGCACTGCCCTGCCAGCCAGTTACTTCGTCGGGCTGACCTTGGCGTTGCCTACCGACAACACGGGCACTGGCATCGAGATCCCTGACGCGGGCGAGTACGCCCGGGTGGAGATCGGCGCCAACGCTGGCTCGTGGACCTCGATGGGTGCGGGGTCCCGCTCGATAGAGTCAGCGGTCGACCTCGCGTTCCCTACCGCCGTGACGGACTGGGGCCAGATCCTCGGGTACACCCTGCACGACCCGTCCAGCAACTACGTCGGGTTCGGCATCCTCAACCCGTACACCATCACCGCCGGGATGGTCGCCCGGCTGCTGGCCGGGACCATCGTCATCACCCTCCCAGCCCAGTAGAAGGAGAAGCCATGGCAACACTGATGACCGATACGGAGCGCAACGCGCTGGCCGACTACCAAGCCGGGCGGATCTCCTACCTGAGCCTGCACACGGCCAGCCCCGGCACCACCGGCGCCTCCGAGACCACCGGGGGCTCGCCCGCGTACGCGCGCAAGGCGATCACGTTCACCTCCGCAGGCGCCCAAGGAACCCTCGGCGCCGTGAAGCAACCGGCCACGGTCGGGGTGGCGTGGAGCAGTCAGGTGGTGTTCGACGCCCCAGCGGGGACGTACACCCACTGGGGGACGTGGACCGCGTCGACCTCAGGGACCTACCGGATCGGCAACGCCCTCGATCTTCCTGAGACCTCCTCCGGGCAGACGCAGGTCACTGTGAGCATCGGTGTGGGTCAGGTCGCGGGCGCCTAGCCATGTTCATCGGCGGGCGGGCGCCCGATGAGTAGCCCCACCGTTCTGGTTGCTGTCGCCACGTCGTCCTACCCCTACGACGAAGCCACGATCTACACCTCCGTCGACGGGGCCAACTGGGTGGAGACGGGCGCCGGAGTATTCGCCTACTCCTCCTACTACTCCGGCGGGGTGGACTGGTCACCGGCCCGTGGCCTGTTCGTCGTGGCCAGCGGCAACGGAGAGGTCACCACCTCCACCAACGGGACAACGTGGTCGCCCATTTCATGGGTCACTGGCGGTTCCAATGTCCGGGTGGTCATCTGGGCGGCGTCGCTGTCGAAGTTCGTCATCACAGGCTTCGGCGGCACGTTCTGGACATCTCCCGACGCGAGCACGTGGACCACTGTCGCCCCAGAGGCTTGGCTGAACGGCAGCCAACTCGCGTGGCTACCGGCCTTTGAGTTGTTCATCTGCGCGACGGGCGATTCCAGCGGGTTCGCCACCTCCGGCGACCTGAGCAACTGGACCTCATACACGGTTGCCACCAACTACTACACGTTCGCGTACGCCGCCTCCGACGACGCCATCGTGGTCGTTGGAAGCGACCCGGACAACCATGGGGCCGTGTGGAACTCCACCGACGGCACCACGTGGTCCTCGGCGGGCGTCATCACGGAGGCGGGCTGGCTCTCGGCAGTGACGTGGTCACCAGACCTTGACCTGTTCGTGGCCGTCAGCGCCGCCGGTGACATCCTGTCCAATCCCAGCGGCGACACGGGAGACTGGACGGTCCGCCACAACACCGGCGGGCTCCTCAGCGCGGTGACGTGGTCGCCGGGCCTCGGGCTTTTCGTGGTCGGCGGCGACGCCGGGGTGACCCTGACCTCCCCGGACGGGATCGACTGGACCGAGGCCGCTGCTATCGGGACACCCCTGAGTCTCACAGGGGTTGCGTCCGGCCCACCGGCCACCTTCGGCCCCTCACCGATCAACGTCCGCTCCTCGTCGCGCTCCCACGGCATCCTGTTCAACAAGGCGCCGATCACCGTTGGCTCCTCGTCACGCTCCCACGGCATCCTGTTCAACAAGGCGCCGATCACCGTTGGGTCCACCTCGGAGTCCGCCCAGCCCGGGATCTTGACCGCCTACGACGGGGAGCCGCACGACATCCTCGCCCCGGTGGTGCTCACGGGCCGGATCAGCGCCGACCTGCCCGCACCCGTGCCACCGGTGGACTCCGACGGGATCGCCGACCCCACCGAGGCACCCGCCGTGGTCTCCTCCGACACCGACGCGGGGCACCTGCCCGCCGGGACCTACCAGTACGCGTATGCCGGGTGG
>Ga0302321_100000658_pt1 | contig 30118 bp, 19 predicted proteins | sample Fen_T0_1_FD_202505 | JGI IMG/M metagenome (GOLD analysis project Ga0302321, IMG submission 202505) | Peat permafrost microbial communities from Stordalen Mire near Abisko, Sweden - Fen_T0_1 | ecosystem: Environmental > Terrestrial > Soil > Wetlands > Permafrost | place: Sweden: Abisko... | reverse complement strand
CGGTTCGTCGCGCGCCGCCTGCGCTCTTGGCCGCGGCCCGGCTGTAATGCTTGTCACCCGGCTGCGGTGATTGTACGCGCCCCCGCGTGCCTCCCAGTGTTCTGTTCGTCTCGAAGCCGATCGCGCCTCCCTTTCACGACGGTAGTAAATGCCTCGTGCGCGACGTCGCTCGGCATCTGACGCGGGTGGCCCCGATTGTGCTCTCGACGCCGGGCGCGCCATCGCTCAGCGCCGCCGCGGGCGCCCTGTCCGTGCGCTCGGTCGCCGCGTACGGCGCGCCGGGCAGTTTCACTCCGGCGTTTTCAGCCAATGTGCGGGCTGCGGCTTGGGTGTTGCTCCGTTCGCGAGCCAGCGTCTGGCACTTCGTGTTTGCGCCCAACGCGCGCACCAGCGGGGCTGGCAAGTGGCTCCGTCGACTGCGCGGCGTGCCCGTGGTGCAGACGGTTGCTTCGCCACCGCGTAGCTTCGCCGAGCCGCAAGCCTTGTTCTTCGGCGACGTACTGGTCGCGCAGAGCACGTGGACGCGGAGCGCGATCGAGACCAGCTACGAGGGCTCGGGAATGCGCGCGCCGCGCATGGCGGTGATCCCGCCGCCCGTGCCGGACCTGGTAACGCCCGGCGCGGCGGAGATTGCCTCCGTGCGAAGGGAGCTCGACCTCGCTCCGGAGCAGCGCTACCTGCTCTATCCCGGGGACCTCGAGACTAGCTCGGGTGCACAGGCGACCGCGGCGCTAGCCGAGCGCGTACCCAGCGCGCTACCCGGGGTGGTAACCGTGTTTGCCTACCGCCGAAAGTCCGCGCGCGCAGCGGAGGTAGCGGCGCGCTTGGCGACGCGCTTGCCGCGGGCCCACACGCGCTTTCTGGAAAACGCCCGCAATATTCTGGCGCTATTGGCGGGAGCTGCCGCTGTGGTTTTCCCGGTCGATGATCTTTGGGGCAAGGTCGATTTACCGATCGTGCTGCTGGAGGCCATGGCCTTGGGTGTACCGGTGATCGTGCTCGACCAGGGACCCCTCCAGGATCTCGAAGGCGTGCTCAAGGTTCCAAGCTTGGATTCAGTGCGCTGGTTGGCTGCAGTGTCGGACCTGCTCGCTGACCCCGGGCGTTGCGCTTCGCTCATCGCGGATCAGCGCGCCGCTTTGGCCGAACGCCACGCGGCTGCCGTGGTGGCGCGCGCGTACGAGGACTTGTACCTCGAACTCGTACGCTAGCGACGCGCGCGAAAGGATTGCGCTTTTGCCGCATGTCTTCGATCGCTTTCGACAAGAAGACGACGCGGCGACGCCGCCATTCCGGACTCGGGCTCGGGCTGGCATTTGTGCCGACGCAGGAAGAGGGAGAATCGGGCACGGCCACGCGGGCTCGACGCTTCGCATTGCCCGAAAGGGTGAGCTCTCTTTGCGGATCGCGAAGACATCAGCAGGGCGATCGCGATGCACCCGAGCTGCTTCGAGGCAGCCAACAAAGGCCTCGAGCAGCCGCAGGGGAGCTAGTTCGCGAGCAGCGCTCGACGCAGCGCGAGGTAGTCGTCCCCGACGAAGAAATCCAGCAACGCCGCAATGCGCACGATCAAATCGTTACGCAGTGCAGGATCGATCTCGCTCTCGAGCAAGATGGAGACCAGGTCGCGCTCGGCCATGGCATCGAGCACGCCGCGTGTGTCGGGGCGCACCAAGAGCAGGCCGCGCAGGCTCGCACGCAAATCACCACATAGCACGAGCCCTGCGCGATCCGCGCTCATCTGCATCAGGCGATGCGCAGCGACCAAATTCTCGTTGATGTGCGAAAGGGCACTGGCCGGCGCGGCCGGCTCCACCGGCGCCTTTCGCTGACTGTGTTCGAAGCGAACCAGCGCCTCGAGTCCGCGCCGCAGCGCTGGCTCCGGGATCTTCTCCAAGAATTTGGCCGCCGAGGCGGCCAGCGGGAGACCTTTGAGTAGCGGCAATACGCCGAGCACCAGCTCCACGCCGCCCTTGGTCCGCGCGAAGGCGCCTGCCCAGACTTCATTCGAAGTCAGGCGGGCTTGTCCGAGCTTCAAGTGCAAGGCTTCTGCGCCGATCGCAAAGGCAAGCTCGGCTTCGGTCATGCGAAACGCCGAAGCCGGGTCGAGGTGCGCGTTGCCTAGCAAGATATAGGGCAATTTGCCCTCGTAACCGCGCATGCCGATGGACTTTTTTCCACGCGAGACGTAGGCGCGCAAATTGGGCAGCGAAAATGCCAGGCGCGCCGCATCGAGCGCGCGCTTGGCTTCGGGATACTCGTGGCTGTCCAGCGCTTCACAGTAGTCACTGAGCGCGGCATGGTCGGGTTCAGGGCTGAGCGCGATCAGCTTTTGCGCGCCGGCCACGAGCGAGTTCTGCCCGCGGGCGAGGGGATGGCTGAGAGTGCTCTCGATCAGCTCGCTCGACAGAGGACCGCGAGGCGGCTCGAGTGTTGCTGGGGCCGAAGCCAGGCCACGCGCGCGCAGCACGCTCTCTAGCGCCAGATCACGCAGGTCTTGCTGTGCGGCCGAGGCCAGGCGCGATTCGACCGCGAAGCTCACCAAGCAGAGCTCGTCCTTCGCAATCATCGCGTCGGCTCCCGGCGCGTCGTGGATGCGGCGTTGCAGCGCGAGCGCGAACGGCAGGCCGGGCTTGCCGATCTCCAGCAGTGCGCGTACGAGCAAGCTGCCTGCGTGGTTCGAGAAGCGGAAGCTGGTCCACAAATCGCCTAGCGCGGGCGGCGAAATGCGCCCAGAGCTGAGCGCATGTGCGACCGCGTTCGGATCGATCGGAGCTTGGTCGTCAGCGTTCTCCATCGACCCGAGCAGGCGCGCGAAATGTGCTCGTTGGCTGCCGTGTTCGATCGCGGCGTCGAGCAGTGAGAGGCTGCGGCTCAGGTCTTCGCGTCCGCGATCGCAGCCCAACCAGAGCCGCCGCGCGGCTTCCAGCAGGCGCGCCTTGCCCTCGCCGAGGCCGAGCAACTCGAAGGAATCTCGACATACGCGAGCGTTGCTGCGTCGACTCAGAAAAACAGCGCTGGGGCAGGTCAGCTCGGTCTTGTCGCCCACGCTGCGCAAGTGCGTCCTATCCGCGTGCAGCGGCACGTAGCTGACGTCGCCAACGGCGGACCAGGCGACGATCGCCGCGCGCCGTTCGCTGAGGAACAGGTACGGGGTGCAGCGCGTTTCGCCGATCACGTGCGAATTGACGGTCACCGGGTTCGAGCCAGGGAGCCAGGTGACGAGCACCTCGCCCGGTGCGAGCTCACGCCGCAACCAGGCCTGCCCTAGCTCGTCCGGGAGATGGACTAGCGCTGAGGCTTTGAGCTGCGGATGCGGATCATTCCTGGCGGATACCAAGCGTGCCAGCGCGATCAAGCGCTCGACTCGGTGGCGGCGGCCAGCGGGGATGGTCAGCTCTTCCTGGCCGTAGCACAGCTGATCTCGGAACCTACCCGCGACCAGCCGCAGATCGCCGCGCGTCAGCAGATCCAAGTGCAGGCCGTGGAAGCGGTCCCGAGCCGCGACCAACCACAGGCCGCTTTCGCTCAGGAGCAGGTTGGCGCGTGTGCGCGAGCCGCCCGAGATGGCGATCCCGGAGTCCAGCCGCACACAGCCGAGCACCTTGCCCAGGCCGCGTTCCTCCGCAAAATCCAGGGAACTGTCGCTCATTTGACTCGAGCAAGCCAAGCCTGCGCGCTGTTTCGGCCCAGTATTCCCGGCGGACTATCCCATGCTACACCTCCGGGCCCAGCCATGGCGTCTAGTAGCAATACTTCTTCCGAGCTTCGCGCAGCGTTCCTGAACTTTTTCGGTGGTCGCGGCCACGAAATCTGCCCGAGCGGCCCGGCCGTTCTGTCCGGCGATCCGACGCTGATGTTTGCCAATGCCGGCATGGTTCAGTTCAAGGACGTGTTCGTCGGTCGCGAGACGCGCAGCTACAAGCGTGCCACGACCAGCCAAAAGTGCATCCGAATCAGCGGCAAGCACAACGATCTCGAGGCAGTCGGTCCGTCGCCGCGACACCATACCTTTTTCGAGATGCTCGGCAACTTCAGCTTTGGCGACTACTTCAAGGAAGAAGCCATCCTGTTCGCCTGGGACTTTTTGACCAAGGAGCTCGAGCTGCCGAGCGAGCGACTGATATTCAGCTACTTCAAGGGCGAAAACGGCGTCCCTGAAGACACCTTCGCCCGCGATCTTTGGTTGAAGATCAGCGGCTTCGGGCCTGATCGGGTGCGTGGCCTCGGAGCCAGCGACAACTTTTGGCAAATGGGCGAGACCGGCCCGTGCGGTCCCTCGAGCGAGATCTTTTTCTGCAACGGGCCGAACGTCGACCCGAGCAAGTTCGGCGACGAACAGACGGTCGAAGGCTATGGCTGGATGGAGATCTGGAACCTGGTCTTCATGCAGTTCGAGCGCAGCTTGGTCGGCGGTGAGTACAAGCTCGCCGCGCTGCCCGCGCCGAGCATCGATACCGGTGCGGGTTTGGAACGCCTGGCGTGCGTGACTCAGGGCAAAACCAACAATTACGATACGGATTTGCTGCGTCAGCTGGTCGATCGCGCGAGTGAGCTGTCAGGCAAGCGCTATGGCGGCAGTATGGACAAGGATGACGTGTCGATGCGTGTGATCGCCGATCATGCGCGCACGACCGCGTTTCTGATCGCCGAAGGTGTGATGCCGGATCGCAGTGGCAAGGAATACGTGCTGCGCCGAGTGATGCGCCGTGCGATCCGTCATGGCCACCGGCTCGGCATCGAAAAGCCGTTCCTGCACGAGGTGGCGCTGCGCGTGGTGGATGCCATGGGCGACCAGTACCCGGAGCTGCGCGAGCGCAAGGACCACATCGCGTCGGTCGCCGAGAACGAAGAAGTGCGCTTCCGGCAAACCATCGAGCGCGGCCTTTCGCTGCTCGAAGAGCGCTTCGAACTGATGGCCAAGGACAGCCAGACCACGCTGCCCGGCGCGGACGCGTTCAAGCTTTACGACACGTACGGCTTCCCGCTCGATCTGACGGACGTGATTTGCTCGGAGCGCGGCTTCGTGGTCGACAAGGCGGGCTACGACGACGCCCTGGAAACGGCCAAGGAGCGCTCCGAGTTCAAGTCTCAGAACCAAGCGGTGGAAGGCGTGTACCGCGAGGCGCTGGCGGCCGTGCCAGGCGGCGCGGTGCGCTTCACTGGCTACGAAAAGGACCGCGATCACGGCAAACTGCTGGCTATCGTCAAGGATGGCGCGCTGGTGCAAGAAGCCAGCGCGGGCGACAGCGTGGAGTTGATCACGGATCAGACGCCGTTCTACGGCGAGTCCGGTGGCCAGGTCGGTGATTGGGGCACGATCGGCAGCGACTCCGCCAAGGTCGTGATCGACGACAGCCACAAGCCGATAGCCGGCTTGGTCGCGCATCGCGGCCACGTCGAATCCGGCTCAGTGCGCGTCGGAGACAAGCTCGAGCTGAGCGTCGACAGCGCGCGGCGCAATCGCACGCGTCGCAATCACTCTGCCACGCACCTCTTGCACTGGGCGCTGCGCACGGTGCTCGGCTCGCACGCCCAGCAAAAGGGCTCGCTGGTCGGGCCCGACCGCTTACGCTTCGATTTCACGAGCCCGCGTGCGCTTTCACCCGAAGAGATCTCCAAAGTCGAAGATCTGGTGAACCAACGCACGTTGGCGAACCACCCGGTGCAGACCGAAGTACTGAACATGGATGAAGCCCGCGCCCGCGGTGCGATGATGATTTTCGAGGAAAAATACGGCGACGTCGTGCGGATGTTGAGCATGGGCGAGTCCACCGAGCTATGCGGCGGCACCCACGCGCGGGCCACGGGCGATATCGGTCTGTTCAAAATCGTGAGTGAGCAGGGCGTATCGGCCGGCGTGCGTCGCATCATCGCCGTCACCGGCGACGGCGCGCTCGCCTACCTGCGCGATCTGGAGACGAGCTTCGCCAAGGTGGTCAGCTTGGCCAAGGCCACGCCAGCCAACGTCCTCGAAAAGGTCGAGAAGCTCCTACAACACGAGCGTGCGCTCGAGAAACAGATCGACGAGCTGCAACGCAAGCTCGCGACCGGTGGCAGCGGTGGCGGGCTGGATGCGCTGCTGGCCCAGGCGCGCGACATGGGGGGCGTCAAGGTGCTTGGCGTGCGCACCGAGGTTACCGATCGCGCCGCGCTCCGTGAATTGGCCGAGCAACTCCGGGACAAGCTCGGCCAAAGCGTGGTTTTGGTAGGCTCGGTCGCTGACGGCAAAGCCCAACTCGTGCTGACCGTGGCCAAGGAATTGACCAGCCGCCTCAAAGCAGGCGACCTGATCAAGAACTCCGCTCAGATCCTGGGCGGTTCAGGCGGTGGTCGCCCGGACATGGCCCAGGCCGGCGGCACCGAGCTCGCTCGGCTGGATGAAGCAATCGACGCCATCTACGCGAGCGTCGGCTGAGGAGCCGGTCTCGGAGTCTTCCCCTTCTGGCGCTTGCGGCGTAAAAAAGCGAGTCGACATGCGGAACGCAGCACTCTTCCTCGGTCTCGGTTCACTACTGCTCGGCTGCGGCGGCAATTCCGGCTTACGCATGACGGACGGCTCGGACTACCGGGCGTACGTGGAGGATCGCGGCGGTAGCGCCTCCGGCGGGGAGCTCGCACAACTCAAGTTCAAAGCAAGCTTGTGCGATGCGGAGGCGATGCAACCCGAGCACGCGCGTTTGGATGAAAACGACTTAGTCCAGTTCCTCGTTCGGCAGCATCTCGATGTGAAAGTCGATCGGCCGCGTGCCGATCTCGTCTATCTGATCATCAATGGCGCCGGCACCGAAAATCCGGTGCGAGTTCGTGTCGCTATTTTGGATAGTGCCGACCAAGCGGGATCGGAGCTGCACGAAGCATTGCTGCAGCACGGAGACGGGGCGTGGGGCGTGCATCGCTCGAATCTCGCCGCGTTGGTCCCGACCGGCCCCTACAACGAGGCGCTCGCGTTTGCAGCAAAGACCAAACTCGCCTGTTGGGGGGTGCTCACTGCTGCTGGAACGGACGATACATTCGTAGTGCCAGGCGGGTACTTCGAGCTCTGAGCCTCCACGCGATCAAGCCTTTTCAAGATCAGACGGCCTGCTTCCGAGCCAACGCTGTCGGCCGCGATCACGGGTCCCATGAGTTCGTTGCGCTGTCTCGCTGACCGCATTCGAATCGCGTGTTAGTCTTGACGACGATGCTGCGGTTTCGCCAACGTTCAATCGTCTCCCTCTTCAGCTTGGGCTCGTTATTCTTGCTCGGGTGTGATGTCGCCTCGAGCTCCTCCGGGCCGAGTGGTGGCGCGAGGAGCGGCGGTGCGGGCAGCGGTGGAGGTCCGACGGCCTCTGGGGCTGCCGGGGCGCTGGCGGGCGGCAACACGGCCAGCGGCGGTTCTGCCGGCCAAGCGGGCTCGACTTCTCGAGCTGGTGCGTCCGGAACGGCCACGGGCGGCGCCGCGGGCACCGGCGGCGGGTCGGCCACCGCGGGCGCGAGCGGATCAACCGCCTCGAACGGCGACTGCTCGGGTGCCCTGATCTGTGAAGATTTCGAATCCTATACCGGCACCCCGGGCGCGCCTTGGAAGGTGATGAAGAACGCGGCTGGCAACGTCAGCATCGACAGCGCGCAGCACAAGAGCGGTACGAAGGCGGTGAAATTCACCACCACTGGCGCGCTCGACTACCAGCAAGCGTACATCAGCCTCGACAAGATATTCCCCATCGCGAACAACGCTTTCTACGGCCGCCTGATGATCTATGCCACCAAAGCGGCGAACGATGGCGTGCACTGGACGATGATCGAAGGCGAGGGGGCCGCGACCGCGCAGGGCATCACCAGCGCGAAGGTCCGCTATGGTGGACAACACGAGCAAAGGCTGATGGCAAACTACGACTCTTCGGGCAAGGCGAGCGATTGCTGGCAACACTCAGCCAGCAAAATGCCCGAGGGCAAATGGACATGTATGGAGTGGTACTTCGATGGTGCAGGCAACACGCAGAAGTTTTGGCTCGACGGCAAGGCAATCGACGATCTGACGGTCACTGGCGAAGGTGAAGGCTGCGTCAGTCAGGAGACCCAAGGCAAGTGGATCTACCCCAGCTTTGCCCGCGTCGATCTGGGCTGGGAAAGCTACCAAAAGGACGATCCGCGCGAGGTCTGGATCGATGACGTCGCGATCGGAACGACGCAGATCGGCTGCCCGCAATAGTACGCGGCCGACGGCTCAGGCAGTTCGCAAGAGGTGAAACACTCAGCAGCGCGCAGCTTGCCTCGTCGGCAATCGGCGCAGTTGCGCTGAGCCCCAAGGCGCGCCGCTGGCGGCGACGAAACCGGCGCCGTCAGCGTCGTCGGCTGGCAGGCGCGAAGGAGCGCCAGCGAATTATCCGACGCTCACGCGCAGCGGTGGTGTCTAGGACTCGAAGCCGAGCCGAGGACTGGTTTTTCCGGACGGGACCTTTGCCTTCACTTAGTGGACAGGTCACGCAACTTGTCCGGCCAGAACCAGATCCGACAGGCAGCGGCGCCGTGCTCGGGCGGGGATTACCGCGGGCGCTTCGGCAATCGTGATATTGCGCGCAGCGGATGTTTGGACGAAAGTCGCGTTTGGTGAAGCGGCGATGAATCTGCTCCTAGGCACGCCCCGTCTGCCAGTCCAGCCACGCGGCTGTCAGTGTGGTCTCTCCGAGCCCGCCGCTGCCAGGGGCCGTGCGTGACAACCGCAGAATACGAAGTCGTCGTCACCCTGCTCAACGGCCACGCGCGCGAGCTGAGCCGCACCTTTACGTCGGGCCTGGCACTGGCGCCACTTTCCATCGGGTCGCAAGGCGATTGGCTGCTGTCGGCGGAGGGTGTCGCGAGCGTTCACCTGTGGCTCCGCTTCGACGGCCAACGGCTTTACGCTGCGAGCGCCAGCGCCGACGCAGCCGCGTACTTGCAAGATCTACGGATCGGGAACACCTGGCAAGAAGTCGCAGATCGAAGTGAGCTGCGGGTTGGTCAAGCGCGGCTGATGGTGTCCCGTCGCCCGATCGGGGTTTCCGCACCGGTCTCGCCGCCGGTCCCGGCTCGCGTCGAGGCGCGGCCGCTCACTCCGATCGAACGTGCTGCGGCGCTGCCCTTGCCTAGTTTCTTCACCGATAGGCTGCGTGAAGGACGCGATCCGTCAGCGGTCGCGCCCGATCCGCACCGTTTGCGTTCGGGGGACCCTCACGCCCGTCCGCGCAACCCCGCCCGAGCTGCGGCCATCGCCTCGAGGCAGCGCCGGAATGGCCGCTGGCTGCTGTTGGTCATTCCAGCGGGCCTGTTGCCGTTCATTATCTTCTTCCTGTGGGTCATCGGCTTCGGTCGCCACGGTGCCGAGCTGCCCGCGGCAGCGCCCACGTCGAGCGCTAAGACCCTTCCGCCAGCGCAACGGACGATCGAGGGGCTTGCTGAACGGCCAATGGAGCAGCCCGTCTTGCAGTCCCTCCCCGCGCCTCTCTCGGCGGAAAAGCCCGCCGCGGTGCGCCCGATCGTGACCGAGGGCTTTGCTCCAACGCGAACGCTCCCGTCCGCCCAGCCCCGGGCGTACCCGCAAAAAATCGCTGACAAGCCGGTGCCACGGATTGGTGCTGAACCCTGGATGATCTCGGAAGAGTGGCGGGCGCACCACGAGCGTCAGCTGCAAGCTCCCAATCGGGCGCGGGCCAAAGTCATTTTCCTCGGCGACTCGATCACCGAGGGCTGGGGAGTGACGCCTGCCTATCGAGATAAGTTCGCCAATTACTCGCCGCTCAATCTCGGTATCGCCGGTGATGTGACGCAGAATGTGCTGTGGCGCATCGACCACGGCGCGCTCGATGGAACCCATCCAGAGGTCCTGGTACTGATGATTGGGGTCAACAATCTCGCCGGCGGATTTTCAGCCCAAGATACGGTGGCTGGCATAAAAGCCATTCTGGTCGCGGTTCAAGCGCACTTACCCAACACACGGGTGCTGCTATTGGGGATCCTGCCCGCCCGACAATCTCCGGACGATCCCTTGCGCCAGCGTATCGTCGAGGCAAATCGTGCGCTCGCGAGTCTCCCCGCGTCGACGCACGTCAGCGTCCACGATGTCGGCGCCGTGCTGCTCGAAGCGGACGGCACGATCACGAAGGCAACGCTACGAGACTTCGTCCATCCGACCGCTGCGGGCTACGCGCGCCTCAGCGAGGCAGTTGCGCCGCTGATCGACGCACTGATGAGTGCTCCGTCGAGTGAACGAGCGGCGTCAGAAAGTCCCAGTCAAGCCCAATGAACCAAGGCCGAGCACGGGCGTCACGCGCGGCCCCTGGCTTTGACTCGAAGCAGTGCTATTGCCCGAGCTCAACAGCAAGAGCGTGACACCGGTGATCGCCGCAACGCCGCCCGTCACGACCGCGCCGATACCGACGTTGCGCTGCCGATTGGCGTCGTCGTCGGTGGATTGAACCTGCGCTTGTTGCTCGGCCGAGCAACCGGGGTTGCAAGCGTCGAACTGTTTATTGGAGGTGTCGCGAGTATTGCTCGACTTGACGAAGAAGTAGCTGCCGACGCCCAGCCCGATCGCGCCAATTCCAAACGCCACGTAGGATGCCACACGCAACCCGGAGCTACTGGAATGAGCCGCGTCGGCTACAGGCGCATCGCTGCTGAGATTCGTGGCAGCGTTCACTCGGGCCTGGCCAGGCGCCTGCGCGCTCGTGCGGAGCGTGAGCATGACCATTTCCTTGGCTCCCTCTGACACGGTGACCGTGACGGGTGCGCTTTGAGCGGCCGCGCCGCGGGCTTCGAACGCGTGCGCGCCAGGGTCGACTGGGAATGGGATACCGACCATGGCCGACGGAAGCGTCACTCCGTCCATCTGCACGCTGACACCCGCTGCAGGCACGCCTTGCACGGCGACCGTCACATAGGGAAGCCGCGCGTCGACCTCCTCGAGTTCCCGCTCGGCCGCGCTCACGGCGTCGGTGAAGGGTTTGGGGGCCTTGAGGGGCAAGTTTTCGCGGGTGATCTTGAGGTAGTTCTCGTGCGCCTCGACGAGCCGACCGAGTTTGGCTTGGGCACGAGCGATATAGAGTAAGTGGGGCGGGGCGCTCACCAACTGCTGAGCGCGTGAGAACGAATCGATCGCGTCGGCGTAGCGTCCCGCCTCGAACTGGGCGCGTCCGGCGTCGGCGGTTTCTCGGGCGGTCGCTCGCTCCATGTCCGTTTGGGCCGCTGCCGGAGTCGGCGCCAAAATCCACAAAATGCCGATAACTGGAAAGAAGCTGGTGCGCATCGAGTCCGCAGCATCGTAGGCCAAGGCGCCGACGAGTGCCAAGCGTCGCGTTCCCCCTGCCTCCGAGCGCTAGGCCTGCTAGGCTTCGTCAATTGGCATGGCGGTGGAAGTCGGACAGGTTCTGGATGGCAAATACCGCATCGTCCGCCTGATCGGAGCGGGCGGCATGGGTGCCGTGTACGAAGCCACGCATTTGCTGATCGATCGCCGCGTGGCGGTCAAAGAATTGCACGCAGACGCCGCAGCGGCGGACCACGCCATCACGCGCTTCGAACGGGAAGCGCGGGCTGCTGGGCGCATTGGCAGCGAGCACATCTTGCAGATCCTCGACGTTGGCGTGTTGCCTGACGGCTCGCGCTACATGGTGAGTGAGTTCCTCGATGGCGAAACGCTCGACGCCCGCATCCGGCGCGTGGGTAAGCTCACTGCCGCTGAGCTTTTGCCTATCGCCCAGCAGTTGCTGACCGGGCTGGCTGCGGCGCATCAAGCACTGGTGCTGCATCGCGATCTGAAGCCTGACAATATCTTCCTGGTGCACCAAAAGTCGGGTGGCACGGATTTCGTCAAGATCATCGACTTCGGCATCGCCAAGTTCCAGCCCGGTCTAAACCAAGAAGACGCGCTGAAGATGACCAAGACGGGCATGGTAGTCGGTACGCCCTACTATTTGTCTCCCGAACAAGCGCGCGGCACGGGTGAAGCGGACGCGCGTAGCGATCTCTATTCAGTGGGCGTGATACTGTACGAATGCATCACCGGGCAGGTGCCCTTCAGCGCGCAGAATTTCAACGACCTAATCTTCAAGATCGTACTGGAAACACCGCCGCCTCCGGCGGAGCGGGCACCTGGCATCGACCAGTGGCTGTCCAATCTCATCTTGAAGGCCATGGCTCGCGATCCAGCAGCTCGCTTTCAGACTGCGCAGGAGATGATGGCCGCGCTGTCGGCATGGGCCGCTTCGGCGGTAGGTTCTGCGACGGTCAATTCGGGGCCGCGCTCTTTGACGCCGACGCATGCGCAAACCCTGCTATCGGCGCAGGACGGTTTGCGCGGCGCTCCCGGCGCAGGTGGCGCACCGCCCGTTGTGGCGTTTAGAAGGCTGCCCACCCCCACTCCGGCCAGCTTCGGAGCGACGCGGGACCCGACGCTATCGACGCTGGCTGTGCCTCTCCGCGCGAGTTCGTTACTATTTATGCTGCTCTGCGGCCTGGGTCTGCTGTTGCTCGCCGTCGGAGTTTTCGTGTTCCGGCACGCCCAAAACAAGGAACAGGCGTCTGCAGCGAGCGCAGCGCAACCTCTGGCGAGCAGCGTCGTGAACGCACCGCGCTCGGAGCCGCCAGATGTCATGCTGCCGTCCCAGCCCAGCGAGGCCGTTACGCCCGTAGATTCGCTGCCGGGCCTATCCGAGCCGAGTGAGAGCGGACCGCCCCCAGCGCAAAAAACGTCGACGCTCGGCGTAGCGCCGCACGCGCAAGCGCAAAAACGACCTGCACCTGCACCTGCACCTGCACCTGCACCTGCACCTGCACCTGCACCTGCACCTGCACCTGCACCCGCGGTCCGCGCGGCGGAGCCGGAAGCGAATCCCGCATCCAAGAAGCGATCGAATTGGGGCTACTGAACCGCTCGGATCGGCGAGGCGTCGCGACACGTCCTCGGCGGGTCGTGCCGGGCTACTCGAAGGAGTAAATAAATTGGCTACCGGTAGCGCGTACAGCAACGCGCCGCACCGGCTTCTGCTGCAGCGTGAGTGACAGTAGCTCGCGACTGACTTGCGGCAATAGCGTGTTCGTTAGCACGGCGTCGATGGCTCGCCCGCCACTTTCGACCTCCGCGCAGCGCTGCGCGACGAGGTCAACGACCGACTGGTCGTAATCGAGCGGTACGGCATAGCGTTCCAACACACGACGGCTCACGCGATCGAGCTGCAAGCGAATGATGTTTCGCAGCATTTCGTCGCCCAGCGGATAGTAAGGGATCACGATCATGCGACCCAGGAGCGCGGCGGGGAAGACCTGCAGCAGCGGCGAGCGTAGACGTTCGGTGATTTCGGTTGGGTCGGGACGGGTCTGCGCGGCGCACACGTTCATGATCAAATCGCTGCCGACGTTGGATGTCGCCAAAATGATCGTGTTTTTGAAGTCGATGAACGTGCCCTGCCCGTCCTCCATGAAACCCTTGTCGAACACTTGGAAAAATACCTCGTGTACGTCCGGGTGCGCCTTCTCGATTTCGTCGAGCAACACCACGCTGTAAGGGCGCCGTCGCACGGCCTCGGTGAGCACTCCTCCTTCGCCATAACCGACATAGCCCGGCGGTGCGCCCTTCAGAGTCGAGACGCTGTGAGACTCTTGAAATTCGCTCATGTTGATCGTGATTACGTTCTGCTCGCCGCCATACAATCCCTCGGCGAGCGCGAGCGCGGTTTCGGTCTTGCCCACACCGGAAGGTCCCGCGAGCAAGAACACGCCAATCGGCTTGCCGGGGTTTTCCAGGCCCGCGCGCGCGGTCTGAATGCGACGTGAGATCATCTCCAAAGCGTGGTCTTGCCCGACTACGCGACGGCCCAGCAGCTGCGAGGCGTTGAGGACGGCCTCGATCTCGTTTTTGACCATGCGGCCGGTGGGGATACCCGTCCATTCAGCCACCACGATTGCGACGGCCTGTTCGCCCACGCTCGGCAGAATCAGTGGATTTTCCCCCTGGAGCTCGAGTAGCGAACGTTCCAGTAAGCGAAGCTGGACGAGCGAGTCCGAGTCAGCGCTGGGCGTCGCGGCTACTGCCTGCGGCACCGCGTCGGGCAGAGTTTGCCCGTCGGCGCGCAACTTGGCGCGAAGCGCGAGGATCTGGTCGACAAGCACCTTCTCCGAGTCAAAGCGAGCGCGAAGTGTGCTGAGCCGCTCTCGTTCTGCGGTCAGAGAGAGCTCTGCCTCGCTCGCCCGCTTTGCGACGTCCACACCTACGCTGCGCTCACGCGCGATGATCTCGAGCTCCTGCGTGAGCGCGTCGATTCGAGACTGTGAGTCTTCGAGCGCGGCGGGGATCGCGTGCTGACTGACGGCGACGCGCGCGCACGCTGTATCGAGCAAACTCACCGATTTATCGGGCAGCTGTCGATCGGGCACATAGCGCTTCGAGAGCTTGACGGCAGCGACGATGGCCTCGTCGAGAATCTGCACGCGGTGGTGAATTTCGAGCGCGGATGCCGTGCCTCGCATCATCAGCACTGCCTTGGTTTCGCTCGGTTCGTCTACCTTCACGACTTGAAAGCGGCGAGTCAACGCCGGATCGCCTTCGATGTACTTCTTGTACTCCGCCCAGGTGGTGGCCCCGATTGTGCGCAGCTTGCCGCGGGCCAAGGCTGGTTTTAGCAGATTCGCCGCGTCGCCGGTGCCCTGCGCACCGCCGGCACCAATCAACGTGTGCGCTTCGTCCACGAACAGGACGATGGGCTTGGGCGACGCTTGAACTTCATCGATCACTTGACGCAGTCGCCCTTCGAACTCGCCTTTCATGCTCGCCCCGGCCTGAAGCAAGCCGATGTCGAGCGCTCGTAAAGTCACGTCACGAAGTTGTGGAGGCACGTCTCCACTGGCGAGGCGCTGCGCAAAACCCTCTACGACGGCGGTCTTTCCGACTCCCGCTTCACCTGTCAGGATCGGATTATTCTGCCTCCGTCGCATCAGGATTTGAATGACCTGCCGAATCTCCTCGTCGCGGCCGACGATGCGGTCGATTTCGCCCGCGCGTGCGCGCGCGGTCAGATCGACGGTGAAGCGAGCGAGCGCCTCTTGTTTGCCGAATTGAGCTGGGGCGCCCGCGCCATTCGCTTCCGGCGCCGATGCGCTAGAGGCTGTGCCCGTGACGCGGGCTTCCGACGATTGCGCCGTCAAGGCCGAAAAGCGGTCGGTCAGTGTATCGAGGTTCACCTTGCTGAACTCTTTCGAGATGGCAAGGAGCGCGTTGCGCAGCGTGCGTGTTTTCAGCCACCCGACGAGCAGATGTCCGGTGCGAACTCGCGATTCGCCGAACAGCAGCGAGGCATAGACCCAGGCGCGTTCGACGGACTCCTCCACCTGTGTCGACAGATCCGAGATCGACGAAGCGCCGCGCGGCAAGCGGTCGAGCGCATTCGTGAGGTCGCGGGCGAGGCACCCCGCGTCGAGCTCGAAGTGCCGCACGAGATGCTGTACGTCCGAACCCTCCGTCGCGAGGATCTGATGCAACCAGTGTGCAATCTCCACGTACGGGTTGGTGCGAAGCTTGCAAAATACAGTGGCGCTCTCGATGGTTTGGTAGCATTCCTCGTTCAACTTACCGAACAGGTTGACTCGGCTGATTTCGGTCATACTGATTCCCCTGCCAATCTTGCGCTACACGCTTATTGCTGCCCGCTGCGAGTCAATCTCGCGCCATCTCGTCTGCTCATAGCATCACCGCCAGCCATAGTAGAGCCCTCTCGCGCTGGTCCTCGTGTTCTAAGCGACGCTGCGTTCCGTCCGGCCCGAGTCAGGATGGACAACCAGCGACTCGCTCTTCCCCGGCCTGCGCGCGCCTAGCCTCGCGTTCCAAGCGAGCCGACTATCCTCGCCCAATCGAGCTTGATCACTCTCACTTTCGTCGAGCGTCAGCCGGATATCCCAGTCAAGTTCGTCGCACACGTAGGCACGTACCAAGTCCCTCAACTTTGGCAGGGCGCTACCCGAAGGTAGCAGCCGATCGAAATCGGCGCGTGAGAGCGGGCCGAGAGCGATGCGAAATTTCTGGTCGTAGCGCCAAACGCGTCGACCCAAAACCGTGCTCACACCCAGAGTCGAGACTTCCGCGGATACGCCTAGACTGAAGCGAGCCGATTCCGGCAGCACGAGCCAGCAGCCGATGAACTCTTCGACCACTACCGGCACCCCGAGGTGGTGCCTCACGAGCGACTCGAGGCCTGACGGATGTCGACTCGGATTGGCAAAGTGCGCCGCGTACTGCAACTTCGCCCAACGACCCGCGCCGCCCTCGACGGGCGCGGCAAAGTCGTGTCCGAACAGCGCTGCCACATAAGCTTGAAATCGGTCCGCGTCCGCGCGGTCGAGGGAGGCCGTGGGCTGCGCGGCTGCCCAAGCTCGGTGAAACAGCACCAGCATCCGGTGCTGAAAAATGTCGACGAAACCTGCAAACGTACGATCGGCCGAGTGCCGAATGCGATCGCGCGCGTATTCGGTCAAGTGCAGCGGAAGCGGCCCATGCGGACCGAACAAGCCGAAAAAAGCCACTGCCAGGCGGCCCGGCCGGTCGCCCTCGGGCGGGCGAAAACCGGCCAGCATCGAGGCGCCAAATGCCAGCGACGGATCCTGCCCCAATCGAATCGGCTCGCCGCTGGGTAGCGCTGCGCTCCCCCAGCGGGGACTTTCGCGGAACAGACCTTCCAACCGACGCAGAGTCTGGTGAAAATCGAAGCGGTGCGGTGCTGCCGCGAGCTCAGCGAACAAACTCATGCGGTCGGCCTCCGTCCGATGCGCGCCGGCCAGCGCATGATCTGCCCGCGTTGCGTGGTGCGCAGCACGGTTTCGGTGAAGGAATTGATGGATACGTACTTCGAGAAGAACTGATCGAGCACGAGGCCGAGCAGAAACACACTCGTGCCTTCGAACGCAGTCTCGTCGCAGTCGAGTACGAGCTCGAGTCCTCGCACGAAGTTCGCGCGACCGCCGATCGGTAGTGGTCGCACGATGGGGGTGCTGCCGATTGCACGAACGCCTTCGATCTGCCTCGACTGACTCGGATCGGCGAGGTGACTGTAGAGTTGCAGCAATTCTCGGAGCACCGCGGCGCCGTCACCCTCACCGGTGTTCGTGATGGATAGGTAGTTCAAGGACAGGTGACTGATGAGACGCCAGGAGGTGCCGCCCCAGGCGCGCGACTCATGGGGCGCCGTCGGCCCCGCAACACAGCGGACGGCGCTGACCGGAGCGCCGGACTCGACGTGAAAATCGCTCGAGGCCAGCCCGACCGACATGTGCAGCGGCAAATCGCGGTTGCTGCACAGCGTTTGCACGGAAAGCTGCTTGAGATCGGCGTGGTACGGGCCTTGTTGCCCGTCGACGAGAGCGATGAATAACTCGCTACCCACGTAGCTGGACCGTGGGCCGTTCAGGCGTTGACGGGTAGACGCTTGCCGCGGCTCGCGATGGAGGCTGAAATACGCGGCATCCGGGTGATGAGGCGAGCGCTCGGTGCACGAATAGAACGGCGCAAACTCGCGCCGCACTTCGGCGCTCGTGCCATAGCCCACCACCTGTGAAACGGTATGGACTTCCAGATCCATGGGTCGCGTGCGATCGGCGACGACGTGGTACTCGTGCACGCGGTCCGTCAAATGGATGCGGTCGGCGCGGCGCGGGAAAAGGTTGATTGCCGGCGAGCAATAAAGCGCAACCTGTGCTGCGGTGACTCCGCGCTCTACGACGGGGTCGTGACGATCGACGAGCACGATCACTTCGAGCTCCGAGCCGGTGCACCGCCGGATCGCCGGCCCCAGCGCAGTGAGCTCCGCGAACATGAAACGGTTGGGCAGGGCGAAGTACTCTTGGAGCAAGCGGTAGCCTTGAAATGCCTTCGGTACATTGGGCAGCAGCGCTTGCTCCTCTTCCAGGCCCAGCGGCAGGACGGCGTCCTTGGCAACGACATGGCGCAGGCCATCTTTCGTCGAGCGAAGCAGCGAGCCGAGCGATGCCCCGAGCAGCAGCTCGTACAGCCGTAGGCTCGTGTGATCGGTGCCACGAATGAACAGCGGCAGCCGGTCCACGGATAGCTGCCTCATCGGGGTGCCGTCCACCGTGCGCAACTTCAAGCGCACCGCGCCGCGGATGGGGCGACGGTTCTCGAGCCGAATGTCGCCGATGTCGCCGACGAACGCCGAGTGTGAGATGCTAGTGATCTCCAGCGGCCAGAGCGATACGTCATGTGCCGTGTGATACACGCAGGGCGTTTGCTCACCGGGGGCCACGTTGCTGCGCAGCGACGTGCCGCGCGGAATCAAGAAGCCGTCGCTCAAATTCCCCTGTCGATAGTTGGGCTCGAAATGCACCACCGCCATGGACGGCGTCGGTGCCAGATAGTGTGGGTACACCATCTCCAGCAAATTCTCGGTAAAGCGCGGGAATTCGGAGTCAATCTTGAGCTGCACGCGCGCGGCAAGGAACGCGAACCCTTCCAGTAGGCGCTCGACATACGGATCGGCGCACTCGAAGGAGTCCAAGCCCAGGCGGCCTGCGATCTTGGGAAACTGCTTGGCGAATTCGCCGCCCAGTTGGCGAACGTATTGAAGCTCGCGATTGTAGTACGCAAGCAGTCGTTGATCCATCAGGCGCCCTTCGAACCGGCGTCCTCGGAAACTGTGGCCTCGCCAGTCTCGAGATCCAGATCGGTCCGTAAGAATAGGCGCAGCGGAATGGGCTGTGCCCAGAGCTCGGCTTGAATGCTGAAATTCATGGCATTGTGATCGAGCTCGTCCGCTTCGAGCGAAAGCTTCACTCGCACCGAGTTGCGAATCAGGCGCGGCTCGTAGTCCAAGATCGCGCGACGCAGCAGGCGCTCCATCGGGTCTCTTTCGATGCTGGACGCGAGCCGACCCGCGAAGTCCGGCAGACCATAGTTGACAGTCGAGCGTTCGACTTCGGAGTGGTCCTCGAGCGCCTGCAGCGAGGCCAAGTTGGTCGCGTTGAACAACCAATTGAGATCTCGCCGCACGCTGTCACGCAAGCGTTGGCTCGAGAGCACGCGCTTCTCTCGCGACTCGTGCAACTGATCTGGTTCGTCGTCGGTGAGTCGATCCAACAAGGACGGCTGCAGACGCTCGCTGGTCGTGTGGTCGGCCATGGCTGGTCAGGACGAACTGCCGAGCCCGACCGCGCGAGCCGTCGATCGGCTCGCGCGGGACGACTCGGCGCGAGCTCAGGCCCCCTTCGCGGAGGGAAGTTTCGAAACCAGCCGCAGTGAAACGGTGAGGCCTTCGAGCTGATAGTGGGGCCGCAGGAAGAACTTCGAGTTGTAGTAGCCGGGGTTCTCCGGATCTGCCTCGACGACCACCTCGGCCGCGGCGAGCGGCTTTCGAGCCTTTGTTTCTTCGCTCGAGTGCGCAGGATCTCCGTCCACGTAGGAGATGATCCAGCTCTGCAGCCAACGCTGCATTTCTTCGGCTTCTTTGAAGGAACCGACTTTGTCCCGCACGATGCACTTCAGATAGTGTGCGAATCGGCAGGTCGCGAACAGGTACGGCAAGCGCGACGCCAGCGCGGCGTTCGCGCTCGCGTCCGGATCGTCGTAGGTTTCCGACTTGTGCAACGATTGCGCGCCAATGAACGCGGCAAGATCCGTGTTCTTCTTGTGAATGAGCGGCATGAACCCGGTCTTGGCGAGCTCCGCTTCACGGCGATCACTGATGCCGATCTCGGTCGGGCAGGTCATGTCCACGCCGCCGTCGTCCGTAGGAAATGAGTGCGTGGGTAAGCCCTGCACCGCGCCGCCGGACTCGATGCCGCGGATGCGCGAACACCAGCCGTACAACTTGAAAGAGCGGTTGATGTTAACGGCCATCGCGTAGGCCGAGTTCGCCCAGGCGTACGTGCTGGCGTCGGCGCTCGTGTCTTCCTCGAAGTCGAATTGCTCGACAGGATTCGATTTGGCGCCGTACGGTTGGCGCGCCAAAAATCGGGGCAAAGCCATGCCGATGTACCGCGAGTCCTCGGACTCGCGCAGTGAACGCCAGGCTGCATATTCAGGCGTCGAGAAGATCTTGGTGAGGTCACGGGGATTTCCCAGCTCTTGCCAGCTCTCCATCTGGAACAGCGTGGGCGCGGTGCCGGTAATGACCGGCGCGTGGCAAGCCGCCGCGATCTTTCCGAGTTCGCCCAACGCTTCGACGTCCGGAGGGCTATGGTCGAAGTAGTAGTCTGCTACCAACGCGCCGTACGGCTCGCCGCCCAACTGCCCGTACTCTTCTTCGTAGAGCTTCTTGAAGATCGGGCTCTGATCCCAGGATGCGCCCTTGTAGCGCTTCAGAGTCTTGTGCAGATCCTTCTTCGAGATGTTCATGAACCGGATCTTGAGCATCTGGTCCGTCTCGGTGTTGTTGACCAAGTGGTGCAAGCCCCGCCACGCACCTTCCAGACTTTGGAAGTCGGGATGATGGATGATCGCGTTGATCTGCTCGCTCAGCTTGCGATCGATCTCGGCGATGATGGCTTGAATGGATTCGACCGCGTCTTCGGATACGATCGGCGTCGACGCAAGCGCCTGCTGCGCGAGCGTCAGTACCGCGCTCTCCACTTCCTCACGTGCACGGTCGGTTTGAGGTTTGAACTCCTTCTTCAGCAGCGATGCGAACTCACTCGCTTCGACGGTTCCCGCTTCACTCGCTTTGGTTGCTTCGGTTGCCTCGGCCATGGTTCACGAACTCGCTGGTTTGGGTGAAGAGGCGAGCGTTTGCAGCAACGCCGGGTTTTTCAAGACCTTGGCGATCAGTTCTTCCGCGCCGGTCTTGCCGTCCATATACGTGATGAGATTTGAGAGCTGCGTCCGAGCTTGCAAGAGTGCATTCAACGCGGGCACTTTGTGGGCGATGGCGCCGGGTGAGAAGTCGTCGAGGCTCTCGAACTTGATGTCGATACTGACTTTGCCTTCGCCGGTCAGCGTGTTCTCGACCTGCAAGGCGACGCGGGGCTCCAGCGCCTTCAATCGGTCATCGAAGTTGTCCACGGAAATTTCCAAGAACTTGCGCTCGGCGACAGGCGGCGGCGTCTTGACGGAGCTGCCTGAGAGGTCCGAGACCACGCCCATGACGAACGGCAGCTGAACTTTCTTTTCCGCGCCGTACAACTCCACGTCGTACTCAATCTGCACCCGAGGCGCGCGGTTTCGAGCGATGAATTTTTGGCTGCTCATGACAAACGGGGCTCCTAATCCCTCGGCCGCGCTAGGCGTCGGCCTTCCCTGCAATCGACTCCACTTGTGACACCCCATCGGGCGCCATGTCTCGGATGATATCTAGGAAGCTCTTCGAGACGAGCCTTTTTCCGCGCCGGAGCAGCAGCGGGATCGGGCTCGAGGGCTCGAATTCGGCATAATAATCGCAGATTTTGTCGAGGGCGCGAAGCACATCGGCGCGCGTGCGAATGTCTGCGTTGAACCCCGTTTGCGGCTGCCCGGCGCTCGAAACCCCGGCGTCGCCCGCGCTCGCGTCGACTTTTTCGGGCTGCGCCACGGGCACACGGCGCTCCAAGCGAGAAACGAGGGCGTACTTTGCCTGTCGCAACAGCTCATTCAGAGCGTCGAGCTCCGGGCCCTGACCGGCGTGCTGACGTTGGAATATCGCTTCAATCGCGGCCAGGTGCGCTGCTGCGGCTTGCACGATGTCCGCGGCCGCTTGGTGCTCGGCAAGGTCCGTGTCCTGAAAGGCCGCGTCGATGCTGGCCAGGTCGGGCTTGGCGCCTTCTGCCGGCGCCGCCGTGTTCGCCGCCGCGAGCGCGATATCGCGCAAACTAATCGGCCCGAATGTCCGCGAAACCAGTAGCGGGCGCGAGCGGAGCAGGGCCAGGACATCCGATGCGGCGAGGCCCGCAATGGCCGTGATGCGCATCGTTGGGTCGTTGCCCTCGGTTGGATCGAGCTCCGGAAACACCGTCGCAAAGTAGCGATCCAAGAGACCTTGAACGAGCGCCAAACCGTCCTTCAAGCCTTGGAACCCGTGCAAATGGGTCAGCGCGCGGGCGAGCAGCACCGCGATGCGCAAGTCTTTGCTGCGCACGAGCAATGCCGATGCATCGCGAACCACTGCCTGATGGTCGGGCGGCTCCGCAGCGCGAATGGAGCCGCCCATCTGCTGCTCCGGCTTCCCGAGCGCGATCCGCTCGAGGGTCAAGAACTCCGTGTCATACTCGAGATTTACGCCACTTGGCGCGCCACCGGAAATTGGCTCGAGCAGTTTTTCAAGATCGATCGACGCCATTGAGCCCCAACGATACCACTCCGTGCCGCGCGCTTTGGCAAGAACCGACGCGAGTCGTCATACCCCGAAACGCCGCTGGACGAAGCGGGACGACTCACGCCCGCCGGGCCAACGACTCCAGCAACCTAACACGGAAAGCCTAACGCGCGCTCGCTTCACGGGCCGCCAATTTGTGCTACCTACCCCGCTGTGCCGCGGGAGCAGGATTTCGAGGGCCATCGCGCACCCGCCTCCCGGGAGAGGGTCAGCCTGCTGGCGGCAGTCGCGGAGTATATCGATGCCTGGCAGCGGGTGACGGTTGCTCAGCCCAGGCCTTCCGCGGCGCGCCTCCACGAGCTCAATCAGCGCGCCACGGAATTCCAGCAGCGCTCCGTTTCGGCGGGTTTTGGCGGGTTGGCGCATCATATCGCCGAATTTACCCGGCTGTTGGCCACGGGCGCGGACACGGCTCGCTTGCAGGGGCAGCTCAGCATCGTTTCAGAGCTCGCTTCGCAGGCAACGCAGACCCTGTCAGCCGAAGAGAGGAGCGGCTTGGGCGCGGCGATGCGGCCGAGGCCAGTCGCAGGCAGTGGCGGTGCGGCCACGGCACCCGCGCCGCCCCCGTTGATTACGGTCATGCGCCCGGGTGACGCTGGTCTCGCTGCCGCCGCCTTGCGGGCTGCCAAAGCCGAAATTGGTCCCCCCGAGCGTCTCGACGCCGTACCGGCCGGTCTTGCTGCACCCGCGGCCTGGCCGCCCGTAGCGCCTGCCCCGGCGCCCGTACGGCCGCAGCCGGCCGCTGCACAATTTAGTGTGAAGAATATGCTCGGGCTGCGTGCCTTCAACCGCGGGCCCGCACCCGATCGTGCGCAAGTCGGGACGCGCAAGGCGGATCAGCTTGTCTCGCTACCGCCGCTCGGCACACCCGCGACCGGCGCTTCCCGTTCGTCCTCGCCGCCGCCGCTTCTTCGGTCCGACCTGATGGGACTGCCGCCGTTGGCGCAAAACGAGCCCGCGCCATTCGCCGGCGGCGCGCGTAAATCAGCGCCGATCGAGCAACGGGTGTCGCCGGTACCCCGCCCCTCGCGGTCTCCGGCCGGCACCCCAGGCACCCCACCCAGGGCGACGCCCGGTCGGCCGGCAATGGCCAAGCGATTGCGTGCGCGCCGGGAATCCGGGCGAGTCGGGTGGTGGGTAGGCGGCGCTGGCGCCTTCGTTCTCGTTGGCACCGCGCTGGCCGCATTTCTCGTGCTCGGCCGGCACCCCCAGCGCCCGGAACCGGACACCCGCGTCGCTGGAGGAGCGAGCGCAGTCGATTCGGGCTCCACTTCAGCGCCCAAATCGTCCTTGGCGACGGCGCCTCGCGAGCGGCTGCTCGCCGACGACGAACGATTCATGTCGTTGCTCGCGCAGGTTCACGGCCATGGCGGCACCGAAAGTCCGGAGTTGCGCTCACTGCTCAATGAACAGGCCGCGCTGGCGTCCAAGGTGCTATCGGGCAAGTGCAACGACGGCAGCCCCAGGTGCAAGGCCTGGTCCGACGTTCGTGAGCTGATTGCGGGCGATCGCAAAGCGGGCATCGTGAAACGGCGCCGCGGTTCCGACACGGAGACGACTCGCTCGCGATGGATGGCGGGTCTGAAAATGCCCGGTATTCCAGTGGAGGACGACCCGCGCGTCCTGCGGGTGTTCGAGTTCTACACCGAAAATCCGGTCGGGAGAGAGACTTTTCAGTCGATGTTGTTTCGTTGCGGCGCGTACCGTGACCTGATTCAGTCGACACTGATTCGCTACGATTTACCGCCCGAGCTGTTGGCGCTGGTGTTCACGGAGAGCGGCTGCGAGCCCAGCGCCAAGTCCCCGGTCGGTGCCGCAGGGCTTTGGCAATTCATGCCCGAGACGGGGCGCGCGTACCATTTGAATATCATCGAGGGCACCATCGACGAACGCTATAGCCCTTTCAAATCGACCGAAGCCGGGATCCGAATGCTCGCGGATCTCCGGCTCAAGCTTGGCTCTTGGGACTTGGTGTTTGCTAGCTATAACCTCGGGCCGTTCGGGGTGCTGGCACGGCTCGAAAAGGCAGGGCCAGACGCTTCTTTCTGGGACTTGGTCGACGCGGATTTGTTGCCAGACGAAACGGCCAACTATGCGCCCACGGTGGATGCGCTGGCGCTCATCTTGGCCAATCTGCAGCGGCTAAAATTTACTGGCGTTCAAATCAGAGCGCCTCAACTGACGGCCGATCTGGAGGTGGCGGGTGGCACCCGCCTGAGCCTGGTCGCCCGCGCCGCAGCGACTAGCGTCACTCAGCTCCGTGCGCTCAATTTGGACTTCTCGGGCGACGTGGTGCCACTGATTCCGGGTGGCTCGATCGCGGTGCAGGTACCAAAAGACGTGGTTTGGCAGGCTCGCGATTCGATCAAGGACCTGCTGGCCAGCAAGGATGGCGCTGACCAATGCGTCTCCTCCAATTTTGACTGGGGGAAGCAGCGCTTTACGCCCGAGATGGCGCAAGCATGCCAGAAACGGCTGAGTTCCGCAGTTCGAGAGTCCCCTTAGCTCGAGACGTTCGTGCCCGGGCCGCCGTCGACGAATGCAAGAGCGGTAGGGCCAGGGCCGAGCAGGGCGTTTGGGGGGGCGAACCGCCTCGCGGCACTCCTCCGAACGGCTCGCCACTCGGACTTGGCCTGGGTCCGTTTTAAATGCTGGGACACCGGGCGAAGCTGCAGGTAGAGTAACGCTCCCGAACGGGGTTGGTCGCGATTCGGGCTAAGGAGACTTCGATGGCGCACGATATGTTCATCAAGATTGACGACATCAAGGGGGAGTCCGCGGACTCCAAGCACGCGAACGAGATCGACATCTTGTCCTGGAATTGGGGGGTGACTCAAACGGGAACGGCACAGGTTGGGACGGGTGGGGGAGCTGGCAAAGTCCAGGTCAATGATCTCACGTTCACGAAATACGTGGATCGTGCTTCGCCCATTCTTCTCAAGCAATGCTGTAGCGGTAAGCATATGAGCTCGGCTGTGCTCGTGGTGCGGAAGGCAGGCGGTACCCCGCTCGAGTACTTGAAGATCACCATGGAGGACTTGATCATTGCCGCGGTGAGCCATGGCGGCAGCGGTGGTGATGACCGGCACACGGAGAACATCACCCTCAACTTCGCGCGAGTGAAGCTAGAGTACGTGCCGCAAAAGAAGGACGGCAGTGGCGACGCGTCCATCCCGATGGGCTGGGACATCGCGGGCAACAAGGAGCTCTGAGCGCATTTCCGACAGGTGGTGCGGAGCAGTGGTCAGAAACGATCGCTGTCTGACTCGGTAGGAAGCTTTCGCTTTCGGCAGAGCCCAACCTAAAGTAGGAGCAGCACCGTAGCCGCAGCGGCAGCTGCTCAGGTTCAACGTGACTCAATTGTCGTCGAGTAAGTTCGAGAGCGGTTCTAAGGGCGATCGGTCGTGGTAGCCAAGCCTATCTGGAGCGAAGGGTTGCTGCTCAGCCAGCATCACTTTCAGCACCAGGATCGCTACCACGAAGACTTGCTGTCGGACCGCGTGGGGTCGGTGGTTCACTATCCGTGGGGAATCACCGGTTTCGAAATCGACGAGCGTGCCCTCGGCTCTGGCCAGTTCAAAATCGACCGCCTTTCCGCGGTTTGGCCGGATGGCGCGAGCGTCGCGACGGGCGAGGGCAGCCGGGAGCCGGCGCCCGCGCCGCGAAGCTTCGAGGCGGCCTTTACCCCTGAGTTGGCATCGCTCGAAGTCTTCGTGGGTTTGGCGCATCAATCCCCTTCGGCGCAACTCGAGGACGGCGCGAAGAACCTCGGAGCGCGGCGTTACGTCCGCGAATCGTATGAGCTGGCCGACGCGAACACCGGCACCTCGCCGCAAGAAGTCGAATACGCGCGGCCCAACCTACGGGTCTTTCTTGGCGACGAACCCCAGGACGGCTTTTCGACCATCCGCGTCGCGCAGCTCGTTCGGCAGGCCAACGGTCAGGTGATCGTCCGAGACAACCACGTCCCGCCGGTGTTGCGTATCTCTGCGGCCCCATTCTTGGTCAACGGCTTACAGCGCGTGCTGGCCGGCGTTGCGACACGCCAACGCCAACTATCTACCGATCGTAACCAGCGCCAACAAGGCAACGTCGAGTTTCATGCTTCCGAGGCGCGCAAGTTTTGGCTGCTGCACACGTTGAATGGCGCGCTTCCCGCCTTGAGCCACGCTCTCGATGGCGGCCGCGCTCACCCGGAAGAGATTTATCTGCTCTTGACCGGCCTTGCCGGACAATTGAGTACGTTCGCGATCGACTCCGACCCTTTGAGCGTACCGAAGTTCAACTACCTCGAGCTGGGCGTGGTGTTCGAGGAGCTGTTTGCCCGCGTGCTTTCCCTGCTCTCCGGGGGGATTGAACAAGCCTACGTGGAGATCCCGCTGGAGCACCGGCAAGACGGTATGTTCATCGGCAAAGTCTCTGACCCGCAGCTATTTTCGAAAGAATTCTTTCTTTCGGTGCAGGCCAAACAGTCGGAGGCACTGGTACGTGAGCGCGTGCCCGCCGTCCTTAAGATGGCCAGCTGGAATCAGATCTATGACGTGGTGAAGCAAGCGCGCCACGGCGTGCGCTTGGAAGTCGAGTGGAATCCATCGGGAGCATTGCCGCTCCGACCGGGCTCGTGCTTCTTCAGGGTTCGGCGAGAGGGTCCGTTCTGGGAGGACATCTCCAGCACCGCGTCGGTCGCTCTCTATCTTCCCGTGGATGCAGACTGGAGCGGTACCATCATGTCCCTCTATGCGGTCAATCCGGTCGCCCTTCGCTGAGCGGTCGCGCGCTTCCTTTCGATCATGAACGCGGAAATTTATCGAGTGTGCGCCGACACTCTGCGGTTTGCCCTGAGGCTACCGACCGCCACGGACTTGCCAATGGCAGCGGAACTGCGGCAGCGCGCCGTGGCCGCCCTCGACGGCGTCACAATCCAGGGCCGCGCGCTTGGCTTGCCCGACGCTGATCTGGCCGAAGCACGCTACGCACTGGTCGCGTTCATCGACGAACAGGTGTTGAAATCGAGCTGGTCCGGTCGTGCGGAGTGGATGAGTCAACCCCTGCAACTAATCTATTATCGAGAGTACGCCGCCGGCGAGAATTTCTTCGTGCGGCTGCGCGCCTTGCTGCAGAGTGGCTCGCGCCCGTTCGCGTTGCAGATTTACTACCTGTGTATGGCGCTTGGCTTTCGTGGCGCGTACGGAGTGAGCGGGGACGCATCCGCGGTCAACGGCTTAGTCGAGGCGGCGCGGCGAGAACTCGCCAAGCAGTTGCCAGCAACCGCCAAATTCGGCCCCAACGCGCGGGCGAGGGATCTCCTCGGAGCGGACCGCAAGAGTAACGCCTTGTTGCTCTCGCTCGTGATTGGCTGCCTGTGCCTGATGCTGCTCGTGCTGGTTGGCTTGCACTTCGAGCTGCGGTCCGAGCTCGCCGAAGCGCTCAAGGCGTTGTCCAATCCAGCTACACGAGCTACCCGTTAGAGAGAGGATCGCGCCGTGTTGTGGTTGGCAATCGCATGCGTCTTCGTGAGCGCGTTGAGCTGGGCGGTGGTGTTGCTGCTGAAGCTCCCACTCTGGATCGCAGTGGTCGTAACCGTACTGGCCGTGCTGGTGTTCGTGGCGGTGCTGTTGGTTCGTCATCTGCGCGCCGGCGCGCGTGCGCGGGCCTTGGAACGCGAATTGCTGCGGCTCGCCACTGCGCAAGCGTCTCAGGTTCGACCCGATCGTCGCCCCGAAATCATTGCCCTGCGCGAGCAGATGAAGGCGGCTATTTCCGGCTTGAAGCGCAGCAAGCTCGGCGGCAGGGGGGGGAGTTCGGCGCTGTACGCACTCCCTTGGTACGCCATCGTGGGACCGCCAGCGGCGGGAAAGACGACCGCGCTGGAGAAGTCCGGACTTTCGTTCTCTGCCCCGCCCGGTACCGGCGGCGCGAAAGTCCGTGGCACCGCGGGCACCCGAAATTGCGACTGGTGGTTTTCCCGCGCTGCCATCTTGCTCGACACCGCCGGTCGTTTCACGACAGCGGACGAAGACCAAGAGGAGTGGTTCGTCTTCCTGGACACGGTTCGAAAATTTCGCCCGGATCGTCCCCTGGACGGCTTAGTCGTGGGCGTGAGCATCGAGAGCTTGCTCGCCCCAGGCGCAGGGATCGACGACCTGGCTGCCAAGATCCGCGCGCGTATCGACGAGGTGATGACTCGGCTCGAGATGGTGCTGCCCGTCTACGTGCTGTTCACCAAGCTCGACCTGGTGAGCGGCTTCGTCGAGTTCTGGGGGGACCTGACCAAAGCGGAGCGGGCGCAGGCGTGGGGCGCCACCTTCGACCTCGACGATGCTCGACTGGCGGAGCCGAGACACGCCGTCCAGGCCGAATTCGACGTCCTGAGCGCCGTGATCCATGCCCGGATGTTGGAGCGCTTGGGGCGCGAAGCGGTCTCGGAAGTACGCGCCAAGATCCTGGAATTTCCAATCGCCTTCGACGAGCTTCGTGGTCCAGTCGGTCACTTCGTCGACGAGCTCTGCCGGGCAGACCCGTATCACGAGTCGCCGATCTTACGCGGTTTCTACTTTTCCAGCGGCACGCAGACCGGTGTTTCGATGGAGCGCGTGCTCGCGAACATGTCCAGGGGTTTCGATTTGCGCGCCGCAACCGCGCCCGATCCGAAACGAGCTCGCGAACCCCACAGCTATTTCATCACCGACCTGTTCGAAAAGGTAATCTTTCCAGATCGTCATTTGGGCATGCAATCGAGCGCGCGCGTCCGGAGAAGGACGACGCAGCAAGTTTTGCTTGCGGCAACCGCATTGCTGATCACCTCGATCGCCGTTCTACCCGCGATGGTCAGCTTCGCTCGAAATCGCGACCTGATATCCGATAGTCAAAGTGACGTCAGTCGCGCACGCTTGCTCGAAGCCTCACCCGATACGACCGCGGCGGCCGTCGATCTCTTACTCAGTCGCGTCGGAGCGCTCGAAAGCTCAGCGAGCGAGCTACAGATTCCGGGGTTTTGGGGGCCGCGCGTGGCGCCGGAACTGCTCAAGATCGTGCAGGGCGTTTATCTCGAGCGGCTGCGCGCCATCGTCAACGGCCCGGTTCAGGGTGAGTTGACCGCAGACGTGCGCGCCATCGGCAGCCTCGTGCGAACGGACGCGGAGAACTTCAAGAGCGCCTACGACGACTTGAAGCTGTACCTGATGCTCACGCGACCCGAGCACCTCGACGTGAGCTGGGCGTCGCCGAAGCTCACTCAAGTTTGGCTGCACGCGATGGGTGGCCAGGGCGGAAGCAGTCAGGAACGAGTCGAAGCGCACGCGCGTCGCTATTTGGATGCGCTCTCGGCCAACTCGAGCTGGGCATGGGTTGCGGACACGTCCGTGGTCGCCCGAGCCCAGGGCCGCCTCGGCTCGCAACCGTTGGACGAGCTTCGCTACGGCTGGCTAGTCGAAAAAACCAAGTCCGTGCCGCCGATCAAGCCATCGAAGATCTTCTTTGGCCCCTCCGCTCAATATTTCAGCGCTCGCGACAACGTTGAAGTCCGAGGCATTTATACGGCCGCGGGTTGGGCAAAGGTCAAGGCTGCGCTGGCGTCGTCGGCCGCGGAGTTCAATCTCGAGCCGTGGGTGTTGGGCCGAGATCTGGCCACGGCGAACAATCAGGTTACCGATTCGGCGCGACTCCAAGACCTGTACTTCGAGCGGTACGTGCATGCCTGGTCGGACTTCATTGGCGCGCTGTCCGTCGCAGCGGCGCCGGACATCAAGACCGCCGATGACGAGCTTCGCACCTTGACCGAAGCAAACGGGCCATATATCCGGCTGTTCCGCACGGTATCC
>Ga0302321_100000657_pt1 | contig 30163 bp, 26 predicted proteins | sample Fen_T0_1_FD_202505 | JGI IMG/M metagenome (GOLD analysis project Ga0302321, IMG submission 202505) | Peat permafrost microbial communities from Stordalen Mire near Abisko, Sweden - Fen_T0_1 | ecosystem: Environmental > Terrestrial > Soil > Wetlands > Permafrost | place: Sweden: Abisko... | reverse complement strand
TTGAGCTACGATCGAATCAACGAATTGTTGCGTCTGTTGTTTAATTTCTTGCGCACCGGCCAAACTAGCGCGCACGCCGGTGACCCTGAATTCGCCGAGTTTAATCACTTCATCGTCTGTCGTTTTTTTATCGTCTGTTTTTTCTTGGGCTCGGGCCTGGCCTAAGCCAAGCGATGTAGTTAACGTAATGATGCAGCAGAGCATAAAAACCCTGCTGTGATGCACTGATGCACGCCTACAAAACTCGGCATGCGGTATAGGGGTCATTAGGGGAAATGACATGATGGTATGGGTAGGTTTGTTGAGTGTACTAACGCGTACGGTTTCACTTCTAAATGCGCCATTTGAACCTGAAACCCGACAACAGCCTTAAAAATATTGCATATATCGGCCGGCCTCCCGCAAAAATCGTGACACCAAAAAAACCATGCGACCGCGATTTCGCATCTCACTACATGTGCGCCCCCCCCGGAATCACGAATGACTAGATACTGATAAATCTATCTGCGCCTCACGAAGGAGGATGCGGGCAAAAACCCAGTCGAACCAAAATCCCTGCACGGGGGTGCCGCGGTCGATCGGAACCTTAAATTTGCCTTCGATGATGTCGTGTCCATTTGCCATTTCCAAGCGGGCTTCCCCGGTCCGGCCCAACTGTTGGCAAGCCAGGGCAAGGATCACGTGGGCGGTGGCTGCCCGTGGTGCGTTGTACTCCGGGTAGGCGAGACACCGGCGGCACCACATCTCCGCTTCGGTGTAGTTGCCTTTTCGATACTCGAACAGGGCCAATGACACCGAATGCCACGCCGCCTGAAAAGGGTCCCCGCCAGCATCAGAGGCCGCCGCTGATTTTGCCGTCGCCTCGGCAACCGGGTTCAACGCGGTGATCAAGCGCTCATTCACTGGCAGGAGCAGACATATTTTGACAATGCGATCGGGAAAAGGGCAGGCCGCTACGATAAAGCGGCTGATCGCCTCATCGCGGAAACGTTCGTAGCCGGTCTTGTCGCCCTGCTCGATCAAGACGGGACCCAAGCGCAGGCAGTCCAGCGAGGAAACATCCCAGCCATCAAGCTGGTTAACATCCAGGAGGTGCGTAAACCGGTTGGCAGCCTGCTTCCACTGGTTATGAATCACGAGCCATTCGCCCACAGAACGCAATAACGCAGCCCCCTCAACCGTGGGTTCGGTTAAAGAAATTCCATCCAGCAATTTGTCGGCCTCTTCAAATTTGTCTTGGCTCACCAGCAGCGACGCCAGCGTGATTTCTTGCCTGATTTCCGCTTCGTGACGCAGGTGCGCTTGTTGTTGTTCGGCTGCCACCGCGCGCTGACGTGCGTCGCGCTCCCTCAGGAAAAGCCACGTCGAGGTGCCCAGACCAGCCACCAGCGCCAAGGCCACCGCGCCACCCGCAATGAACACCACGCGGTTGCGGCGGACCAGCTTCTGCAGCCGGTATACCCAACTCGGAGGACGTGCCTGGATAGCCTCGTGGTCGAGATAGCGCCCAATATCCATCGCCAGGCCGTTGGCCGTCTCATAACGCCGCCGACGGTCCTTCTCCAGCGCTTTCATCACTATCCAGTCCAAATCGCCTTTCAGCAACGAAACCAGCCGCGATGGTTCGACTTGAAGGGAATCTGCCGTTTTCGCGAGATCCGCCCGGGAGAGACCACTTAACCTTGCCGAAGGCCTAATCGGCTCTTTCTCACGAAGCGTCCGGCGCATCTCGTCAAGACCGGATTTCATGAGTTCCTTCGGATCGAACGGCGTCTTGCCCGTCAGTAATTCGTAGAGCAACACCCCCAGACTGTAGATGTCGCTGCGCGTGTCGATGTCCACCCCGCCCATCTGCGCCTGTTCCGGGCTCATGTAAGCCGGCGTCCCGATCAGCTGGGCGTAGGTGGTGAAAATAACTTTGTCGGTAAGGCGCGCTTCGGTTGCCTTGGAAATCCCGAAGTCGATCACCTTGGGCACCGGAGCGTCATCCTGTAGCGCGACCATCACGTTCGACGGTTTGATGTCGCCATGGATGATGCCTTTTTGATGCGCATGCTGGATCGCGTGGCAGATCACGACGAACAGATCCAGCCGTTCGCGCAGAGTCAGGCGGTTCTTGTCGCAAAACTCCGTAATCCGCACCCCATGCACGAGCTCCATTACAAAATAGGGTGGCCCGCGGTCGGTGGCGCCCGCATCGTACACCCGGGCGATGTTCGGGTGATCCATCATCGCCAGCGCCTGCCGTTCGGCCTCGAAACGCGCGATGACGCTCTTCGTTTCCATGCCGAGCTTGATGATCTTGAGCGCCACGCGCCGGCGAACCGGCTCCTCCTGTTCCGCGAGGTAAACAACGCCGCAACCACCCTCGCCTATCTTTTCAACAAGTTTGTAGCGACCGATGCGGGCACCAATCGGCTCCTCCCCGGGTGGGCTGGTGTTGACCGTGGCTGCGCGCAGCGTCCGTGTGAATTGGGCTGCGACGTCCTGTGAGATCAGGACTGAACCTCCTTCTTTGAAGAACTGTTCCGCGTCAGCTCCCGCCGCCAACAAACTTTCGACGCGCGCCTGGAGCACAGCATCGCCTTCGCAATGGGTATTCAAAAAATCCCGACGCGCGGCGACCGTGGGCAACTTACGCGCTGCATCGAACAAGTCTTCTTCGCGCTGTACGGAATTCATGGCGTCAGAGAGCGTTTCCTAACGGCACGGGCCGATGCGCAGTCTGCGTCATTGTTGCGCGCGTATGCTTTGAAAGAGCCATGCCTTGGCGTAAGCCCAGTGGCGCTCGATCGTCCGTTCGGTCAACCCCATGCTTTCGGCCACCTCTTGGTTGGTCAGTCCGCCGTAAAATTTTAGCACAACCACGCGTGCCTTCTCCGAATCTAATTCCTGCAACCGCCCAAGCGCATCATCGATCAACAGTACTTTTTCCTCCGGCATCGTCGCCGCCAGCTCGACTTGTTCAATGTCCACCCGAACCTGTTCGCCTCCGCGTTTGAGCCGCGACCGGCCACGCGCCTTTTCGATCAAGATGCGCCGCATCGCCTCGGCCGCGGCGCCAAAGAAGTGCGCGCGATTTTGCCAGCACTGTTCCCCGTTGTTGAATAGCCGCAACCATGCTTCATGCACCAACGCCGTCGGCTGCAACGTTTGTGCCGCCGATTCACGGGCCATCCGGTTGGTCGCATGCCGTCGCAGTTCGTCATAGACCAGCGGCAGCAACTCAGCCGAGGCACAACCGTTGCCTCGACTGGAGGCTTGAAGGATTTGCGTGATCTGGGTCATGGGGGGTTTATCCAAGCTGGCTTAGGGCGAGATCGCTAAAACGACAAGGCCACAGGAAGTGCATGCTCAACTAACTGGACAGGGGTGGCGAAAAAGAAGATCCGTAAAAATGCTCACGCCATCGTCCTGAGTCAAGTGGCAGGGATATGGTCGAGTTTAGGTAACAGACGCGTCGTTTCTGCACCAAGAAATTTTGTTTAAAAATTGTCAGCCCACAAGCTCGCCGGTGATCGAATTCAACCCGGCATGGGGTGCCAGTCTCAACGGCTACGATCCGGAGAAAGTCATTGCTGCGACTCTTGCCGCTTCCGGTTCATCAGTAGGCTGACTACCTGACTCCAAGTGCAATGTGCAAAATTCGATCCCCTATCGGCCTCTCACCGCGCTCAGTCGCGGTAATCCAGTGGGGGCTTTCGGTCACCGAGCAATGGTACGTATTTGAAGTCCGAGCCGCGGCGTTGCACCAGCTCGGCCTTGGCCTTGGCGATCAGTTCGGGCGTCGTTAAAAGGTCGATTGCCGTAAGCGCGAGCGTCTTGGCGGCTACCACCATCCCCTTGGTACCGATGGAAGTGCCGCCGCAGGCCACGGCCTGCCAACTATGATAGGGAGTTCCGGGCACCCAAGTAGCACAGCCCACGCCCATCGTGGGCGCGACCCAACTGATGTCGGCGACATCGGTCGAAACGGGCGCCGGCGGTACATTCGATTGAAAAGGCGCAATGATCTCGGCAAGTTCGAGTGCCGCGGGACGACCTCCAGGCAGCGTGCGGCCAAGCCTTTCGGCGAAAGTTTTTTCATCCGCGGTGTACTTCACGCCGCCTACGCGCGTAAGATTGGCATGCATTGCCCGGCCCAGTGTTTCATTGGGCAAAAGTTCGTACACGCCCCCGATGACCTCCCAATCGACGGTGGTGCCCGTGCCGAGCGCGGCGCCCTGCGCGGCCTTCACCACCCGGTCCCACACCTCCGCCAACACTTCGCGGCTGGGTTCATGATGTTAGCCTTCTGCTCCCTCGCGCGCCTTCGTTGTTCGGAACGCATCGCTTTTCCCGCCGTATACCGAGTCGTGATATATAACCATCCGGCCAGCTTCGGATGCCCCTGCACTTTGGCCGCATCGCGCGCCAGGAGAGTGAAGACTTGCTGAGCGATGTCCTCGGCGAAGTGGGTGTCACCATTGGTGCGTTGCAACGCGACACGGTAAACAAGCCCGACATGCTGCCGTACAATCTCAGCAAAATCTTCCTCGCGACGTTCGAGGGCAAAGCGGCGGATTAACGTGGGGGCATCAATCATGTCTTTCTAAATATACAGGCCCGCCGAAACGTAAACCGCACAAAAAATCCTGCTTGTTACCTACTGCTAGCTGATTTCCGAACCTAAATCGTCTAGAGCAATTCGTGCTACTGGACTAAAACACGCAATACCAAGAAAGCTTACACAGAGCACATGGAGGGAATCAGCCGACGGCTTGAGGACCTGACCGGAAAGCGCAACCAGATGCTTGGTATTAGCCAGGGACAAAACTCGCAAACCGAAGGCACGCTGTTGTTTGAGATCAAGCGCGTGCGCGATCTCCTGCTCGGCGCGAGCCGCGGCAATGAGAAGGCGCTGGAGCCCTGGGGCTTCGACGTTACAGTCGGAGAAGCCAAGGCTCCGACTCGCAAGGAGCAAAAATCTGCGGCCTGATAATCGTAGTTCAGTTACACAAGGACGGGAGCCCCGTGCTCTCGTCCTTTTTATTTCCCTTAGCCTAGTACCCTCGGAGCAGCTTACTTCGGCTTGGAGGTAGCCGGCCTGGGTGAAGCCGAAGGATCTTTACTTCAACGAATGCAGGCCGATCAGGTTGCCCTCGGTGTCGTTGACCAGCGAAATGAAACCGTATTCGCCAATGGAGAATTTCTCTTTGCAGACTTTGCCGCCGTTCTTTGCGGCGCGTGCTGATTCGACGGCGCAGTCCTCGCTTGAGAAATAGACAATCGTGCCGTTTCCACTTGCCTCGAACCCTTCCATTTTGACCAGCGCTCCGGGACAGCCGGGTTTGTCGGGCTGCATCGGGAACGCGAACATTTTGACGATGGGGCTAGGTAGGGGCTCCAGTTTCACTTCGAAAGTTTTTTCGTAAAACGCTTTCGCGCGTTCCATGTCCTGAACGTAGATTTCGAACCAGCCAACTGCGTTGCGTGTGATGTCCATGGGATTTGTTTTTGAGTTATCAGGAAAGTTTTCTAGTTGCCGCGAAAATTCAAACTGTGGCGGTAGTTTTCACCTCTGTGTAACTCTTTTATATGAGGTGCCCGTTGAATTGCGCTTACCAGGGGAGTGTTTCCCTGGGAAAGGCGGTTTGATTTATTTGAGCGATTCTAGAGCGTTTCAAATTTTGGTGTAGCCGAAGGCGACGACCTCGGGGCTCCCCGATCCCCGGCCTGCAGCGGGGCCGGCTACATGAAATTCGCCAAAGCGCGCGGCCACAGTTTTTCAGGAACCGCTCTAGGTCGCGCTCTGCGGCGGTCTTTCCAGAATTCGACGTAGGGAGTTTGGAATCCGCGACCATCTGGTCGTAGACTTCACGACCGCCGATCTGGGTGAGATCGCAAAAGACGGGATCAGCTAGTGCCAATCGTTCGTTCAACAAAGGCCAATCCTGCGCCAACCAGGCATGACAGAGGCATGCCGTGCTTTAGTAGACCTTTGGACCTTTCTTAGGTTTGGCCTGCATTGGTTCGGTCCACTGTTTATATTCTGCGATTATATCGTTAGTATCTGGGTTGCTTCGGACTCTCATTCCGACAAACACGAGCGGTGGTCCGTCTTTGAATACTTTTTCCCAAACTGCATTTTGATCGCTGGACAAGCTCGGCAGTGAGATTCGGTCAGTGCGGGTACACAGAATCCCCATATTCTTTAGAGTCTCAGCCAGTGCATCCGACTTCCGCCCTTCCGGGCTTGGGCAATTGAGCGGTCCCATAATAAACACCTTGCCCGGCTCGGCTTCGTTAGGGAGAGCGAGTGGGATGAATCCGAAGGCGTCCGGCTTGGCTTTGGCGATGGCCTTGCGGGCACTCGTTTGTTGATGGCAGTGGAAAGCCAAACCAAGCAAACAGACTACAAAGAATAGGGTTGTGAACTTCATGGAGCTTTAAAGGGGTAGGAGGCAGCGAGCCGGCTACAATCTGTTCAGCCTCAGAAGCGCTGGCTCAGCGCGAGGTTGATCATGTGTGCGTTGCGATACAGACCCTTATGAGACCCGATTTCGCTGGAACATAAGAAGCGATAGCCGGCTTCGGCATAGGTTTCTTGGCCCAGTTTGATAATGGCTCCGCCGCTTAAGCCCGTCGCCAGATTGTAGCCCTTATTCACGCGATCGTAATAGTAGAGAGAACCAGAAGGCAGATTCTTTCCGCTGAAATTCGCGTCGAGTGTACCAAAGAAACAACCTAGATAGGGCCGTACTTGATCTTCTGTGTTCCCTAAGTATCGACGGAAATTCGTCAGAACAGTTCGCACGACGGCGGTGCAGCGGCCCACGGACACGGGGCCGGGCTCGACGAGTGTCGGGTTTTCCGAGAAAGCGTTTTTGTAATAGGGAAGCGGTGTTATTGTGTACGTGCAGTTGTAGCGCGTGAGCGTGGCTTCGGCACCAACTTCAAATTGCCGATTTTTCCCTAACACGGCACCCACCGCTAATCCTACTCCCAAACCTCCGTTGGATAGGGTGTAATTGCTAATAATAGCCATCGGCGTTGAATAAACGCCGTATGACCAGACGGGGTGGACGTCGACGTTTCTCCCCGAGACTGGCAGCCAGGTGTATTGCGCCACGGGGCGCGCGTAGATTTCCGCCCGACCGAAGCACAGGCTCGGCAGGAAGGTTAGGGCGGCGATTATTATCAAGCGCGTGACACGGGTCACCTTGTCGGTTGTCATTAGTTTCAGACGCTAGAGCCCGGAGTAGGGCTCTGTCGAGCTGTTATGGATCGAAATCGGAAAGACACGGACGGCGGTTCGGCTCTATGGCTTGAATGTCGCCGGCCGCGCCGAGGCCGGGGATCGATTGGAGAAAACCGGAGATCGTAAGCGACCCAGCTGTAACTACAACTTGAGCGTGGCCTGCACTTTCTTGGGCAGTTTGGCCACGACAAGATCGTAGCTGCGACGGATGCGCTTGTTCAATTCCTGCTCGGACAGGGCGGCGAGGTCTTCGACGCGCGCCCACATCCGCTTGGCGAAGTACGGGGCCTGGCCGATTCCGTCGATTTCAGTAAGTTCGGCAAATTCGTCAGGAGTGCACTTGAAGATGACGCCACTGATCGTTTCTCCATCCAGCGAAATCATGAAAAACGCTTTCTCCACGACCTTGAAGACGAGCCCGCCCCACTGGCTGACCACTTTGGTCTGCGGCAGAGCAAGGGCAAAGGACTTAAGCCGTTCGAGGCGCATGGGTGGATCAGTTGAGTGTGGTAAAGCGTCGGTTTGGACCAAATGCAAACGGCAAAGTTTGGCCCCTTTTCAGACGCTAAGACCTAAGAGCGTGAGGCCTGACCCTGCACGACAACTCAGCAAAAAACTTTCCCGAAGCATTGAACAAGAAGAAGTGTCCTCTTCTTTCGAAACGCACCAATTCCTTATGCGGTGCGTCGAGTAAGCCGAGGTATTCCTCGGCGAATTCGATTGGGGTGAGTTGATCATGAGTGCCTGAAAAGAAGAAAATCGGGACCTCGAATTTCAGATCGGTCGAAGGCAGATCGATATGTTCGAACTCACCGTTCGATATAATAATCTGCTGCCAGGAAAACCTGCTCCCACGTTGGTCCGCAGATAGCAAAGCCGCGAGAGCTTGAACAGTGCTGAAGGCCAAATAGCAGCCGGTTATTGTTGCGGGCATGATTGCGATCAAAGCCAGAGTGATTCTAGAGGCTAACGCTAAGAAGTAGTGCCGAAAGCCCGAGAAACTCCGCAAGTCTCGTTCGCGGTGATTATAAGCATGCCGCTCGAGAGCAGAGAGTGAATTAAACACTGCCCATTTCGAATGTTCAGGCCCATAGGGAGGAGGGCCTATTTGCTCAAGCCGACGCACAGCCTTTGCATTTCCTTGAGTCTGCAACGCCGCGACGAGCTTCTGATAACGTAGCGCTCCATTCCGTCGAGTGTTCGTAATCTGCGCCGCGCCGACAAACGCACTAAACAGGTCCGGTTTTGTCCGGATCATCCTGATGCCGATCACAGAACCCCATGAATGTCCGACCAAAATAATCCTGCGCGCTCGCAACCGGCCGCACAGGAACTCCACGAGCTGAAGCCCATCATTCGCCATTTGCTGAATGGTCATCAATTCCCCTAAATGGGAGCCATTCTTTTTAAACGTCCGCCCGGCGCCACGCTGATCCCAGTGGACAATCGTGAAATCCTTTTCCCATTGGCGCCACACAGCACCGAGCTCGATCGCCGACGCACCTGGCCCTCCATGCAAAAAGAGAAGTACAGGATTCTCAGCGTCGTCGCCGCGAATCTGTACCCACTGCGGAATTCCACCGATTTCAATGTAACCAGATTCGTGGACGGCAGAAGAACGCATTGCTTGGCTGGACAGTGTTCGCGCTACCTCGAACGTGTATGGTGCCGGAAGAGCCAGCGGGCGATGGCGGGCATGACGACGATGGCTCCTAGCATATTCACGAGGAACATGAAGGTGAGGAGCACGCCCATGTCAGCTTGGAATTTGAGGTCGGAGAACAACCACATGCTCACACCAATCGCGAGCGTGAGGCCGGTGAAAACGACGGCGCTGCCGGTTTGCGTGAAGGCCAGGTACATCGCGTCCTCAAAATATTCACCGGCTTCGAGTGCGGCGCGGAGTTTCGCGTAGAGGTAGATGCCGTAATCGACGCCGATGCCGACACCGAGCGCGACGACGGGCAGGGTGGAGGTTTTTAATCCGATCTGCAGATAAACCATCAGCACGTAGGCAAGCCACGAGACGAGCGCGAGCGGGATCACGATGCAGAGCGTAGCTTTCCACGAACGGAAGGTGAGCAGGCACAACCCAATGACCGTACCAAAAATCCAAAGCAGAATGGGAAACTGCGCGGCGTGCACAACTTCGTTAGTGGCGGCCATGACGCCCGCGTTGCCGCTCGCGAGTAGGAACCGGGCTTTTGGTGATGCGTGTTGGGTTTGGAAGCGTTTAACCGAATCGACGACTGCGCGGAGCGTTTCGGCTTTATGATCAGTGAGAAAAACGAGCATGGGCATGACACTGCCATCGGCGTTGAGCAGGCCAGTGGAGGTTTCGATGGGCGAAACGGCTTGGGCGAGCGCTTGAGGGTGGCGGGGAAGGATGCGCCATTTGAGCGAGCCTTCGTTCCAGCCGGCGTTGACGATTTTGGCGACGGTCGGGACGCTGATGATGGATTGCACGCCGGGCACGGTGCGAAGCTGGCTTTCGAGTGCGTCCATGAGGCTGAGCACGTCGTAGTCGACGCAGCCATTGGGTTCGGTTTCGACGATCACGGAAAGGATGTCCACGCCGATGCTGAATTTCTCGGTGATGATGCGGGTGTCGCGGTTGTAGCGAGAATTCTGGCGGAGCTCGGGCACGCCGGCGTGCAGATCGCCGATGCGGACTTCCTGTGATTTGTACCAAGCGAAGGCCCCAAGCAGTGCGGTCACAACGAGAATGATGATCGAAGGCGTGGGCTCCATGATGCGCGAAACCTTTCGCCAGAGGCCATCGGTGATGACTTTGCGAGCGGCGACTTTCGCCTGATAATGCGCGGGGAGTTTTTGGTAAGAGAGTAGGATGGGGAGGAGGAAAAGGTTGGTAACAATCACGACAGCGACGCCGAGCGACGCGGTAATCGCCAGCTCCTGGATCGTCTGAATTTTGATCACGAGCATCGTGATGAAGCCGAAGGTGTCGGCGAGGAGGGCGACGCCTCCGGGGATCAGCAATTGGCGGAACGCGCGGCGGGCGGCGTCGAGGCTTTCTGCACCGGCAAACATCTCGGCGCGGAAAGCGCGCACCATTTGAACCGCATGGCTGATGGCGATCGCGAAGACCAGAAACGGCACGAGAATTGAAAAGGGATCGATGCCATAACCAAGCACCGTCAACAAACCGAGCTGCCAGATCACGGCGAGGGTTGAACAGATCAGCGGAGTGATCGTGAGCCGAAACGAATGCGAGTAGAGGTAAACAAGTACGCCGGTGATGAAGAGCGAAACAAAGAAAAATAAAACCACGCCACGGGCGCCGTCACTCACGTCGCCAATGACCTTGGCAAAACCGATGATGTGGATGCTGACCTGGTCGTTTTCGAATTTCTGGCGGATACGCGTTTCGAGGTCGTGCGCGACGGCGATGTAATCGAGTTTCTTTCCCGTGGCAGGATCGATATCCATCAGCTGAGCAGTGATGATCGCGCCGCTAAAATCGTTGGCGACAAGCTGGCCGACCTTGCCGGACTTGATGACGTTTTCACGGACGCGGACCAAATCTTCGGGCGTATTTTTGAAATCCGATGGGATGACCGTGCCACCCGCGAAACCGTCTTCGATCACCTCGACGTAACGGACGTTGGGCGTGAAGAGCGACTGCACGCGGCTGCGGTCGACGCCGGGCATATAGAACACTTCGTCGGTCGCCTGCTTGAGCGTTTGGAAGAACTCGGGCGTGAAGATGGTGGGAGGAGAAGGTGTAGGGTTATGGGTGATGGGTGATGGGGCGAAGTCTGCGGCGGATGAGGGGGCGCCCGGCCCACCTGGAGAGTCGGAAGCGTGCGAGGGACCGCCCGCTCCACCTTTGGCCATGAGGGCAATGATCACGCGGTTGGCGCTGCCAAATTGGTCCTGGTATTTGGTAAACGTCTGGATGTACGGGTGCTGAAGCGGGAGCTGCTTATTAAAACTCGCATCAACGCGGATGTGAGCGCAGTTGACGGCCATCAGAACCGTTAGCGCGACGAAACCAAGCACCAGCAGTAAGCGTCGGCGAAAGACGAAGGCTTCAAGCGCGTTGGTAAAGGAGGCGAAGGACATTTAGAGCAGAAAGGGAGGAAATCGGAGGGCGGAAGTCGGATATTGCTAACCACTCATAAACACTAATTGAGGGGAATGGGTGGGAATGCGGAGACGGAATTTTTTTAACCACTTATAACCACTGATGGACACTGATGAGGGGCAATCGGAAGCAGGAACCGCTGATGAGTACTGATTTGTTTGGAAGGTGGAGCCCGCAGTCCCTTGCGGGCTGGCTCGATGCTGCTGGTCTGCCACGGTCGAGAACGCGCAAGGGACTGCGCATTCCACCTCGGAGGATTTGTGTGTGAGAAGAGTCATCCGTGGTCGTGCGCGAATTATTCGGGTGTTGGCAGGCGAGTGGCTCCGGCTTCCCCGAATGCGAGCAGGGAACCATCAGGCGTCTCCAGCAACTCGGCGACGGCGGTCGTGAGGCCGGGTTCCCAGGCCTGAAAGGTGAGTCCGTTATCCTTGCTGATGAAAAACGCGCGTGCCTGGCCTGCGAGCACGATGGTGCCTGATTTTAATTTCACTGCGGTCAGGATTAAAGCGGGGCGCTCAAGTTTGATCGGCTTCCATTCAACGTCGGGGCCTTCCGAACGGTAGAGTCGCCCACGCAGTCCGTAGGCGAGGAGCCCGCCATGATCGAGCGCGAGCACGCCGAAGAACGAGCCGTCGTAGTCGGTCGGAGTTGGCGTGAAACTGAAGTTGGCGGTAGAAAATCTGAGCAAGGTGCCGCGCTCGCCAGCGACGTAGCATGTGTTGTTGCCGGTGGAGGTGATCCGGTTGAGATGCATGTCTTGTTCGATCGCCTGGCGCGGAGTCCAAGTTGTACCGCCATCTTCAGAAAAATAAAAAAGCCCAAATGCACCGATCGCACAGACCTTGCGGAGGTCGATGGCGAAAACGTCGAGGAAGGAAATCGTTTTGTCGCTGTGTTGCTGAGTCCACGACAAGCCACTGTCGCGAGTATTGAGTATTGTGCCGTCATGACCGACGGCCCAGCCGCATTGCGCATCGGCGAAAGAAATGCCGGTCAGCGTGGTTTCGATTGGCGATGGCAGTAGTTCCCAAGAGCGACCGGCATCGGTGGAACGGAGAATTCGGCCACGCTCGCCGACGGCGATGACGGAATGGCCGACGACGGTTGCATCAAGAAGTAGACCATGCGCGGCGGGCGAAGGATCTGCCGCAAAGACGCGGATCGAAAGCAGTATGGACAGTAGCGCTAGGAGGTATTTCGGCATGATCCTAATTCCGTAGTTGAGTTAGAACTACCAAGAAGCGAAGAAACGAAGTTCAGTCCTCCACACGACAAGGAGCTTGGAATGGAAGTACACGCTGATGAGGAATGGAGCAGATGCGACGGCAACGGTCGACCCTCCGTTTCTTTGTTTCTTCGTAGTTCAAATACGGTTCTTAGGATTTCGGTGGCACCTTGCACGATTACGCGGCCCATGGATTCGTTATCGTACGCCCTCGCGACTGAGTGTGGTGGAGGAATAATCTGCGGGCGTGCGTTTGACACCGAATTGGTAGGCTTTGTGTTCGTTGTTGAGACCGACAGCGAGGTAACGGCCATTGGAAAGATCGGTGTGGACCTCGAGCGCGCTCCAGAACGTGGGGACCTCGTAATAATTGATGCAATGCGCTTCAGAAACGCGCCAGACCTGACCACGCGAATCGTATTGGTCGACGACGAGAACCTGCCAGCTGTCTTCGTCGACGTAGAACGTGCGGCGGGGATAGATGTGTTTCGCGCCGGGCTTGAGTGTGGCATCGACAACCCAGACGCGGTGCAATTCATAGCGGGCAAGATCTTGGTTGATATGAAGTGGTTTGAGAACGTCGGCGATTTTCACATGGTCGCCGCGGAGACGATAGGAATTATACGGCACGATCATTTCCTTTTTGCCGACTAGCTTCCATTCGTAGCGGTCGGGCGCACCGTTATACATGTCGAATTGATCGTTGGTGCGCATGCCATCGGCAGCGGTGCCGGGTTCATCGTAGGCAACTGTTGGCGCGAGCTTAACCCGGCGAATACCGGGGTTGTAGATCCACGCGTGACGAGATTCTTTCACCTGATCCATCGTTTCGTGGACGAGCAGGATCGAGCCTGCATAGCGAACGGGTGCGATGGTGGATTGTTTGTAGTAGATCAGGATGTTGTTGAGATCCTTTTCGGTGATGCCCGGACGAACGTAGTTGAAAAGGAACTCGTCCTCGAACTCCACCAGGCTGTAAGCGCCATCGCGAAGCGGAGCGGCCTGGGCGTAATCGCGCACCGCACTGACACCGCGGTAACGCACGAGGTGATTCCAGATGACCTCGAGGCCGTTTTGCGGCACGGGAAACGGTGTCCCCAGGAGAGCGCCTTCGATGTTGGCGCCGTCGTGAGCGAGACGTGCAGTGGGAGCGATTGTCTTTGTGGCGTCGTAAATCGCGGTGGGCACCGAGGCGGTGCGGTGCGTCGGATAGACAAGAAGCTTATAGTCAGGATAGGCCTTAAGCAGTGCGATGTGACCTGCAGTGAGGTGGTTTTCGTACTGGCCGAGATTCGCGGCTGTTATGGTATAGAGCGGAGTCTCGTCGGGAAATGGTGCAGGATGATGATCGCCGATCTTGTATCCAGCGGGTGGTGTGGTCACGCCGCCATCCCAGGCGGGGATGGTGCCGTCGGCGTTGCCGGCGCGCTCAGCACCGAGCGGGGTCAATTCGTTGCCCAACTTGGCGAGATCGGCATCGCTAATGGCGGCGGTGGCGGAAAGACCAGAGGCGAGGAGGCAGAGGCAGGCGGCCAGAGAGCGGAGGTCGGAGGTCGGAAGTCGGAGGAAAGAGGTCGAAAAGGATTTCATGGAAGCGGCGCGTTCGAAGGAAAGGTCTAGAAGGAGTATTTGAGCGTGGAGGAAACGTAGTCGCGGTCGTTGAGGAGATTGTAGCGACCGGCGCCGAAGAAGTTGACGTAGCGAAATTCGAGAGACCAGGCATTTTGCCAGGAGAACTCGGTTACTAGGTTGATCGACTTGCGACCGCTGATGAAGTTGCCAAGGGGCAGCGGAGTGTTGCCGTGCACGTCGTGTACAAAGGCGACGGTGGGGGTGAAATTTACGCCAGCGAAGATATTGTTGTATTCGAGACGACCGACGATCTGGTACCCCCAGGAAAAACGGTCAGCAAATCCGCTGTAAGGTGTAGCTGGATACGGTGAGCTGCCGGGCGCTGCGGTGTTGTTCATCGCGGTCTGGCTGCCACTGGTGAACGTACCCATGCCGTCGAAACGCAGGACGTCTTTGGATGGAAGGTCGGGTACATAAACACCGCCGGTTTCAGCGATGAGGGTGGACTGGCTTGCCTTTAGGAGCGGCCCGAAGGTTCGGGTAAAAGTAGTCTGAGCGGTCCAGACGTTCTCGCGACGGTAGCCAGGGATCTCGGTGTCGTATCGGCCGAGATAACTGCCGAGCTGGTTATTGGGCGCGCCGTAAGTGGGCGAGAGCGCGGAAAGGGTGGCGAAGAGCAGTTCGACATCGTCGATCTGGAGCGGGACGCCGTGCTTGTAAGAAACCTCACCCTGCCAAGCGATGCCGGACTTTCCGAGGGTGGTGTTGAAGCTCACGCCGAGCATTTTGATGTCTTCTGGATACTCGATGAAGTAACGGCCGGTGGCGGCGGTGTTGAGCAGAGCAACCGTTTGTGCGCCGGTGATGAGGGCTTGCTGGGTTGACGTCAGGGCGCCCGGATTAGTTGCGGCTAGGGTGAGAAGCGTGGAAGCGATAGTGGGTGCGGTGGCCTGAGTAGCGGCACCGTTTTGAATCAGGAGACTCGCCAACGTGCCTGCGACAGCGGCGGCGGTGACCGGTCCGGTCGGCGTGCGCGAACTGATGACCGGCAGGCGGCTGTGATAGTTGGCGAAGTAGAGGCCGAAATCGGTGTTGTTGAGAGCGGGCGCGGAGATATGCAAATCGGCACCGTACTGGTTATAGTTACCGCCCTCGTGATCCTGTGCCCGCGGAACTGCCCCGAGTGGCGTGCGATCGGAGAGACTGCCGAAACCGAGATAGACGTTGCTGCCACCGCGGGTCGCAAAATCGTTCGTGCTAAAAAAACTGCCGGCGGGGTCGATTTCTGTGCGCCGAAACTCGAGCAGCCAGAACGCCTCAAGCGAGATATTTTCGCTCAAGCCAACGGAGGTCTTGAGCATGTTGACGGGCAGGAGCACCTCGCGGAGTTCCGCGCCGGGAACGCGGAGTTTGGCCGCGTCGACTGAGTTGATGACATTAATGCCGTTCGGGATGAAGGTGCTTTCACCGAGATTGAGCACCTGTCGGCCGAAGCGGATATCGAGCGGGTGGTCCGCCAGATCGAATTTACCGCGAACGTAAAGATCAAGGAAATCACCACCTGAGCCGACGCGATCTAGCGCAGCTTGGGTCAGCGGCGTACGGGCGCGATCATGGTCCTTGTTTTCTGCGTCGTAGAAATAATACCCGCTGGCGAGCGCTCCGAAATTGCGCCACTTGAGTTCGAGCGTATGGGTGCCTTTAACCAGCTCCGACGCCCAGCCGCGTTTGTAGTTGAGGTTGCCATCGTCGGCGTTGACGGAGTTTTGTTTTCCGCCGTTGGCGAGGCCGTAGTATTGAGGATCAGGATTATCGAGGCGATAAAGACCACCCACGGAAAAGGTGGTGTCGAAATTGCCCTTTATTTCGCCGGCCTCAAAAACAAAGGCCCGAAGCGGAACCGAATTGAGCAAAATGGCTACGAGTAAAAAACGACACAAGGAGCGGAGAGGGAACGTCATGGTGTTGTAGGTAGTAGGTTGAACAGGCATCCTCCGCCCGTAACTCAGCAAAACTTATGAGGGGCATGCCTATTGTTCATGAGGCTGCGGGCCAAGAAAACGCCATCGCGCCCAGACTCAAGGTCGAATTCCAAGTATACGAAAATGTTATCCCGCTTTGACCTGCGCTCAAAATTAGAGAATCTGCGGGTCCGACGATGCAGGCCGAAACGCATATTCACATCAAAGGTGCCCGCGAGCACAACCTGAAGAACCTCGAACTACGTATCCCGCGCGGGAAACTAGTCGTTATTACTGGCCCCAGTGGTTCGGGCAAATCGTCGTTGGCCTTCGATACCATTTATGCGGAGGGCTACCGTAAGTACATGGAATCGCTCAGCACGCAGGCCCGCCAGGTGTTGGAACAGCTGAAACGGCCGGACGTCGATTTTATTCATGGGCTCTCGCCGGTGCTGGCGATTGAGCAGCGTTCGGGTGGCGGATCGCCCCGCAGTACGATAGCGACGGTTACGGAAATCGCCGATTATTCGCGTCTACTTTGGGCGCTGCAGGGAGAACAGGTTTGTCCGAAGGACGGCGGTCGCGTCGTTCAACGTTCTCTCGACGACAACATCCAACGTATCTTCGACGAAGCGCCGGGCGAAAGGATCATGCTTTTAGCGCCGAACCTGCGCGCCAAGCCAAGTGTGTTGCGCGAGGAACTACCGCGGCTTAGGCAACGCGGCTTTCAGCGCGTGCGCCTCGACGGCGAAATCAAAAACCTCGACGATCCACATCTCGTGCCGAGCGGCGCGAAAGAAATTTCAGTTGATCTGGTGGTTGATCGCATCGTGGCCACGGCCGACCAGCGTAGCCGGCTAGCCGACTCGCTCGAGCTGGCGTTTCGCGAAGGGCACGACCGCGCCATCGTGCTCGCCCAAAAATCCACCGAAGCTCCCTGGCGTGAAATCCAACTGAGTCAGCATCTCGCCTGCGAAGTGTGCGGCGACGTTTTCGAGAAGCTCACGCCGCGACATTTCTCGTTCAACCACAGTGAAGGGGCGTGCGGGACTTGCGGGGGATTGGGGCGTAAGCTCAGGTTCGTGCCCGAGCTCGTTGTGCCTGATCCTGAAAAATCAGTGCGCGAAGGAGCGCTCAAACCGTGGCGGATCGGCGGGAAAAATCTCATTATAAAGCACAACGCCATTCTCAAGCAGTTGGCGGAGCAGTTGCCCTTCGATGCTGAAACTCCTTGGCGGAAACTACCGGAAGAGATTCGCAACACGCTCTTATTTGGCGGAGGCGAACGGTTGTTTGCGTTCAAGCTTCGGCGCATGCGTGAAGCGAAGGCGACGCCGTTCGCTGGTGTAATTCCCATGCTCGACGAGAGCTGGCGTGAGACCGATAGCGATGGTTTTCGTGCCCGGCTGACAACCTTCATGGTCAGCGGCGATTGCCCCGAATGTCATGGGACGCGGCTCAACGCCCGCAGCGGCGCTGTACGCGTGGGCGGTCTGACCTTGCCGGAGTTCTTTGCGCTCGACGTGGCTTCTGCGGCGGCGTTTGTCGGCAAATTCGGCACGAACTCAGCGAATAACGAGGCTGTGAGCGAAATCGTGGTTGGTATCGACCAACGGCTGCGGTTTTTGTTGGAGACGGGCCTTGGTTATATAACTCTGGAGCGTGATTATGGGACACTCTCGGGCGGTGAGGCGCAGCGCGTCCGGCTGGCGACACAGCTCGGCATGGGGCTGATGGGCGTGATTTACGTGCTCGATGAACCGAGTATCGGCCTGCACCCGCACGATAATCAGAAACTCCTCGATACGCTCTGCGAGCTGCGCGATCGCGGCAATACCGTGTTGGTCGTCGAACATGATGAAGACACGATGCGCTTGGCCGACGAAATCATCGAACTCGGGCCAGAGGCGGGCGTCGAAGGCGGGCGGATTTTATTCCAAGGCACACCAGCGGATTGCGCCAAGCAGCCGGCAAGCGTGTCGCGCTCGGGACCATTTCTTGCCCGCAAAATGTCGGTGGTCAAAGACGCGAAAACAAAAAAGCCCGATGACGCGTGGCTCACCGTACGTGAGGCGCGTGAGCACAACCTCCGTGATATCGATGCGCGTTTCCCGGTTGGTTTGTTGACCTGTGTGACCGGCGTTTCTGGCTCGGGAAAAAGCACTCTGGTCAACGACGTGCTGGCCGCTGCCGCCGCGCGAAAACTGAACGGCGCGAAAATCATCCCTGGCAAACACCGCCATATCGAGAATCTCGATTTCTTCGAAAAGCTCGTGCAGGTCGACCAGGAACCGATCGGACGCAGTCCGAGGTCGAACCCAGCAACGTATACAAAGCTTCTCGATTTATTGCGCGATCTCTTCGCTCAGGTGCCGCTCGCAAAAGTGCGCGGTTACAAGGCAAGCCGCTTTTCCTTCAACGTCCGTGGTGGTCGTTGCGAACGTTGCCAGGGCGACGGTGTGATCAAACTCGATATGCAGTTTATGGCTGATGCTTACGCGCCGTGCCCGAGCTGTGGTGGGCGGCGTTTCAATCGTGAAACGCTTGAGGTGCTTTTTCACGGTCAGTCCATTGCTGACGTTCTCAACATGACCGTGCGCGAGGCAATGAAGCTCTTCCGCAACATTCCGCGTGTGATGGATAAACTTGAGACGCTCAACGCTGTCGGTCTTGGCTACCTCACATTGGGCCAGTCAGCCACAACGCTTTCTGGCGGCGAGGCGCAGCGAATTAAACTCTCTCTAGAACTAAGTAAGCGCCAGCAGGGCAACACCCTCTACATCCTCGATGAGCCGACGACCGGCTTGCACTGGACCGATATCCAGAACCTTATGGATCTGCTTTTTCGGCTGCGTGATGCGGGCAACACCATCATCGTCATCGAGCACAATCTTGATGTGATTAACCTCGCTGATTGGATCATTGATCTTGGACCTGGCGGTGGCACGGCAGGCGGTGAAATTGTCTATGCTGGAACCCGTCCAGAGATCGTTTCTGCCGAACAATCACTCACCGGGCGAGCGTTAAAGCGTTGGGAAGAAGCAGGAACCGTAGCACGCACAAAGTAAGGTAGATTGAGGTTAGGTGCGCAGTAGAAAAACTGCTCAGCGGCAAAACGCCTGCTGATAACCTGCATAACCAGCGGTTTTATCTAAAGTCTCTCTCAGTCGTCTCGATTGCGGCAGTAAGTGTGAGTAGATTCATGAGTACCCCGTTCCTACCGCAAGCCGCTAGCCCATGGCAGTTCCCTGCTATTTCACATGAACTTGTGACGCAGGAGTGGTGTACATTACATCGCCTCATTGAGGAACTTAGCTTGGTTCAGACTCGCCTGGGTACGCCCCTTGAGGAGCCGAATGATTATCTGGTCGTTCGCGACCTCGGGCACAAGATCCGCAACAAACTCCATCTCATGCAGCTTTGGGCTGAATTAGGTATGATCAGCCGCGACGAAATCCTGCTCGAATTATCGGCGGGGTAAGAAGTATGTTGGTAGTAGATCGTTTGCGGCGAGATTTATAATATCCCTATAAATCAACGGCTTGATCTGTATAGTTTAGTGAATGGGTCAAAAAACTAATTACGACCTTGCCTGAGGCGGGACTGTGCGCAATTTAAGCCATTCCTTATGAGCTCAGAACCGGTGGCAAATACGAAGCCTCTTAGCGCGAACGAAGGCATTAAATCCGCCTCCAATTTCCTGCGTGGTACCATCGCGCAAGACCTACTCGACACGTCGACTGGTGCGATCAGTGAGGACAACAATCAGCTCACAAAATTCCACGGCCTGTACCTGCAAGATGACCGCGATCTACGCAAAGAGCGGACCAAGCTTAAGCAGGAAAAGGCCTACGGTTTCATGCTGCGTGTCCGACTCCCGGGGGGGCAATGCACGCCGCAGCAGTGGCTCGTGCTCGACGAAATCGGTGACAAATACGGCAACCACTCGTTACGCCTAACCACGCGCCAGACTTTCCAGTTTCACAGCATCCTCAAGGGTAACCTTCGTCCGACGATCAAGAACCTTAACAAGGTTCTCCTCGACTCGATTGCTGCCTGTGGCGATGTGAATCGCAACGTCATGGCCGCGCCCAATCCCGAACGTAGCCTGGTGCATCAGCAAGTTTATGGCCATGCGCGCGCTTGGAGCGAATACGCTCTGCCACACACCCGCGCCTATCACGAGATTTGGATCGACGACCAACTTGTTGCCGGCGGCGAACCCGACAACGAGCCGCTGTACGGTGCAACGTATCTTCCGCGCAAATTTAAAACCGGTTTCGCAATCCCACCGTCGAACGACATCGATGTTTTTTCCCAAGACCTTGGCTTCATCGCCATCGTGGAGAACAACCAACTCGTCGGTTACAACGTTGTGGTCGGTGGCGGCCAGGGCATGAGCCATGGCAATGCGGAAACTTATCCGCGTCTCGCCGATCTGCTCGGTTTTATCACGCCGGACCAGGTTATCGCAATAGGCACGGCTGTGCTCACCACTCAACGCGACTACGGCGATCGCACCAATCGCAAACACGCTCGCCTCAAGTACACGATCAATGACCGCGGCCTGCCTTGGTTCAAGGCCGAGGTCGAAAAGCGTGCCGGCTTTACCCTTGGTGCTGTGCGCAGGTTTGAGTTTGCCACTATTCAGGACCCACACGGCTGGCACCGTGGTGTCGATGGAACGTCGTTTTACGGACTCCATATTCTCAGCGGGCGTATCAAGGACATCCCGGGTTGGAAGATGAAGACCGCGCTGCGTGAAATCGCGAAAGTCCACACTGGCGATTTTCGTCTCACGCCTTCTCAGAATCTCATCATCTCTGGCGTGACCGATATTCAGAAGCCCATCATCGACGCGATTCTCGCGCGTCACGGCCTTACCAATGAAAACGCCCAAAGCGGACTCCGCCTCAACGCACTTTCTTGCGTTGCGCTTCCGACCTGCGGGCTAGCGTTAGCTGAGAGCGAACGCATGTTGCCTGATTTGATCGAACGCTTCGAAACCGTGCTTGACGAAGCCGGCCTTCGACACGATGCGATCAGCCTGCGCGTAACGGGTTGCCCCAACGGTTGCTGCCGCCCTTATCTCGCCGAAATCGGTTACGTGGGCAAAGCGCCGGGCAAGTACGCGCTGTATTTGGGTGCCAAATACAACGGCACGCGTCTCAATAAACTTTTCCGCCAGTCAGTGACGATCGATGAAAGCCTCGCGCTTCTCAGCCCGATTATCAAACGCTACGCCAAGGAGCGTCAGACCGGCGAAGAATTCGGCGACTTCTGTACTCGCACGGTTTTGCCCGAGGAAGCCGCACAGGCCGCCGCCGCTCCTGCCGCCTGAGTGGCGCGGGCATTTTGCTCGCGCCTTAGTCCTGCGAAATTGGTTTCGGCGCCTGTGCCTTCCTGCCGGGAAAACCACTAGGCCGATTCGGGAACCTATTCGCTTGGAGTAACCCGTTACCTTCGTGGAGCAGGCCCGGAAGGTGATGAAACAGGAAGCTTTGGCCTGAGCTCTCGGGTGTGATTTTTCACCACACTATGTCCTGCTGACCACCGAGGGGCGGCGCAGGAATTGGCCGGAGAAGTTTTGTGGAGAGTCGTCCTCTGTCGGTGTGCACCCTGAATGAATAAACTCCGCAGCGTATGAATCCCAACAAAACAAACTCCAATTCACGGCCTGGGTTTAAAGCCCTCGCCCAAATCTTAATCACGGCCGGTGCGCTCACCCTCGGGAGCGCTCTGGTCGCGCAAACCTCGGGCGGCTCTGGTGGTAGCACGGGTGGCTCGTCTGGCGGGTCGGGTACTAATTCCGGCTCCTACGACGACACGCGTCCAGGCAGCTCCGGCTCCACTTCGGGGCGGTCTTCCAGTGGAAGTATGTATGGCTCGTCTTCGAGCAGTTCGAGTAGTTCAAGCAGTTCAAGCAGTTCAAGCAGTTCAAGCAGTTCAAGCAGCTCAAGCGGCGCAGGGTCTACCCGCAATCGTAGCAGTGGAAATGGCAGCGGCACGACCAGTAGTGGCAGTTACGGGAGTTCCAGCGGCGCCAGCTCGGGTGCCACTAGCTCTGGCGGCACAAGCTCCGGAACCAGCTCAGGCACCACCAGCTCCGGCGGCACCAGCTCAGGAGATACCGGCTCGGACGGATCCCGGTAAAACCGCAACTTTCGCGAGGTCCCATCAAAGCTATCCGACTTCATGTCTGGATAGCTTTTTGCTTCAGTGCTTCGGTGAGGAACGGGGAGAGCGGAGGCGGCTCCTTGGTCGCGAGGATTTCACGCTGGTGGGCGTTCGCGGATCACGCGGTCGATGAATCGGAGTTTTTCGATCACAGGAGTCGGAATCGTGAAGGGGTACGCGTCGGGCTGGCCGAGACTGCGATTAAGGCTATTAAGGAAACACGTGAGCGGTAACCATTGCTCAAGCAGCGCATCGAAATCTGACGCCGGTCGCGCGACATATGCCGCGTCGGTTGACGATCCCGTCTTATTCGTCGTGCGCAAATCCACGTGCCACTGCGCGGCGGTGTGGAGCGCTTCTATCATGTGCAAATAATGGGCCCAAGTCTCAGCCCAGTCCTCCCAGGGATGTGATGAAGCGTATGCGCTGATGTAGTGACTGGCCCAGTCGGGTGGTGGACCTCCGCTATAGTGGTGGCTCAACGCTTCTGCGTAGTCGTGTTGTTCGTCGCCGAATAACTGCCTGTATTCGCCCAGCCATGACGAGTTGCCGATCAAAATGTCCCAGTAGTAATGTCCGATCTCATGGCGAAAATGGCCGAGCAGGGTTCGGTATGGCTCGTGCATCGATTTGCGGGTTTTCTCACGCCGAACGTCGTCAGCCTCGGCTACATTTAACGTGATCACACCGCGCTCGTGGCCGGTGATGACGTGCTCGTTGCCGGGGATGTCCTCAAGAAATTGAAACGCGAGCCCGTATTCTGGATCTTCCGATCGGTTACGCAGGGGCAAATGCAAACCGAGCAACGAATAGATCAGGCGTCGCTTGGCCTGCTCCAATCGATACCAAAGATGTTTGTTCTCCGTTTTATTGAGAGCGGGGATGATCTCGGTCAGACGGCAACTCGCGCAATATTCGTCCGAACTGTCGGCCGGGAGCATCCAATTGCAGACGTTTTCCACGTGATAATTTCGACAAGCGCGGCGCGGCTTTTCGTCGGTTACGCCGAGCACGCGCCATGGGCCTTGATCGTTCACCTCAAATGCGAACATGCTGCGTCGTTCAGGCGCGAAACCCAAAGCACTGCCACAATTTTCGCACCGGACGTTTTCAAAAAAAACCGTTTGGTGACATTGGGAGCAGGCAAAGTTATTCATAGATCCGCAGCGGTATATCAGCCGTTGCCGTTCCGCAACGATTGCCGCCTAACATTATGAAAATATTTCACATTACTGGCTTATCGTAGATCGAAATGTTCGGTCAACGTGCAGATTCAAACGTTGAGCGCGCCGTGTTCGTCGAAGGTGAACATCGGAGCCCAGGCTACTTCCCAGTAGTAGCCGTCGGGATCAGTGAAATAGCCGCTGTGTCCGCCCCAGAAGACATCCTGCGCAGGCTTCACGATTTTGCCGCCGGCTTTTTCGGCGAGGGCGAGAATGCGGGCGACCTCTTCCTTCGTGCGGGTATTGTGGGCGAGCGTGATGCCGCCGAAGCCGCCTTTGGACGGATGCACCTCGGGCGAAATATCCTCGGCCAGTTTGTCGAGCGGATAGAGCGTGAGTCGCGCGCCAGTGGTTTGGAAAAACGCGATCGGATCGCCTTCTTTCGCTTTGGTGGTGAATCCAAGTCCGTCGCGGTAGAAGCGTAGAGCGCGGTCAAAATCTTTTACGCCGAGTGAGATGATGCTGATGCGTGGTTCCATGGTGGAAAATAGGCGAACCGGTTTTAATCACACTAACGGCAGAGAGAGGCGCATCGTGGTGCCGTCAGGTTTGGTTTCCAAAAGAGTGATGTCACCGTGGTGACTGAGCAAAATACGTTTGGCGATAGCGAGTCCCAGGCCAGTGCCGTCGGGACGTCCGGAGAGGAAAGAATCAAAGATCTTTTCGCGTAACGCTTCCGGTATGCCGCGACCGGTATCCCGTATGTCGATACAGACATTGCGTGTGGGACTGCGGTCTTCGACGCTGCAATGGATCGTGATTTCGCCGCCATCGGGCATGGCCTGAGTGGAGTTGATGAGAAGATTGAGCAGGACCTGCTGGATTTGGCCCTTATGGACGTCCACGACGAGTGGTTGCGTAGGGTGCTCGAAGCGAAGGTGAATTTTGCTTTGGGCGAGTTTGAGGCGGATGAGGACAATAGTGTCGTCAATGAGATCGGTGATCTGCCAACGCGAATGCAGGCTCGAAGGCGCTTTCGCAAAACTGAGCACGCGCGAGACGATTGCCTCGAGTTGATCGATTTTCTCGCTGATGACGCGGACGTCGGTCTTGCGTGGATCGTCATCGGGGAAATCGAGTCCGAGATGTCCGTAAAGGAGTTTGATGACGGTGAGCGGGTTTCGGATCTCGTGCGCGATCTCAGCGGCGAGCAATCCGAGGGTGGTGAGTTGTTCGTTTTTGCGGAGTGATTCTTCGCTTTGGAAAACGCGTGAGTAGAGCCGCGAGTTTTGCAGGGCCACAGCACCGAGACTGGCGAGCGCGGCGACCAAACGGCGTTCGTCGTTGTTGAAGCGATGGACGTGGTCAGTGAAGATGACAAGAACGCCGAGCACCTCTTTTTCATACATCATCGGCGTCGCGAGGAGCGTGCGAAGGGCGGTGTCGCGCGGCAGATCGAGCAGGTCGAGAAATTCGGGGCCTTGAATATTGGGGAACTCGAGTTGCTTGCGGGTGTGGATGACGCCTGAAACGAAACACGAATTGGCGGGCAGGTCTTGGCCGATGACCTCAGAGGTCGTATTGGCCAACGACATGAGACGTACGAGCTCGTTCGCCTCATCATACAAATACAACGCGCATGCACGGCACTGCATGCTCTGCCGAGTGTCGCGAGTGAGTGAGTCGAAAAGTTCCTGGGGTTCGACTTTGGTCACGAGAGATTGGCCGATCGAAATGAGTGTCTCAAATTGCCGCGCTTTGCCGCGCAGCTGTCGGAGTTGCCAGAGGCGAGAGGTCACCGCCGATGTTTCGTGCGAACAGAGGGTGAGGAGCTGGAGGTCGGCGTCCGTGAAACCGCCGACGGTGTCGTGGTCGAGGTTGATCACGCCGATAGTTTGGCCATTTTCCTCCATGGGCACGGCGATTTCGCTGCGGACGGCAGGGCGTATGGAGATATAGCGTGGATCGGTTTTGACGTCGGCGATAAGTTGCGGCTTACCGTGAAACGCGACCCAACCGGTTATGCCTTGGCCGAGGCGCAGGCCAACCTCATCGGTTTCGGGCGGGAGGCCTTGCTGGACTTCGATCTCAAGTTTGCCGGTGTCGGGATTGAGCAAACCAATCGAGCCGCTTGAGGCGTGAAGGGCTGAGATGAGCTCGGCGAGAATCGTGCGTAACGCGAGATGAGGATCCTCGGTGCGCCCCACCAGTGAATTGATGCGATAGAGCAGGGGCAGCGCGCGCGGATCGAGACTGACGGGCAGCGGCGGCACTAACGCCAACGGGTTTTCATCTGAACCTGACGGATTTTTTTCCACTCCCGCGATATGACGGGAAACCGAGCGCTAAATCGAGAAATTCTTACGTTTGGAGACGGTTGAACCGAGAGGACGCGTCTTGAGCCGGATCTTGGACTTTTCGAAGCCTCTAGGCGATCGGCCAACTGCGGATCTGTGATTCGACGGCGTGAAGATTCGTTGTTCTATTATAGTTAAGTTCAACATCCGGCGTCGCCGTGCTTGAAAACCGGAGCTTTTTTTGCGCCCTTATCCTTTCATGCTTCAATCGCTTCGTATCAAGAACCTCGCGCTGCTCGAAGAGGTGGCCCTCGATTTCGAGGCAGGCTTCACAGCCGTCACTGGGGAAACGGGTGCGGGCAAAAGCATTTTGCTTGGAGCGCTCAGCCTGCTGGCCGGTGAACGTGCGGACAAAACTATCATTCGTCAGGGTGCGACGGCCTGCGAAGTGGAAGCGTCGTTGTTTTTCAAAAACGCTAAGAGGCTCGACGCTTTGCTTGCCGACCTCGATCTACCGGCCTGTGAAGATGGGCTGTTGATTTTGAAGCGCAGTCTGCCGCGCGAAAAGGCACCGAAACTCACGGTCAACGGCGGACTCGCAACGCTGGCCGCGCTGCAACGACTGGGCGAAGCCTGGATCGACTTTCACGGACCGAGCGAGCCGCGTCGCTTGCTCAAGGATAGTTGTCAACTGGAGTTGCTTGATCTCTACGGCCATGCCGCCGATGCACTCGCAAGCTATCAGGAAAAATATCACACGTGGCGTGAGCGGCTCGCCGAACGTGAGCGTATCGCCAACGAGACCAAACTTGCGCCTGATCAAATTCGCTTTCTCGAAAACCAACTGGCAAAACTCGACGCTCTCGAATTAACCGAAACCGCTATCGAGGCCTTGGAGCGCGATTTCCAGCGGCAAAGTAGGGCACAAGAATTGATCGAGCTCGCGGCCGCGTTGGCCAATGGATTAACCGGCGAGGAAGGTACGACAGCACGCGTCGCCGCACTGGTGCGCGAAGCGCGGCAACTTGAATTACTCGATGCGTCGAGCAAACCCTTGGCCGACCGGCTCGCCTCAGCCTCGGTTGAATTGGCGGATCTTGGCGCTGAGTTCGAAGCGCTGAGCGGCGAATTTCAATTTGACCCTGAGCAGGCCGAAAAGCTGCAAACGCGCATGAACACTTGGCTAGAGGCAAAGCGAAAGCATGGCGGCGATCTGCGTGCGGTCATCGCTGCCCGCGATGACATGCACCGACGTCTTGAAATCCAAGGCGACATCGAGGGAACGTTGACTCGGTTGGAAAAGGAAATCGCCGACGCTGAGCGGTCGGCGAAAAAAGAAGCGCAGGTTTTGCGTACGCTGCGTGAAAAAGCGGCTCGTGAATTGGCCAAAGTCGCGGCGAAAAGCATCGTGCAGCTCGGATTCAAAAAAGCAGATTTCCAGATCAAGCTCGTGTCTTTGGCCGAACTCGGGCCAACGGGCGACTGCGGCTGTGAGTTTTTGTTTTCGCCAAACGTCGGCGAAGCACCATTGCCGCTCAGCCGCATTGCTTCGAGCGGCGAACTTGCGCGCGTGATGTTGGCGCTCAAGACCGTGCTGGCAGATCTCGATGGCGTGCCCGTCCTCGTGTTCGATGAGGTCGATGCCAATGTCGGCGGCGAAATCGGAACCGTCGTTGGCGAAAAAATGGCATCGATCGCGCGCACGCACCAAGTGCTGTGTGTCACCCATTTGCCTCAAGTCGCCGCACAAGCATCGAACCATTTAGTCGTCGCCAAAGATCAATCTAAGGATCGCGCTTTCGTATCGATCGAACCGATCCACGAAAACCGCAAAGCGCGAGTAGGAGAGATCGCCCGTATGTTGGGCGATCGAAATGCCAAGAGCGCGCTCGCCCACGCCGAAGAACTGCTTGGATAAAGAGCCGCGTTTAACCCGTCTGGCCGTCGCTATTGTTGAACCTTGGTTAGATTATCAGGTGGGGCGAGCCAGGTTTGAACGACCACTCAACTGGTCCGAAGATCGATCAACTTTATTTCAAACCAGGAAAAACCGTGCGACACGGCATCTCGACACGTCGGTTCTATCGGTTGCAACACACGGCCGGTGCACCTTCACCTCCCGTCGCGCTAACAAATAAATGGTTTGTTACTTACTTTTCGTGACCGTGGTGCCGGAGTCACCGAACTCGATGCTTTGGACCAAAGCCGGCGGCAGAAAAACAAATCCTTGTTCGGTCTCGCCTGTCCATCCGTCCACTCGGGCATCGTCCTTGCTCGACAGCTTACCAGACCCAGTGTTGCCGTTTTTGAGTGAAACTATGACGTTATCGTCTGCATTGAATTCCAGCTTTCGGATGGCTGCGAACTCCGACGTAGCGAGCGACTCTCCACGCATAAACTTAAAATTGCAGTAGTGGAGATAACGGGTGGAACCACCCATGATATACCCTTCTGTTGAATAGTAACTGGCATGTCGTTTTAAGTCGGAGAAGCGGATGATCGCGCCGCTCTTGAGCGAAACGGAAGCCGGGCACGGTGTGCCATACGGTTCTTTTTTTTCAGCGACCGGTTTATCGGCGAAGCCCAGGTGGCGCAGTTTCTCCGAAGCCAACTCGAATTCGCCAAAATCACTCTTACCACTAAATTTGGCATCCAATATTCCGGAAATCGTACGCTGCTGGCCGAGCCAATCATACGTAACTTCTGCTTTGTCTCCTGCACATTTGATCGAAATTAGACGAGAAGCGGGGATTGCGATTTCGTAGCCCGCAGTTGCGATTCCGATGCAGTCGTCAAGGTCTGAAAAACGGGATGAGCCCTTGAACGAACATTCAAGCTCGGTAACGTCCGTCTTAACGCCGCTTATGTCCTCAAATTTAGCCGCGCGCGATGGTTCTCCTGCGTGGGAGGAGGCCATGGTTAAAATGATATATACTGCTGCGAATAGGCTTAGTCGCTTTTTCATAGTTTAGTTAATATGTTTTGTGATCGAAAGTGCATTCGCGTTGATTGCCGAGCAGTTTTATTTGTACTAACCAAGAAAGGCTTTTGCGGAGGTGCGGGGACAAGATCGAAGTGCCATCCTGGGGATGCATTTGGTTGTAGTTAAATGGACGTGTGATTCAAGCGGAATCCAGCTTGCTTAACCCTCATTGCGATCTTCGCGATTGTTGCGTTCGAAACGGATCGGTGGAAACGAACCTTTAGAGCATTTCAAATAAAACGGTAGCTATTATAGGGGAGATAGGGTAAGGTGTATGGATGAAGACAACATCGATGGATTTGCGACGTCGGATCGTGGAGACATATGATGAGGGCAAGTGGACGCAGGAGGAGGTGGCGAAGCGTTTCCGGGTTTCGCTGGGGATGGTCAAGAAGCTGTTGATACAAAGACGCCGGACCGGGCAGATCGAGGCGCGGCACCGGTTTTCCGGGCGCAAGGCACGGCTTTTGCCAGAGTCGGGCGAGCAGATGAAGGCATTGGTGGCGAAGGAGCCGGACCTGACACTGTGCGAGATCAAGCAACGCCTTAAGTTGGATTGCACGATAGCCGCGGTCCATTGGGTCTTGGGCAGGCTGGGACTGACATATAAAAAAAGACGCTCCATGCGGCCGAGCAAAACCGTCCCGACATCGCCAAAGCGCGCAAGGCCTGGAAGGGCGCACAAAGCGGGCTCGACCCGGCGCGCCTGATCTTCATCGACGAGTCGGCGGCCAAGACCAACCTGACTCGGCTGCGGGGCCGCTCGCCACGCGGAGAGCGGTTGGTCTGCCACGCCCCGCACGGCCACTGGTGCACCACCACCATGATCTCGTCAGTGCGGCTGGACGGCACCACCGCGTGCATGACCATCGAGGGTGCGTTCGCCGAGGTCTACTACTACGTGCGCGGGCTTGGTCGTGGGTAGCGTAGCTTTCTGGGTAAACGCGTTCGAGTTTGAGCGTGCTCCAGGCCGATTCCATGGCGGCATTGTCGTAACAGTTGGCCCGGCGACTCATGCTGGGGATGGCACCGGCTTTGGCGAGGGCGGTGCGGTAGGCTTCGCTCGCGTATTGGCAGCCTCGGTCGGTATGGATGATCAGGCCGGGCGCGGGTCGGCGTTGATGCAGAGCCATGTTCAGGGCGTTTAACACCAGCGTGGTGTCGAGCTTGTCGCTCATGGCCCAGCCGACTTGGCGGCGGCTGTAGGCGTCTTTAAACGCACACAGATACAGCCAGCTTTCGCCGGTTTAAGCCCATTCCTAGCAACCGCCCGCCCTCACCCCGCTGCACGCACGCACGGGCCCAAAGAGTGGCCAAGCGCCTGGCCCGAGCCCGCTTTGCCCACAGCCCATTTGGTCGAGAACTTCTCTATGAACGACAGACCACGATCGAACCGGTGATTGGCCGCCTCAAACACAACCTCGGCTTCCGCCGCTT
>Ga0302321_100000656_pt1 | contig 30187 bp, 17 predicted proteins | sample Fen_T0_1_FD_202505 | JGI IMG/M metagenome (GOLD analysis project Ga0302321, IMG submission 202505) | Peat permafrost microbial communities from Stordalen Mire near Abisko, Sweden - Fen_T0_1 | ecosystem: Environmental > Terrestrial > Soil > Wetlands > Permafrost | place: Sweden: Abisko... | reverse complement strand
GCATTTCGGGTTTAGCCGTGGAGTCTGGCGACTTACTTATGATCTCTTTCAAATAGTGCGGCGGGACTTTCGCGACCGCTGCTCGCAGCAGCGCGTCTTTCTTTGTCATGGGCAGGAGACCTGTCTCGGCGTGATTTGGCTGAAACGTATATATGCGCCAGCGCGGTGCGAAGCTGTCGACGGCTTCCAGCTGGTCCTGCTGGAACGCCAGAAGACGGTGAACCCAGAAGGTGTGCCATTTATTATCTACAGCGTCGGCCTCAATTCTCAGTGTCTGGACCCAGGCGACCTGGCCGTTATTTTTGAGATCAACTAAAGTTCCTGTCTCAAAATTCCACGATTGGGTCAGCAGCGCTCGGTAGCCGGATTGTGTGGAGAGCAGAAAAAGGATGTCCGTTCTTTCTGCCGCCAGCCCGCACCCGGTGTTGCTAAATGTGACGAGAAAATCGGGATGATCATCTTCGTTCAAACAGGCGGAATAGACCTGGGAAATATAGGGGCTGACACTGGACTCAAGATCCCACGTTTGGGTCACACCATTAGGAAGACCGAGTTGAAGCGATGTGTCGGCAACCCCGCGCTTCAAACTCAAAGTTGCGCGTGAGCAGCCGCACATCGCGATTACAAAACTATCCACGTCTTTATTGTCGGTACTTGAGCGAGGATACTCGTTTAGCACGACGCTGCGTACTCTTTCGGTCGGGGCGAACGGGCCATAACCTGAAACGGCGCGGGCGCTGATAACCAACCAAAGCGCAACAAGCGCAAAGAACAGAGAGCGCAGTTGCTTCCCGACGCCTGGCTCAGGCGAACTGAAATTCATGGTAACGCTTGGCGCCTCGATTTTTCATTCAGGCCGGTCAGTGGTTCCGCCTTGCTGTTTCGCGTTGAGCGCGCCGAAGAAAAGGATCATCGGAATTGCAAAGACGAGGTGAAATAGCCCGGCGATCATCGAGAAGTCCTGGCCGAATGCGCCGTAGAAACGAAAAGAATATGCGGCCCATTGTACGATGCTCAGAACCAATTGAGCGATGAGAGAGATGTAGACGAGCTTCGTGGCTTTTTTGAGGTTCATAAATAGGGTGTCGTTGGTGCGGACTCAGTGGTTAAGTTTCCACGCGGCAGCGAGGCCGCGCAGCGTGACGTCGGGTACGACGCGGTGAGGAGTGCGCAATATCTTTTCCAGCAAGGCAGCGCTGCCACCGGTCGTGAGAATATGCGCTGGTTTTTCGCCGCGCGCGGCCAACTCACCCTGCACGGCGTCAAGCAGCGCCTGAATCATGCCGCCGAACCCGATGACCGTGCCGATGCGCATCGCCTCAACCGTAGATTTACCGATGGTGCGTGGCACGTCAATGGACTCGTCGAGCTCGGGCAGAAGAGCGGTCTGCTCGTGTAAGTAACGCCGCATAACCTCGACGCCGGGGGCGATGATGCCACCTTCATAGCCGAGGGTCGCGGTGACGATGTCGAAGGTGACCGCGGTACCCATGTCGATGATAATTGAGGGCGTGCCAACAAGAGCCTGTGCGCCCGCGGCATTAGCGAGCCGATCCTGGCCGATCTCGGCCGGGCGCGGATAGCCGATCGGAACGCCTAACTTCTTGTCATGCGTGAGTTGAAAATACGGAACGGGCAGTCCGCGCTGGAAGACGGCGAGCAGCCGCTTGGTCGCGTCCGGCACGACCGAACAAAACGCCACGCCCTTCACGCGGGGATCGGCCGCGAGGATTTTTTCACATTCCAGCCCCATGCCTTCGATCGGATCGTCGATCTTTTTAGTCGGGAGGTGGCGCATAAAAAGCGCGCCGTCGGCGCCGGTCACGCCGTAATGGGTGGAGGTATTGCCAATATCGATACAGAGTAGCATGGGAAAGTTATGAGCTTAAGACAAAACAAGGCATGGGTCACAGAGGACACAGAGCTCGGACACAGAGGTCACGGAGTTCAGCTTCAGCGATTTCACAAAAGAAAACGAATAGCCGAGCGTTGCATTGAGGTGGCGCCCGCAGTCCCTTGCGGGCTGGTTTGGTAAGATGAGGGCGTTCCTCTCGGCTCCGTCTGTGGCAAGATTCTGACCCGTGGTTTTCAAGAGGGGGCTTTCTTTGAGAGCGTGACTTCGCCGGCGCGGAAGCGCTCGGTCTTGCCCTTGTCGGTGCGCACGATGAGCGAGCCTTCGTCGTCGATGCCGAGGGCGGTGCCGTGGACTGGCAGGGTTCCGTGCAGGAGCGAAACCGGCTTGCCCTTGAGAAAATCGAACTGGTTCCAGAGATCGGCGAAAGTCTCCCTGTACTTGCCGCTGACGAACTGCTCATAGGCATCAAGGGCGCGGCCGATCACGGCGGCGGCAAATTTGTTTAGATCGAGCAGTGTATTTGTGTGTTCGGCAAGCGAGACGGCGCGGCGCGCGATATCGTGGGGCAGGGCACCGGCGGGGCTGTTGGTGTTGAGCCCAAGTCCGAAAACGAGATCACGAATCTGGTCGGCGTCGATGCGGGCCTCGGTGAGCATGCCACCGGCCTTGCGTTCATCGAAGAGAATGTCGTTCGGCCATTTTAGGCCTGGCGTGGTGTTAGTGAAACGGGCGACGAGTTCGCAAATGTTGACGCCCATCCAAAGCGTGAAGGTTTGCATGCGGCCGGGTGGGAGCTGCGGGCGAAACGCGAAGCTCAGGTAAAGATTGCCGTTGGCTTCGCTGTGCCAGACGCGACCAAAACGTCCGCGTCCGCGCGTTTGTTCGCCGGCGATGACGACGAAGGGCACGGCGCGTCCGCTAGCGAGCTGGCGGGCCGCCTCGTCGTTGGTACTGTCGACGGTTTCGAGACAGACAAACCCTGGACTCGGCTTGCGCGGAGGAAGAAACGCTTCGATCGACGCGGGATTGAGGCGGGTGGGCCGGGCAGTCAGCCGATAGCCGCGCGCTCGCACGGCTTCGAATTTGAAACCCTGTTCGCGCAATTTTTCCATGTGCTGCCACACGGCCACGCGGCTCATCGCGAGTGTTTTGGCGAGTGCGCCGCCGGAAACAAAACCGGTTTCGTTCGCCAATAATGCGCGCAGAATCGTGATTTCCGGGGGACTCGACGGGTGAGGGCGGGGCATGGTGGCGACCGTTGGCTAAAGCGACTTGGTTGGCAAATGTTCAACTTTGCCAGTCGAGACCGATGTCGACCCACGAACTTTGATGTACGAGTGCGCCGGTTGAGGCGAAGTCGAGGCCGAGGTTGGCGAGCTTGGGCAACGTCTGCAATGTGATGCCGCCGCTCGCTTCCGTGAACGCGCGCCCTTCGATCAGCCCAACGGCCTTGCGCAGCTGCGCCGGCGTGAAGTTGTCGAGCAGGATGATATCTGCGCCGGCGTCGAGCACGGGTGGGATTTGATCGAGACGGTCTACTTCAACCTCGACCGGCAGATCGGGCGCGGATTTTTTGGCACGTGCGACCGCCGCCGCGAGACCGTCGTTCGAGCCGAGTAGTGCGAGGTGGTTATCCTTCAACATCACGCGGTCGAAGAGCCCCAGCCGGTGGTTCCAGCCTCCGCCGCAGGCCACCGCGTATTTTTCCAACATGCGATAGCCGGGGGTCGTCTTGCGTGTATCGAGAAGTCGGGTACGCGACCGGCCGAGGGCCCTTGCGTAGCGGCGGGTTTGGGTCGCGATGCCGGAGAGGCGTTGCAGGAAATTGAGCGCGATGCGCTCGGCGGCCAGCAATACCCGCGGGTCGCCGGTGAGCGTGGCGAGCACGTCGCCTCTCTCGAACGCGGTGCCGTCCTCGGCGCGAAGGCGTGCCCTGGCCTTCCCACCGTAGGTTTTCAGGATGATCGGGAGCAGCGGCAGACCGCAAGCGACGAGCGGCTCGCGGGCGACGAGGTTGGCCGAACCTTGCCGCGGAGCAGTGATCATGCTGGCACTGGAACAGTCGCCAGTGCGGCCGGGCGGTAGCCGCAGACCGAGACCGGCGAGATCCTCGTTGCGCGCGATTTCCACCAACTGCCGAAGGTAGGCGACGTCAAGTTCGTCCCAAGTGAGGCGTTTGATGAGGGCGTCCGTGTGACGGTTGGGTGTCAGGGCTGGCATGGGGCCCAGCACAATCGACCGCCGGCGAAAGTCGAACGGCTTTTATGGGTTGCGCGCCCTTGCCAAAGTGGTCGATCCTCATCGCCCATCATGGCCGCCAAGATCAGAAAAGCGATTATCACCGCCGCGGGACCGGGCCAACGCCGCCTCCCGCTGCAATCTCTCACCGACCGCAACGGCGACGCCAAACCCGCGATCGCGATCATCCTTGAGGAAATGCTCGAAGCCGGCATCGAACAAGTCGGCCTGATTGTGTCGCCCGTCGACCGGGCGGCGTTCACCAGCGCGCTGGCACCCTTCACGAAATCCATCGTGGTGATCGAGCAGACGGTGGCAGGCGGTTACGGACACGCGGTGGCGTGCGGACGCGATTTCGTCGGGGCCGAGCGGTTTTTGTTACAGGTGAGCGATCATCTTTACGTAAGCAGCGCGGAAAAAAGCTGTACGCGCCAGCTACTGGATCTGGCTGAAACCGAAGGTTGCGCCGTTTCCGCCGTGCAAGCCACGCACGAGCGGCATCTGCCTTTTTATGGCACCGTCGCTGGTTCGCTTTTACCCGGGCGCCAAGGTATCTATCAAATTGAGAGCGTCATTGAAAAGCCCACGCCGACCGTCGCAGAACAGCAGTGCGTCGTGCCGGGTCTCCGCAGCGGCCATTACCTCTGTTTCTTTGGTATGCACGTGTTTGGGCCGACGGTGTTCGCGTTGCTGGCCGAGGAAGCCGCAGCGAATCCCACGGCGAAGCTTGGCCTCTCGCCTGCGCTGGCCCGCCTGCCTTCGCGTGAAAAATATCTTGCGGCCGAGCTCGCGGGTCGCCGTGCCGATCTGGAGGCGCAGTTTGGTGTGCTTCGCGCCCAGGTTGCCCTCGGACTGAACGGCTCGGCCCGCGAGGAGATCCTCGCGTTGCTGGTCGAAGAGCTGGCGATCGACGCCGGTAAAACCGCCACCCGTCGCTAACGCGTTACCGTGGACTCCCAACTTCTCGCTCTCGTCGAAGGCACCGGCAGCGGCTCCGAATATTTCGAAAAACTGTGCCGCGCCTCCGATCGCGCCGGGCTCGAACGCATGGCGGGCGAGCTGGAAGACTACCGGCAGCACGCCACGAATTTTTATCACCGGGTGCGCAGCATTTTCTTTTTGGAGGCTTTGCACCGGTATTTTCTGCCACCGCATTATACGGCGGATGCCGGGGGCGCGATTCCGTTTGAAGGTCACAAGCATTGTCTGGCGCGGCGCTTCGAGGAAGCGTTGGGCGTTTTTCTTGAACAGCAGCGGCGCCAGGGTTGGTCTGACGGTTTGAGCAGCGCGTTGGCCGTGGCCTATCACGGACTCGCTTTCAAAACCCTCGCGCAACAAGTGCAGAAGACCGTGCGTTCGGTACGCGGCAACCAGTGGATGTTTCGCACGGGCCACCCGCTTGACTACCCGCTGCGTCTCCGTCGCGAGCTGCTCGAACGCGCCTCGCCGGAAGATCCCATGCCGGTGTTGTCAGAGGAAACCGCGGTGCGCATGGACCTCAGTCACGCGGCGTGGAGCGACATTTTTTTCCTCGGCATGGACTATCCCGAGGGCGCGAAAGTGCTGAATATTTCCGTCAATCTCGGCGTACACGGTCGTGACGCCGGAGCGCAGCCGCCCGTCTGCGGCTTCCTGCGCGTTATTGATGAACCTGTACTCCGGCTGAGCAGTGTGGATCTCGGCGCCACGGTGGACGTGCGGTCACTGGATGAAATTTTTGATTTTGCCAAAGACTACCTCGGCCTGCTCAAGGCTGCGGTCATCGCGGCGGGCGTGATCCCGTCGGGCCTCGAGGGCTCCGGGCAAAAGCTTTCCGATATTTTGGCGCGGCTCTGTGGTTCGGGCCGCGGACTCGAAATTGTGAGCCAGGTGCGGGACATTCCGAAAGGCTCGCGACTGGCGGTTTCGACCAACCTGCTCGGTTGCCTGATTTCACTTTGCATGCGTGCGACCGGGCAAACCTCGTCGCTCACCGGCAAACTGACCGAGGTGGAGCGTCGCACGATTCTCAGCCGCGCTATCCTTGGCGAATGGTTGGGCGGCTCTGGTGGAGGCTGGCAGGATTCCGGCGGCGTCTGGCCCGGCATCAAGATGATTGAAGGAGTCGCCGCAGTCGCGGGCGATCTCGAACATGGCATCAGCCGCGGCCGCCTGCTGCCGCAGCATACGATTTTCGGCGCTGACATTGTATCCGAAAAAACCCGACGCGAGTTGCAGGACAGCCTGATTCTCGTGCACGGCGGCATGTCGCAAAACGTCGGCCCCATCCTCGAGATGGTCACCGAAAAATACCTGCTCAAGCTGGAGCGTGAATGGGCGGCGCGGCAGGAAGCCCAGCAAATCCTGCGCGACATCGTGGAGGCATTGCGCGCCGGCGACGTCGCTAAAGTTGCCCAGCTGACCACGCGTAATTTCTTCGGCCCGATCCAGACCATCATCCCGTGGGCGAGTACCGCCTACACGGAGAGGCTGATCGTCGAGGCGCGCCAGGCGCTCGGCGCGAAATTCCGCGGCTTCGTCATGCTGGGCGGCATGTCGGGCGGCGGCATGGGCTTTTTTGTTGACCCGGCGTTCAAAGCCGAGGCGCGCGAACAGTTGCTCGCGATCATGACGCGGACCAAGCGTGCGCTCGAAGCATCGCTGCCGTTCGCGATGGACCCGGTGGTGTACAATTTCGAGATCAACGAGAACGGTTCCTTCGCGAAATTGCGCACTGGTGCCGACGCCATGCTCTCGCCCGAGTATTATCTTTTTGCCGTGCCGCGTTGGTTGCGGCAGGACCCGCGCACTCTGAGACCTGAGGCGCGGCGCGAGATGGATCGCTTTTCTTCCGCGCAACTTTACGCCACGGGTGAAAGGCCGTTGCTCGCGCCAATGATGCAGCGCATTTTGCCCGCGCCGGTTCAGGGTAAGGGTCAGAAAAGCGGCGGCGCCGCCACGCTGCGCGAACTGCTGGCCGAAAACGGTTTTGACGCCGTGCAGCACGAGCAGATTCGCGACGATATGCGCGCCGGACGCATCGGTCTTTCGCAAAACCGGCTGCCCGTGACCGCCGGGGTTGAGGATGTCGCTGAGACCGATGTGGTACGACTGTACAGTGCGGACGAGAACGCGGAGAAAGTGGGACTTGAAGCTTTACGTGAAGGCCGCGTCGCCGTGATTACCCTTGCGGCGGGTGCCGGCAGCCGGTGGACACAGGGTGCGGGCACAGTGAAAGCGCTGCATCCGTTTGCCAAACTCTGCGGGCGTCATCGCAGTTTCATCGAAACGCATCTGGCCAAAAGCCGCGCCACAAGCCTGCTCTGTGGTGTGCCGGTGACGCATATCTTTTCGACCAGCCATCTCACGCATGCGCCGATCGAAGCGGTGTTGAACGCGGAGAATAATTACGAGTACACCGGTCGAGTGGTGCTATCGCCGGGCCGTTCAGTCGGTCTGCGCCTAGTGCCGACCGCGCGCGATCTGCGGTTTTCTTACGAGGAGATGCCGCACCAGCAGCTTGATCCGCAAAAAGAAAAAGTCCGCCAGAGCCTGCACAAAGCGCTGATCGAGTGGGCGAGTAACACCGGTGAGGCGTCTGACTACACCGACAACCTGCCGCTGCAGTGCCTGCATCCGGTCGGTCACTGGTACGAAGTGGCGAATCTGCTGCTCAACGGCGTGCTGCGCGATCTGCTCGCAAAACAACCCGGCCTGGAGCACCTGCTGCTGCACAACATCGACACGTTGGGTGCCAATCTCGACCCGACGGTATTCGGGCGGCACATACTGGAAGGCGCGGCACTCAGCATCGAGGTCATTCAGCGCCGGCTCGAAGATCGCGGCGGCGGTCTGGCCCGGGTTAACGGCCAGTTGCGCCTCGTCGAAGGTCTCGCCCTCGCGCGGGAGGAAGACGAGTTCAAGCTCACTTATTACAACACGCTGACGACGTGGATCCACATCGATTCGCTGTTGGAGTTGTTCGGCCTCGTCCGTCACGAACTGAGCGACACCGCTAAAGTCGCGGCCGCCGTGCGCACGCTCGGGGCGAAGATGCCGAGCTATGTCACGTTGAAGGACGTGAAAAAACGCTGGGGCAACGGCCAGGAGGATATTTTTCCGGTGGCGCAGTTCGAAAAACTCTGGGGCGACATGACGACCCTGCACGACGCCGATATTCGCTTCCTCGCCGTGCCGCGCACCCGCGGCCAGCAGTTGAAGGATCAGGCTCAACTCGACGGCTGGCTCCGCGACGGCTCCGCCGCCGGCATCGAGCGACTGTGCGTGTTCGAGTGAAGCGGCAAACGGGCTCGGCAATGTCGCTGCCGTCACTTGATATCGTTGCTAACCAAACCTCCAAAAGGAGGCAAGGTAGGGACGACCCGCCGGGTCGTCTGGCAACGCTGCCAGCCATCAGCCCACATCCAATCGGACGGCCCGGCGGTCCGTCCCTACCATCCCAAACGTCATAACTTTGTTATGCATTCAGGTTAAGGTGCTGCCACGCGGGTGCGAGCGATCCGGGCCAGGTCTTCGCCGCCCTGTAATACGTGCAGCCGATAGGAGTAGGTTGTTGGCCAGACGGAAATCCGGAATTGATGGTGGGGCAGGGCTCCCCAGGAATCATCTCCACCGAGACCGCGTTGCTTGAGATCCAGATTGAGCGTCACCGTCTCCCGCTTCGGCAGCATGTAGGAATAATAGTTATCGGTGGGTGCGGCGCTGAAAAGATCTTCGGTACTCGCATGGAGGGCGTTGGCGCTGAGCAGCGGTTCTCCGATCGCGAGCAGACCGCGTCCTTGCGCGTCGGTGAGGGCCAGCCAGCGCACTGCCTCTTTGTTGCCGGTTTCCTGTGGTTTTATGTAGTCGAAGAACTGGTCTTTCACCTTCCCGCGATAAAGACCGACGCGCGCGGCCTGCCGGTCAGCGTAGGTTTCTTGAGGGCCTTTGCCCAACCAGACGAGGTTATCAAAACCGGCGCGAAGGGTGGTTTGCATACCGAAACGGGGCAATTCGGGCGGCGGTATTTCGCCAGGCTGCCAGGAAGTTGAAACCTCGATCTCACCGTTACCGAGCACCGTCCAGACGATTTGTTGGGTGCACTTGACGGCTTTGATCCAGCCTTCGACCGTGATCATCACCGAGCCGCTGCCCACAGCATGCACGTTGACCGACTTGGCTTCCCAAGTTTCGTGAGCCTTGCGCCAGAGGCCCATGCCGCCGGGAGCCCAGAAATTTTTGCTTGGCTCTGTGCTGGGCATTTTGCTTCCACGGTCGTTGTCCACCGGGGCGCGCCAGAAATGAGGTCCTAGTGGCGCATTGAGTAGTTCGGTTTCGTTGCTTTTCAGCGACACCAGCAAGCCGGTGCTCTTGGAAATGGTGGCGCTGAAATTGTTGCCACTGACGACGATCTGCTGCGCTTCTTGTGTCACCTGCAACGGGGCCAGATTTTCGCGATCAGCCACGCGTGCCGGTGCGGACCAGGGAAGCAGGAATTGCTCCCACGCGACTTCGTGGCCGGCTTCTGACCAGGGTGTGCGGTCTTTGAGCTTGAAGCTCACTTCGAGGAAATATTCCACGCCTGGTTCTGGCACGAGAGACTTAATCGGCAGCTTTAGTTTTTTCTCTTCGCGCGGTGCGAGGGTCAGGCCTTCGATGCGGCCCTGCTGCAAAACCTGTCCCTCGGCTACTACGCGCCAATCAGCAGCGAGCCAGGCCTCGGCGGGCAGAAAATCGAGCCAGTTCTTCAGCGTAATTTCGGCCTGTGCGAGGTCACCGGCACGCATTTGAATCGGTTGGTAAACTTTTTTCACCTCGGCGAGGCCGGGGTGGGGAACGCGGTCGGCGTTCACCAGGCCGTTGGCGCAGAAGTTGCCATCCGATGCGACATCGGGCGGGCCGAACGTGCCGCCGTAGGCAAAAAAGGTACCCAGGGTCGGATCGAGTGGCAGTGATTTAGGGTTGTCCAAGCGTTCGATTTTGCGAGAGGCCGGCACCGGCGTCCGCAGTCCCTGGTCAACCCAGTCCCAAATATAGCCGCCCTGCAAATGCGGCAGGCCTTGATAGATGGGATTCCAATAGGCCCAAACGTCGCCGGAACTGTTGCCCATGGCGTGGGCGTATTCGCACATAATGAATGGTTTGGTTCGGGGCAGTGCGGCGTAGTTGAGGACGTCACCCACGGCGGGGTACATCGGGCAAACGATATCGGAAGTTTCCGCGCTGCGGGGATTTTCATACTGCACCGGGCGGGTCGAATCGTGCTGTTTCAACCACTGGTAGGTGCGCACAAAGTTTTCGCCAAAGCCGGCCTCATTGCCGAGCGACCAGGTGATGATACAGGTGTGGTTCTTGTCGCGTTCGAACATGCGGATCGTGCGGTCGAGGTGGGCGAGACCCCAAGCTGGCACCTTGGCGAGCGTGCCTTCTCCATAGCCCATTCCGTGGGATTCGATGTTGGCTTCGTCGATGATGTAGAGTCCGTATTCATCGCAAAGCGCGTACCACTCGGGGACGTTAGGATAGTGGCAGGAGCGAACGGCGTTGATGTTGTTCTGCTTCATCAACCGGATGTCTTGGAGCATTCGTTCGCGCGTCATGACTTGTCCGGTTTCGGGGTCCCACTCATGACGGTTTACCCCACGAAATAATACGGGACGACCGTTCACCAGAAGCTGGCCGTCTTTAATTTCCGTCGAGCGGAACCCGACCCGCCAGGGAATTATTTCCAATGGCTTGCCGGTTTCGTCCTTGGTCGTGAGCAAAAGCGTGTAGAGCTGCGGGATTTCGGCGGACCATTTGAGCGGGTTTGCCACGGGCGCGCTGAACTTGAATTCCGTGGAGCCGTTGCTCGCGATCGATATGGCGGTGGTGGTGCGTTCGAGCACTGGTTTACCGGTGGGGTCTAGTAAGGTGAGAGCCACGCTGGCGACCTGGGCTGTGCCGGCGAAGTTCTTAACTTCAGCGATTACGCCGAGCGTCGCGTCCCGATAAGCGGCATCGAGGTCGGTGCGTACTGTGAAATCCCGCACATGCACCGCGGGGGTGGACCATAGCGTGACGTTGCGCATGATACCGCTGAGGCGCCAAAAATCCTGGTCCTCGAGGTAGGAGCCGTCGTTCCAACGAAAGACTTCGACGGCGAGCTGGTTTTCGCCCGGACGAAGATGTGGCGTGAGTCGGAAGGTCGAGGGCGTGCGTGCGTCTTTACTGAAACCCAGTTTCGCGCCATTGACCCAGAGATAAAAGAAGGAGTTGACGCCATCGAAGGTCAGGAAAATTTCGCGATCGGCCCACGCGGGCGGTATGGAAAATGTTCGGCGATAGGAGGAGACGTGATTGAGTGCGTCGGCTGGGATGAGCGGGGGATTCGCCACCTTCCACGGATAAGTGATATTCGTATAAATCGGGATGCCGTAGCCTTCGACCTCGGGATTCGACGGAACGCGAAGCGTGGGCCACGAAGAATCATTAAAATCCGTCCGCCAAAATTCCGGCACGCGCGCCGCCGGCGTGGCCGACCAGTGATATTTCCACGGGCCGTTGAGCGATTGAATGAAAGGCGAGCGCTCACGATCGAGCGTCTGAGCCGAAATCGCGTCGGCAAACACCGCCATCGTTGCAAAGGGTTGTTCGACCCCGGCGTGCTGGACCGCTGGGTCTTGCCACTCGGGCAATGGCTCCGCAGTGGTCGCGCCGGCCTGCGCGGCTGATGCGATCGAGAGGAGAACAGATGCGAACAAACCAGCGTAGCTCTTGGGTAGATTCATAGGAGCAAAAGGGGCTAACAGGGATTGTTGAACGCCAGCACTGAATGTTGGCGGAGTCGGTTAAATCTGACTTTCGGGGTCATTCGCTCAAACAAAAAGAGCCTGTCGCTGGCCGGACAGGACATTAGAGGGCATTCAATCTTAAGTTGAACAATGCTGTTTGAAGACATCATTTGCCTTAGGCCTATTCACTGTGCACATGGCTTCGTGAACTGGTTTTCAATCCCGCCGCTTTCTCATGAAATCCCTGCTCATCATTTTGTCGATTGCCGTCGCTTCGGCTACTGCCTCTGAACTGCCTTTTCTGCGCAAGCAGGGAACGGCGACGCAGCTCATTGTCGATGGCCAACCGCTCTTGATCCGCGGCGGCGAGCTGGACAATTCGTCCGGTGAACCGGATTACCTGCGCGGCTTCTGGCCAAAGTTGAAGGCGCTTAACCTGAACGCCGTGGTTGCCCGGTGTACTGGAATTTAGTCGAACCGACCGAGGGGAAGTATGATTTCTCCACGGTCGACGGGCTGGTGAGCGCTGCGCACGCCAACGGCATGCGGTTGGTCCTGCTCTGGTTCGGCACCTGGAAGAACAGCATGTCGTGCTACGCGCCGGATTGGGTGAAACAGGATGTGGCGCGGTTTCAACGGAGCCTGTCTGTTGCCGGTACGCCGATGGAAATCCTTTCTCCATTCAGTGCCGCAAACCGCGATGCCGACGTACGTGTGTTCGCCGCGTTGATGAAGCACCTGCGCGAAACCGACAGCGCCCGGACCGTGGTATTGTTCCAGGTGGAAAACGAAATCGGGATGATTCCCGACGCGCGTGATCACAGCCCCGAAGCCAACCGGTTGTTTTCCGGTCCCGTGCCGACGGCGCTTATGGATTATCTGGCGAAACATGCGGCAGAGCTTGCGCCTGAATTGCGGGCGACGTGGCAGGCCGCGGGCTTGAAAGGCAAGGGAACCTGGGAGGAAGTTTTTGGCCCGACGACGGCGGCCGAAGAGATTTTCATGGCGTGGAATTTCGCACTTTATACCCACGCAGTGGCGGCCGCCGGAAAAGCGGAATATTCGCTTCCGATGTATGCCAATGCCGCGCTGACCCGGCCCGGGTATCAGCCAGGCCAATACCCAAGTGCCGGACCTTTGCCCCACTTGATCGATGTCTGGCGTGCAGCGGCGCCGGCGTTGGATCTGATCTCGCCTGACATTTATTTCGCCGGAAAATTCGCCGAATGGAGCAAGCTTTACACGCGGGGAGGCAACCCACTTTTCATTCCCGAGACACTGCGCAGCGTGGACGCGTCGGTGAACGTGCTCTATGCATTCGGCGCTTTGGACGCGATCGGGTTTTCGCCCTTTGCGATCGAGTCGATTTCGGAACCGAGTGAAGGGTTGCTGGCGAAAAGCTATGATATGCTGGGCCAGCTCACGCCTCTGCTGGCCGCGCAACAGGGCCGTGGAACGACCGCGGGATTTTTACAGGAAAGCCTCGAAAGCAAACAGCCGCAACAAGTGCGCCTAGGAGGCTGGACGATCTCTGCGACCTTCGAACGCACGAGTGCAGCAGCGCTGGCTGACGGCATCTCGATCGCGGTGGGTGCAGAAAATATGACGATGTCGGTGGCGGGAGGCGCAAACCGCCCGGCCACGCTATTGCCGGCGGGTGGATTGGCGATCTCACTCGGTCAGGATGAGTTTATTTTTGCCGGTACCGGACTGGTCCTGACGTTTACGCCAAAGGAACCGGGCGTACAGGCCGGTATCCTCAGCGTGGAAGAAGGGCGCTTTGTCGATGGCAAGTGGGGACACGTCCGCTGGTTGAACGGGGACCAGACGCACCAGGGCCGCCACGTGCGGCTGGAATCGGGTCGATTCACCCTTCAAAGAGTTAAGCTCTATCGATACTGATCCTCAGATTTAGAGAATTTTATGAAAAGTTATGGCCACTTTAATTCTCTGAAGGGTTTTCGAGTATGGAACTCAGGAACACTGGAATAAACGGGTCGAGATTGTCTTGCATACCGTAATTCGGCGTTCTCCGCGGTTTTTTTGATTCCTGCTGGATCACATAGCCCGAAGCAGCAGGCTTCGGCTTGGTTATAGCCAGCCTCGCTGTGGTCGGTTTCGAAAAGTTCCGGAGTCAGCGACCCCGGCCACACCAAATTGGTTCGGTTAAATGCCCCGGAGCTTGCTCCGGGGATCTTTGCTAACGTCGTAACCGTTTTGAGCCAGGACACGACCGGTCGACGCGGAAGCAACACGGTTGACACAGCAGTCTGTCCTCCGACGCGGCGGACAAACAGGGAGAGCGACGCCCCTTTGCCGTGCCTCGGTCGGTTTAGGTCGAGCCGAAGGTTTTGGTGAGTTCGCGGGCGAGGGATTCGCCGCTGAAGGGTTTTCTCAGCAGAATGCAACGGGTTCGGGTTGCGATGGCTTGCTGGCTGTTGCTGGAACCATACCCAGTCAGTATGATCGCTGGCATTTCGGGTCGGGAGGCGCGGATCGTGTCGAGGAGATCCAGGCCCGTGAGGTGCGGCATGGTCAGATCGGTGACGAGGGCGGCATAGCGGCCGGGGGCGGCGCGGAAAGTGGCGAGGGCCTGGCGCGGGTCGTAGAATTTCGTCGGACGGTAGCCATATTGCAGCAGGGTGGTTGCGGCGAAATCGGCTACCATCGTTTCGTCGTCCACCAGGAGAATTTCTTCATCGTGACCATTGAGAACGGGCGTTGCCTGGGCCGGCGGAGCGACCGGTTCGTCGATAACCGGGAAATAGAGGTTAAACGTGGTACCAGTTCCCGGCTGACTCTGCACTTGGAGGGCGCCGTTATGAGCCGCGACCACGCTGCGGACGATGGAAAGTCCGAGGCCTGTGCCTTGTCCCTGAGGTTTAGTTGTGAAAAAGGGATCGAAGATGCGGTCAAGGGTTGCCTGGTCCATGCCATGGCCGTTGTCCGACACGGTCAGCTTCAGGTAGGGGCCGGGCTTCAGGTTGTTTATCTCTGCCGCGCGTTTGCTGTCGACGGTCACGGGGTGAAGGTGGACGGCGATTTTTCCCGCGCGGTCTCCAATCGCGTGCACCGCGTTGGTACAGAGATTCACGACGACCTGGTGGATTTGCGTGGCATCGGCGAGGATATTGCCGGCCGTCAATTCCTCGGCGATTTCTATGGTGGCCGGGGTCGTCGCACGGATGAGTTTTAAGGCTTCTTCGACGGGGCGGTAGGCGTCGATCGGGCTTTGACCGACGGGATTTTTGCGGGAGAAGGTGAGAATCCGGTCGACGAGGTCTTTGGCGCGGAGACCGGCTGCCCGGATTTCCTGAAGTTCCGCACGGACGTCGCCTTTTTCCTCGGCGGTGTTTTTGGCAAGTTCGCAGAATCCGAGTATGCCGGTGAGTATGTTATTGAAGTCGTGAGCAATGCCACCGGCGAGTCGTCCCACGCTCTCAATTTTTTGTGCCTGGGTAAGCTCGGCTTCGAGCCGTCGGCGGCGATGTTGTTCGTCGAGCCACTCGGTGATGTCGTCCTCTAAATACAGGAGGTGGAGGATGTTTCCCTCCTGATCGAAAATCGGAGATACGGTCGAGCGCACTGGAACGGTCCGACCGTCTTTCTGGAGCAAGGCAAGCTGACCGGTCCAGGACTCGCGGCGTTCGAGCGCGGCGGCAATCTCGGCGGTGCTTTCGGATTTTTCGGATGGTGGACGCAGGCGGGGAAGATTGCTGTCGACCAGTTCTCGGGCCGAGAGACCGGTCAGTTCACAGCTTCGGGGGTTGACGTATTCGATGGTGCCATCTGACGCTGTGATGAAAACAGCGACAGGGCTTTGCGTGATGGCTTGAGTGAGAACGCGGATTTCCTCCATCTGCTTCGCCTGTTTTTCATTGGAGAGGCGGAGTTCGTTGGTTCGTTCTGCGACGACGCGCTCGAGGCGCAAATTTTCGCGATGCTGGAGAAAAGTGGAGAGCCTGATCGCGAGCATCACGGCCAGGATCAGCGCTGCGGCGTAGGCCGAATACGCTAGGTGCGTGCGGAACCAGGGCGGCTTAATCGTAAAGGAAGCGACAGCCTCCGCACCGGTCTTGTCACCGAGCCGGGGGCGGACATGGAGGACGTATTTTCCTTCTTTCAGGTGGTCAAAGTTGGCCGAGCCGGTGTTCCCAACCGCCACCCAGCCGGCGTTGGAAACGCCTTCGAGCTTGATTTCAAAGTTTACGGCGGCATCGAGCGGATTTTCACGAACCACGAAATGTGCTACAACGGAGTTGTCGTCATAATTAAGCTCAAGGGGGGATTGGTTGAAGCGGTAGAGCACTCTTTTGCCACCGGCCACGCTGATCTTAGTCAGCTGGGCGGCGAGCGGTCCTGGCGGAGCTTCCGGTATGGATGGGTCGATGCGGGTCAGGCGGGATTGCGCATGCAGCCAAACCGTGCCGTTTTCCTCAAAGGTGGGATAAAATGGCTGATAGTTTAGCGGTACGGAGTAGAGCAGGTTGTCCCAGCGGCCATCCCGCCGCTCGCGTACTTGCAGCACGCCGTCGCTGACGATCCACAACCGGCCTTTGGGATCGACACTGGGCCGCCCGAAAATGGCATGTGCGCCGGGAATTTCGGATAGGAACTGTGTGTCGGGTACAAAAAGATCTGACGTAGAATCGAAGCGATAAATGCCATCGGACATATGGGCGGCAATATTCCCGTCTCTTAAGAAGAGTTGAGGCCAGTTTTTCAGGAGCCCGTCATTTTCCGTATAAATGCGCACGGTGGGCGCTGCGCTTGTCAGTTGCACGCAGGCGACCCGGCCGACGCCCAGTTCCATCCAGATGCGGCCGACGGCATCCTGTATTGGTTTATTGAGTACATTCCCCAGCGAGGGGACGGCGTGGGTTTCAACGATGCGTACTGAATCACCAGCCGTTTCAGCCCAGCCCACGGTGTTTCGCGCGACGAAGAGCCACCGCCCGTCTCTTGCTTTGGGTTCCAAGGTGCGGAAATAGGCTGCTTCCGGGGCAAAACATTCCCAGCCACGTGCAGTCCGCACGTAGGCTCCGGCTTCGGTGCCTGCGACGGGGCGGCCGTCCACGTTGGAAAAGGCGTTGACGAACACACCTTCCGGACTGTCGAGTTCAAAGCGGACGAGCCGCTGGTTGTGGTTGTACACCGCCTTAGAGAGTCGTCCGTCAGCCATCAGCCATAGGTGCCCGTCGATACGAAAGGGGTGTGCCGAGGTCAGACCGTTGGCGAGGAGCGACTCATAATGGGATAGATTCGAGGGAAATTTCACCCGCAGGATGCCGCCGTCCCACAGGCCCCAGATCACACCGCCGCGGCCGGCGACCAGTTTTTTCACGCGTGTCAGACGGTTGTCGATCGTGCGATCCAGGACCTGCACGGCCTGACCATCCTCACGAAAGAAAACGATGCCGTAATTATCCAGTGCAGCCGCGAAATAGCCACCCTCGGTGCGGCAGAGATCGTTGACCCGGGATCCCTTGGAAAATAATTCGTCCGCCGCAAAATCGGTGACTTTTCCGCCCTCGAAAATCCGGAGGCCTCGGCCGTAAGTTCCCACGAGCGTGCGCTTGGCGTCCAAGGCCAGCGAACAGGTAATTGCGGTGAAATTGCCCTGGGCCATCAGCGGGATCGACTTGCCCTTATTATCGGCCTTGAACAAGGCGCCATCGGCCCGTTCACAGAGATATAAATCATCACCCGATTTGAACACATGCTCGATTGTATCGATGTATCCGCGCAATCGCATCTTGCTTCCGGGACGCCACGAGAACAAGGGGCCGGTGAGTGAGTGCCAAATCCATTCATCAGGTACAAATTCGACGATGGCTTGCGGCATGGGTTGGGGCAAAGACTGCATGGCTTCGGACCAGGCAGCTTGCAGATGAGGGTGCCAAAAACCGTCCTCGCCGAACTCCACCCGGGCCACACCTTGATTCAAGCCGACGTAGATCGCCCCCTCCTCGTCCACCGCTGCGCCAGATACTTGGGCTTCATGATCGGAGCCGTTTTGTGCAAAAACATTCCAGCGCACGCCATCGCCGAGGGCGAGCTGAGTCCCCGCCACGAGGAGAATTCGACCATCCGGGAGTTCGCGCAGATCCGTCGGTGCGGAATTCAAGCCCAGCGATTCCAGCCCGAGAATTTCGTAAGCAGGCGCCCCGCTCTCATTGGTTCCCGCTGCTGCGGATTCAATAATACAAACCGCAGTTGGCGTCCCGTGTGCGCATAGACCGAACCAGGAAAGAAGCACAAAAAGCACCTGTGTGCGAAGGAGGCCTATTCTGTTTTGCTGGAATGGAAGCTTTTGCTGGCCCAGGGAACACATGAGAACGAAGTCGCAATAATGTTCGGAAACTTCATTTAAAGCATCCGCGACGAGACGTAACTGCAAGGTAAGAGATTGGGCTCGTGCGTTTTCATCTCGCAGGATGCGGTGAATACCTCAAAGCACCAGGGGAAGGCTGGGGTGCGGTGGGACACTCCCGAGGATGAAGCCCGTGCCCTTATCCTTGTAGCCGGCGCTTTCCTCCTTTGGTCAAATTGTCATCGCACTCGCCAAACTTTATGCGCGAACAATTGAAGGATTCGCACCGGCCCAGCAGTGGGTTGGGGCAACGCTCCCAAAAAAAGTTGTGCAAACGATTTTGCGTTAATTTGCCCACAATTGCGGCTAAATGATCCGGTCCATCTCCTATTTGCGAAAAGCAATTTGATTCAAGCGGCCCGGAGTTTCTTCAGTTATCGGTTTATTATTACGATAGGCCTCTACGCTGCGATGATTGCAGCCTGTTTCGATTTGGCCTTCGAAGTGCGTTTTGCTTTTGCGGTTGCGCCGGAATACTAGGCGGATCGTCTGCGGGTTCCGTGGTTGCTACTGGGCATCAAGCTGGTTGCGCTAATCGTCTCAGGCCAGGCGGGCAGTATGCTGACCTATTTCAGTATCCCGGATTTTATTCGACTTGGGCTGGCACTGATCATTTCCAGCGCACTGATGATTGTTCCGCGCTTGGCAGGTTACCCAACCTTTACGCCGCCTCGGCGGGTGCTGCTTGTGGATCTTTTATGCTCTACGGCTTGCTTTTGCACGTTTCGCATGGCGCTTCGGCTCTATCGAGAGCGCATTATGATGGGGAAGAAGTTTGGCGGACGGCGCGCAGAGAAAATTGCAATTGTTGGAGTCGGGGATGCGGGCGCGTCGCTCGCGCATGATCTTCTTAACACCTCTGGGCGTGGTCTTAATCCGGTCGTTTTCCTTGACGATGACGAGAGCAAGCACGGCAAGCTCGTCCACGATGTGCGCGTAGCAGGACCGGCGAAAATGGTGATTGCTTGTAGCACCGGGTTCGAGATTGAGAATCAGAGCGGTACACGAGGACCAAGATCGATGTCGGAGCGGCACGCCGGCGAGCAGCGGCCCTACGATACGGGATCGAGGTTCGTGTAGGGTCGCACCTTGTGTGCGCACCGGGTTTGAGATCGGAGTTGGAGCGGCACGCCGACGAGCGGCCGCCTTACAATCGGCGGAGGGCTGCGGCGAAGTAGCCGTCAGTGTCGTGCATAGAAGGGAGAATTGTTAGGCCCGTTGGGCTGGTGATAGCGCCGAAAGCGTGCGCGAAAGGCGCGGTGGTGAACTCGGGGTGCGCGGTGAGGAAATCGGCAATGACGTCGTCGTTTTCAACGTGGCTGAGCGAGCAGGTCGCGTATACGAGCAGGCCGCCTGGGCGTACGTGGCTTGCGTAGCGGGCGAGGATTTCGCGTTGGCGCTGGGCGGCGGTTGTGATGTCAGTCTCAATGGTGGACCATTTGAGCTGCGGGAAACGCCGCCACGTGCCAGTACCGCTGCACGGTGCGTCGACGAGAACCCCATCGTAGAGAGCATCGGGCGCGGGCGGATGCTGGCGTATGGTGATCTGCGACAGGCGCGCCCGGTTGGCGCGGAGCTTTAGTTCGGCCAAGGCGGCCGAACGTGGATCGATCGCGTCAATGTGTCCGTTGGGTCCGACCAGGCGCGCGAGTTGAAGCGTCTTGCCGCCAGCACCGGCGCAGGCGTCGAGCCAGCGAGAGCCGGGCGCTGGGCCCACGGCTTCGAGCAGGAGTTGCGAGCCGAGATCCTGGACTTCGAATTCACCGCGCTCGAAAGCATCGGTCTTGGTGAGGTCGGACTGGGTGAACGTCTCGACGGCGGTGGTCAGGACATCGGCGGCTTTCCACTTCCATTGGCGGAAGGTGAACTCTTCGAAGACGGAGCGGGGATCGTCGGTTTGCAGGCGCAGCCAGAGCGGTGCGCGGGATGCAAGGACGTCGATCTCGGGTGACTCGAAGGCAGCGGGGCAATGCGAGCGGAACCACTCGGGTAGCAGTGACTCGGTGACGCCGAGGTGGGTGGCTTTGGCCGCGACCGTCTTGGAGAGCGGAGGCCAGTCGGTCGGCAGCGCTTGTTTGAGCGGGCGTGTTTCCGGAAGATCTTCTGCCAGCCAGATGACCGCGTTGAGTGCCTCTTCCTCGGAGCGGGCGAGCAGTGTCTCGACCCAGGGCAGGTGACGGACCGCGGTGTAGGTGAGTTCCCGATACAGCCGGCGATCGCGTGAGCCAAAGCGTTTCTCCTTGGCCAGCCGTTGTTGGATTCGGGCGGGCAGAGCGCGGTCGTTGCGCAAATAGGGGCGAAATTCAGCGAGGAGTCGGAGGAAAGTCCGGCCTTGGTTAGCGGCGACAGCATTCATATGGGGATTTTGTTTTACCGCAGAGAACGCGGAGTGCGCAGAGGCAATGAAAGACGGAAGGATTCGAAATCGGATTTAGGCACAGAGGGCCACGGAGCTCGGACACAGAGTACACAGAGGACGGTAACGGGGAAGCCATCAATCGCCTAAGCTCAGCGATCTCTGTTTTCTCATGTAGAATGATATTGATTTAGCTGCACGGAGACGGAGTTTTTGAACACTAAGAGCGCGAAGGAACGCGAAGGTCTGAGTGTTTGCTTTGTGATCTTTGCGTCAGGGTTTTTCTTCGCGACCTTTGCGCTAAAATGGATCGGGGATGCGTTTTTTTGAGAAATGGTATTAGCCTATATTCCGCAGTTGGAATTGAACTGCCAAGAAGCAATGAATCGAAGGGCAATCGGAGTTCCCGCTTAGCTCTAGGCACCGCGCCTAAATGGACGCAGCTACATCATTATCTCGAAATGCGCTAGAAGCCGGCGAGGCGGACTTCGATGCTGAAGCCGAAGTTGCTTTCTCGCGAGCGGCCTTCGTAGAGGCTTACGCCGTATTGGACGGTCCAGACGTTGTCGAGGTTTTGGCGGAGTGCGATGGACCGTTCATTGAAACGATTCTTGCGCGCATCATAGTGGAGGCGGGCGACGGTTTGGTAAACTTCGTTGATGCGATAGCGACCCTCGGTGATGTATTCGTCAATCTGGTGTTGGAGGTAGTGATTGGACAGGCTGAGCGACCAGACCGCGCCGTCGTGGATGGCGAAGCGGGTGTTGAGTTCGCGCAACGTCAGATTTTGCGGCGCGAAGCTGTTGTAGACGTCAAACTGCATCCAGTTCGAAGGCATGAAGCTGATGCCGGTGTGGATCTCGGAGTAATCCTTGGTGCCGTCGGTGTGGTGAAAGTAAAAATCCTGCGCGAGGTTGACGGTGAGCAGGTCGCGAGAGCCGTACTTTTTGTCCCGGGTCTGAAACGTATTGTCGAGGCCGAGGCGCAGGGTGTTGGTGGCGCTCAGGTTGTCGATATTCCGCTGGTCACCGAGTTCGAGCGGAGGCAGGGCGGTGTCAAAGACACGGTTGTCGATCTGTGGGATGTACGGCTGGCCTTTGTCGGCGGACGGGATGTAGCGGTAGGAAAGTTTCGGTGTCACCAGATGACGGATACCCTCGATGCCCCAACGCTCGTTTTTGTAATCGTAAACGCTGCTGGCGCGCAGGCTGGCGTCGACACCGACTTCGCCGAGCGTGCGGACGTAGGTGCTCTTACCGTTGATAGCATCGAGATAGTCGGTGACGCGTGCACCGGCGACGGGATCGATGACGAGCCAGTCGCGCGGGATGATCGGGCGGGAGAGACCGTAGAAGGCATCGAGGCGGTTGCTTCTGATCGTGGGTGCGGTGGTGAGCAGGCCATCATCCATCGAGAATTCGCGTTCGCGCAGCGACACCGCGCTAGCATTGAAGCGTTCATAAAAGCCGTTGCCGATGGCGGTCGGTAATAAATCGAGACGAAGCTCCGGCAGGCGTTGCTGCACGTGGTAGTAGGTGTTGGGTTGTGCGCGCACAAAGAGCGACGTGACGGAGTTGGCGCTCGTATGGGTGGCATCGACAAACGAGTCGGGTTGTTGCACCGGGTAGAATTCGTTGGCGCGGAAGTCACGCATGATGCCGGAATCGCTCCAATAATTCAGTTGGCTGATGATCGTGGTGTCTTGAGCGAGGAACGTGTGCGCGTTGTCCCACTGGACGAAGCCGCGGTTCTCACCGATTGGGCGGTTGAGGATATCAGTTTTTTTATCGCCGTGATCGTTGATGTACCCGGTCTGCAGCGATCCGACGTCTTCATGGTCGGCATTGGCGATATGGTAGGTACCGGAGGGCCCGAGGAGTACTCCACGCGCGGTGTAATAACCGATATCACCGCCTAACTTCAGGCCGGGCGCGACGGGCAGATGCAGGCCGAAATCGGCGAAGGCACCAAGTGACTTTGAAAAACCGAGCTTTGCGCTCATGTGCGAAATGAGCGGGTCATCGACGCTTTGGTTGATGCGATGAAACGGGAAGATGGGAGTCGCACCGAGGCCGAGGCGGGCTTGATCGGCGACGAACCGATCGCCAGGAATGATAGTGAGTTCTTCGGCGGTGAGGGTGGGCGCGAGGAGGCCGGGTTCGTGGTAGGCGAGTCTGGCGTGTTGAAGTCCGATCGCTTTGGCCGTCCCGTTCACCAGGTCACCGGAAGCGTAGAGTGGAGACTGCCCGAAGCGCAGGCGGTTAACGCGGTAGGTTTTGTCGGCGAGCCGGTAAACGATTTCGTCGGCGAGCAGCCGTTGAGCTCCGCGGGTGAGAGAAACATGGCCGCGGGCGGTCGCGGTTTGTTTGGCGATGTTGTAGCGGATTTCGTCGCCGAGGAGCAGCGCACCCTCGTAGTCGAGCCGCGCATGGCCGACAAAAACCTGATCGCCGGTCGCGGGGTCCGTGTCGGTGCTGGCGGCCGACAATTCGGGCATGCCGGCTGCTTTGAGGGAAGCCGTGGCGAATGCCAGAACGAAGAGAATCAGCAGAAAACGACAGGTCACGATGCGCGGAGCAAAGTCACGCGTGCGACGACAGGCAAGCCCGTTGGCGAGGGGCGGCGGGTGGATTGTTGCCCGGGCGGGAGAGGATTGGTGCTTTCGCGATAGACGAACTAGCTTTCTCTGTCATCGTTTTGGTTAAACACTCTACCCGTGATCATTTCGAAATCCGAGCTGGCGTCATTCATCGAGGCAAAGAACGGCAATCCGCATACCTTTCTGGGCATGCACAAAGTGAAACGGGGACGCGGCCAAGGGCTCGTTGCACGCGCTTTTGTGCGTGAGGCGGCGAAGTGCGAAGTCGTCGATCTGGCAACCGGCAATGCCACGGAACTTGCGTTGCTCGCGCCCGAGGGATTTTTCGAAGGCTCAATTCCTGGGCGGGACGAAGTGTTTCGTTACCAGCTGCGCGTAACCTTGTACAGCGGTGAGATCCGGCAGTTTTTTGACCCGTATTCCTTTCTCCCTACAATCGGCGATCTCGACCTGCATCTTTTCAATGAAGGCACGGATCATTTTATCTACAAAAAACTCGGCGCACATGTGCGTATGATTGACGGCGTGCGCGGCGTGGCCTTTGCGGTCTGGGCGCCGTCGGCGCGTCGCGTGTCGGTGGTGGGCAACTTCAATCACTGGGATGGCCGCTATCATGCGATGAGGCCGCTCGGTGCGTCGGGCGTATGGGAATTGTTCATACCGGGTTTAGGCGAGTGGGAGTTTTATAAATTCGAAATCTATGATCAGGCCGGGCACCTGCACCTGAAGACAGATCCGTACGGCACCTATTTCGAAGCCCCGCCGAACAACGCCTCGGTGGTGTATGACACGCGCAAACATATCTGGCAGGACTCGGCCTGGATGGATGAGCGAAAGGCTCAGGCTGGCCAGCTCGACCGACCGATTTCGGTTTACGAGGTCCATCTCAGCTCGTGGAAGCGCAAGCTTGAGGATGCCAACCGCCGATTCACTTACCGCGAACTCGCGCCTATGCTCGCCGACTATGTGGTCGAGATGGGCTTCACGCATATTGAGGTCATGCCGCTGGCCGAACATCCGTTTGATGGCTCGTGGGGTTATCAGGTCACGGGATTTTTTGCTCCGACGCAGCGCCATGGTTCGCCCGAAGACTTTTCATATTTCATCGATCACCTGCATCAGCGCGGCATTGGCGTGATCCTCGACTGGGTGCCGGCGCATTTCCCGCGCGATAGTTTCGCGTTGGCGGAGTTCGATGGTTCTCACCTCTATGAACACGCCGACCCGCGCCAGGGGGCGCACCAGGATTGGGGTACCCTGATCTTCAATTACGGCCGCAATGAGGTCCGCTGTTTTCTCATCGCGAGCGCGCTGGCCTGGCTCGATCGCTATCACATCGACGGATTGCGCGTGGATGCTGTCGCTTCGATGTTGTACCTCGATTACTCGCGCAAGGAAGGCGAATGGATTCCCAACAAGTTCGGTGGTCGCGAGAATCTTGAGGCGATCGATTTTCTTCGTCAGACCAACGACCTTGTGCACCAGTATTATCCTGGCGTGCGCATGATCGCGGAGGAATCGACGTCATTTGCCGGAGTGAGCAAGCCGACCAAGGACGGCGGCCTGGGCTTCGATTACAAGTGGAACATGGGCTGGATGCACGACACGCTGCGTTTTTTTCAGAAGGAAGCGATTCACCGCAAATGGCATCAGAATGACCTCACGTTCGGCATGCTTTACCAGTATGCGGAAAATTTCGTGACCGTTTTTTCTCACGACGAAGTGACGCATGGAAAGGCCTCGATGCTCTACAAAATGGGCGCGTGGCACATTCCGGAAAAAGCCGCCAATCTCCGCGCGCTCTATACGCACATGTGGACCTGGCCGGGCAAGAAACTGCTCTTCATGGGCAGCGAGTTTGGCCAGTCCAGCGAGTGGAACTATACGACGAGCCTCGACTGGCATCTTTGCCAGTACCTCGACCACGAAGGCATCCGCCTGTTGGTGCGCGATCTCAACACGCTCTACCGTGCCGAACCAGTCCTCAGTAATAATGATTTTAACTCGCAGGGTTTCCGCTGGATCGCCTGTTATGATTCGGACGCAAGTGTCATTGCCTATCTGAGACTCGATCCATTCGAGCAGACGATGTTTGCCGTGGTCGGGAATTACACGCCGGTTATCCGCAAAGATTATCGAATCGGTGTGCCGCGAAAAGGTTTCTGGAAGGAAGTGCTTAATTCCAACAGCCAGTATTACGGCGGTTCTGGTCTCGGCAACGACGGTGGCAAAGCCACGGAGAATGTCTCCGCCGATGGCCAGGAGCAGAGCCTGAACCTCGTGCTACCGCCATTGAGCACGACGATCTTCAAGTGGTCGGCGCAAGGCTGAATGGATTGATGATTACGAGCGAGAATCTTGTTGGTCGTAGAGGCCGGACGTCAAAAGTCAGAGGGCAGTGGATCGTGTAGGGTCGCACCTTGCGTGCGGACCGAGATCGAGGTCGACGTAGGGTCGCACCTTGCGTGCGCACCGGGTTTGAGATCGCGATTCAGAGCGGCACCTCGACAAGCGACGGCCCTACAGGATCACCTGATCAAAACGGACAATGAGTTTTGAACACGAAGATCACAAAGGAACGCAAAGATCTGAGGGGGGATTGTGATCTTTGCTTCTGCGGTCCCTCTTCGCGACCTTTGCGCTAAAATGGATTTCGGGCGGTCGAGCTATTTTGACCACATCGGTAGCCAATTAGGGTGGGATTGATGGGGCCACGCTTTCGAGCGTGACCGCATCAGATTCAACTCACTTCGCGGGCGCAGGTGCCGTTTGAGTAGGAGGCGTTTGTGCTGGAACCGCTACGGGCGTATCGGCTGGTTTTGGTTCCCAGAAATAGTGCCCACGCTGGTTGTGGTCGACGCGAATGCCGATGGCGGCGGCAGCGATGAGCAACAATACGACGAGCAGGATGCTCTGCCGTTTGCGCTTTTGGGCTTCTTTGTCCTCGTAAGGATCGTCGAGCGAACGCTTGGCGCCGGGCGGGAGTTTGGCGATTTCGGTGAGTGCGGAGCCAAAAGGGATGTTGATTTTCACGCGGCCGTTAACCGCCCAACCGTTTCCTTCTAGGATGGGGCCGAGCGTGCGCTGGCGCAGCTTGAGCCAGGCTATGATCATGGAGGGCGTGGAGATAACCAGCATGAGGGCGGCGAAAAGCATCGGCATTTTCCAGGTGGGCATATCCATGAACTTGGTGATAATCACGCCTAGGAAAGTGGCGATTGAGCCCACGGCCACGCCGATACCGGTGATGAGCGCCAGGTCGAATTTCTTAGGTGCTTCGGCTGGTTTTATTTTGTCGCTGTTTACGGCAATTTCGGCCGTGCTCTCGAGCTTGCGATGAGAATCGGCCTCCGCCGCGGCGGCGCGCTTGGCGATTTGTTCCTCGATAAAACGAACGAACTTTTTGTACGGCGACCAGAAGGCCTGCCGAATACTGACCGGGTTGTCGACGATGCTGGTGATGACGGCGTCCCAGTCACGGCCCTGACGATCATAAAAGACGCCGTGGCGACCGACAAACAGGTAGTCGCTGTCGCCCTGAGTAAAACAGGCCGCTATCGTCATCGGTGTGCAGCCGGCCCGGGTGCAAGCGCAGTAGGCGATGTATGCCTTGCTCATCGCGGCCAGGGGATTGGCGGCATCGACGCGAATGCAAAGTTCGGTCGAGCGACTGTCGAGGAAAAGGGTGCCGGCCTGGAAGACCGCCCATCTGTCCCGCGAGTAGAAATCGACAAAATTTACGAAGTTATGCAGCAGCGTGCGCAAGTCGCGGTGATAGCGGGCCAGCCGGTCAACATCGGTCACAGCATTGTATTCCGGCTCAAGTGCTTTGTCCTTGGCAATAAGTTCGGCCAGCACTTCCCGACCTTTGCCAGCGGCGATGACGCGGACGCGGGCCGCGCCGAGTTTCTCGCAGGCGACGGTTGGCTTTGTCGCCGTCCATTTTTCATAAGCGGAAAAATATTCGTTGAGCTGGAGCCACTCGGCTTCAATGAGGGAGGTCTTTGCGCCGCCGAGCACCGGCGTGACAACGAGCTGATAGAAGCGATTCAAAGCAGCGGACCAGGCGGGATTCACGCCCTCGGTCAACGTCAGCGGTTTGCCGGCGACGATCGTGCAGAGGGGGAACCCGCTGACCTCGTCGGAGGTAATCTTCATGTCCTTCGCCGCAAATTCGAGATAGTCGGTTTCCGACCGGTTTAACGCAGCAATCGCGCGGGCGTCGAAAGCGGCCAAGCGGCAGCGGGCGAAGTAGTCGTCGACTTTGGCCCGGACTGTCTTGAGGGCGGCAAAAGCGTCCGCGGTCCCTTCGCCCAGCACAGAAATGCCGGTAGCCACGGGTTGTTCAGTCCAGGCGAGGTAGGCTGCGAGATCCTTGTAGAACGCGTCGACCTGCTCGGTGGTGACGCCCATCGAGCCGGTGTGATCGGCGGTGCCGCCTTGGCAGGCGATGATGTCGGCGATGAGAGCCTTGGTATCCTCATCGGTTGCGGCTTCAGGCGGGATCACGCCGTCGCCATTGATCGGATTGGCGGCAAAGATACGTTTTACATCGCTGCTGTCCGCAGTCGAAATGGTGGTGGCATCTGGTTTTCCGAGGTTCGCCACGATCTGGCGGGCCGAAGCGAGAAGGATTTTTCCTTCGGGGGTTTTGTCGTCGATCGCGTCGAGCGGCAGAGAGTCGCTACCGTTGAGCAACACGCCGGCATCTTTCAGCCGGACCGCCGCCCACTTAATCGCGGAGAGCAGTTCTGGTACGCGGATGCGGCCATCGCCGTCGTGATCGATCAACGCGAGCGTCTTTTCATCCAACTCCAGGCCCTTGACGGGGCAGCTCAACGCGACCCAAAGCTTCTGATCGAGCTGTTCAAGACTTACGAGGTCGGCACCCGTTTCGAGCGCCACCTGATCGAGTCCGCCGGTGCGGATAAATTTCCAGCGGTGATTGGTCGTGGAGGCAGAGTTGGAAGACATGGTTTAGCTTGTCGTTTAACGTTGCGTTCGGTTTTAGGGATAACTTCCCGGTCAAACTTTGCAACGTACAGGATAAAATATCCGGACCAATACTTGCCGATTACTTGCGCGGCCGACTCATTATCCCGCGCCCGAACCAATGATCGACGGCGTACACGCAAAAAGGTAGATCCGCTCCGTGACTGCACCGGCTTCTTATACCCACGGCGAAGAACTCGCCAACGCGATCACGCACGGGATCGGCGTGGCACTGAGCATAGCCGCGTTGGTGCTTCTGATAACCTTTCCGGCACTCCGAGGTGACGTCCGCGGGGTAACCTGCGGCGCGATTTTCGGGGCAACACTGATCATGGCCTACGCGGCTTCAACGGCTTATCACTGCATGCGTTCGGAGTCGGCGAAGAAGCTTGGCCGCAAGCTCGATCACGCTTCAATATTCCTACTGATTGCAGGAACCTACACGCCGCTTGTGCTCGTGAGTTTGCGGGGACCCTGGGGCTGGAGCCTGTTTGGCGTTGTCTGGGGGTTGGGCGTGGCGGGAGTGATTCTTAAGTTTTTTCTCGCAGGCCGGTTTCGCGTGCTCTCGACCGTGATCTTCATTTTGATGGGCTGGCTGATCATGATTGCGATCAAACCGCTGGCTGCTGCGCTGCCGGCGCGCGGAATCTGGCTGCTGGCAGTTGGTGGTTTGTTTTATACAGGCGGCACGGTTTTTTACCTCTGGAAATCGCTGCGTTATCACCACGCCATCTGGCACCTCTTCGTGCTGGCGGGAAGCGGATGCCACTTTTTTTCAATTTTAAATTACGTGCTGGCGGGGTCGGCTTGAGCAGAGGCGTCGTGTTTTTGACAGAATGAACCGAATATTTTTTGGAATGAGGGCTCCATCATTCGGGTGATTTTGTTCATCCTGTCTAAATCCAGCTCATCTTGCCGAAACTGCTTCTAGAGCCTATTCGCCGATGATTTTTACGAGAACGCGTTTGCGGCGCAGGCCATCGAATTCACCGTAAAATATCTGCTCCCAAGGGCCAAAATCGAGTTCGCTTTTGGTCACGGCGATGACGACTTCGCGCCCCATAATCGTGCGCTTGAGGTGGGCGTCGGCGTTGTCTTCACCTCCATTGTGCGCGTACTGCGCGTGGGGTTTTTCGGGTGCGAGTTTCTCCAGCCACTTCTCAAGATCGGCATGCAGCCCGGATTCGTTGTCGTTGATGAAAACGCTGGCGGTGATGTGCATCGCGTTGACGAGGCACAACCCTTCACGCACACCGCTTTCATGCAGGCATCCCTCGACCTGAGGGGTGATGTTCAGAAAGCCCCGACGTTGGGGAACCTCGAACCAGAGTTCTTTGCGATAGGATTTCATGGCCGAAATAAATAGACGGCCGCGCTGCTATCGCAACCGGAGTCGCGTGGAGATAGCCTTAAGTCGCCGATGGACGGGTGGGCTCTTTGCTCGGCCGGGTGGAGAAGGCGAGTACGGCGGCTACCACCAACATGCAGGCACAGATTTTGTACGCGAGCGTGTAGGAGCCGAAAAGATCGCGAACCATGCCGCCGTATCGCGAACCAAGCACACCGGCGACGCCGAAGCCGGTGAAGACGAAGCCGTAGTTCACTCCCAGGTTTTTCACTCCGTAAAAATCGGCTGTCGCGGCGGGCATCAGCGTGAATATGGTGCCATAACAAAGGCCGGTGAAGGCAGTGCCGAAGATCATCAGCGCCGAGCTGTCGTAGCGGGCGAAGAGAGCCATGTTGATCGCCTGAAGGGCGAAAGCCAGGACCATGGTATTGGTACGGCCGATACGGTCGGAGACAAAGCCGCTCACTACGCGCCCCAGCGAGTTGAAGGCGGCGAGAATCATAACCGCCACGAAACCAGCTTCCCAGGCGGCCTGTTCCTTTGCGATAATCGAGACGTTGGCGATTAGCATGAGTCCGGCCGCGGCAGCGAGGACGTAGATCGACCAAAGCAGGTAAAATTGCGGCGTTTTCAGCATGTCTACCCAATCGAATTCGCGACGGGCGATGGCACCTG
>Ga0302321_100000655_pt1 | contig 30197 bp, 27 predicted proteins | sample Fen_T0_1_FD_202505 | JGI IMG/M metagenome (GOLD analysis project Ga0302321, IMG submission 202505) | Peat permafrost microbial communities from Stordalen Mire near Abisko, Sweden - Fen_T0_1 | ecosystem: Environmental > Terrestrial > Soil > Wetlands > Permafrost | place: Sweden: Abisko... | reverse complement strand
CAGTCTGGGACCCCACGTTGGTGACGTGGATTGCCGCGGGACTCATGATCCTCGGCAGCGACCTCCGCGCAAGGTCAGAGGAACGGCTCCTGACCGCGGCATTTGGAGAGACGTACACGACGTACTGTCGGCGGACAGCGCGCTTCGTGCCCCGTCTCTACTAGATCCTGCATGCGCAGGCTTTGCCTGGCGCAATCACGGGACCCAAGTCACCGAGAGCGCACTCGACAGGTTGAAGTTCGATCCCGAGGGCGGCGAACAGAAGCCCGCGGCGGGATCGCGGTAGAGCACCTGGTAGCTGCGGCGCGCGCCGGCCGCGATCGGATCACCGAGCGCCGCTGAGCGGGCGCTGATCGTGGAATCGGAACCGCTCGGCGCGATCACGGAGCCGCCGCTCGCCGCGTGCACGAACATCCGGTGCAGCGGCGCAGCGAGGCACAGGATGCCGTCACCGAAGTGCGCCGGCGCGCCGACTCCGCCGCCCTGCAGGAAGATCGACGAGGTCGCCGGGAGCTGGCCCGCGGACGTCAGCAGCAGACTGTCGCCGGCGAGTGATGCGAGGCCGGTGCTCGTCAGTCGGGCCGAGCCTCCCTGCGAGTGCGCGCAGCCGCGACCCTCGCCCAAAGGCGAGGTGTTCGCGCAGGGGCAGTTCCCATCCGATCCGTCGCCGAAGCAGTAGGAGACCGACTGCTCGCGTACCTCGAGCACGACCGCGTCGCTATCCGCGCCAGAGGGGGTGCGACCGAAGAAGATTCGCCTGCCGTCCGGGCCGAACACGCCCCCGAATGGGACGCCGGGGCCCAGCAGAGACACGTCGATGAGGTCGGATCCCACAGGGTTCCCGTGCGCATCCCAGCGCACGATCGCCGTCTGATAGGCCGCTCCACCCGTATCCGTGAACGCAAAGAGCACCTGCGAGCCGTCGGGTTCGATGTGCGCGCCGGTGCAGTAATCGTTGAGGTGAGCGGGACCGTCCCAGGTCGACTCCCAGACGAGCTGTCCGGCCGGCGTGTACTCGAGCACCTGCAGGTCGCGACCGCTACCGATGTTCGTGCATGCGCCAGAGGCACGGATGTTCCCATTGGCCGCGATCGAGAGCGTCTCGAGCACCTCGATCGCGATCGTCGGGTCTGTCTGGGATCCCTTGTGCAGCCTCGTCCAGAGGATGTTGCCCGACGCATCGAGCTTCACCAGCGCCTCGCTCACGCTGTTCGGCTGCGTGACCAGGCGCCCGCAGACGTAGGTCGAGCCCGCGCCGTCGACGATCAAGCTGACCGCGCTCTGGTAGCCGGTGCCGCCTCCGCCGATCAACTGCCTCCAGAGGTAGGTGCCGTGCGAGTCGAAGCGCGTCACGCCCATGAAGCTGTTGCCGCCGACTGCGTAGTAGGGCCCGCAGATCAGGATGTCGCCGTTGCTGTCGCTCGCGATGCCGCCTGGGTAGTCGTAGCCGAGCGGCTCCTCGTTCCTCCAGAGCTCGTTCCCCTGTGGGTCGTACTCGACCACGGCGAAGCCGCCTTGGCCCAGACCCGCGATGGCTGCGAGGTTTCCCGCGGGCGTCAGGCAGGCTGCGTAGAACAGCGCAGATCCACTGGACGCCGCGTAGGTCGAAGTCCAAAGCAGCGTCCCGGCGGAGTCATACTTCTGCGCGAGTCCTAGCGAGGTCTGGGCGTCACCGCGGCCGATGACATAGACCGACTCCGTGCCGGGCTCGAGCACGAGGGAAGTGCCGTAGTCCATGTACCCGCCGGCGTAGTCGAAGGTCCGGACCCAGGCGAGGCTTCCGCCCGCGTCCACTTTCGCCAGCAGCACGTCGTGCAAGTCTCCCGAACCGGTCGCGCCCGTCTCCCCCACGGCGTAGACGGCACCCGACGGCGCGACCCGCGCGTCATTGAACAGGTCGAACCCCGTGGGAGAGAGATTGAGGCGGTGCTGCCAGTCGAGGTGGACCTGGGCGCTGCTGCTGGAAGCGGTACCGGGAAGGACGACGGCTATGGACAGGGCAAGAGTGCGGATGCGCATGGGGAGGCTCGCGTGTAAGGACCTGGACTGTGCTGACCCGAACGGGACGCACCCAGCGACAAGAACTATGCCACCAGCGCCAGCTTCCCGGGAGCCCATTCGCCGCGCGGATCACGAGCGCATTCGCTCCGCGCTGCGAGCGATCGATGCACCACTGCCGCATCCAGGACTTGCGCGGGCCCGGGATCGGGTCAGGTCATCCGGGGCAGGAGACTGCCAAGACCGCCAGAGCAGGAATCTGCAGGAAACTTGGCGGACTCGGGCCGCTCATCCGTTCCTAGAATGGAAGTCCGAGGAAGCGAGCTCTCAGCGCCGTCGGCGCGCAGGTCCTCGATCTCCCTCCAGCCCACCACATGACCTTCACCACTCGGCACGATTGGGTAGCCACGCTCCCCGGCTTCGAGGCCGCCGGGCGCGAGCCATCGGAGCAGCTCCTGGCGCTGCTCACCTCCGAGCTGCCGACGGCGGCCGAGCGCATGCTGGCAGCTCAACCGCCCGGTCACACAATTCAAGCCACCGCGCTGGTCCGCGAAGCCACCCGGGCCTGGCTGATGATGGAGATCACTTGAACAGCGAGCGCTGGAAGGAAATCGTCGAGTCGCTGGCGAAGGCCCGCGAACTCGCGGATGGGGAGCGCGAGTCCTACTTCAGCGAGTTGGAATCCCGGAGCCCGAGCGTGGCCGCGAAGGTTCGCGACATGCTCGCCTCGGGTGCGCACGGGAGCGAGTTCCTCGAACCGCCGAGGCATGGGGCGACGGAAGCGCCGATGCGGCTGCTCACGCTCGACTTCCGCGGGATGAAGCTGGGCGAGTTCGAACTCGTGCGCGAGATCGGCCGCGGAGCCTCGGGCCTCGTCTATCTCGCCGAACAGCCGAGCCTGAAGCGCCAGGTCGCGATCAAGATCCTCGTCCCCCAGCTCTCGAACGTCCCGCGCGTGCAGGAGCGCTTCGAGCGCGAGGCGCTCGCCGCTTCGCGCCTGCGGCACCCCTCGATCGTCGGCGTGCTGGCCTTCGGCGAGAGGAACGGGCTGCTCTACCTCGCGATGGAGTACGTCGAGGGCCGCAGCATCCACCAGCACCTCGAGGCGCTGCGCGTGGCACGCAAGCAGCAGCGCCCGCCGGGCAAAGGCACGCTCGACGTGTCCAAGCCCGAGGTCGCCGTGGAACTCACGGCCCAGATCGCGGAGGCGCTGCGCTACTGCCACGGCAAGGGCGTGCTGCACCGCGACATCAAGCCGCAGAACATCCTGATCGACACGAACGGCAAGCCGCGCATCGTCGACTTCGGCCTCGCCAAGGACGTGCGCGCCGAAGGTCTCACGGAAGCGGGATTGGTGTCGGGGACGCTGCACTACATGAGTCCTGAGCAGGCGCTGGCGCGCACGAACGAGCTCGACGCGCGCACGGACCTCTATTCGCTCGGCGTCGTGCTCTACGAGATGCTCACGCTGCGCCGGCCCTTCGAGGCGCGCACCGACGCGGATCTCGTGCACAAGGTGCTCAACAGCCGGCCGATTCCTCCCCACCACCTCGACGAGCGCATCCCGAAACCGCTTTCCGCGATCTGCATGCGCGCGTTGCGCAAGTCGCCCGAGGGCAGGTACGAGGATGCGGGCGAGTTCATCGACGACCTGCGCGGGTTCCTCGCCGGACAACGGATCGCGCTGGGCGTGCGACTGCGCTTCGAGGACACGTATCGGTTCGTGTTCATCAAGCGGCCCTGGCTGGGAGCCGCGGCTCTCATCTGCCTCGCTGGCACAATCCTGGTGATCGCTCCAAAGGCCCATTCGACCTTTGCCCGTGAAACCGACGCCGACTCCAGTGCACCCGCACAGAAACACGGCGTTGAAGGATTGCCTGATCGTGCCAAGACGCCGGAGGAGCGGCGCAACCTCCGCAAGGCGCAAGCCGACATCGACTACAACATGGAACTGCTCAGGGCGAAGGACCAGGAAACCTCTATTCCTCCCAAGTAGATGTCCTCAACCATCACCACGACCGGCACGAGCGCCCCCGTCACGACAACGCGTCTGGGAGCAGAGACAGTCTCCCACTGGGTGGGCCGTCACAATGATTCGGTGGCCGGTGCGACGCCAAGCGAATCCACACTGACGACCACTTGGAAGTCAGGGGCCGTGGGCAAGAGCGTCTCGACGACCCGTCTTTCAGGGGAAACCGACCCCGAGTTGCTGGCTCGGCATATCGTCGACTACACGACGGTGATGATCGAGTACCCACCCAGCTGATCGGCGCAGCCTCCGTTCATCCTCGACTTGTCTGTGTTCACGACGGCCTTCCGAGCTGAAGGTCGCGGATTCGATTCCCTCCGCGCCAACTACCAGAGCACCGACATCCCGCCGCTGACGTTCCAGGTGTTCCCGAGCGGCGCCGGGCAGAAGTTCGGATCGCTGTCGCGATAGTAGACCTGGTAGAAGCGGATCGCCCCGCTCTCGAGCAGATCGCCGAGCGCACGTGAGCGAGCGCGCAGCGTCGGATCGCCTGTGCCGAGATCCGGCACGGTCAGCGATCCGTTGACGGCGTTGCGCACGTACATGCGGCGCAGCGTCCCTCCCAGGCACAGCACGCCGTCGCCGAAGAAGACACCGCCGGAATTGCAGTGGTTCGCCTGCAGCAGGACCGAGAGCGAGCCCGGAGGCTCGCCGTTGACGACGAAGTCGAGCGTGTCATCGGCTGTCGTGCCGCCCGCGAGCAGCGCCGCGCCGCCCGTGTTGGCCGAGTTCCTGCAGCCGCGACCGAGGCCCATCCAGTTGGAGCACGGGCACACCTGCGCCAGCGTTCCGTCGCCCTTGCAGAAGCCGATCGCGTCGCTCAGGCAATCTCCGAGCAGGCGGAACTTCCACTGCCGGTCGTTGGATTGCCACGGACCGTTCCAGCTCTGTCCGCCGTCGACCGAAACGCGGAAGACCTGACCCGGCGAGCTCTCCGGAAAGTCCAGGCTCGCCTGCGAGCCGTCGCTGTAGCCCCAGACCATCCAGTAGGTGCCGTTGCAGTCCAGCGCGACGGGCATGGAGAGAAACGCGCCCTGCCAGCTGTCGGCAGGATGCATCGACCACGAGCCCGCGGAGAGTTCGACGCCGGGGCGAGCGTGCGCGCTGTCGTCGGTCCAGAGCGCGACGCTGTTCCATCCGGAGGCTTCGCCGCTGAAGACCTCGATCTTCGTCGCGCTGAAGCAGCGCGGCACCGTGAACTGCACGGCGAGAAGCGCGTAGCCGTGCATCACGGCCGTGTCGAGGTAGTTGTCGCCAGCGTGCTGCGTGAAGCACGGAACGTGGGCGAAGCTGCTGCTCGAAACGATTGCAGCGGAAAAGGCGAGCGTGGCGAGTCTGCGAAACATTGCGTGATCTCCAAGACGGAACCGAGGTTCTGCGTCTGCCCGGGGGCTCACGGTAGCGCGACGATTCCACCGCCGCCAGACGTTCCGCTCGGCGATTCCGCGGGCGCGCGCTACCGCTCGCGGCCTGGTGCGCGATCGCACGCCGCTCGTCGTCCGCTCACTTCTGGTGCGAGAGCCAGAGCAGGAACTGGCCCTCGAGCGAGTTCTTGTCGGCTTCGGCATTGGAGAGCGGCACGCCGCCGTACGCATCCTTGAACACCTGCTCGAACTCGCCCTGCTTGGTCGGGTCGGCGAGATTCTTGAGCAACGCAGCGAACGTTTCGCGCGAGGCCTTCTCCGCGGGCTTGAACTTCGTCTGCAACCAGTAGATGAAGCAGCTCTTGTACGAGCGAATCAGCTCGAGGTACTCGCCCTGGAACGCAGCTGGCGGCGAGGCCGGCTTCGAGTTCGCACCCAGGAAGGGTGCCGAGACGAGGAACCTGTCGGCCTCGTTGTCCGAGCGGATGGAGAAGCAGGCGAAGCGGTTCTTGACCTTCTTGTTGAGGGCCTCGCCTTCCTTCTGCGAAGAACGCAGCGTCGGCAGGAAGTGGTCGGCGCCCTGCTTGTCGCGCCAGCGGCTGTCGGCGCTGTTCTTCGCCAGCACGCCGCCCTCGGATTGGCCGCCGGGCACGAAGACCTCGCGCGCCGGAGTGATCTTCCCGCGCAGATCGCCGTCGACGCGCGTGTTGACCTCGCCGAACTGGTCGATCACGAGGTTCGTGCTGAGCCCGCCCAGGAAGGCGGGCGGCACTCGTTCCGCGTAGCAGGACTGGAGCAGCGACAGCATGGCGATCTGCACGAACTGCTGTTGCAGCACGTCCGCGCCGCGATCGCTCATCGGCGTTCCGACGGTGTAGTCGCCCGGCGCGCGATCCACGGGCGAGTACTCGAGCGTGACCGCCATGTCCTCGCCGAAGATGCACTGCGACCAGTCGAGCACCGAGTCCAGCCAGAACAGTCCGCTGTCATCGGGATCGATCCAGCCCACGAAGTAGACGAACTGCGTGAAGAGCTTGCGCGAGGGAAGGATCACGATGCCCTGGCACAGAGGCGTCTCGCGCGGCGGACCGAGCACGCCTACGCTGCCCATGGCCGAGCCCGCGCGCTCGGCTGCCTGGAGAACCGGGTCCGGTGCGTGGAACAGACGCAGTGCATCCTGGGGAATGGCCGTGCCGATGTCCGGGGTCGACCACTTCGAGCTCTTGATCCAGGTGCCCAGCACCTTCAGGTCCTCGCGTACCGCGCGCGCTTCGGGTTGCGACACCTGCATCCAGTCGAGCCACTTGATCTGCGCCTCGATCACAGCCGCCGAGCAGATGCGAAATTCCTCGGAACGCAGCGCCAGTTCGGAGGCCGGGAAGTGCAGGTCGAAGGCGCCCAGACGCTGGTGCAGGAAGTTCTTGGCGATCACGTCCTCGAAGCTGATGTCTGCGGGCGCTGCGCTGCCGAGCCCGATGCTCGCGGCGTAGTCCTTGGCGATCTTCTCGTACGGCAGCGTCGGATGCCGGATGCCGCCCGGATCCACGGAAGTCGGGAGCGGAAGAAGCAGCGCCAATGCGAGGAGTGTCGGAAGCATGGGATACCTGGAAGGCGGGACGCGGGGAAACTGCGCACGCTCGAACGGGACACGGGACCGAAAGTTGGAGCCGGGGTGGATGATACCGCGACGTGGGCGCGGGTGCAGTACCTCCAAGGGGCGCCCCCAGGCGCAAGTCTACGAACCTCCGGGCGGTCGACTCAGGGGATGTCTGGATCGCCCGGTGACGGAGCAAGGTCCTACGTTTCCATCGAACGAGGCAGTCCCCAAAAAACATCCCCGGCCGCACGAGCGGCCGAACAGAGGAGCAGTCATGACAACCGTGAGCAACGCGACCACCGAGAAGTACGGTGTCGTCCTGGGTTCGAAGATCATCGGCGAAGCCGTGATCAATCGCCAGAACGAGAACCTGGGCAAGATCCACGAGCTCGTGTTCGACGCCAAGAGCGGCCACCTGGCCTACGCCGTGCTCTCCTTCGGCGGGTTCATGGGCGTGGGCAACAAGCTGTTCGCCCTGCCCTGGGCCGCGCTGCAGTTCTCCGCCACGGAGAACAAGCTCGTGCTCAACGTGGACAAGGAAAAGTTGAAGGCGGCTCCCGGCTTCGACTCCGCGGCCAAGTGGCCGGATTTCGCCGACCGGACGTGGGGCAGCAGCATCCACACCTACTACGGCTACACGCCCTACTGGATGACGTAGGAGTACCGACATGAACACCAGCACCCTGGTCATCCTGATCGTCGTCCTCGTGCTGCTCTTCGGCGGAGGCGGCCGGTACTACTACTCGCGACGCCGCTAGTCCGAGACCAGCTAGGGTCCGAGACTCAGCTGTGTCGACGCGCGGACGTCCGCGACCGTGACCTCGACCACCCCATCGGGGGTCGAGGTCAGCCTCGCGATCACCTTGCCGTCCCTGCGGAGTTCAAAGGCAGTACTCGCCGGCAACCCCGTGATGACGTGCTGAATCGAGACGGGAGTCCCCGTGGTCGAGCGCACGCTCCACGTGCGCTGGGGCGCCGCCGCTGCATTCGACCAGGCGTCCACGACGAGGGCGAACGGCAGATGTCCCTCGGATGTGAGCGTGAGTTCGGCGGGCTGATCCTGCGTGAGGAAGCAGCGCACGCAGTCGCTTGCGAGATTGGCTCCGAAGGGTTGCGCGCTAGCGACCGACGTGCCGTTGGCCGAGATCCGGTTGCGTTCCAGCGCGAGGTCGATCGTGTAGCGCGTTCCGCGCAGCAGATAGAGCAGCTGCGTGCCGCTCAACTCCGGCGTGAGGTGTGGGTCGAGGAACAGCCGGTCGTGGCGCGGCCGCACGCCGTAGATGTCGCGGTACAAGCCGACGATCGCCATGGCGTTGTTGGCCAGGATGTCGTCGCCGGAACCCTCGGCGTTCGCCCGCAGGCAGCGCTGGAACGAGAGGCCGTCGAGCTTGTAGCGCTCGATCACCTTGTGGATGTACTTCATTGCCAGTGCGGGATCGGTGCTGGCATACGAACGAACGGCCAGCTCGGCCCAGCCCAGGAACAGATCGCCATTCTCGTAGACGGGGAAGGCCTTCTGCCGCTCATACACCTCCTCGGGCTTGAAGGGGAAGAAGCACAGCGGCCAATGGAAGAGCGCTTCCTTCTGCATCAGCGCCTCGATCTGCGAGAGGATCGCCTTGCGGCGTCCTGGATCGTCGCACAGACCGTAGGCGATCGCGGCGAAGTTGACCGGCGTGACGAGATTGTCGCCGTGAATCGAGCCATCCGGCTCGCGCCAGTACACGTACCAGTTCCGCTCGGGATTCCAGAAGCCGCCGGCGGCGACGGGCTTGTTGAAGGCGGTCTTGAGCTTCTGCGCGGCCTCGGAAAAGCGGCTCGCCTGCGCCGCGTCGCCCATCAAGGCCTCGAGGGCCGACCACTGGTTCAGCGCCTCGAACATCTCCGCGTTGACCAGCGCGTTCTCGTGTGAAGCCCAGACGATGTCGATCCAGTCGCTCCCCTTTTCCTCCTTCAGCGACTGCGGGATGACCTCGAGCAGGCCGTCGTGGTCGCTGTCGCGCTTCAGCATGTACTCGAGCGCCGCCCTGCAGGAATCCCGGTGCAAACGCAGCCAGGCCAGGTCGCCGCTGAGATCGAACTGTTCGGCGACGCAGACGACGTACGAGGGCTGCGAGTCGAGCATGTAGCCCCACTGCGCTTCGTAGTAGCCGGTCTTCTTGTCGAAGGTCCCGGGCATCGCGTCGCCCGCGTCCGAATGCCAGCGGGCAAGGACGCGACCTTGCGGCGAGATCGCGACCCGCTGCAGTTCGTCGAGCGTCCGTGCGTAATTGGCGCTGAAGTTGGGGTCGCCCAGCAGCAGGCCGAACTCCGCCAGCCAGGGTTCGTGCGTGCAGGTGAAGCTGCTGCGCCAGCCGTTGCTGCCGCTGATGCCGCGATCGATGACGCCGTAGCGCGCGATGGTGTTGAGCAGTTCGCGCACGGCACGGCCGTCGATCCCCTCGAGCTTGCCGAGGTTCGTGACCTCGTCGTAGCTCAGCGCGGACAAGCGGAGCGTGTTGACGATCGTGAGCGGATGAGCCGGGTCTGCGCGAATGGGCGCGGGCGCCCACACGTCCTGCCGATCGGCGAGGAACCTGGCCAGGCCGTGCGCGGGAACGAGCGGCGTGCCGCTGGGCCAGAAGTTCGCGGAGAAGACGTTGCTCGGCTGGCGCGAGAAGCGCGCGGTGATGTCGCCTCCCGCAGGCGCGGGTGAGCTCGTGAGCCTGAGGCAGTCCTGGCTGTCCTTGTTCCAGAACGTGACCGAGCCGCAGTGGCTGCCATAGCTCGCGAGCGGCGTGTCGAGGAACTGGGTCCAGGCCACGCCGCCAGTGTCGAGGATCCCGCCGGTCCAGGTCTTCATGTCGCTGAAGTCGAAGCCCGGGAAATAGGTGTCCTGGAGCGCGCCGGAGGCGTGATACGTGCGCTTGATGCTCCAATCGATGTGATCCTCGGCCGCGGTGAAGAGCCACTCCTCCGAGACCGGAAAGTCGGCGGGACCGTAGCGGATGTTGCTGATGCGGAGGGAGGAGCCCTCCTGTTTCACGTCGGGCGACGCGATGCGCTCGCGCGTCGTATGCCAGGCACCCTCGAACTTGACCGCGGTGCAGACTCCGGTCCCTGGCACCACGACCTCTCGGCCGAGCACGGCGAGCGCGTCGACGAGGCAGCGCTCGTCCAGCCTGAGGTGCAGCGAGAGGGTGTGCTTGGCATCACGGATCGTGGCCGTGCGTGCAAGCGGGTCGAACGTGATCTCCGCCCGGGTGCTGCTGACCAGCCCCGAGAGCACGACGGGCAACGCTGCGAGGAATCTGAAGAGGGGCATGCGGGGCATCCTCGATCCACGACACCTGCGCCGTGGTCCGGAACGCGAGGAGGATATCCCCGAGGCCTCGCTTGCGCGTGGCCAGCCCCGCGCCTCCCGAGCGATTTTCGCCAACAAGTTGGCGGACGGCTGGGTCGCCGTTCGTTCTGTCCTGCATCGGGGTGGCCGCGCCTCCCCGTCCCCTGCTCGATGCACAGACGCATCTACCTCGACTTCCACCCCGAGAACGACCTGTCGCGGGTCAACCAGCTCCGCAGCCAGCTCCTCGGGTCCGCGTCCGAGCAGGCCGGGTTCTTCGATCCCAAGGAGTACGAGCAGCTCCTGCGGCAGGACAAGCAGACGATCCGGCGCCTCGTCCGCGAGCGGATCGCGGACACCGCGGTGACGCTGATCCTGATCGGGACCGAGACCGCCTCGCAGCCGTTCGTGCAGCTTGGAATCGAGGAATCGATCGCCAACCGCAACGGCTTCGTAGGAATCCACATCCACGCCATGGACGACGCGCTCGGCGCGCCATCGCCGTCGGGCCCGCAGCCGATCCTGCCGGCCGAAATAGCTTTCCCCTGCTACGTCTGGGACTGGGACCTCGACCGGCTGCAGCAGGAAATCGAGGCGGCGGGGCGCAGGGCCGACCGGCTGCGCGCGTGGGCTTCGGCGGCGCGGCCTGCAGGTGGGTCTTTGCCACCCTGACTTCGCATCCGCTTCTAGAATGAACGCTCCCGGGATCTACCTCCCGCCCAGCCCCCGATGCCCGACACCCCCGAACGCGATCTCACGCAGATGCTGCGCGGCTTCGGTGAAGGCGACGGCGAGGCATCGGAGCAGCTCATGTCGCTGCTCTACTCCGAGCTGCATCAGGTCGCCGAGCGCATGATGGCGCGCCAGCCCGCGGGCCAGACGCTGCAGGCGACCGCGCTCGTGAGCGAGGCCTACCTGCGCCTGGCGAAGACCCGCGGGCGGACCTGGACGGATCGCGCGCACCTGATCTCGGCCGCGGCCCACGCGATGCGCACCATCCTGATCGACCACGCACGGCGGCGGGCCACTCGCCGCGCGGATGCTTGTCTGCCGGAGAGCGCACTCGATCACGTGCTGGTCAGCTACCAGGAGCGCGTGGTCGATCTGGTCGAGCTGGACGGGGCGCTCAAGAGGCTCGCCGAATTCGCGCCGGAGATGGCGCGGGCCGTGGACCTGCGCTTCTTCGCCGGTCTCAGCATGGAAGAGGTCGCCGACATCCTCGAGATGCCCAAGCGCCAGCTCGAGCGCGAGTGGGAAGCGGCTCGCGCCTGGTTGCTGAAGGAATTGTCCTGAGGCGGGAGCTGTCCCTCTGTCCTCGAGCTCTCTCAGCTCTTGGGCTCCTCCTCGACGAAGGCACGCAGGCGCTCGAGGGCCGCGTCCCACTGCTGCGAAATGCGGTCGAGACGCGCGCGCGCATCCGCGAGACCGCCCGGCAGGAGACGCCAGCTGCTCTCGCGTCCCGAGCGCGTCGCGCGCACCAGTCCGGCATCCTCGAGGATGCGCAAGTGCTTCGTGACCGCCTGGCGCGAGACGCCCGAGTCGCCGGTCAGGCCCGCGATCGAGGCCGGGCCTGAACGGCAGAGCTGCGCGACGATCCGCAGGCGCGTCTCGTCTCCGAGTGCCGCGAAGACCGGCGCGCCGCCCTGCACGGCCGCCGAACTAGCCCGCCGAGACATGCTGCTCGATGTTCTTGATCTGGCTGTTCCAGCCGCCGTCGTTCATGCGCAGGGCGGTATCGCGGCGCTCGGGCGGCAGCCTGTCGAAGCCCGACTCCACCACCGTCAAGCGCGTGCCCTCGGCCAGCTCTTCGAGCTGGAACTCGACCAGCGTCAGCGGCTCGCGCGAGTAGTCGATCTTCGGATCGACCGCGCCGGGGTGCCAGCGGTACGAGAAGAGCCGCTCGGGCTCGACGCGCTCGATCAGGATGTCGACCCTCATGTCCGGGTGGCCGCAGCCCTTCGTGGTCCCCTGCATGACCAGGCGCGCCTTGGGCTTGAACTCGCCTTCGATCCGGACACCGAACCAGGCGCCGAACTCGGCCGTGTCGGTGAGCGCGCGCCAGACGCGGGAACGCGGGGCACGCAGGACGATTTGCTTGTGGATGGTGTCGGTGGTCGTGGGCATGTGTGCAGGCTCCTTGGGTGGTTGGAGGTGCGCTCCGATGCGCACCCGTATGGTTGCATATTAGCCGAGCCCTGGAGATGCGCAACCGAATAGTTGCCTTTTTCGCGAGTGCTGCATGTGCGCGCTCCCTGCCCGGTCTTTGCAAGGCCAGCGCGCTGCGCTAGCCTGCCCGCCATGAAAAGCAACGTCACCGCGATAATCGCTCCCCTGCTGCTGCTCTGCGCCTGCGGCAGCGACAAGACCTCGACTCCCTCCAATGCCCCGGTCCAGCCGGCCGGGAAGCCGGCCGCGAATTCAGCGCCGAAGCCTCCTGCTCCGACGCCGCCGGCCGAGAGCCCGAAGGCACCCGCGAAGGTCGACATGGACGCGGACATCAAGACGCTGATGGCCAAGCCCGAGCAGCCCGACGCGAGCATCGAGATCCAGCACGTCCTGATCGCGTTCAAGGGCGCGCCGCGCATGCCGCCGAGCGTCACGCGCAGCAAGGAAGAGGCGAAGGCGCTGGCCGAGCAGGTCTACGCCGAGGCGATGGGCGGTGCGGACTTCTTGTCCCTGGTGAAGAAGTACACCAACGACAGCGCGCCGGGCATCTACCCGCTGAACCAGGCCGGCCGCAGAGGCATGGTGAAGGGATTCGGCGACGTCGGCTGGCGCCTCAAGGTCGGCGAGATCGGCGTGGCGCCTTGGGATCAGCTTGCGAGCCCGTTCGGCTGGCACATCATCAAGCGCTTGAAGTAGCGCCTGCGGCCGCTCGACCGATCGAGGTCGATCCGGCAGCTATTTCGGCGGGCGATGGGAAACGCTGCCGGTGTTCAGGTCGAACCAGTGCCGGTGATCGCCGTCCGTCGCGTGCGCAAGATCGCAACCCGTGACGACGAGCTCCCAGACGACGGCATCCAGGGCTTCCTGGCTGTGAATGTCGCCCGGCGGCGGGAACCAGTAAACGGACTGGCCCGCACTGACGGTGCGCTCGTCGACACTGCGCAGGTTCGCGTGCTCCGGCACGGCGCCATCATCGACACGTTCCCAGTGAACGTGCCGATCCCGGCCCTCCAGCACGTGCACGACTCCCCACGTCGAATGGTCGTGGACCGGCGTCTTGGCTCCGCGCTCGAACCGCGACAGATAGAGATTGATTCCATCGGGCCCCTCGCTCGCCAGGGTCCGCTGGCTCATCAAGGCGCTTCCGTGGATCGGATGCATGCCAGTGCCGTCGATCAGCCCCGGTGTCTTCGCCAGCCGCGCCAGCGACGCGCCGATCTCCGACAGGCCCGCATCGGTGACGCCGCGCGCATCGATGGCGTGGCGCGCGTCGGCCAGGGTCGCATCGATGGCCTGCTTCAGGCGCAGTGGATCGGCCGGGGGCGAGACTGCCGGCGCGGTCGCACGGCAGCCCTGCGCCAGGAGGACGAGGATGAACAGGAAGCCGAACTCTTTCATGGGATCTCCTTTGTTGCTGCCGAACACGCGCCGCTACTGCGAGCGGCCGAGGAAGTCCTTCGCGACGATCGTCCAGTCGGCGTTCCCGTAGCCTTGCGCGATGGACTTGTCCATCAGGGCCGCGAAGGCCGGCAGCATCGAGAGCGCGACGCCTGCACGCTGAGCCTCCGCCTGCATCAAGCGCGCGTCCTTGCGCGCCATGACGAGCTCCCAGGTCGGGTGCTCGAAGTCCGCCTCGAGGATGCGCTTGAAGCGCGCGGGCACGGCGACACCCGGGTTGAAGTGCTCGAACAGGCTGCCGACCTCGCTCGTCTTGATGTCCATCGCCTGGGCGAGTGCCAGCACGTCGGTGAAGCCCGCGGTGAGCGCCAGCAGGAAGAGGTTGCCGAGCAGCTTGTACGCCGCGGCGGCATCCACGCGCGCTCCGAGGTCGACGAGCTTGCCGGTCATCAGCGCGAGCAGCGGCGAGACGCGCGCGACGTGCGCTCGTTCGCCCGAGAGCAGCATCACACCGGTCGACTCCGCGGCGTTCTGCGGCCCCATGAAGACCGGCGCGTGCTGGTAGAGCACGCCGCGTTCGCGCCAGTGCGCCGTTCGTCGAAGTGCGCCGGCCGTGGAGGTGGTCGAGTGGTCGAAGACGAGCGCGCCCGCGGCGAAGCCCGGCGCCGCGGCGGCGAGCACCGCATCCACCGCGGCATCGTCGGAGACCACGATGTGCGTGCGCTCGGCGCCGCGCACGGCCTCGACGACGTCGGCGACGGGCGTTGCGCCGATCTTCGCCAGCGCGCGCGCTTTCTCGGGTGAGCGATTCCAGACGCGGACGGTCTCTCCCTTCTTGCGAAGTGCCTGCGCGAAGCCGGAGCCGAGGAGACCTGTGCCGAGGATCGTGATCATGCGCGAGAGCGTACCCGCCCGATGCAGGCCCTGTTAGCCTTCCACGCATGTCGCCCCCTGGCCTGTACCCGGAAATCGAACCGTTCCACACCGAACGCCTGGCCGTCAGCTCGCGCCACACGCTCTACTTCGAGCAGTGCGGCAATCCCAAGGGCGCGCCGGTGCTCTTCGTGCACGGCGGGCCGGGCGCGGGCTGCTCGACGATGGACCGGCGCTTCTTCGATCCGCGCGCGTTGCGCGTCGTGCTCGTCGACCAGCGCGGCGCGGGCCGCAGCACGCCGCTCGGCGAGCTCGCGGAGAACACGATCGACGATCTCGTGGCCGACTTCGAGCGCATCCGCGCGAAGCTCGGCATCGAGAAGTGGCACGTCTTCGGCGGCTCGTGGGGCAGCACGCTGGGTCTCTACTACGCCGAACGCCACCCCGAGCGCGTGCTCTCGCTGTGCCTGCGCGGCATCTGGCTCTTGCGCGAGCTCGAGGTCGACTGGTGGTTGTACGGCTTGCGCGCGCTCGCGCCCGAACTGTGGCGCGACTTCGCCGAGCACGTGCCGGCCGAGCGTCGCGACGACTTGCTCGAAGCCTATTGGGAGCTGTTCCACGAGAAGGACGAGAAGGTCGCGCGCGCCGCGGCGAAGGCCTGGGCGACGTACGAGGGTGCGGCTTGCACGCTGCTGCCGAATCCGGAGTTCCTCTCGCTGCTCACGAACGACACGACCAGCTGGGCGCTCGCGCGCCTCGAGGCGCACTATCTGCGCAACCAGCGCTTCACGCCCGACGACCGGCTGCTGCAGGACCTGCCGCGCGTGCGCAAGATCCCCGCCTTCCTCGTGCACGGCAGATACGACCTCGTCTGCCCGCTCGTCGGCGCCGACGACCTGCATCGCGCCTGGCCCGAGGCGAGCTACGCGATCGTGGACGATGCCGGCCACAGCTCGCACGAGCCCGGGATCGCGCGACAGCTCGTCGCCGCGATGGACCGCGTCGCGCGCACCGGCAGCCCGCGGCTCTAGCGCCCAAGCAGGCGCACTTTGGAGATCCTGCTAGGATCGGGGTGGTTGAGGTCCGCTCCCCGCTCCCGGATTGCCCGCTTGACCCCATGTCGAACCCGCTGCGCTCCTGCTTCATCTTCCTGACACTGGCCACGGCTTCGAATTCCGTCGTGGCCCAGAATCCGATCTATGGCGTGCCGGGGCGGGCGACCTCGATCGCCGGTCTGCGCGATGTCGATCTCGATGGCAAGCCCGACTTCATCGTCGGAAAGGCGGACGGGCCCGGACCGGGAATCGCGCTCGTGTACTCGGGCCGGACAGGGCTGGTCCTGTTCACGATCCACGGGAACAGCGACGGCGATCAGCTCGGCTACGCGGTCTGCGACGCCGGTGACGTCGACGGGGATGGACACACCGACTTCGCGATCGGAGCGAACGCGGCCGACATCGGCGCTTCGAACGCAGGCCTGGTGCGCATGTATTCGGGCGCCAGCGGAGCGCAGCTCTGGGAGGCACTGGGCGTCGGTGCGAGCGCCGACGCCGGCGCATCGCTCGCCTCCATCGGGGACGTCGACCTCGACGGCGTGCCGGATCTGGCAGTTGGATCGCCCTACGAAAACCACTCCGGGGTGCGCGGCAGCGTGCGCGTGTATTCCGGAGCGAGCGGCACGCTGCTCCTTTCGGTCTACGGCACGAGCGTGAACGATGTCTTCGGCTGTTCCGTCGCCGCTGCAGGCGATCTCGACGGGGATGGCCGCGCCGACTTCGTCGTCGGCGCCAACCAGAGCACGTTGACGAACCCGGCCGGATATGCGCAGGTCATCTCCGGGGGAACGGGCAGCGTGCTGTTCACGTTCAACGCGGATGCGCCGGGCGATTGGTTCGGTTCACAGGTCGCCGGCGGCGCGGACGTCAACGGGGACGGGATCCCGGACATCCTCGTCAGCGCACCGCAGGCAGGCTTGCCGCAACACCTCGGGATGGTGCGCGCCTTCTCGGGCGTGAACGGCAGCGTGCTGCACACGTTCCGCTCGCTCGGGTACTGCGGGATCTCGCTGGCGCTGATCGGCGACGTCAATTTCGACGGCGCGGCGGATTACGTGGCTGGCGAGCCCAACTCCTATGGCGGCAGAGTCGTGGTCATCTCGGGCCGCACCGGCCACTGCCTGTATCGCATCCCGTCCGTGGGTCCGAGCGACTTCCTCGGGCGCTGCGTGGCCGCGATGCCGGATCTGAACGGCGATGGCGTGCCCGAATTCATGGCCGGCGCACCCGCGGGCAGCATCTTCGGTTCCGGGCTGGGCTACGTGCGAATCTACAGCGGAATGAACCGGCCGCCCGCGAGCTACTGCGTCTCGACGCCCAACTCCGCCGGTTGCCTTCCGACGATCGGGTTCTTCGGCGTGCCCACCGGCGACAGCGACGACAACTTCAGGATCCAGGCCAGCCAGGTGCTGAACAACACGACGGGCCTGCTCGTCCTGGCCAGCGCGCCGGCAGCGCTGCCGTTCCATGGCGGGACCTTGTGTGTGCAAGGCACACTCGTGCGCTGCACGCTGCAAGGGTCGGGAGGCAGCGCGTCGGGCGACGACTGCAGCGGCACGTTCGACTTCGCTGTGCACCAGAGCTACCTGCACGCCCACGGCTGGAATACCGGTGCATCCGTCTATGCGCAGTGGTGGTCGCGCGACCGCGGGTTGGCCGCGCCCAACAATGTCTCGTTGACCGACGGCCTCGCCTTCGTGGTCGCTCCGTAGCGGCGCGCGCCTTCAGGGCCTCGCGCGCGGATTCCAGAGCACGAGGACGAGCGCGACGAGCATCAGCGTGTGCGCGAACACCTCTCCAAGGTTGTGATGCAGGCTGATCAGGATGTGCGCAGCCATCCAGCCGGCGCACAACCAGCGCGCTCCGGGCTTGCGCAGCAGCAGCAGCACTCCTCCCGCGAGCGCCAGCAGGCCGCTCGTCCCGACAAGCATCGCGTCGGCGTGTGCGTGAGCATCCGGATCGCTCACAAACCCATCGATCGCGCGGTAGAGCGAGCCGCAGCCGACGAGCACGAACAGCCAGCCGACGACGATCACCGGGAACCAGAGGCGACGCACGGCTCGAGTGCTCAGAGGCTGACGGTCACTCTCAAGTATGTGGCCGAAATCGAAGTGCCGCCGCCCTTCCTCGCGTTCGCCTTGCGCGCCAGATCGACGAGCTCGCCGTGCAGCTTGTCGGCCGCGCCGTTCTTCTCGGCCGCCTCGAAGGCGTTCATCGTCGGACCGTAGTAGCGCCGGAACGAGTCGATCAGGTGCTCGGGGCTCTTGTCCGGCGCGACGAAGGTGAACGTGTCCTTCAACATCGAGATCTTGTGCTGCGGCACGCCGGCCTTGCCGAAGCGCTCGACGACATGCGTGTCGACGCCCCAGGTCATCGGGCTGACGAAGCCCTCGGGCGGCGGCGGCGTGTAGGCGCTGCTGATCTTCAAGAGCTGCGAGACGAACGAGGTCGGATCGTTCGGGATCCAGTTGCCCATCACGATCCGGCCGCCGGGCTTGGTCACGCGCACCATCTCGCGCGCCACGTCGAAGGGCTTGGGAGCGAACATCGCGCCGAAGATCGAGAGTGTCAGGTCGAACGAGTGGTCCTCGACGCCGTCGAGCTTGCAAGCGTCGCCCTCGTGGAAGCGCAACTTGTGCCCGAGGCCCGCCTGCGCGGCGCGCTTGTTCCCGGCCTCGACGAGGTTGCGCGCGATGTCGATGCCCACGACCTCGGCGCCCATGCGCGCCAGCGGAACCGCGGTCGTTCCGTCTCCGCAGCCAAGGTCCAACGCGCGTAGTTGCGGCTTGACTCCGACGGACTGGACCAGCGCCTCACCCGACTCGCGCATCAGCGCCGCGATCGCGGTGAAGTCGCCCTTTTCCCACAAGGCCTGGTTCGGATTCATGTTCGATCAGGCCGGCTGCATCGCGGGATAGTCGGTATAGCCCTTCGCGCCCGGGCTGTAGAACGTGCTCGCATCGGGCTCGACCAGCGCGACGCCCGCGCCCACACGCTCGACGAGATCGGGGTTGCTGACGTAGTGGTGCCCGAACGCGACCGCTTGGAGCGTCCCGTTCGCGATCGCCTGCGCCGCCTCGGCCGGCGTGTAGCCCATGTTGCCGAGCAGTGCCCCGCGGAAGCTCGCGCGCGCCGGCCCGACGACATCGCCCTTCTGCACGCCGAAGAAATCGGCGCGCATCAGGTGCAGGTATCCGAGCGCGCGCTGACTGCACTGGCTCGCAACGTAGCGCGTGACACCGATCGGGTCGCTGTCGCGCATGTCGTTGTAGCTGTTGAGCGGAGAGATCCGCAGCCCGACACGCCCGGCCCCCCAAACCGAGATCACGGCGTCGAGCACTTCGAACAGCAGGCGCGCGCGGTTCTCGAGCACGCCGCCGTAGCGGTCCGTGCGCTGGTTGCTGCCGTCGCGCAGGAACTGGTCGAGCAGGTAGCCGTTCGCTCCGTGCACCTCGACGCCATCGAAGCCCGCCGCGCGCGCGTTCTCCGCCGCGTGGCGGAACCCGGCCACGATGCCCGGCAGCTCGTCCGCGCGCAGCTCGCGCGGGATCTCGTAGGGCTTCTTGCCCTGCGGCGTGTGCGTCTCGTCGTTGGTGATCCGCAGCGGGCTCGGCGCGACGGGTTGCGCGCCGCTGTTCAGGAGCGAGTGGCACGCGCGTCCGCCGTGCCAGAGCTGCAGCACGATGCGCCCGCCCTTCGCATGCACGGACGCCGTCACGCGCTTCCAGGCCGCGACCTGCGCCGCCGAGTGGATCCCGGGCTCGCGCGCAGCGAACGCGGAGTGGCCTTCGATCGCCATCGTGGCTTCCGCGATGATCAAGCCGGCGCTCGCGCGCTGCGAGTAGTACTCGACCATCAGCCCGGTCGGCACGTGATCCGCATCCGCGCGACAGCGCGTCAACGGCGCCATCACGATTCGATTGGGAAGCTGCAAGGCGCCGAGAGCGACGGGTGTGAAGAGTTCGGGGTGGTGCATGGGGTTCCGTACCGGAGAATCGTCCAAATCGGGTCCTACCTCGCCGCCGGCATCGGCAACTGCGCAGCCCAGCCGAGCACGAGTTCGATGCGCGTCAGCGCTTCCTCTCGATGGCCTTGCTGCACGCGCAGGAAGCGCTGTCCGTCGGCTGAGATGCTGTAGGGCGTGTTGGCGTTGGGAGAAGGCCGGAAGCGGCCCTCGAACAGCGGGTGCGGGCGATCGGCCGTGAATTCCGCTCCGGGCTTCACGTCCACGGCCATGAGCTTGTCGCCTTTCGCGAAGAACAGTTCGCGTCCGTCCGGTGACCAGAGCGGTTCCACGCCGCCGTCGGTGGAGACCTGCTGCACCGGGCCCGGGCCGGGGAAGGGCTGAACGTACACCTCGCGCTTGGCCGAGACGTCCGAGACATAGGCCAGCCAGCGGCCATCCGGCGAGACCTGCGCCTGGACCTCGCTCGCGCCGCTCTGCGCCAGAGCCACTGGCACGCGCGCGTGGATCGGCTCGGCCGCGTTGCCCGTGAGACGCACGGCGAAGATGTCGCTGCCGCCTTGCGTGCGTCCGCCTTGCTGCAGGTAGACGAGCCACTCGCCGTCGGGCGAGACGCACGACGGCGTCTGCGTCATGCCTTCGCCGCTGGTCAGTCGCTCCTCGCTGCCGGTGCCGTCCGCGGACTTCCAATAGACGTTGCGCGATCCCGCGCGCGTGCCGCGGTACAGGATGCGCCTGCCATCCGGGCTCCACACGGCGGCCTGGCTGCTGCCGTTCGTCGTGGCGAAGGGCGTCAGCGTGTCGCGCGAGAAGTCGTACAGCCACAGGCCCGCCACGCCTTCCATGATCTGCACGACGACGCGTCGGCCATCCGGCGCGAGCGCCAGGCTCTCGTAGTTGCGCTCGGGAAGCGGCGTCGGTTGCGGGATCCCCGCGCGATCGACCCAGAGCACGCGCTGCTTGTAGCGTTCCGGACCGCCCTGGAGGAATGCGAGCGTGCCCGTGTCCGACACGGCGCACACGGCAGCGCCCTCGTTCTCCTGGCGCACGTGCTCGGGCAGGGCCACGGGTGCCGCACCGTTGACGTCGGTCTGCGCCGGCTGCCAGGGCACGGCGAAGAGTCCGTCGAGACGCGCATACACGAGGTGTCCGTCCACGTAGCGCGGCCCATCTCCGCCCGAGACCAGCGAGTGCCGTTCTCCGGTTGCGATCGATTGCACGACGATCTCGCGCTCGTCGAAGCCCGGGCCGGTCCAGATGGTGAACAGCACGTGATCGTGGTCGGGCAGGATCTGCGGCCAGCGGTGGCTGATCTCGCCCTTGCTGCGATCGGTCGTGGTCCAGACGCTCGCGCTGCCTCCCGCGGCCGGCACCTTCATCAGGCCGCTGGCATTGGTCGGCGCGAAGATGATCGTGCCGTCCGATCCCCAGCTGCCGCCGCGCGGATCCGGCACATCGGTCGCGACGGTCTGCAGCCCCGCGCCGCTCACCGCGATGCGCTTGAGGTCGCGCTGGGCGAAGAACGCGATCCACTTGCCGTCGGGCGAGAAGAACGGCATCGAGGCGCCCTCCGTGCCCTCGAGCACGCGCGCTTCGGGCTCGACCAGATCGCGCACGAAGAGCTGGGGGCCGCCCTCGCGCTGGCCCACGCAGACCACCACGCTCCCATCCGGCGAGAGCGCCAGCGGCACGAGGTTGGTCTTCACGATCTCGACGCCCGCGGGCAGGACCACGGTCGCGCGTGTGAGCCTCGCGCTCGGGGCCGTTGCGGAGTTCGGGGCGATGAGACGCGTCAGCGCCAGCGTGACGAGCACGGCCGCTGCGATCCCGGCAAGCGCGAGCGGTACTCCGATCGATCGCCGCGGCGGCGCAGGCTGCGCGCTCGGCGCGAGCAAGCTCGGCTCGGCGAGCAGGAAGCGCACGACCGAGGCGTCCGGCAGGCGCTGCGCGCGATCCTTCGCCAGGCAGCGCTCGAGCAGCACGCGCAAGGCCGGCGGCACGCCTTTCGGCAGCGCCGTGAAGTCGGGCGTCGTGTGCAGCACGGCGCCGAGCACATCCGTCAGCGAATCGCCCGCGAAGGCGCGCTTCGCGGTGAGGCACTCGTAGAGCACGCAGCCGAAGGCCCAGATGTCGACACGCTTGTCGATCGCCTTGCCGCGCGCCTGCTCCGGCGCCATGTAGGTCGGCGTGCCGAGCAGGCGGCCGGACTCGGTCGAGAGCACGCTGTCGGTCGAGGAGCCCCTGCCGCCTTCGCTCAGCGGCTTCGCGAGACCGAAGTCGAGCACCTTGACCTTGCCCTCGGGCGTGAGGCGGATGTTCGCCGGCTTCAGGTCGCGGTGGATCACGCCGGCCTCGTGCGCGGCCTCGAGGCCCGCCGCGATCTGCGTGCAGACGTCGAGCGTCTCGTCGATCGAGAGCGGTCCGCGCTTCAGGCGCTCCTCGAGGCTCTCGCCCGGCACCAGTTCGAGCACGAGAAAACACGTGTCCCCGACCTGGTCCACGCCGAAGATCTGCGCCACGTTCGGATGGTTGAGCGAGGCGAGCGTCTTGGCCTCGCGCTCGAACCTGCGCAGGCGCTCCTCGTCGTCGGCGAAGTGCTCCGGCAGCACCTTGATCGCCACCTCGCGCTCGAGGCGCGTGTCTTTCGCGCGCCAGACCTCCCCCATCGCGCCGGCACCGAGCGGCGCGAGCACTTCATAGAAGGAGAGCCTGCTGCCGGCGGTGAGCGACATGGGCGCAAGATCCTACCGTCGCGCTCTTTCCCGCGGGCCGCTTTACTCGTGCGCGCCGCCGGGGGAAGATTCGAAAGCTCGAGCATTCCCCCCACCCCACTCAGGAACGACACACATGCAGAAGCTCCCCCTCGCCCTCGCCGCGGCCGCCCTCGCAGCAGGCTCGCTCGGTTGCGCCACGACGCACACGGCCGAAGCCAGGACGCCCGAACAGAAGGCCGTGATGACGGTCATCGACCAGTTCGTGGACGGCTTCAACAAGGGCGACGTGCCGAAGGCGATCGCGCTGTGCACGGACGACATGGCGATCGTCGACGAGTTCCCGCCGCATGCCTGGCACGGATCGGGCACGCTCGCGAAGTGGCTCGGCGACTACGACACCAACGCGAAGAAGGAAGGCATCAGCGACGGGTTCGTGAAGGCCAAGGCCCCGCGCCACCTCGACGTGCAGGGCGACTACGCCTACGCGGTCGTGCCCTCGGACTACACCTGGAAGCTGAAGGGCAAGCCGATGAAGGAGGAAGACTCGCTCTTCACCTTCGCGCTGCACAAGGGTTCGGGCGGCTGGAAGATCACGGGCTGGGCCTGGTCGAACAACTAGGCCCGTGGCGCGATTGACGATCGGCGGGCGAGCGCTGCTGGCGCTCGTCGGCCTGCCCGCGCTCGGCCTGGCGCAGGACCTCGAACCGCGGCGCTGGACGCACTTGCCGGTCGGCACGAACATCCTGGGACTGGGCTACGCCTTCACCTCGGGCGACCTCAGCTTCGATCCCGTGCTGCAGGTCCAGGACGCACGCGTCGAGATGCAGACGGCCACGGTTTCGTACATGCGCACCTTCGCGCTCGGCGACCGCACGGCGCGCCTGGACCTCGTCATCCCGATGCAGAGCGGCCGCTGGAACGGTCTCGTGAGCGGCACGCCGACTTCGGTGGCGCGCGACGGGCTGGGCGACCCGGTCGTGCGCCTCTCGGCCAACTTCTTCGGCGCCCCCGCGCTCTCGGGCAAGGAGTTTGCCGACTACCGCAGGGAGCACCCTGTCCAGACCAGCCTGGGCGCCGCGCTCGAGGTCAAGCTGCCGCTCGGCGAATACCAGGACGACAAGCTGCTCAACCTGGGCGCGAACCGTTTCTACATCAGCCCGCAGTTGGGCGTGCTGCACACGAGCGGCGAGTGGTCCTACGAGCTGACCGGCACGACCTACTTCTTCACCGACAACAACGACTTCTTCAACGGCAGCACGCTCGAGCAGGATCCGCTCTTCGCCGTCCAGGCGCACGTCGTGAAGACCTTCGGCCAGGACTGGTGGATCTCGGCGGGCGCCGCCTACAGCTGGGCGGGCGAGTCGACGATCAACGGCACGCCCAAGAACGACGAGAGGAGCACGCTGCTCTCCGGGTTCTCGTTCGGAATGCGCGTCAACGCATCGCAGAGCGTGCGCTTCGCCTACATCCGCACGGATTCGCTCAACGATCTGGGCTCGGACACGGACAGCTTCGGCCTGGGCTGGTCGTTCCGCTTCTGAAAACGCGGAGGGCGCCGCGCTTGCGACGCCCCCCGCTCGTCCCTGCAAGCGTTGCGCTCAGGGCCAGACGATGCTCAGCGCGTTGCCCACGTTGAAGTTGAGGCCGCTGATGCTCGCCGGATCGCGGTAGTACACCTGGTAGGTGCGCGTCGTGCCCGAGAGGATCACGTCGCCGAGCTGCGCGGAGCGCGACCCGACCGCGAGGTCCGCGCCCTGCGGAGCCGTGACCACGCCGCTCGAGGCGTTGTGCACGTACAGGCGGGTGAGCGTGCCGCCGACGCAGCGGATGCCGTCGCCGAAGGGCACGCCCGTGGAGACGCTGGCCGTGCCCTGCAGGAAGATGCTGAGCGCGGCGGGCAGTTCTCCGCTGGCCGTGAACACCAGCGAGCCGCCGCTTCCGACCGCGGAGAGCGCGGCGCCCGCCGGGTTGATGGAGTTGGCGCAGCCGTTGCCGACGTTGCCGTTCGCACCGGCGCAGGCGGTGGTCAGGTTGGCGTCGCCGGCGCCGCAGTAGGACGTGCCGGTCGAGCTGTTGCCGACCGGATCGACCTGGAAGCTCAGCACCTCCCGGGCCGGGTTGCCGATCGGATCGTACTCGCCGAACTGGTTGGTCGGGGTCGAGTTGATGCCGGTCAGCCTGACGGTCAGCACGCCGCTCGTCGCATCGACGTCCAGCCCCGCGAAGTTGAACGTGTCCGGGCTGTAGAAGTCGACCGGCGAACGCGTGGCGTCGGCAGTCGGATCGCTCTCGCGCGAGACGTTGTGCAGGCCCGGGTAGTTCGGATCGAGGCCCAGCGGATTCAGGCCCGCGGTGAGCTGCGCGTTCGCGAGGCCCGTCGCGATCGTTTGGATGTTCGCGAAGCTGTGGTCCGTGATCGTGTCGGGCCCGGTCGCGCCGAGCGGGCCGGCAACGATCGTGAAGCAGTGCGGCACGGGCGTGTAGCTCGCCTGCACGTCGGTCTGGCTGGTCGGCGAGTAGAGCACCTCGTTGATGCGGTTCTGGTGGTCGTCGGTCGAGAGGAAGACGACGTTCAGAATCTGGTTGTCGGCGATGAACTTGAGCAGCGTGTTGCGCTCCGCCCGGTAGCCGCCCATCCACGACTTGCCGCCGTCGGCCGAGACGTTGTTGCCGACGCTGCCGAGGCTGCCGCCGATCGGGCCGAGCTGGTCGATCGGCGAGGAGACCGCGACGATCTTCCACTTGGTGCCCGAGGTCTGCGCCGCGAGCAGCGACTGCTCGAGCCAGGCGAGTTGCGTCGCGCCGAGCATCGTGCGCGCGGAGTTGTCCGCGCGCGGCGAGGTGGTGTCGTCCGCGTTCGCGGCCGTCTTCATGCGGATGTCGCGGTACGAGCGGTCGTCCACGTTGAAGAAGGCCACGTTCTGGCCCCAGGACTGCTGGTAGTACATCACTTGCGTGCCGTCGCTGCGCACGTCGGCAGGCGCGTTGACGAGGCCGCGGTCCTGGATCGGCTGGAAGCTCATGAACACCTGCTGCAGCGTCTGGAAGCCCAGCGCCTTGTTCATGAACGTGCCGCTGCTGTTGACGTCGTTGAGCGGGTCGCGCGCGTCGACGCCGGCGCCCGAGGGCATCCCGCCGACCGTCCCGCCCGGCGCGGCTCCGCCGTTGATGTACTGCTTGTTGCCGAGCTCGTGGTTGTCGAGCAGCGTGTAGTTGCCCTGCGCCGCGAAGAGCGGCTGCAGGCAGTTCTGGCCGCCGGGGTTGACCGCGATGAACTGCTCGCGGTACTTGCGCGAATAGTCCGCCAGCAGCTGGGCCTGCGTGGCGCCCGTCGAGGACGGCAGCGGCGTCGTGCCGGTCGAGGTCGTGGCCGCGGAGCCGATGCTGGCCGTCTCGTAGATCGTGTCGCCGAGGAAGACGAAGAAGTCGAGCGCCTGCGTGCCGACGATGCTCGCGAGCGGATACGGACGCATCAGTCCATCACAGTCGCCACTGAAGGCGAAGTGCACCGGAGCGGCCGAACCCGCGGCCGGCGCGGTCTTGAACGTTCCCACGAGGCTCGCGGCGGCGGGGTTCAGGAGATCGCTGAAGCGGTAGTAGTAGCGCGTGTCGGCGGCGAGGCCCGTGAGCGCGATCTTGGCGGTGTAGTCGAGCAGCGCGTCGGTCGCGACGAAGTAGTTCGTGACACCCACGGTCAGCGTCGGATCGTTCGGGGCGATGTCGAGCTTCAGCAGGGTCGTGGCGGGCGCGGCCGGGTCGACCGCGCGCGTCCAGACGACCGCGTTGGCGCTCGAGGCATCGCCGGCGGCGACGCCGCTGAACTGCAGCTGTGCGAAAAGGGGTGTGGAGCCGAACAGGCCCAGAGCGCCCGTCATGAAGACGGCGCGCAGGGCGCGTTCGGAAGACATCAGTTTGCGTTGGATCATGGGTTGGCTTCGATCGCCGGCACGGGGGTGGTGTGCCAACAGTTGCCGGTCCTCATCCCGCTGGCGCGGGCATGCTCGGAAGCCCGTGTTCAGACACGTTCGCGGCTGCGGCAAAGATGCGCGCAAGCAGCGGCGCAACCGGCGCCGGTGGATTTCCTGAAGAAATCTGGCGGACGTCCTGCCCCCCATCCGTTTCCAGGCATGAAGCCCGAGTGAGAGAGCGCGAGAGGCCCCCCCCGGCGCAACGGGGGGGGCCTGCTCGCGCCAGTCAGAACCAGGAGAGCACGCAGATCGTCGAGGACCGCACCGCAACCGCTAGGATCGCCCGCATGTGGATCCTGGCGGCACGTCGCGGCCTCGGCGCCTGCGCGCTCGTTCTGTGCGCCTGCGCTCCCGAGGAAGTCCCGCTCGTCCAGGCCGCCGATTCGCCCTCCGAGGAAGCGCCGCTCGTGCTGCGCGTCACGCAGCCCGACACTTCGGACTGGCCCGCGATCGAGCGCCGCGGCCTCCTGCGCGTGCTCGTGCCGCGCGACCGCACGAACTTCTTCTTCGCCGAGGGCCGGCTGCGCGGGATGGAGTACGAGCTCGTGCACGAGTTCGAGCGCTCGCTCGCGCGCGAGACGAGCGGCACTCGACCGCAGATCGACGTCGCCTACGTGCCGGTCGCATTCGACCGCCTGATCCCGGCCCTCGTCGAGGGCCTCGGCGACATCGCCGCGGGCGGCCTCTCGATCACGGCCGAGCGCGAGCAGCAGGTCGCATTCAGCGTGCCCTATCTGAGCAACGTGGCGGAGATCGTCGTGGCAGCGCGCAATGCAGCGCCGCTCGCGAGCCTCGAGAGCCTGTCGGGGGAGCTCGTCGTCGTCGGAGCCGGATCGAGCTACCTCGGCAGCCTCGAGCATTTGAACCAGCAGCTCGTGTCGCGCGGCCTCGCGCCGGCGCGCATCGAGACGCCCGGGCGCGGCCTGGCCACCGAGGACATGCTCGAGCTCGTGCACACCGGGGCGTTCCCCTACACGGTCGCCGACCAGCACGTGGCCGAACTCTGGTCGGGCGTGCTCGGCGGCCTGCGCCTCGAGCCGCAAGTGCAACTCGCCACGGGCGGCCGCCTCGCCTGGGCCGTGCGCCGCGAGAATCCCGGGCTGAAGAGCGTGCTCGACGCGTTCCTGGTCTCGAACGGCAAGGGCACGCGCACCGGCAACGTGCTCTTCCAGCGCTACTTCAAGGACACGCAGTGGATCGAGGCGCCGGATCTCGACCTCTCCTCCGGTGCGCTCGGCGCGATCCTCGAGCCGCTCAAGCGCAGCGCGGCGCAGCACGGCTTCGACTGGCGCCTGATCGCCGCCCAGGCCTACCAGGAGTCGCGTCTGGACCCGCAGGCACGCAGCCGCTCGGGCGCGATCGGCTTGATGCAGCTCTTGCCCTCGACCGCCAAGGACATGGGCTTCACGGATGTCTCGAAGCCCGAGGACAACCTCGAAGCCGGCGTGCGCTACATGGCCTGGTTGCGCGACACGTACTTCTCCGACCCGGCGCTCGACGAAGCCGCGCGCGTCGACTTCGCGCTGGCCGCGTACAACGCCGGGCCGGGACGCGTGCGGCGCTGGCGGCGCGAGGCGCCCGAGCTCGGAATCGATCCCGGGCGCTGGTTCGGCGGCGTCGAGAACCTCGCGCTCGAGCGCGTGGGTTTCGAACCCGTGCGCTACGTGGCCAACATCAACAAGTACTACGTGATCCTCGTGCGCCTGCTCGACGAGCGAGCCAGGCGCGACGAGGAGCTCGAGAAGCTGCGGCCCGAGCCGCGCTGAACGCTGCGCTCACGGCCCGACGAGGTATTCGAGAGCGTCGCTCAGCTGCGTGTTGTTCGGCGCTGCGAAACCCGGATCGCGGCCCCACCACTGGCAGTCGACCTTGGTCCCGGGGGCGCGCAGTTCCGCGAGCGGCGAACCGCCGAGTGCGCCGGCCGCGAACAGGTTCATGTCGATACTGGGAGCGCCGGAGCAATCGTCCGGGGGAGGATTGCCGAGCGTGCTCGTGACCGGACCGCGCTTGAGCGGCTGGCCGACGCACAGGATCCCGCCCTGGAACGGGACGCTCGCGCGCCCGTGTACGCCGTAGATCAGGAGACAGGTCTTGTTGCTGATCATGCCGGTTGCGCGCACGACGAAGCCGCTGCCCGAGCTGGCCGAGGGCGTCCCGCTCGCGGCGATCGAGGGCGTGCAACCGATCGAGGTCGTCTTGGCCGTGCAGTAGGAACTCGTGCTGTCCTGGCACTGGCTCGTGCCCGTGAAGAGCTGGCCCGAGGTGACGTCGCCGGCCCAGGCATCGAGGAAGCCGTCGCCGCTCGTGTCCGCGAGCAGCACGGAGTAGCACTGGATCGAGGCCGGGACGCTGCTCGTCACGCTGAAGTGGCCGCTCGAGTCGTTGGTCACGAGGCGGATCGCGCTGGCCGAGCCCGAAGTGACGAGCAGGTCGAGGTCGCCGTCGCGATCGAGGTCGCCCGCGGCGATGCCTTTCACGTAGCTGCCCACGCTGACACTCTGCGCGAGCGTGAAGTTGCCGGCGCCGTCGTTCATGCGGATCGAGAGGGAGTACTTGAAGCCGGTCGCGAGATCGATGTCGCCGTCGCCATCGAAGTCGCCCGAAGCCAGACCGCCGGCGTAGATCCCGGCGCTGAAGGTCTGCCCGTTGTTCACGAACGTGCCGTCTCCGATGCCGCTGGCGATGCTCACGGTCGAGGCGAACATGTAGCCGCCGAGCTCGGCGACGTCGAGGTGGCCGTCGCCGTTGAAGTCCGCCAGGGTGATGTTGACCGCGCGCAGCGGGAGCTCGTGCGTGGCGAGCGGCTGGAAGCCACCGGCGGCATCGCCGAGGGCGACCCACAGGCCGCCGCTCAGGCCAGCCGTAGTCGCGTGGCTGTTGAGGCCGATCACCACGTCGCGCTTGCCGTCCTCGTTCACGTCGACGAACACGAGCGCGATCGAGTTCGTGTCGCCCGCGGGGAAGGCCAGCGTGCCCGCGGCCGAGAATTGACCGCTGCCGTCGTTCTGCATCCAGAGCATGCCGCTGCCGAAGCCGATCAACAGATCCAGGTCGCCGTCCGAATCGACATCGCCGAGCGCCAGCACGCTGGGCACGACGCCCGGGTGGATCACCTGCTGCGAGAAGCCCGCGGCGCCCTGATTGAGCAGCACGCGGATCACGCCGGCGGTCTCGTCGGCGCTGAGCACGTCGAGATCGCCGTCGTTGTCGATGTCGCCCGCCGTGAGGTCCGAGACGGCGCTCCCGGCCGTCTGCGCCGAGGGCGCGTACTGCATGTTGAGGCACTGCGCTCCGGCGCTTCCGGCGAGAGCGAGGGCGAGAGGGCCGATCAGCAGTTGTGAGGAGTACTTCATGGCAGGCGTGGCTCGGTTCGGATTCGGGGAGGGCAGGACGCTGCGAACGATCGGCTCGTAGAGCGCAACGCGTTCCGCCTCCATCCGGCGCTATGCTGAGTCGCGTGCGAACCCGATCGCCGCGGAAGAAGCGCACGCTGGCCCTGTCCAAGGTCTACGGCCTGCTCGAACCCGGTCCCGTGGTGCTGCTCAGCACGGCCGGGCGGGATCGACCGGACGTGATGGCCATGTCCTGGCACGTCATGCTCGAGTTCGAGCCGCCGCTCGTCGGCTGCGTCGTCAGCGCGCGCAACCACAGCTTCGCGAGCCTGCGTTCGAGGCGCGAATGCGTGATCAACATCCCGACCGCGGAGCTCGCGAAAGCCGTGGTCGGCTGCGGAAACTGCTCCGGGGCGA
>Ga0302321_100000654_pt1 | contig 30205 bp, 27 predicted proteins | sample Fen_T0_1_FD_202505 | JGI IMG/M metagenome (GOLD analysis project Ga0302321, IMG submission 202505) | Peat permafrost microbial communities from Stordalen Mire near Abisko, Sweden - Fen_T0_1 | ecosystem: Environmental > Terrestrial > Soil > Wetlands > Permafrost | place: Sweden: Abisko... | reverse complement strand
GGTCCCCTCCGCCTGGGGCTGCTGCGGATTCGCCGGAGACCGTGGCCTGCTGCACCCGGAGCTCACCGCCTCGGCGACGCTCGCCGAGGCCGCCGAGATCTCCGCCTCCGCGCACGACGCCTATGTCTCGGACAACCGGACGTGCGAGATGGGCATGAGCCGGGCCACCGGCCGGTCGTACCGGCACGTCCTCGAGGTGCTCGAGGAATGCACCCGGTGACCGGCCGGCCCAGATTGCGCCGGGCAAGGGGTAGCCCGCGCCGTCGCCGGATGCGACGCTTCAGGGCAGGCGGAGGGCACGTTCCTCCGGACAACCCGTCCCTGGACACCGACCGCGACCCGCACGATCCCACCCGGAGGAACGCATGGACCCGAAGAAGACCGCTGTCGTGCTGGTCGAGTACCAGAACGACTTCACCAGCGACGGTGGAGCGCTGCACGAGGCCGTGAAGGGCGTCATGGACTCCACCGGAATGCTCAAGAACACCCAGGAGGCGGTGGCTGCCGCCCGCGAGGCCGGCGCGACGATCATCCACGCCCCGATCCAGTTCGCCGAGGGCTACAACGAGATCACGTCGCACCCGTACGGCATCCTCAAGGGGGTCGTCGACACCAATGCCTTCGTCAAGGGCAGTTGGGGTGCGCAGATCGTCGGCGACATGGCGCCCGAACCCGGCGACATCATCCTCGAGGGCAAGCGTGGGCTCGACGCCTTCGCCAGCACCAACCTCGACTTCATCCTGCGCAGCAAGGGCGTGCAGACCGTCGCCCTGAGCGGGTTCCTGACCAACTGTTGTGTCGAGTCCACCATGCGGTCGGCCTACGAGAAGGGCTTCGAGGTGGTCACCCTGACCGACTGCGTGGGCGCCACCAGCGAAGAGGAACACGCCAACGCGATCACCTACGACTACCCGATGTTCTCCAAGCCGATGACCGGCAAGGAATTCGCCGACACGCTCGCCGGCGGCGAGGGTGAAGACACGTCGCGCGGCTACTGAGCACTGACTTCCTGGCCGAGGCCTGACCCGGCCGCCTCGGAGAGGGAAGACGTCGACCTTGGACGACACGGCAGCGGACTCGGCGGAGCTGGTCACGGAGCTGGCGCAGCTGCGCCAGCAGATCGCGCGACTCAGCGAGCGGCTCGACGCGGGGTCGGATCGCCCGGGGGCACCGACGTGACGTCCGGGGCACCACGGGCGGCGGGTCCATCCGCCGCCACGCCCGAGAGCTACTTCTGGCCGCTGGTCTGCCTGGCCGCGGTGATCCTGCCCCAGGTGCTCGTCCCCTCGCGGCTGCGCCTGGGGCCACCGTCCGCGGTTCCCATCATCGAAGGCACGGTCTTGCTGGTGCTGCTGGCGCTCGCCGCGAGGCGTGGACCGGTACCACGCGGCGCCCGCCCGCTCGTGCTGTCGCTCTTCGGGTTGCTGATCCTGGCCAACACGGCCGAGGCAGCTCGCCTCGTCGTGGTCGTGCTTCGTGGCCACCCTGAGGGCGGGAGCGCCCCGACGGTGACCCAGCTGCTGGTGGCGGCGACCATCCTGCTCTCGACCAACGTCGTCACGTTCGGTCTCATGTACTGGCAGCTCGACGGGGGCGGTCCGGCCGGCCGGCTGGCCCGGCCGGAGCCCTACCCGGACTTCCAGTTCCCCCAGACCGGGAGCGAGGGTCTCTCGCCTCCCGGGTGGCAGCCGGTGTTCGCCGACCATCTCTACGTGTCGTACACGAACCTCGTGGCGTTCAGCCCGGCGGACGCACAACCGCTGACGGTGCGCGCCAAGGGCCTGATGACGGTCCAGTCGCTGATCTCCGTGGGCGTCCTCGTGGTGGTCCTGGCCCGGGTGATCAACGTCTTGCCGTCATGACCGGCCCGGCCCCGGATCTCGACGTCCGGACCACCGAGTCTTCGACGATCGGTTGCCTGGCCCGTCGGTCCGGGCCATGATCAGCACAGCCGGCTGGCGGCGGGGAGCCCGCGTGGGCTCGGGTGGAAGGTGGTCCGCGTGACAGACAGCGACGAGATGATCCAACAGCTGGAGAAGACCGACCTGTTCTCCGGGCTCTCCAAGAAGGTCCTCAAGCAGATCAGCAACGCCGGCGAGCTCCAGAACTTCGGCCCCGGCGACGTCGTCACGGCCGAGGGCGCGAAGGTCGGCGGCGTCGCGCCGTTCAGCCGGACCGGCGTCTTCTTCCACCTCGCCCTGGCGGGTTCGGCCGAGGTCCGCCTGCACGGCGAGGAGGTTGCAACGGTGGAGCCGGGCGGTTACTTCGGCGAGCTGTCCCTGATCGACGGCGAACCGCGGTCGGCCGACGTCGTCGCGGGACCCGAGGGAGTACAGACCTTCGCGCTGAACAAGTGGGCTTTCGAGACCCTGCTGGAGGAGCACCCCGAGGTCGCTGTGCCGATGCTGCGAGTGCTGGCCGCCCGCCTGCGGGCAACCGACGCGCGGCGCTAGCCGACCTCGCGCGGGCCCGCAGATGCGGGCCCAACGGCACTTCCCCGGGGCGACCCCCCGTGCCAGGCTCCGCTCAGGACCCCTTGGGCGGTGATGGCGGTGAGCGGACGGCGGCCGATCGGCGCTGTGGACACGATCTGGCTGGAGATGGACCGGCCGAACAACCTCATGGTCATCGACTCGCTCATGTGGTTCGACGAGTCGGCCGACTGGGAGCGGGTGGCTGCCGTCGTCCAACGCCGGCTGGTCGACCACTTCCCCGTGTTCCGGCAGCGACCCGTCGAGTCGTCAGTGCCCATGGCGGCGCCGCACTGGGAGGACGACCCCGACTTCTCGTTGGACCGCCACCTGCGACGCGCGGTCCTGCCGGCACCGGGTGACGACGCCTGCCTCCAGCAGTACGTGGAGGCACAGATGCACCAGCCGCTGGACCGCAACCATCCGTTGTGGGAGCTGCACCTCATCGACGGTTACCTCGGGGGATCGGCCATGGTCACCCGATTCCACCACGCGATCGCCGACGGGATCGCGCTGGCCCACGTGCTGCTGTCGCTGACCGACGCCGAACCGACCGACGATCTCGTGGAGCTCGAGTCGGTCGCCGAAGTCCGCGCCGACGACGACACCGACCAGGTGAAGTTCGACGTGGGCACCGCAGGAACCGACTGGTCGAGCATGGTCTTGGGGGCAGCGTCGGCCCTGACCGGACCCGCGACCGCCGCGTTCCGTGGCGCGATGCACCTGGCCGCCGGCTTGCCACACGCTGTGAACCCGGCCTACGCCGTCGACGCCCTGACGCTGGCCCTGCAGACCGGACACATCGCCGACAAGCTGCTGCTCGGGTCGAACCCCGACACCCCGCTGAGCGGAACACCAGGAGTTCCGAAGCGGGCGGTGTGGTCGCAGCCACGACCCTTGTCCGACATCAAGCGGGTCGGGCGACTGGCCGGCGCCACCGTCAACGACGTCCTGGTCAGCGCGGTCTCCGGTGCGATCACCGCCTATCTGATCGACCACGGCGGCGACCCCACGGATCTGACCACGATGGTCCCCGTCAACTTGCGCCCGGTCGATCGCCCCCTGCCGCGCGAGCTCGGCAACCAGTTCGCGCTGGTGATGCTGCCGCTGCCGACCGGCGTACGTGCCCCCTTGCAGCGCCTGTCCGAGGCCAAGCGTCGGATGGACTCGATCAAGCACTCGCCCGAGGCGGTGCTCACCTTCGGGATCATCAACGCCATCGGCCGGACCAACCCCGACGTCGCACGCTTCGTCGTGGACTTCTTCGCCGCCAAGGCGCTCGGCGTGACCACGAACGTCATGGGGCCGCTGTCGGGCAGGTACGTGGCCGGCAGCCGGATCGCTGGCGTGCTCGGGTGGGTGCCGGGATCGGGACAGCAGACGGTGGGTGTCTGCATCATCAGCTACGACGAGACCATTCGGATCGGCTTCAAGGTGGATGCGGGCGTGGTCCCCGACCCGGAGAAGCTCGTGCACGCCTTCGACGACGAGATGGACACCCTGCTGCGGATGGCCGAAGCGGTCTGACGCGAACTGAACCGAGGATCACCATGCCCACCGACACGGCCAACCAGACGCTCACCATCGATGCGACGCTCGACGAGGTGCTCGCGACGATCCGAGCGGTCGAGACGCAGCCGAAGTGGGTCAAGGAGATCCTCGAGGCGGAGGTGCTCGAGGAGTACGAGGACGGAACTCCGGCGACGGCCCGGTTCCGTGCGTCCAGTCCGGTCGGGACCGACCGGTACACCCTCGAGTACGAGCACGATGACAGCGGGATGCGGTGGCACCTCGTCGAGGGCCGCCTGCAGACCGGGCAGGACGGCACTTACACGCTGCGTCGTCATGGCAAGGGCCGCACCGACGTGACGTTCGCACTGACGATCAGGCACAACCTGCCGCTGCCCGGCTTCATCCGGAACCGGGTCATCAAGGGGCTGGTGTCGAGCACCGTCACCGGCTTGAAGGGCTATCTCGAGACCGACCAGTGACCTGGCGCGACGCTCTCCTGCCAGCCCGAGTCGGACTTTGGCTCGCTGCTACGCTCCGCGGGTGTCCCGGTGACGCAGAGGCAACCCTTGGGGGAGACCGATGGCTGGCGGACGTCGCGGAGTCGTCGTCGCTCTCGCTCTCGCTCTCGCCGCGGCGCTCATCGTGTCCGGGTGCTCCAGCGGCGGCGCGAAAGTTGCTGCGAGTTCGACAAGTCCCGGCAGTGCCACTCCCTCCCTTCCCTCCGCTCCCGCACCGATGTCTGCGACACCGACCCGAACACCTGGCACCGCCACTCCCACCGGTACGTCCGCGGAGATCCGTGGTACCGCCACCGACTTCTGCTCCGCCGCCAAGGAGCTCGCGGTGGGCATCAACAAGGGGGGGACCTTCGACGACGCCAGGGTCGTGATTCAGGACTCTGCGGCAGACATGCTCAGGTACGCACCGGCCAGCATCCAACAACAGGTGAAGGCCGTGGCGAAGGGACTGTTCGGCATCGCCCAGAATCTGGGCCTCGGCGTGATCACGACGAACGAACTGCTCTCGACGTCGATGCAGGGTGTCCTCGGCTCGGCGAACGGCGCGGCGGTGGAGCACTACCTGAACGCAAACTGTCACTGACCGGGCTTGGGCTTCGTGAGCGAGCAGGAGACACCTCTGCGCCTGCGGGTCGTGGTCCTCGTCTACCTCGCCTTGTTCGTCGGCGAGCTGTCGTGGTCGGGCGTGACCCCGCTCATTCCTTCGTACATCGCCCAGTACGACCTCACCGCCCTCGAGGGCGGTCTGGTGCTGTCAGTGGCAAGCCTCGGCATCCTGCTCGCGTCGCTACCCGCCAGCGTCGTCACCCGCCGAGCGAGCCCTCGTACGCTGACGTTGGTCGCGATGGCGGTCATCGCCGTTGCCGGGCTCGCGATGGGTGTTGCCCCCGGCTACCCGGCGATCATCGTGGCGCGGTTCGTCTTCGGCCTCGGGTTCGGCACCTTGTGGATGTCGATGGCGGCCTGGCTCGACGACGCGGCCGGGGCGCACAGCGCACGGGTCCTGGCGCTCACCACCGCAGTGGTCGGGGTCAGCGCCATGCTGGGGCCGGCCTACGCGGGCTGGGTCGCACAGCACCTGGGGCTCAGCGCCCCCTTCGTGGGCCTGGCCCTCGTCACTGCGCTCTTGTTCTTCCTGCTGCTGCTCGACCGGTCCGGAACCGGCCGCCGCAAGGATCCGGCGCCGCCATCGCGCGACCTCGCCCGCGCCGTCCGGTCAGACCCCGACCTGTTGACCATGTTGCTCCTCACGACCGCACTGGCCGTCGTCTGGATGACTGCCGATCTGCTCGTACCGCTTCGGCTCGACCGTGGTGGCTACGACGTTGCGGCCATCGGTTTCGCGTTCTCGCTGTCGTCGCTGGTCTTCGTGAGTGCAAGCGCACTCACCGCACGCGGTGCCGACCGCTGGGCACGCCCCCGGATCGCCGCGACGGCGACCGCGGGGCTCGCGGTCTGCACGGCACTGCCGGCCCTCCTGATCGGGGTGCCGGTCACGTTGGTCTTCCTGTTCGGAGCCAGCGTCGCCACGGGCGTGATCGGCGCACTGACGTTTCCATTCGGTCTGCATGCGGTCGAGCGGGGTGCCGTCACCGTGGCCGTCATGAGCGCCTTGGCCAACATCATCTGGGCCGTGTCGGGAATGGCCGGACCGACCGTCGGCGGTGCGTTCGCACAGTGGGCCGGCGACCGGATGGCGTTCGCCGTGCTGGCCCTCGTCTGTCTCGGTGTGACCATCGCAGTCGGGCGCCAGGCGACGGACCCGGTCACGAGATGACAGCTCCGGAGGTCAGACGTACTCCCGGCACAGGGCGGTGAAGAACGCAACGTGCTCGGCCCAGCTCGTCGGGTCGTCAGCAGCCGGCAGTGAGGACAGCTTGGCCACCACGACGTCGGCGGTCGGGTCCATCCAGACGTACTGGCCATGGATGCCCACGCCGTAGAACGAACCCCGTTCGTCGCCGCTGACCCAGAACTGGTTGCGGTAGCTGCCGTTGGGATGGACTGCGCGCAGGTCTGCCTCGGAGTCGGTGCGCGCGCCACCTCGACGGATGTCGGCGACCCACTCCGGCGGGATGACGGGATCGCCGGTCGGGCCGACGCCCCCGTCCAGCACCACCCGGCCGAAGCGCGCCAGGTCGCGCAACGTCACACAAGCGCCGGCGTTGGCCATCGGGAACCCGGATCGATCGACGGTGACGTACGCGTCGCTCTCGGCACCGATCCGCCCCCAGAGATCGGTGGACAAGATGTCGGTGTATCTGCGGCCGGTCACACGTTCCAGGATCCACGCCAGGACGTCGGTGTTCGCCGAGCAGTAGGCGAATGTGCGGCCGTGCTCCCCCGACCGTCGCAGCGTCGTCAGGAACTCGCAGTCGCCGGCTGGGTCCTCGGGCCGAGGGCTGCGCCAGCCACCGACCCGGTCGTGCGTCTGCACCTCTGAGGCAGGGTCGTCGTAGGTCTCGTCGTACTGCACGGCCACGGTCATGTCGAGGACCTGTTGGACGGTGGCGTCGCCGTAAGCCGAATCGGCCAGCTCGGGAACGTACTGTGCGACGTGGGCGTCGACCTCGACGTCGCCGGACCCGACGTACCGGCCCACAACCGCGCCACACAGCGACTTGGACACGGACATGAGCAGGTGGCGCGTCGAAGGGGTCAACCCGTTCAGGTAACGCTCGAGCACCACGTCCCGGCCGTGAAGGACCAGCAGCCCGTCAGTGCAGGTTCGGTCGAGGAAGTCGTCGAGGTCTGGCACCCGCCAGGGGTCACCGGTCGCGAGGTCCAAGACCGGGGCGTCGCCGTGCGGCACACCCACCGTGCGCACGACCTCGTCGACGTGCTGGAAAGCCCACCGGTTGGCCGGGCCGACCTGCCAGTTGTCGAGCGTCACTCCGTCAGGTCGCATGCTCGTCCCTTCCTGGCCGACCGCGGACGGTCTCGGGCAGGCTCCGTGCAATCTGCCGCACGTCGTCCCCGGTGGTCATGACGGTCAACCTAGGACATCGCCGGCCCAGGGCGCAGCCACGAACAACGCCTAGAGTCGCTGCCGACCGGTCGCACGGAGCAGGAGCCACGCATGCACGTCACGAGGTGCACCGACCCGGAGGAGTTCCTCGCCGTCACCCACGACTACCGGGCCGTAGACCCGGTGCACACCAACGTGATCGGCTCGGTCGCCGCGTCCGTCACACGGGGCGTCGAGTACGACGGTTACTTCTGGTGGGTCGTCCGTGACAACGGCCACGTCGTCGGTTGTGCCGTCCGGACGGTGCCGTGGCGGCTCGTCGTTCCGGATCTGAACCACGCTGCCGCGTACGCCCTCGGGCGGGCTGTCGCGGACGCAGATCCGCTGGTCCCCGGAGTCAGCGGCCCGAGGTCGGCCGTCGAAGCGCTGTACGCGGGGCTCGGCTCACCGGCGGGATTCGATCTCGACCGGTCGAGCAACCTCATGGTTCTCGACCGGTACCGCCGGGTGCTCGACGTACCCGGGGTAGCCGACCAGGCGGACGAGAACGACCTCGACCTCGTCCTCGACTGGTTCACCCGGTTCGAGATCGACGCCGATGCCGTCAGCCCGGACGAACCCGACCTTCTGCGCCGACGCGTCGCCGTCAAGGTCGGGGAGCGGGCCGTGTGGCTGTGGCAGGTCGACGGCCGGCCGGTCGCGATGGCGGGACATGCCCCACTGGTCGAGAGCCCGGCCGGCATGGTCGCACGGATCGGGCCTGTCTACACGCCGCGCGACCTGAGGGGTCGCGGCTACGGAAGCGCCGTCACAGCAGCCGTCGTCGAGGCCCTTCTCCCGAGGACGGGACTCATCATGTTGTACGCCGACGCGAACAACCCGACGAGCAACGGCATCTATGAGCGGTTGGGATTCGACCGACGCGCGACCATCATCGAGACAACGGCCCGGCCTCCCGTCGGCCGCTACTGAGGAACGGGCGTCGACGTCGTCGGGACAACGACGTCGGCCGGCGTCTGGTCGACGCTGGTGGTCCCGTCGGCCCGCACGGTGTGGCGCTGAACCTGCGCGGACGTCGTGCCCAATCCGCCCAGGGTGATGTCGTCGAACGCCGTGACCTTGCCCGTGGCCCGGTCGAAGTACAGCACCGACAGCATGACCGGCGTCGGCCGCTCCCCCTGCAGGGCGCGCAGCCCGGCACCACCCGTCGACCCCTGGACGAAGATCCGCGAGCCCTTGTCTCCCAGCCACGTGGATCGCACGTGCAGGTGACCGAACAGCAGCGTCGGCGCTGTGCCGTCGAGAACCCCAGCCGCTTGGGGGTCGTGGAAGAGGACCACGTCGACACCGGGTTGGGACGCCACGTAGGTGGCGAGCGTAGTGGCGCTGGCGATCACCTCGGTGTCGCCCACCGAGCTGTCGTCGCGCGTCGACTTGTCCGGGGTGAGTCGCGGATCACCGGCTCCGGCGAAGGTGAGACCAGCGACCGTCTTGCGCGAGTCGTCGAGCACGGTGGCATTCGGGAACGAGGCGACCTTGGCCACGGTCACCGCGGAGTCGTGGTTTCCCTTGACGAACAGGTAGGGCACCCCTAGCCCGCCGATTCCGGCGAGAGCGGCGTTCTCGGCGGCCGTGCCATGGTCGGCCACATCACCGGTGTCGACGATGACGTCGACGTGGTACTGCGCGGCGACCTCGCGGATCAGCGGCCACGCCTGAACAGCCAGGTGGATGTCGGACACGTGCAGCACCTTGACGGTGCCGGACGCGTCGGGGTTGATCGGCAGGTTGTTCAGCGTTCCCGACAACGCCGCCACGTTGTCGACCAGGCCGGCCAGCTCGGTTCCGTAGCGGTCGAGGTTGTCCGGGATCGCGGACAGGTCGGCCACGACCCGCGGCGCATTGGTCAGTGCGCCGGTGAACGTCGGCTCACGGATGGCGTCGGCATCCCAGGTGCGGACGGCGACGAGACCGGTGCCGGCGCAAGCGAGCGTCACGGCGACCACTCCTGCGACGACACTCGTTCGTCGTCGCGTGACCGCTGCCGTGACGACGAACGCACCGAGCAGGGCAGCGACCACTGAGCGCTCGACGGCATGCTCAGCAGCTGATCGGACGTCCGCGGCCACCTGGTCCTGGATGCCTTGCGCCCCGGCGTTCGTCAGCCAGGTGGTGGCTTCGGTGACGTCGACGGACTCGACGGTGGCGGTGAGGCCGACGGGGCCACGGTGGGTGGCCAGCTGCACGCTGCCGAGAGGCGGTAGCTCGATCTGGGTGTGGCCGCCCCATGAGGGTGCCAGCTCCGTCTGGATCGTCAGCGGCCCGACGTGCTCGGTGGTCGCGCCGGCCAGGAGCACGCCCGCCCACCCCCCGAGCAGACCCAGCAGGACACCGACCACGACCGCGACGCTGGTGCGCGTCCAGGCATGGTGCCAGGCCATGACGGCCCGTCGGACCGCCTCCCGAATGCTCGGAACCGGGCCGTGGGACGGGGGCGGGGACGGTGGCGGCGGCGCGGTCATCGGCTCGAGTGGCCGTCTCGGCTCGACATGCGTCCCATGATGACCAACCTGCTCATGTCTGGCCCATCGGCCCGGCTGGGCTCCCGCTTCATCGCCCGACGAGGGCGACCGCACGACCGGCGGACCAGAAGGTGCTGGTAAGAAGTCCGGGAGGCGGTGTCGGATCGGGGCAGAGTTGTTCGTAGCAAGGGTGAGCGGCCGCTCGCGAGAGGCACCCCGACCACAGGAGATGATCCGAGATGCAGTACCTGTTCTGCGTGATCGACGACAAGACCAACTCCGGCACCCAGGACGAGCAGGCTGCAATCGACGTGTTCAACGACCGGCTCCAGGCCGAGGGCAGCTGGGTCTTCGCCGGTGGCCTCGGGTCCCCGGACACGGCCACCGTCATCGACAACCGCGACGGGGAGGCCGTCTTCACCGACGGGCCCTTCGTGGAGACGAAGGAGTACGTCGCCGGCTTCTGGATCATCCAGGCTCCCGACCTTGACGTAGCGCTCGCGCTCGCAGCCGAGGGCTCGAAGGCCTGCAATCGGAAGGTCGAGGTGCGGCCGTTCCTGGGCGAGTGAGCACGATCGACGTCCGGACGGCGATCACCCAGGCCCACCACGAGGAGTGGGCGCGGGTGGTCGCCGCCCTGACCAGGCGTTTCGGTGACCTCGACATCGCCGAGGAGGCGACGGCCGAGGCGTTCGCGACAGCGGTCGAGCGGTGGACGGCTGACGGCGTACCCCCCAACCCCGGCGCCTGGCTGACCACCACCGCCACCCGCAAGGCCATCGACCGGATCCGGCGCGAGAACAAGCGCGACGGCTTGCAGAGGAAGGCGCAGGTGTTGTACGACGACCGTCCGCCCGAGCCGATCGGCGCCATCGAGGACGACCGGCTCCGGCTGATCTTCACCTGCTGTCACCCGGCGCTCGCGATGGAGTCCCGCGTGGCGCTGACGCTGCGAATGGTCGGCGGTCTGGCCGTGCCCGAGATCGCCCGCGCCTTCCTGGTGCACGAGACCGCCATGGGGCAGCGGATCACCCGCGCGAAGGCCAAGATCAAGGCGGCTCGCATCCCTTACCGCGTGCCGTCCGCGGAGGACCTCCCGGCACGCGTCTCCGGCGTACTCGCCGTCCTCTTCCTCGTCTTCAACGAGGGCTACCTGGCGAGCGGCCCCGACACCGAGCCCATACGTCAGGACCTGACCGCCGAGGCGATCCGGCTCACTCGCCTGATCCGTGCCCTCATGCCGCAGGACGGTGAGGTGGCGGGCTTGCTGGCGCTGATGCTCCTCACCGAGGCCCGCCGCACCGCCCGGGTTTCGGCCAGCGGCGAGCTGGTCACCCTCGACGAGCAGGACCGTGGGGCCTGGGACGCGGCGCTGGTTGCCGAGGGTCATCGGCTGGTGCGCGAGCGCCTGGCCGCCGGGGTGGCTCCGGGTCGCTACCAGATCCTCGCGGCAATCAACGCCGTGCACACCTCCGCCCGCGACGTGGGCGACACCGACTGGTCGCAGGTCGTGGCCCTCTACGACCACCTCGTCCGCCTCGACCCCTCGCCGATCGTCGCCCTCAACCGGGCGGTCGCGGTCGCCGAGCTCGACGACCCGGAGGCGGCTCTGGCGGACGTCGACCGTCTTGAGGACAGGTTGGCCGGCTATCACGCCTACCACGCCACCCGCGCCGACCTGCTGCGCCGGCTCGGCCGCAGTCAAGAGTCGCGCGCGGCGTACGACAATGCCATCGAGCTGGCGGGCAACACGGCCGAGACCGCCTACCTGACCCGCCGCCGCGACCAGTTGCGGTAGGCCCACGTGCAGGGCGCTCACGTGCCGGGCGGCACCTCACGCCGGCAGCGGCAATGCCGTGGGTGCTCCTCCCGATGCCGTGCGCCTCGCACGGTCCCTGGAACGGCAACAGCCCACGACCGGGATCGTGGGCTGTTGGCGGGCAGGGGTGAGTGGAGGTGGCGGGAATCGAACCCGCGTCCTTCGGCCACGGTCCAGGACTTCTCCGGGTGCAGCGCTGCTGTGTTCTACTCGGCCCCGGCAGTCACGCAGGCAAGCTGCCGACGGGCCCAGTCACTGTTTGATGTCCCCGCGAACCCCGTGACCGGGTTCTTGGGTGAGCTTCCTAGTCGACGCCAGGGTCCGGAGCGGAAGCGCCTCCGGTCTGACGGACTTCAAGGCTCGCCTAGGCGGCGAGGGCGAAGTCAGTGCGCTGTGTATTGGCACTTATTGGTTTCCGAGGAATGGTTAACGAGATCGTCCTCGGCATCCTCGACCCGCTTCTCCTGGACACGACGTCCCAAGTCGAAACCGTTCACCCCCTGTGCAGTTGTGCCCCCGAGCGTACGCGACAACCGTCCGTCGGGGCCATTGGCTCAACGCAGCTACGACTCGCCGTGTTCCGCGACGCCGCGTGTTGATCAAGGAGAAGATGCTGGCCCCGGGTGATCAACTCGCACATCAAGTCCAAGATCAACGGGAGGGGGCGGGGGCGGCGGGGGCGGAGGCGGGCGCGGCGGCGGCGGAGGTTGAGGCGAAGGGGGGAATTCCGGCGGCCGAGTACGAGGGCATCGGGAGCAGCCGGAAGTGACCGATCACCGTGCGAGTGCCGTCGGCGTGCAGGAGCAGCCCGGAGTAGCCAGGGGCGTCCAGCACACTCGCGCAGGCCCGTCCGCCGGCAGCCAAGGCCGTCGCCAGGGCGTCGGCCACAGCCAGGTCGGGACCGAGCACCGACGCCGACGACACGTCCGACGTAGCCGGTCGTCCCGTGGCGGGGTCGATCAGGTGCTCGCCCCGCTCGTAGGTGCCCGACGTCGCCAGGGCGATCCGCTCGTCGAGCGCAGGCTCGAGGGCCACGATGCCGACCAGGCCCGACACCGACTTGGGGTCCCGGACGCCCAACCGCCAGGGTCGGTGCGCCGAGGGCCAGCCGAAGGCGGCCGCGTCGCCCCCGCCGTTTACCAGCGCGGCTTCGACGCCACAGTCACGCAGCACGTCGAGCGCGCGTTGGACGGCCCAGCCCTTGACGTAGCCGGTGGGGTCGACCCCGCCGGGCATCCGGCGGGCGTCGAACCAGCCACCGGTCATCTGCCGCATCGTCTCGCACGCCAGCAGCACCTCACCGATCTCGAGCGGCACGTCGGGCTGGTCGACCTCGCCGCGACGCAGCCGGCTCATCGGGCTGTTGTCCTTCCAGAGGCTGAAGACGTCGTCCACGTCGTGGAGCATCGTGCACGCTGCCGACACCGCCTCATCGACGGTCGCCGACGCAACGGTTCCCGGGACGACCTCGAAGGTGACCGCCGTACCCATCACGTGTTCGACGTGGGTGATGTTGGTCACGGCGATCACACGCCCAGCTGGGTCAGTGCAGACTGCAGCGACTGCGCATAGGCCTGGCTCGTGTACGTCGCGCCAGACACGCCGTTGATGTGGGCCGACTGTGCCGCCATGGCCTGCTGGGCCAGCTGCGGGGCCGCATAGCTGTTGATCGACGCCGACTGCGGGTCCCCGTTCGGCAGCTGGACGGCGACGACGTTGGTGATCTTCCCGCCGGACACCGTGACCTTCACCTGCACCTGACCGAACCCGTTGTAGACCGCCGATCCGACGGCGCTGCCGGACGCGGCGCTGGAGCCGGTCGAACCACTGGAACCCGAAGATCCTCCAGACCCCGACCCCGACCCCGCGCCGCCCGACCCCGCGGTCGACGAACCGGCGGAGTGCGTGGACCCGCCGGAGACCGAGGACGCGGCAGCAGCGGTACTGGCCAGCTGCGGCGTGCGGTAGGTCAGCAGCAGGCCCAGACCCAATGCGGTTCCGGCCAGGACGAGTGGGGCGCGGCGCATGACGAACAACTCCTTGACTGGTGAAGCGGCGATCAGAACGTGAACGACTCGACGTGGATGCGCTCGTCGGGCACTCCGGCGGCGCTTGCAGCGGCGACCACTCCGTCGACCATGCCGGACGGGCCGCACAGGTAGATGTCTCGGCGAGTGATGTCGGGCACCAGCCGCCGCAGGTTGGCTGAGTCGAAGCGGAACTTGTGGCGGCTTCCCACCAGCACGTGCAGCTGGCCACCGCGAGCCTCGACCAACGCCCGCATCTCGTTGTGGAAGACGACGTCTTCATGGCGGGAGGCGCGGAGCACGACCACGACGTCGGTGTGGGGCGGCAGGTCCTCGAGCAGGGCCCGGAGCGGGGTCACCCCGACACCGCCACCCACGAGGAGCACGCGGTCCCCGCTTCGGACGTCGCGGGTGAGGACCCCGTACGGACCCTCGACCGCCACCCGGGTACCCACCGGGATCCGCGCCAGGTCGGTGCTGTGGTCGCCGAGCGCCTTGACGGTAAGCCGCAGGTAGGGACCCTGCGGCATCGCGGACAGCGAGTAGGGGTGCGCCTGCCACCACATGCCCGGACGCAGGAAGCGCCACTGGAAGAACTGGCCGCCGCGCACGCGCAGGGCCTCCAGGTCGCGACCGCGCAGGATCACGGACACCACACCCGGGCTCTCGGGGCGGACCTCGACGACCCGCAGACCGTGGCGCATCGAACGCCAGAAGGGACGGATCACGCGGTACGCCAGAACCAGTCCGGCCGTGGCCGCCCACATGGACATCCACCAGATCCGCGCCAGCGGCGAGTGGATGAAGGCCGCACCTGCGGTGATCTGGTGGGCCAGTCCCAGCGCCGCGGCAAGGTAGGTGTACAGGTGGATGGCCCACCACGTCTCGTGGCTCACCCGGCTACGCACGCGTCGGTACGAGGTGACGCCGGCCATCACCAGCAGGCCGAGCGCAACGACGGCGGCGAGCACGTTGGGGAACGTGGTCATCAGCACCCAGAACTCGCGCAGCAGACCGGTCGAGGCCACTGCGGCATAGCCCACCGTGATCAGCAGGCCGTGGACGAGCAGGAGACTGATCGGCCATGGGCCGAGCCGACGGTGCCACCCGACCAGCCGGTCCTGGCCCACGGCCCGCTCGAGCCAGGGAAGTCGGGCGATGAGGGCGATCTCGAGCAGCATCAGGTAGGTGCCGACCAACCCGGTCATGCGGCCCAGTGCCGTCGCGATCCCACCGGGAGCCTGCAGGGAGCCGAGGGTCTCGGCGTGGATGCCCAGGGCCACCGTGATCCCCAGGCCGAGCCCCGCGAGCAGCGCCAGCGCGTCGGCCCAGCGGATCGCGCGGCGGCGCTCCGGGCTCGAGGCCGGGGCGACGCCACGAAGGAGGCTCGGGGTACTGGGGCGCTGCTCGCGCAGGAGCGTGCCGGATGCGGTCATGGGCACACCCTCGCCTGTGGGCCTGTGCGAGTCACCACAAGATCCTGTGCCCTTCCTGTGAAAGCCTGCACAGTGGACGATCCGCGCTGTGGACGCCGTTAGGGTCCACACGACGCCCTGCCGGGCCAACCGGCCCCTGCTCGACCGCCGACCCTGCGAGGAACCCATGGCCGCCGCCCCCGGGCGCCCCGACGCCGCGCGCACCCTCGGCGTCAAGGCGCTGGTCGTCGATGACGAACCCAGCATCACCGAGCTGATCAGCGCCGTGCTCGGCTACGAGGGTTGGCAGGTGCGGACCGCGGCCACCGGCCAGGAGGCCCTCAACGCCGTGCGCACGTTCTCCCCCGACGTCGTCGTCCTCGATGTGATGCTGCCCGACATCGAAGGGTTCGAGGTGCTGCAACGGATGCGCCGCGAGGGCCACGACGCGCCGGTCCTGTTCCTGACCGCACGGGACGCCACGGAGGACCGGGTGCGCGGACTGACGCTCGGGGGCGACGACTACGTCACCAAGCCATTCTCGCTGGAGGAGCTGGTCGCTCGGCTGCACGCGCTGTTGCGGCGGGCCGGCCTGACCGAGGGGTCGCGCGACCAGCTGTTGACGGTGGCCGACCTCACCATGGACGAGGACGCCCGGGAGGTTCGGCGCGGCGGTGACCTGATCGAGCTCACCAAGACCGAGTTCGAGCTTCTGCGCTACCTCATGCTCAATCCACGCCGGGTCCTGACCAAGGCACAGATCCTGGATCGGGTGTGGAACTACGACTTCGGGGGACAGGCCAACGTCGTCGAGCTCTACATCGGATACCTGCGTCGGAAGATCGACAAGGGCCACGACCCGCTGATCCACACCGTTCGCGGCGTCGGCTACGTACTCCGTCCACCCGACCCGGATGCCACGTGACGGACGCCGACCGGGGCAAGCGCCTGCGCCCACTCAGACAACGGCTGACTTTCGGCCTGGTGGTCATCGTGGCGAGCGTGCTCCTCGTGGTGGGTGTCTCGATCCTGGTGATCCTGCGCAGCTTCTTGATCAACCAGATCGACGACCAGCTGCTGCGCAGCCTGAGCCAGATCGCCCACGCGCGCCTGAACGATCAGGAGACCCTCGAGGGACTGCCCTGGGGCACGGTGCTCATCGAGTACGGTCCCGACGGCCAGGTGGCCCAGCCTCCCCTGCTCATCAGCCGGCCCGACGAGGTTCCCGACACCAGCAACTGGATCACGCCGGCGGAGGTCACCGCGCTGTCGGGCGTCGGCCCACATCCGAGCAACATCGACCTCTCGGTGCTCGGCGAGTACCGCGTCGCCCAGGCCCATGACGAGCGGGGTTACAGCGTCACTGTCGGGCTCCCCATGTCCCAGGTCAGCGACACCCTGCGCACACTCGTCATGGTCGAAGTGATCGGTCTGTTCCTTGCCTTGACGCTCGTGGCCGGTCTCGGCAGGTGGTTGATCCGGCGCGAGCTCCGACCGCTCGAGGAGGTCGCGGAGACCGCCCGGCAGGTGACCGCGCTGCCCCTGGAGGCCGAACAGTCAGGAGTCCCCTACCGGGTCACCGTCGCGGCCGACAGCCAGGAGATCGGCGAGGTCGCCGACGCCTTCAACGACATGCTCGAACACGTCGATGCCTCACTCGAGGCCAGGGCGGCCAACGAGACCCAGCTGCGGCAGTTCGTCGCCGACGCCAGTCACGAGCTGCGGACGCCGTTGGCGTCGGTTCGCGGTTACGCCGAGCTGTACCGACGGGCGTACGGCGACACCGAGCGCCAGGACTCCGCCGTCGGGCGGATCGAGTCCGAGGCGATCCGGATGGGGGTCCTCGTCGACGACCTGCTCCTGCTGGCCCGGCTCGACCAAGGGCGCCCGTTGCTGCAGGAGCCGGTGGACGTCGCCCGGCTCGTCGCGGACACGGCCGCTGACATCCAGGTGACCAGTCTTGGCCACCCGATCTCGGTGGACGTTCCAGCCGAACCGGTCTATGTGTCGGGCGACGAGCACCGGCTGCAGCAGGTGTTCGTCAACCTGCTGGCGAACGCGGTGCACCACACCCCGGACGGGACCCACGTGCGCATCGCGGTGAACGCGAGTGGACCCGACGTGGCGATCGAGGTCTGCGACAACGGCCCAGGGATCCCGGCCGGCATGAAGACACGCGCGTTCGAACGCTTCGCCCGCGCCGACGAGTCCCGTAGCCGAAGTATCGGCAAGGGCGGCGGCAGTGGGCTGGGGCTGTCGATCGTGGCCGCGGTCGTCGCCGCTCACCACGGGACCGTGGCGCTGACCAGCGTGCCCGGCGACACGTGCGTCCGCGTCGTCCTTCCTGCCATCGCCGAACCGAACCAAGGCTGAGCACCGCGCAACCACGACCACGCGCTCACAGACGCTGCACAGCGACCGGGGAGGTTCGGCACAGCCGACGGGGTCATCGTCGAGCCATGACCACCAACGAGCAACCCACCAGCAGTCCCCTGCCAGAGCCGGCCGACAGTGCAGCGGCCGCATGGGTGCCGGGCCCCGAAGCCCGGACACCTCGCCAGGACCCGACGTCCGACTACGCCTGGATGGCCGAGTCGCCGTCGTCACCCGAACCAGCGCCTCGCGTCAAGCGGCGACCCTGGCTCGTGCCCGCCCTGGCCGCGGGTGCGCTGTCCATCGGGCTGGCCGGCGGCGTGCTGGCCACGGGAGTCGTCCAGGCCGCCGGCGGGCCGACCAGCCTCGCCAGCAGCGTCACCAGTGGCCCGGCTGTGGGCGGTCTCCCGACCTCGACGGAGGACGACGGTGCCGCGACCGATGCGGGCGGCGCCGACGTCCAGCCGGGCCTCCCGAGCACCTCGAGCGGCTCGAGTCTGTCCGGCGCCGCAGGGTTGTCCGCGCCCACGACCGACTGATCCGGTCCGGTCGCAGGCGTCATCGACGCACAGTGAACGCACAGGTGCCGGGAAGGTTGGACACAGGGCCGTGCGTCACCGTGTCCGGCATGAGCGACGAACAGCCCAACGGCATGCCGCGGCCCGAGGCCAACGACAGTGCACCCGTCCAGTGGGCACCGAACCCGGACGACTCGGTGCCCACTCCGGCCGTTCCACCCACGTCGGCCGTTCCCCCGGCCCCGGCACCGGTGCCGGGAGCGACTCCGGTGGACAAGAAGCAGCCCTGGTTGATCCCGGCAGTCGCGGCCGGCGCGCTGGCGGCCGGCCTCGTCGCCGGTTTCGCCACCGCCACGGTGCTGCACGGGTCAGACGGCATTCGCCGATTCGGTGATGCCGGGCCGGGCTCCGGATTCCGGCCGGGCGACGACGACCACGCCGGGTTTCCCGGGCAGGGACTGCCTGGGAACGGTGGTTCCGGGCCAGGTCTCCCGGGGCAGAACGGGCCAGGAACAGGGGTCCCCGGTGAGTCCGGCTGAGCGTCAGCCCGTGGTCGACCGGGGCGACTCATCGATGAGAACCGGGCCGCTCACCACCCGCCGCCACCACCACCGCCGAAGCCACCGCCGGAGAATCCGCCCCCACCGAACCCGCTGCCGCCACCTGAGGCCGCGGCAACCGCCGAGAGGCTCCCGGTCGAGACCCTCGCGAAGTCCCCGATCGACTGGTTGAAATCGGTGAAGGACCAAGCCGCCGCGCCCGTGTACCAGGGCAGAACCGCTGGGCCCGAGACACCTCCCGGAGCGCTGGCCTGGAGGTCCGAGAACACCTTGGCCCAGTGGTCCACGACCCCGAACACGATCGCGTACGGGAGGTACCGCGAGAAGACGGCGACACTGTCCTCGTACTTGATCTGGCCCGCTTCAGCTGTCGTGAGATAGCGCTTGAAGCCCAGTGCGCGCGCGAGTGCTGCACTTCCGCGACCCGTGCGAGACGGCATCGCGCGGGATCCGACGAAGAACGCGACGGCCGCGATCACCAGCCCGATGCCGAGCCAGCCCCAGCTCGTGAACCGGGCCAGGAGGTAGGTCAGTCCACCGGCGGCGAGGATGCTCAGCACGGCCAGGGTGGCCCACGCGCTCCGCGTGGACTTCGGCGAGCGCCGGTACCACCGCAAGCGCACCATCTCGGCGTACATCTGTCCCTCGACGAGGGTCAGTGACGAGGCGAAATGCCGCTTGAGGTCGCTCAGGCGGACCACCCCTTGGGCGGCCTCCACGCCAGGAGTGCTGAACAACGCGTCGAACAAGCTGCGCTCGTAGGGCAGCAGGTCGGCGTCGGCCGGCTTGAGCCGGACGAGCTGCCAGTCGCGGCTGGAGAACATCCCACCGTCGGGCAGCTCGTCGATCCGCAGGTAGCCGCGAACGGCCAGGTCGACGATCGTCGCGCTCACGTCGAGCACGTCAGCGCTCTCGTCGATCAGCGAGCCGACCAAGCCCGGCCGCATCCCCGGCGTCGGCATCCACTCCACCGGGCCTTCGCCCTTGTCGCCCATCGGTCGCAGTTCCTCGGGCGCCTCGGTTCCGTCCGCGGGCAGCAGGCCCGGGGTCAGCCCGGCGTAGCGACGGTCGCGTCCGCGGGTCCACACCAGCCAGCCGACGCCGGCCAGGCCGAGCAGGGCAGCCAGCCCGGCGACCGGCAGGTGCGCACCGCCGGTGCTGAACGCGTACCCGAGCGACCAGATGCGTTCCAGCTGCGGCGGAGGGACGACGACCGCGCCGACCGGCATCCCCACCACGACGGACAGCGCACTGCCCTGGCCGAGGTCGCGGTTCCCGAACTGGGCCTGGGTGCTGGAGTGAGACGCGCGGTCGCAGGGACTGTTCGAACCCACGGGCCCGGCGAAGCACGCCACGTGGTCGATGGCCGGGGCGGTCACGACGACCTTCGAGGCAAGCACGGGCGAGCTCCACAGCGCCGGAATGGCGTTCCAGTACAGCTCGGCGTGCTCGGGGAACGCGTTCAGGGCCCCCGTCACCCGGTAGGTCAGCTCGTAACGCTGTGTGCCGGAGACCAGCTGATTGGCATCGCCGACGCGCACGTACAGGTAGTCACCCTGCTGCTCGGTGGCCACGCCGGTCGGGGCACCGCTGGGGCTCGTGACCGTGAGGTCGGAGATCGCGACGACCCGCTGGAAGTTCGGGTCCGGCGGGTACGGGTAACGGTCGGGAATGAAGCGTTCGATGCCGTGTCCGTCGGTCGAGAACGAGTACGTGATGTCCTCGGTCACCCGCAGCGAGCCGTCGGGCTCGACGAGGATCTGCACGTTGTAGTTCGGCGTGGTGCCCTCACCGGTCGCGGAGACGTCGGCCAGGGCCGGCGTCGCACCCAGCACCGCGACGAACCAGCCGACGACCAGGGTGACCGCGAGCCCGACCCACCTACGCCTCGACACCGTCTGCACGTCGATGACGCTACCGGCTGCCGGCGATCCGGACGTGGATCAACGGTTGAGAACCCGGTACCAGCCCTTGAGCCGCCCGTAGACCTTCGCGAACGCCTGGTACTGGTGCTCGTAGCCGGGCACCGTGTCGGGATCCGGCGTGAAGACCCGATCGACAGGGACCCGCTGCTCGGCTTGGTCCCAGGTGAGTCGACCCAGCTGGACCAACGCCATGAGCGCCACCCCGCGCACCTGCGCCTCGGCCGGGTCGGCGACGCGCTCGACCCGACGGCCCAGGACGTCGGCGTGGATCTGGCACCACAGGTCCGATCGTGCGCCGCCCCCGAGTGCCCGCATGGGGTCCAAACGGGTGCCGACGAACTTGTCGGCCGACTCGACGAGCCAGCGCATGTTGTGGGCCACTCCTTCGAGCACGGCGCGCACGAGGTCGGCCCGTCGCGTCTGCAACGACACGTTGAGGAAAGCCGCGCGCAAGTTGGCGTCATCCACCGGTGAGCGCTCCCCTTTCAGCCAGGGGGTGAAGAGCACACCTCCGGACCCGGGCGGCGCACTCGCGGCGAGGGCGACGAGTTCGTCATACGACGCGGTAGGCCCTTCCGGGCGGTCGATGCCGTCCCGCAGCCACTGCAGAGCTGCGCCGGCGGTCTCGTGGTTGTTGACCATCAGGTACTTGCCCGGGCCGACACCCGGGATCGACGCGATCTGGTGGAGCAGGTCGGTCTTCTTGCCCGACACCGCCGAGGAGACCCACGCCGTCGTGCTGATCGAGAAGTGCGCCCGCCCCTCAGCCAACGCCCCGGCTCCCACATAGGCCGCGTGCAGGTCGGGGACGCCGCAGACGACGGGTACGCCCGGCGGGATACCGAGGTCGGTCCCGGCCTGAGCAGTGACCTGGCCGAGGACCGAAGCGGTCGCGCGCAACGTCGGGAGCTTCGCCGGGTCACGCCGGGTCAACGCGAGCAGTTTCGGCACGTACGACGGCGAGGCAGCGGACGGACGGTTGTCGGTGAGCCAGGCCGCGAGCATGGACGCGGGCGTCGCTGCCGTCTCGCCGGTGAGCCGCAGACCCAGGTAGTCAACCGGCTCCAAGAAGGTGACCGCCTTGGCGTAGACGTCGGGGCGGCCGTAGCGCAGGAACAACGCATGTCCGGTCGGGTCGGCGCCGTTGGGCGACGGCATGCCCGCCGTGTAGCGCAGGAACGGCGGGACCGCCGTCGGTTTGTAGCCCGACGCGGGGCCACCGAACGCCGCCTGGCTCCACCGGCGTCCGCGGTGGTCGGCCCAGATCATGCAGGGAGCCACCGGTTCGCCGTGCGCGTCCACCGGCACCGTCGAGCCGTACTCCCCAGTGAGTGCGACGCCGACTGCACGGGCCGGATCCACCTCGGGAAGGGCGACCAGGGAACGACTGGCGGCGGCGATCGCGGTCCACCAGAACGTTGGGTCCTGCTCAACCGCGCCGTCGTCCCCGAAGTGCGTCGGAATCTCGGTGTGCTCGACACCGAGGATCGTTCCGTCCTCGGCGACCGCCCCGACCTTCAGGCCGGTGGTCCCGAGATCGACGGCGAGCACCCAGCCGGTGCCACTGGCAACCGACGTCACGAGCCGGTCAGCGGTGCGGTGGGTGCGGGCACCTCGTACATCGCGTCGAGCGCGCCCGACAGGAGGAAGGGCAGCATCTCCGCTCCGGCCGGAGTACCGGCGAGGCCGTACAGCGCTCCGCTCTTGGCCTCCTCACCGGCGTGCGCCCGGGCGTAGGTGACGCCGTCGGCAAGGTCACGCGCGAACTGGTCGACGAGGCCGTCGCGCGTGTTCGGCAGGGTCACGCAGAAGTGGAGCCCCGACGGCACCTGCGTGGGGTTGAGACGCCATCCCTGCTCGGCGAGGTGGTCGTTGACCTGGAAGATGTCGACCTCGGCGTCGACCGAGTGGAACGCCACCAGGAACGTCGGGTCGCCGAACAGCGCCAACCCGTCGATAGACTCGACCGCGTTGCGAATACCGGCAGCTGTCTGGAAGATCCGCGACGCGGCCGACAGGTACCCAGCCTCGCCCGTGGTCACCAGCGCCGCCCAGGTCGCGGCGATTACCCCGCCCGATCGGCTCCCGGACATTCCCGGCGACACGTAGAGACCGCCTGGCCAGTCGTTGGCCTTGAAGTACTGGTACTGCCGCAGGGTCCGGTTGCGGTACAGCAGAACCGACGTGCCCTTGAGGGCGTAGCCGAACTTGTGCGTGTCGGCCGAGATCGAGGTGACGCCGGGCAGCCGGAAGTCGAACCTGGGGATGGAGTAGCCGAGCCGCTCCCCCCACGGCAGCAGCCACCCGCCCAGACATCCGTCCACGTGCAGTCCGACGTCGTGGTGGACGGCCAGGTCGGACAGCTCGCTGATCGGATCCACGAGGCCGTACGGGTACGACCCGGCCGAGCCGACCAGGGCCACCGTCTGCGGCGTGATGTGGTCGCGGACGAAGTCGACGTCGACCACGTACTGGTCCGTCACGGGGGCGCGCACCACCTCGATCCCGAAGTAGTGGCAGGCCTTGTCCAGCGCGACGTGCGCCGTGGTGGGGAGGATCACCTGGGGTTCGGTGATGCCCTTCTCGATGCGGCCCCGCTCGCGGTACACCAGCATCGGGTTCATCAGACTCTCGGTGCCACCCGATGTGATGACGCCCACGGCGTCCTCGCCTGGGTGATGATCAGGCACGGCCTGGCCATTGAGCAGCGCCGCCGTCATCGCGACGATCTCACCCTCGAACTTCGTCGCCGACGGGTACATGTCCCGTTGGAGGACGTTGGCGTGGGCGAACGCCTCGTAGACCTGCGCCAGGAAGTGGTACTGCTCGTGGTCTCCCAGGTACAGCGAGCCCGACACCTTGCCGGAGTCACCGAGCCGGTCCTCCTCGTGGGCGAGGGTGCGGACGAGATCCAGGACGCCGTCCCGGTCGAGCGGCTTCTCGGGCACCTGTCGGTAGGCCGGGAACCGGTTCTTGTACGGGTAGAACTGCTCGAGCATCTCCACGATCTGCTCGGGACTCAGGTCAGCCACTAACGCTCCTCGGTCAGGGACACTTCACCGAGCTCCAAGGCGTACGGCGACGACTGGGCGAGCTCGGCGTAGACATCCGGGCGACGACGACGAAGGTACGCGCCGTAGACGAGGCCGGCGACGACGGCCACCACGTACAGCCACGGCAGCGAGTTGATCACCCGTGACGTGGTCGACGTCAACGTGTCGTAGTGGGTGGCGGTGAGCAGCACGGCGACGCCGAGCACCACAGCAGCCACGGACGGCGCGAGGTAGGTGCGGAACCACTGCCCACCGCCGTGGCGGGCGAAGAACGCGGGCACGGACAGCGCTGCCCCGGCCTGCATCGTCACGATGCCAAGGGTGCCCAGCGCGATCATGGAGGCGGCCAGATTGAGGTACGGGTCGAGGTGGGCCACGGCGAAGCACACGACGACGACCGCAGTCAGACCGGTCTGGGTCAGGCTCGCGATGTGTGGCGACAGGTGGTCACCGTGCACGCGGCCCAGCGGGGCCGGCAGCAGTCGCTCGCGGCCGAGAGCGAACATGTACCGGCTCGCGGCGTTGTGCGTGGCCAAGATCGCGGCCAGCAGGCTGGTGAGCACCATCAGCCCCATGAGCGTCGACGCCCAGTTGCCGACGTACTTGGTCATCAGGTCGAAGTAGACCTCACCCAGGTCGCTGGTGGACTTGCCCTTGACGTCCTCCATCGCCCCGGCACCCACGGCCAGCCAGGCGCTCAGGCAGTAGAGGGTGCCGATCAGAGCCACCGACGTGTAGGTGGCGAGTGGGATGCTGCGGTTGGGGTTCCTGGTCTCTTCGCCGAACAGGGCCGCCGACTCGAAGCCGACGAACGTGGAGAAGGCCAGCAGCAGGGCATTCGCCAGTCCCGGCGTGAAGGTCGACGGGCGAAACGATCCCGTCTGGAAGGCGCTCAGGCCCAGATGCAGCAGGATCGAACCGTCGAGCAGCAGAAGCAGCACCATTTCGGCGACCATCAGAACCGCCAGCACCGACGCGCTCACGTTCACCGATCGGTAACCGAGCCAACCGACCACCGCGACGCCGACCAGCGCCGCCGCCCACCACGGCACCCCGAGACCGAGCTGCGTGAAGTACCCGAACCCACCGACGATGCCGATCGTCTGCGCGTTGTAGGCGATGACGGCGATCAATCCGGCCACCACCCCGACCCGCTTGCCGAGCCCGTGGCTGATGTAGGTGTAGAAGGCCCCCGTGTTGACCGTCCGACGTGCCATGGCGGCGTAGCCGAACGCGAACAGCAGCAACGTCACCGAAGCCATGACGTAGGCCGCCGGGAGACCCGCGCCGTTGCCCAGCACGAACCCGAGCGGAATCGTTCCGACGACTGCGGCGAGCGGCGCCGCCATCGCGACGACGATGAACACGATCTTGGCCGTGGTCAGCTCGGCCCGCGCGGACCCGGCGGTCTCAGTCGTCACGTCCCCGCCTGGCCATCGCGCGCTGCGCCTCGCGGTTCGCCTGGCGTTCGGCCAGGGCCTGTCGCTTGTCGTAGGTCCGCTTTCCGCGGGCCAACCCCAGCTCGACCTTGGCGTAGCCGTCCTTGAAGTACAGGGCCAGCGGAACCAGGGTCAGGCCCTTCTCCTGCGTCTTGCCGACGAGCTTGTGGATCTCGGCGCGGTGCAGCAGCACCTTGCGGGTGCGTCGGGGCTCGTGGTTGGTCCATGTGCCTTGTGTGTACTCCGGGATGTGCACGTTGTGCAGCCAGATCTCGCCATCCTTGATGCTCGCGTAGCCGTCGACGAGTGAGGCGCGGCCCGCACGCAGCGACTTGACCTCGGTCCCCGTCAGTACCAACCCGGCTTCGAAGGTCTCCTCGACGTGGTAGTCGTGCCGGGCCTTCTTGTTCTGGGCGACGACGCGCCGCCCCCGTTCGCGGCTCACGTCAGCCCCGCGAGGAGGTGGACGGCACCGACGCCATCAGACCGAGCAGCACCTCGAGGGCGCGTTGCTCGGCGACCGACGGCGACTCGGCCGGGTCCACGTAGACGTCGGGCTCCACGCCCTTGCCGTCGATGATCCGCCCGTTCGGGGTCCGGTACCGGCCAACCGTGAGCTCCAACGCCGAACCGTCCGACAACCGGGTGGGTTCCTGGACCGACCCCTTCCCGTACGTGCGCGATCCGACGATGACGGCCCGATTGCGGTCCTGCAGCGCCGCCGCCACGACTTCGGCCGCACTGGCGGTGGCGCCGTCGACCAGCACGACCAACGGAGTCGCGGTGTCGCCACCGGGGTTCGCGTCCAGCGTCCGCAGTCCGCGGCCACGGTGCTCGTAGGAGACGACGGGCCCACCGTCGAGGAACACCGAGGCCACCTCCACGCCCTCGTCCAGCAGTCCACCGGGGTTCCCGCGCAGGTCGAGCACCACACCCGCGGTAGCGGAGGAGTCGAGGTGGGCGACGGCATCGCGCACCTGACGGCCGACGCCCCGGGTGAAGCTCACCACCCGGATCAGCGTGACGCCGTCGCCCAGCTGCTCGGTCTGGACGTCGTGGACCTGGAGGGTGACCCGGTCGACCGTGACGTCACGGGTGACTCCGGAGCGCTCGATCGTGACGACCACCGACGTTCCGTCGGGACCACGCAACGCGGTGACCACGTCGTCGACGGACCGGCCCTTCGTCGGGACGCCGGCGACCGCGACGATCCGGTCGCCCACGAGCAGACCGGCTGCGGCAGCCGGCGAGCCGGCCTGCACGCTGTCGACGACCTGGGCCCCGTGGTGCGTCGACCGCACCCACACCCCGATCCCGGAGTACGAGCCCTCCAGCCCCTGGCTGAACTGAGTGAACTGCTGGGGGGTGTAGTAGGCCGACCACTTGTCACCGAGGGCCCGAAGCATCCCCTGGACGGCGGCCCGTTCGAGCACGGCCCGATCCACCGGGTGCGCCGCGTCGGCCTCGATCCGCTGCTCGGCTTCGTCGAGCACTCCGCGCTGGGCGCTGGGCGCGGATCTGCCCACGACCCCGGTGACGATGCCGCCGCCGAAGGCCACGGCCACCAGGGCGACCAGCCCGAGGGCGCGCCACAGATGCCGGACGATCGGGGACACGCGGGCAATCCTAGGCCGGTGCAGCGCCCCCTCAGCCCGGTCGGTCCCGTCGAGGCCGCGCGGGGGTCAACTCTCGACCTCGACCTCACCCTCAGAGTGGCCCCGCGGGAAACGATGCCCGCGCCCGACCTCCTGGTGTCACCAGCGTCAGGGGCAGAACTGGCTCTGCGAGCGCATGGGGGCGCCGAACCACCCCATGGGGTCGTACGGCACGCCGTTGATGTGCACCTCGAAGTGCAGGTGCGGGCCGGTGGACCAGCCGGTGTCTCCGGTCAGCGCGATCGTCTGCCCCGCGCTGACGTGCTGCCCCTGGGTCACCTCGAACGCCGACAGGTGCGCATAGAAGGTGCTCAGGCCGTTGCCGTGGTCGACCAGGATGTTGTTGCCGTAGGGACCACCGTCGTCGGGCTGGACCCAGGCCACGGTTCCGGCCGCGGCCGCGTGGGCCGGAGTGCCGGTCGGGGCGCCGATGTCCGTGCCCGTGTGGCACGAGCGGTAGCCGTAGACCGGGTGGACCCGCCACCCCACTCCAGCCGTGATGGCGTAGCCGTCGACGGGCCACAGCAGGCTCCCGCTCGGCACCTGCCCCGAGCCGGACGAGCCGGTGCGGGCGATCAGTGCCTGGAGCCGCTCGTTCGTCGCCCGCAGCTCCCGCAACCGGGCCAGCTCGACACCCTTCTCCTGACGGGCGACCAGCAGGGCCTGGCGGCGCGCCGCGGCCAGCGCCACCAGCTGGTCGCGAGCCGCCTTGGCGTCGGCTGCGACCTGCGCGATCCGGTGCACCTCGTGGGTGGCCTGCTGCTGCGCCTGACGAAGACCGATCTGGGTCGCCTGCAGCTCCTCCTGTCGGCCGGCCAGCGCATCCTTGGCTGCGGTGAGCTGGTCGACGACCTGGCCCTGGCTGCTGGCCACGAGTTCGTTGTTCATGATTCGCTGCACGAAGTCCGACGGGGTCTCGGCGTCGAGCAGGACCGACAGCTCACCCAGCCCGCTGTCCTGGTACTGCTGGCGGGCGATCTGGTCGATCGTGGACTGGGTCTGGGCCATGCGCGAGGCGGTCGCGTCGATCCGTCGCTGAGTGCGCGCCATCTGTTGGTGCAGGACCCGGATGTGCCCGCGGATCGCCGCCAGCTCGGCGTGGGCGGTGACCAGACGGGCGTGCGCCACGGAGTAGGCCGTCTGGGCGGCCGGCAGCTCGGCCTTGATCTTGACCAGCGCAACCGCCGCGTTCCGCAACGCGACGGTGGAGTTCTCCAGGGCATCCTTGGTGGCCGCGATCTGTTGCTGCACCTGGGTCTGCTGGTGCTGCGGGTCGTCGGCCTGGGCAGGCGTGGGCAGGCCCGCGCCGACGGCGACGGTGAGCACCACGACCAGAGTCAGCCGGCGAACCCGCATCGACCCTCCCCTCGCGCACCATCACCTTTTCGGCCATCTTGTCGGCCATCTGGTCGGCCGTCCCACCGTACGTGCGGACGGGCCCTGCCGTCAGACCTTGAGATACCGCTGCAGCCCCAGGAACGACACCACGACCGTGACACCCACTCCGATCAGCAGCAAGACCCCACTGGCCCACCAGATCGCCCCACCGCTCAGGAAGAGCGCCGCGAACAGCGGGATCTTCACCTTCAGGGCATTGAAGAACAACAGGTACAGGGCCCACAAGAAGCTCGAGGCCAACAACGCTCCGACGACCCCCACGAAGACGCCCTCGAGCAGGAACGGTGCCTGGATCGAGAAGTTCGAGGCGCCGACCAACCGCATGATGCCGGTCTCGCGTCGACGGCTGAATGCAGCGACGCGGATCACGACGGCGATCAGCAGAACCATGGCCACCAGGGCCACGATGCCGATCAGCCAGGCGATGGCCCGGAACACGTTGAGGGCCGCGAACAGCCGGTCGAGGATGGCCCGCTGGTCGACCACCCGTTCGACGCCCTGTGCCCCGTCGAACTTGCTCGCGACGATCGTGTAGTCCTGCTCGGGGTTGACCAGCTTCACCCGGAACGACTCCGGAAGGGCGTCAGGGGTGATGTAGCTCAGCATGGCCGAGTCCTGAGCCTGCTCCTTGAACTTCTCGTACGCCTGTTGCTTCGACTCGTAGTAGACCTTCTCGACCTGCGGCAGCGCCTCGAGGTCGGCCTGGATCTGCTGCCGTTGCGCGTCCGTCACCGCACCGTCCGGGCAGGAGGTCGTGTCGCTGTTGTCGCCGCACAGGTAGATCGAGACCTCGATCTTCCCGTACCAGTAACCCTTCAAGTAGTTCATCTGGCGGCTCACCAGGAGCGCCGCGCCGAACATGGCCAAGGCGATGGCAGTGACCAGAACGGCGGCCGTCGTCATGGTCATGTTGCGGCGGAGCCCCGTGCGGGCCTCGCTGACGATGAGGGATGGACGCATCTTCGGTGTCGCCTAGCTCTCGGTGGGTGCGGTCGGTGCGGAGTGCGGGTGCGCAGTCATCGGGCGAAGCCGTAGACGCCGCGCGACTGGTCGCGGATCAAGAGCCCACGGTCGAGCTCGATGACTCGCTTGCGCATCTGGTCGACGATCGCCGCGTCGTGCGTCGCCATCACCACGGTGGTGCCCGTGCGGTTGATTCGATCGAGCAGCTTCATGAGGCCGACGCTGGTGTGCGGGTCGAGGTTCCCGGTCGGCTCGTCGGCGATGAGGATCATGGGCCGGTTGGCGAAGGCGCGGGCGATGGCCACGCGCTGCTGCTCCCCGCCGGACAGCTCGTGGGGGTAGCGGTCCTCCTTGCCGGACAGACCGACGAGCTCGAGCACCTCGGGCACGACCTTCATCACCGCGTGCTGGGGTCGGCCGGTGACCTCCAGGCCGAACGCGACGTTCTCGAAGACGGTCTTGTTCGGGAGCAGCCGGAAATCCTGGAATACGGTTCCGATCTGGCGGCGCAGCTGCGGCACCTTCCAGTTGGACAGGGTTCCGACGTCCTTGCCAGCCACGAAGACGGTGCCCGACGTGGTCTTCTCCTCGCGCAGCACCAGCCGCAGGAACGTGGACTTGCCCGATCCCGAGGCGCCCACCAGGAACACGAACTCACCCTTTTCGATCTCCAAGGAGATGTCGTCGAGGGCCGGACGTGCCTGACTGGGATAGATCTTGGTGACGCTGTCGAATCGGATCACGGGGGTCTCTTCGGCCGGTGTCGGGGGCAGGGGAAGTGCGGGCCCGAGGGCCCGGGGCGGCCACCCGCGAGTCTACGAGCCGTCAGCAGTGATCCCGTGCACCCCACCGGCCCGGCGAGGCGATGTCCACCGACCGGACCACCTGCCCTGGCCGGCGGTCCTCTGCCGACTGTGCGTGTATCTGTGCAGGTCAGAGACCGGAAGCGGGCGGAGCGCCGTTCAGACGGCGCGCTCCTGCTGCCGGCGCCAGCGGATCCCGGCCTCCAGGAATCCGTCGATCTCCCCGTCGAGCACCGCTTGGGGGTTGCCCACCTCGTACTCGGTGC
>Ga0302321_100000653_pt1 | contig 30231 bp, 27 predicted proteins | sample Fen_T0_1_FD_202505 | JGI IMG/M metagenome (GOLD analysis project Ga0302321, IMG submission 202505) | Peat permafrost microbial communities from Stordalen Mire near Abisko, Sweden - Fen_T0_1 | ecosystem: Environmental > Terrestrial > Soil > Wetlands > Permafrost | place: Sweden: Abisko... | reverse complement strand
GGAGTCGAGGTCAAGGACGGGTTCTACTACGAGTTCTCGTTGAGCGACGCCACCGGCGATACCGCGGGGGCGCTCGCGGCGATCGCGCTGTCGCTGTCGCCGCGGCTCGACGAGCTGTTCGACTTCCGGGTCCAGTACTGGCCGAGCCACGAGTACCGCCGTCAATTCGACGGAGGTAACGTCAATATCGCGGAGGATTACAGCGGCGAGACCTTCGTGCTGGCGCTCCACCTCGGCGCGATCCACTCGCTGCGCGACGCGAGCTGGGGCGGCTGGTCGCGGTTCGTCGACGTCGCGCTCGGCTTCGGCACGCGCGGCTACAAGCCGGACCCGCCAGGTGGGGAACCCCCCTACGACCATCACCAGAAGCTGTCGTTCGGCGTGTCGCTCAACATGCAGGGCCTGTCGGACTGGTTGTTCGAGAAGCGGTCGCGGCCCGCGTACAAGATGGGTCACGGCCTGTTCGAGATGTTCAACGTCGGCTACCTGCCGGTCGAGACGTGGACGCGCACGCCAACCGGGCAGGTCGCGGCGGGCGGCGCCTGAGCGTTCTCGGGGACCTGCGTGCGGCGTTCCGGGACGATCGGCCGAGATCGGACGCCATCGTGTCGTGGAGTGGTGGTAAGCACAACCAGTGCCCCGCGCTGTTGTCCGTGATCCTGTCCCCGAGACCGAGCCGCCGCGCGGCCTGCATGCGCCGCGTCCCGAAGATCTCGAGCGCTGGATCTACGCCTACCTGAAGCACGCGCCGCTCTCGCTGACCCTGCGCGAGATCAACCGGCTGATCGCGATCGAGTCGGTGAGCGGCGGCAAGGGCCCGATCCTCGATGTCGGCTGCGGCGACGGCTTCTGGTGGACGCTGCGCGACGCCGACCACCGCGAGGTCTACGGCATCGACATCTCGGCGCGCGAGATCGCCCAGGCGCGCACCCGGATCACCGCGGAGCTGACCGACGTGTCGCGCGAGCGGCCATTTCCGGGCACCCTGTTTCAGGAGATCATCGGCAACTGCTCGCTGGAGCACGTGCCGGATATCGACGCGGCGCTGTCCAACCTGCGCCAGGCGGCGGCGCCGAACGCGCGGCTCCTGATGTTCGTGCCGACCCCGCGGTGGGCGCTGCAAGGCAGGCTGCAATCGTGGCTGCTGCGCCGGGCGCCGCGCGTCGCGATGAGCATCGCTGGCGCGATGAACGGATTTTTCCAGCACTGGCACCTCTACGACGCCAAGGTCTGGACCCGGCTCCTGGCGCAGAATGGCTGGCAGGTCCGCGCGACGTACGGCCTGGGCTCTGCGCGCTCGGAGTTTCTGTTCCGCGCGTTCATGCCGCCGGCGTTCGCCGAGTTCGTCGCCAAGAAGCTCACCGGGTTCTATCCGTCCAAGCTCGCGCAGTTCTTGCCCAAGGCCGCGCTCGCGCCGGCGGCCCGCCTGGTGCGATGGGCGGTCTCGGATCCGCTGGTCGCGGCCGATTCTCCGACCGCGTACGAGTACCTGATCATCGCCGAGGCGGCCGAGCTGCCGGCGCCGTGACCGCCGCATGTCGCATCCGCCGAACCTGCCGAGCTCCATGACCGACACCACCGATTACTTCGCCAACCACGCGCGCGCCCGTCAGTTCCCGTGGACGCTGTACCACCGACCGCTCGAGCGCGATCTCGCCATGTTCCTCGCCTCGGTCGCCGTCGAGCACCGCGCGGGCGAGGTGCTGATCGTCGGCTGCGGTCTCCTGCACGAGCTCGACGCCGCGCCGATCGGCCTGGGGTTTCACGTCGTCGACATCGACGAGCGCGCGGTGAAGGCGGTGCTGGCGCGCGGTGATCGCCGGATCACCGGCGGCACCGTGGTGGCGCCGGAGCAGCCGATCGCGCTGGGCCGGTCGTTCGCGGCGATCTACGCCAAGGAGGTCATCGAGCACGTCGACAGCTGGCCGACCTGGCTGGTCGGGCTGCGCCGCGCGCTGGTGCCTGGCGGCCGGCTGTGGCTGTCGACGCCCAACTACGGCGAGCCGTGGCTGCCGGCGATCGAGTCGACGGTGCTCGAGCTGGTCGCCCGGCGCTCGGGGTTCTCGCGGCGAGGCATTCACCCGACGCGGTTCTCGCGGGGCGCGCTGACCCGCGGTCTGGTCGCCGCGGGGTTCGCCGAGGTCGACGTGGCCCCGACGCCGACCCGGCTCGCCCTGACCGCGTGGTCGCGCGCGCCGCGATGACCTCGCGCGCCCCGATCCGCGTCGCCGGCATCGCCGACGAGCTGATCCGCGAGATCCACTACCTCAACGCGTCGCCGCGCGGCGGCACCGAGGTCGAGCGGCTCCCGGTCGCGCGCGGCGAGCTCGCCGCCCCGCTCGCCGGCGAGCTCGACGCGTTGATCGTGTGCAGCGATCTTCAGGGCGTGGTGCCTGGGCCGCAGGGTCGCTCGGAGCTGCTCGGCGTGCAGGTCGCCGTGGTGCTCGAGCATCTCGCGGCCGCCGGCGCGATCCCGGCGGCCGCGCGGACCGGCGTCCTGCTCGCCGGCGATCTCTACAGCGTCCCGGCCGCCAACAAGCGCGGCGGCTACGGCGACGTCGCCAACGTCTGGCACGCGTTCGCCGCGCGGTTCGCCTGGGTGGCCGGCGTCGCGGGCAACCACGATGATGTCTCCGCGGTCGCCGCCGTGGGCGCGAACGTCCACCTGCTCGACGGCGCGCTCGCCGAGCCCGACGGCCTGCGGATCGGCGGCGTCGGCGGTATCATCGGCAATCCGCGAAAGCCGGGCCGGCGCGGCGAGGACGATCAGCTCGCCGCGATCGCACGCACGATCGGGCTGGGCGTCGATATCCTGATCCTCCACGAGGGCCCGCACGGCGGCGACCACCAGCCCGGCAACGCCGCGATCCGGCGGGCGATCGAAGCCGGCGCGGTCGGGCTCACGATCTGCGGCCACGACCACTGGCGCGACCCGCTCACCCACCACGATCACGGCCAGATCCTCAACGTCGATGCGCGCGCGATCGTCCTGGTCGCGCCGCGTCGCGGTTAGCGCGGTTAGCTGGGGTCAGCTGCGGCCGGCGTTGGCCGCCTGGTTGGCCTGGTCGAACCGCTCCTGATAGATCCGCATGATGTCGGCCGCGGTCTCCTCGATCGCCCGGTTGGTGACGTCGATGACCGGCCAGTTGGCGTGCTTGCGGAAGATCTCGCGCGAATAGGCGATCTCGTTGTCGATGTGCGCGCGCTGGCCGTAGCTCGAGTCGTGCGGCATGCCGAGGTGCGAGAGCCGCGCCTGGCGGATCCGCATCAGCATGTCGGGCTGGACGATCAGGCCAAACACCTTGCGGTCGTCGACCTGCGAGAGCTCTTCGGGCGGGTCGACGCCGAGCACCAGCGGCACGTTGGCGACCTTGAGGCCGCGCTGCGCGAGGTAGGTCGAGAGCGGGGTCTTCGAGGTGCGCGAGATGCCGACGAGCACGAGGTCGGCCTTCGGCAGGTTGCGCGGCTCGGCGCCATCGTCGTTCTTGACCGCGAACTCGACCGCCTCGATCCGGCGGAAGTAGTCGTCGGTGATCGAGTGGAGGAGGCCCGGCACGCCGGCGGGGGCCGAGCCCAGGAACATCGCGAGCTTGCTGATCAGCGCGCCGATCAGATCGACGGTCTCGATGTTGTAGCGCTCGACCAGGTTGCTGATCAGATCGCGCTCCTCGGCGTTGACCACCGTGAACACCACCAGCGCGCGGAGCTCGGAGGCCTTCTCGAGGATCTGCTCGAGCTCGGTCTCGAGCCGGACCCGCGAGAACAGCTTGATCTGCACCGGCTCGCTGAACTGCAGCGTCGCCGCACGCACCATGCGCTCGGCGGTCTCTCCGGTAGCATCGCTGATGATCATGACCGTCTTCATCGGCGCCTCTATATCATGACGGGGGGCCACGCCGCTCGTGGTAGGTCCGGCCGGCGGAAAGCCAAGGCCGCCCGGCGCGCACGCTAGCGTACCACCGGCACGTGGATCCGCGCCGCCGCATCCACGACCCGGGGGCACTCCGGGTCGGGGGCCGTGGCGTCGCCCACGGTGTGGGCGCTCACGACCCGGCAGCCGCCGCGACACAGCGAGTGATAGTCGCAGCTCGCGCAGGGCTCGCGCGCGTCGCGCCAGCTGCGAAACGCGCCGAACGCGCCGGGGGCCGCCCAGTAGCGCAGGAGCTCGGTCACCCGCGGGCGTTCGCCGCCGGGCGCCGCCGGGGCCGGGCCGGCGAAGCTGCACGCGGTGAGCTGGCCGCCGGGCTTGGCGCCGATGAGGAAGTCGCCGCCGGTGCAGCCGTACACCGCGAGCTCGGCGAGCAGCGCGCGGTCGGGCCGGTGGTGGGCCAGCATCGGCGTGTACGAGCAGTCGACCTTGACCCGCACCGCGTGGCGCCGGGCCGCCGCCAGCACGGCCGGCAGGAACGCGCGGTGCTGCGCGTCGCTGCACCGCAGCTCGGCGTAGGCGCGCGCGCCGCGGCCCGATGGCTTGAACCGCAGGAGCTCGACCTCAGACAGCCGGCGCTGGGCGGCGTACGCGAACAGCCGATCGAGCTCGTCGAAGTTGTGCCGGGTCACCACGACGTTGATGCCGATCTCGCGCTTGGCCCGGCGCAGCGCGCGGATCGCCGCGTCGGCCCGGGCGAACCCGTCGAACCCGCGGACCCGGGCGTAGGTCGCGCCGAGCCCATCGAGCGAGACGTTGATCTGGCCGAACTGGCCGCTGATCGCGAGCAGCCGGTCGAGGTTCGACAGCCCCGACGTCGTCAGGTTCGGCACGATGCCGCGCCGCCGCGCGTGCTCGGCGAGCTCGCCCAGCCACGGCAGCACGGTGCTCTCGCCGCCGCCGAGCGCGACGTGAAACACCCCGGCGTCCGCCAGCTGATCGATCGCCCGCATCCACTCGGCGAGCCCCCATTCACCGGGGGCGCCCTCGGGCGAGGCGCCGGTGTAGCAGCCCTGGCAGCCCGCGTCGCAGCGGTTGGTCAGCTGCAGGTGGGCCTCGAGCGGCGCGCTCAGCGGCGCGTCCCCGAGCGCGGTCTCGGGGCCCGCCCAGATCGCCGGCCGATCGACGGCGAGGACGCGGCGGGCGAACGCCCGATCGACGAACACCAGCGCGCGCGGCACCGTGAGCTGGAGGATCGCGCCGAACCGCTCGAGCCGGGCGCGCCGCGGCGGATGCTGCCGCGCACGCCACACGCGCACGGCCACCGCGAGCGCGCCCTCGACGCCGCGGGCCGCGAGCCGGCCGAGCGAGGTGACGACGGACACCGGACGACTGTACCAGCCGCCCCGCGCCCGCGTCAGCGATCCGCCTGATCGACCGGGATCGCGCGGCGCCAGCGCAGCAGCGCGCCGATCACCGGCGTCACCGCGGCGAGCACCGTGGCGCCGACCAGCAGGAACGTCACGTCGACGCCCAGGCTCGACGAGTTGGGGTTCATGCCCCACTTGATCGCGAGGATCTTGCCGCGGCCCATCCCGCGACGCTAGCAGGAACCTGGGCGGAACCCCACCGCCACGCATCGCTCGCGATCACGGCTCCGGGCCGAACCGGACGGTCTCGATCAGCTGATCGAGCAGGTCGCCATGCGTGAGGGCGACGTAGCCGAGTCCGGCGACGCCCGCGAGGCACGCGGCGATGTGCGCGAGGCTCCGCAGGGCGCGCGCGCGGTCGTCGATCCGGAGCCGCTCCAGCGCGGCGCCCGACAGCCAGGTCAGCCCGAGCCCGCCGATCGAGATCGTCGCGACCGCGGGCGCGATCAGGCGGTGCGCCGTACATGCGACGCCGATCAGCACCGCGGCGACCGGCGCGACGAACAGGAGCTCGCCCGGCGGCCGGAGCATCGCGCGCCGCGTGCCCCGGGGGCTCCGCAGCGCGGCCTCGACCAGCGAGCCGAGCAACCCGGCGAACGCGGCGGCGATCGCGAGCCATCCGGCGGCGTACCAGCGCGTGCGACGCCGGCCGCGGGCGGCCGCCGCGAGGAGCTCGTCGCGTTCGGCCCGCGCGGCGGGATCGGCTGCGGGGAGCTGGCGGGCCAGCGCTTCGGCGAGCGTCCAGTCGCGCGCCTCGAGCGCGCAGCCGGCACCGCCGCGCAGCGCGGCGAGCGCTTGCGGCGCCGCCGGCCAGCGGATCCGGGCGGCGGCGTACCGGGCCTGCGCGTCGCCGAGCCGGCCGGTCCGGCGCAGCCAGTCGGCGAGCCAGAGCGCCGCCGCCGGGGCGCCGGGCCACGCCGTATCGCCGAGCCGATCGGCGCGCGCGATCACCTGCGCGACGGGCGCGGCGTCGGCGCCGGCGATCAGGCGCGCGAGCTCGGCGGCCTGGGCCGCGGTCTCGCCGTGCGGGCCGATCAGCGCGTGCAGCGCTCGGGCACGGCGGGCGGCGGCGATCGCGACCCTCGCCTCGGCGTGCTCGGCGGCGATCCGATCGTACAGCGCGGCGGCGCGGCCGGGATCGAGCAGCTTGTCTTCGCACGCGCGCGCCGCGGCGAACAGCAGGTCGGGATCGGCGCCGGGCTCCGCGGTCTGGGCGATCGCCGCCACCGCGCGCTCGACCTCGCGCGGGTCGGCCGCCCCGAGTCCGGCGACGCCGGCCGGCGCGGCCTCGCGGGCTCGCGCGTGCGCGCAGGTGACCGCGAGCGCGGCGCCGATGATCAGGATCCCCCGCCGCCGGGCGCGCACGTCAGTCGTGGTCGCCGCCGCCGCCTTCGCCGCGGTGGATGCCGAGCGCGCGCAGCTTCTTGTGCAGGTTGGTGCGTTCGATGCCGAGCGCCTGCGCGGTGCGCGAGATGTTCCAGTCGAACTCGGCGAGCCGGATCCGGATGAACTCCGACTCGACCTCCTCGCGGAACTCGCGCAGGCTCTTGCCGGCGTAGCGGCCGAGGTCGATCGCCGTCACCGGCCCGGTCGGGCGCTCGCGGCCCGGCGGCCTGGGCCCGCCGAGGTACGGCGGCAGGTCCTTCTCGCGGATCACGTCGTCGGACATGATCACCAGCCGCTCGACGACGTTGCGCAGCTCGCGCACGTTGCCCGGCCAGTCGTACTGCCGGAGCCGCTCGAACACCGGCTCGTCGACCGGCTTGTAGCTCACGCCGTTCTCGTCGCAGCACTCGCGCACGAACGACTCGACCAGGAGCGGGACGTCGTCGGCCCGCTCCTTGAGATCGGGCGACCGGATCGGCACGACGTTGAGCCGGAAGTACAGGTCCTCGCGGAACGTCCCGTCCTTGACCATCTGCTCGAGATCGCGGTTGGTCGCGGCGACCACACGGCAATCGGTCCGCAGGCTCTTCTCGCCGCCGACCCGGGTGAACTCGCCGGTCTGCAGCACGCGCAGCACCTTGGCCTGCGCGGTCGGCGCCATGTCGCCGATCTCGTCGAGGAAGATCGTGCCTCCGTCGGCGACCTCGAACAGGCCGCGCTTCTTGGCGATCGCGCCGGTGAACGCGCCGCGCTCGTGGCCGAACAGCTCGCTCTCGATCAACTCCGGCGGGATCGCCGCGCAGTTGACCTTGACGAACGCGCCGGCCGACACGCTGCTGTTGCGGTGGATCGCGCGGGCGATCAGCTCCTTGCCGGTGCCGCTGTCGCCGGTGATCAGCACGCGGCTCCGGGTCGGCGCGACCTTGGCGATCTGGCGCCGCAGGTCCTGCATGACGGCCGTGTTGCCGAGCAGCTCCCAGCGCGCGTCGACGGCGCGCCGCAGATCGTGGACCTCGCGCCACATCTTGCGGCGCTCGAGGGCGTTGCGCGCGGTGACCATCACGCGGTTGCGATCGAGCGGCTTCTCCATGAAGTCGAACGCGCCGAGCCGCGTCGCCGCGACGGCGTCGTCGATCGTCGCGTGGCCCGAGATCATCACGACCGGGATCTCCGACGTCCGCGACGACATGCCATCCTCGCCGCGCGCCTTGAGCCGGCGCAGCAGCTCGAGGCCGTTGTCGTCCCCGAGCTTGACGTCGAGCAAGATCAGGTCGACCAGGCTGCGCTCGAGCACCAGCGTCGCCTCGGCGACGGTGCCGGCCTCGTGGACGACGTGGCCTTCGCCCTCGAGCACCATGCGGAGCGTGCGGCGGATGTTCTTCTCGTCGTCGACGATCAGGATCGGCGCGAGCGAGAGCGAGGGGGTGACTTCGGTCATGACGGACGCCTGGGTTGCCTGGGTTGCCCGGGGTCGGGGTCGGAGTGCTCGTCGGAAGGCGGGGCGGTGGCCTCGGGGGTGGCGTCGCCGCGCGCGGCGGCGTGCAGGTCATCGGCGTCGTCATCCCGCGTCCGCGTCCGCGTCCGGCGGGCGGCCCGGGAGCCCCGGACCGCCGTGGCCGCGGCGCGGTCCTCGCGATCGAACCGGTCGCGGCGCTGACGGTTCCACCACAGCGCCACGGCGAGCATGACGAACGCCGCGCCGACGTAGACCGGCCGGCGATCCGCCCGCGGCCGATCCAGCGGGACCACGGTCGGCGGTAGCGCGACGCGCGGCCCCTCGCTCAGCCGGGCCGGCTCGCGATCGCGCAGCGTCGTTGGCGGGGCGGACGGCGTCGCGGAGCTCGGAGCTTCCGCGACCAGGATGACCAGGCCGAGCAGCGCCAGGCGACAAGAGACGGCGTGGATCATCGCATGGCTCCTTCCGCGCCGGCGGGGCCGGCTGGACCGCCGAGCACCGCCGCGCAATCGACATCGCACCGCGCGGGCTCGCGCTGGTTGCCGAAGCACGCCACGGCCGCGATCCGGCCGCTGCCGAGCTGGGCGCGCACGCGGCCGCGGTACGGCGCGCGGGTGAACCCGAACGCGAGCACCCCGGCGGCGGCGCTCGGCGCCACGACATTGTCGACGATCAGCTCGCGCGGCGTCGCCGCACCGGGGAGGCTGCGCAGGCTCGCGAGCACCTGATCGGCGAGCGCGGGTGCCGCGGCGGTGCCTCCGTGCAGCGCGAGCCACACGCCGTAGCAGCCGCGCGCGGGTTCGCCCCAGGCATCGGTGAGATCGACCGTGACCCCGTCGGCCGCGGCGGCGCGACCGAGCTCCCGGGCGATCGCCGGCAGCGGCCTCCAGTCCGCCGGGTGGGCTGCGGGCAGCGGATCGGCCGGTGGCGGCGCGGCGGGCGGGCTCGGCGCCGCGGGCTCGGCGCCCGCGGCGCTGCACGCGACCAGGCCGATCGCCATCATCCGAAGCACAGCCATACTCGCTGGCCGTCCTCGATGGCGAGCCTGCGCCGCGCGTCGTCGGTGATGCCGACCGACTGGGCGTTCATCGGGATCACGCGCGCGCCGATCGCCCGGAACGTCGGCCGCGCTCCCGGCGTCTCGACCGCCAGCACCGCCCAGGGGCGCTCACCGTCGGCGTGCTCGACCGTCGTCACGCTCACCTCGCGCGCCTCCTGGACCAGCGAGATCTCGTCGGTCTTGGCGACGAAGTGCGGGCCGCCGTCGAACGGATCGATCTGCTCGGCGTACTCGAACCCGATCCGGCGCAGCATGCCCTCGACCGCCTTGGTCTCCGCGCCGACCTGGCCGATGATCGCGCGGACGTCGTCGGGCAGGAGCTCGGTGTGGATCGGATCGTCGGGGAACAGCGCGTGGATGAACTCCTTGTTGTCCTTCGACATGAGATCGGCCTCCTGATACGTGAGGCCGGTGAACTTGCGGCCGAGCGCCTCCCACAGCCGCGACGTGCCATCGGGCTCGAGCGGCGGCAACAGCTCCGACAGCACGTGGCTGCGGAACCACGGCCGGTGCATCCGCAGAAACAAGAACCGCACGTACGACAGCGTCTTGCCGAGCGCCTCGGCGGTGCGGCGGTACTGCGGCAGCAGGATCAAGCCGCCGATCTCGGTCGGGCCATTGTAGTTGTAGCCGATCCGCAGCGTCTGATGGATGAAGTGCTTGTCGAGCGTGACCGAGTAGCGCTCGTCGTTCTCGACCCGGTAGAAGATGTGCGGCGCGCGCTTGGTGCCGTGCTGCGCGTAGATCATGGACGTGCCGATGATCCGCTTGTTCGCCAGATCCTCGAGCACGAACAGAAACTCGCGCTCGGCCGCCGGCACCGCCTCGGCGAACGCCTTCTCGGATCGCTCGAGGATGCTCTCGATGTGGCCGCGATCGGCGGGCAGGTTGACCGTGTCGAGGTGCTCGGCGACCGCCAGCACCTGGTCGACATCTTCCTGATACGATTGACGAATCCGAAACATGGCCGCGCCCTCGAGCACGGTACCACGGCCGGGCCAGGAAACGGCGGGCGCGCGCGTTTCTTGGGCATGGCTCGCCCTGCGCACGCGCGAAACTACCCTCGACCGCGCCCAGGGTGCGTCACGGCAGCACGCTGGCGAGCGCGTCGGGCAGGGCGCGGGCGCCTGCGGTCGCCGCGTCGAACCAGGCGGTCATGCCGGGCGGCAGCCGCTCGATCGCGAGCTCGGCGGCCGACAGGATCCGGATCGGCTTCTTGTGCGAGGCCTGCCGGCGGGCATTCTCGGCGTCGATCCAGTCGAGGATCTGCGGCAGCGCCTTGACCGTGGCGGCCTTGATGTCGTGCATGAGCAGGACCTCGCGGCCGGCGCTGCGCGCGAGCTCGCCGGTGACGTAGCGGACGGTGTGCGCGGGAGCGCCGTGCTTCCACTCTTGCGGGTCGAGGTCCCAGTGGAAGTGATCGAGGTGGCGCGCGGCCAGCAGGCGCTCGACGCGCTCGCAGCGCGCGCCGTAGGGCGTGCGGAACCACGCGGTCGGCACCCCGGCGACCTGCTCGATGATCGCCTTGCCGTCGTCGAGGTCCTGGATCGCCGCGGCCTCGGAGACCCGGCACAGATCCTTGTGCGTCATCGTATGGGTGCCGATCACGTGACCCTCGCGCAGGATGCGGCGGATCAGCGCCGGGACCTTGGGGCTCCGGTTGCCCGCCATCTCGCCGACCAGGAAGAACACCGCGTGGATGTGGTGCTGGGCGAGGATGTCGAGCACCTGCGGCGTGGTCTTGGGGTTCGGGCCGTCGTCGAACGTGAACAGCAGCTCCGGGCCGCCGGAGGCGGACTCGCCCGCCGCCGGCGTGGGCCAGCCCTTGGCGGTGGCGCGCGGCGCGATCGGGCCCCCGACCAGCGCCCAGCCGATGATCGCCGTGACAAGTCCGCGGAGCCTCACACCCATCGGTCTACACACACCGAGCCGAGCGGGCCAGCTTTCGTCGCCGCGCGCCTGCGGGCGCGGCCGTGCGCCCGCGGCGGCTGCGGTAGATTCTGATCATGATCGATCCGATCCACGATCGCGAACCGCCGCGGGTACGGCTCGCGAACCAGCCGACCCGCGGGCACTGGCTGCGCTACGGCCAGACCGATCGGCCGCGCGCGAGCGCCGAGCGCTTCAAGATCTGGCTCAAGCGCGACGATCACACCGGCAGCGAGCTGATGGGCAACAAGGTCCGCAAGCTCGAGTACCTGATGGCCGAGGCCCAGGCGCAGGGCGCCGATCACGTGATCACGTGCGGCGGCGAGCAGTCGAACCACGCGCGCGCCACGGCGTTCGCGGCGGCGCAGCTCGGGCTCAAGAGCACGCTGATCCTGCGGACCGACGATCCGGCGCACCCGCCGGGGCCGACCGGCAACATCCTGCTCGACCGCCTGGTCGGCGCCGAGCTCTCGTGGATCTCGCGCCCGGCGTGGCGCGACCGCAACGCGCTGCTCGCCGAGGCCGCCGAGCGCGTCCGGCGGGCCGGCGGCACGCCGTACGTCATCCCCGAGGGCGGCTCCAGCGCGCTGGGCAGCTGGGGCTACCTGCGGGCGATGCACGAGCTGGCCGACGACCTCGCCGGCATCGCGTCGCCGGACCACCCGGTCACCGTGGTCTACGCGTGCGGCTCGGGCGGCACCGGCGCGGGCCTGATCCTGGGCGCCAAGCTCCTCGGGCTCGCCGCGCGCGGCATCCGGGTCGCCGGGGTCAACGTGTGCGACGACCGCGGCTACTTCATCGAGCTGATCGGCCGGATCTGCGCCGAGGCCGACGCGCGCTGGCAGCTCGGCGCCCACATCACGCCGGCCGATATCGACATCGTCGATGGCCACGTCGGCCGCGGGTATGCCCGGAGCCGCCCCGAGGAGCTGGCGACGATCCGCGACGTCTGCCGCAGCGATGGCGTCGTGCTCGATCCGGTCTACACCGGCAAGGCGTTCCACGGCGTGGTCACCGAGCTCGCCGCCGACCCGGGCCGGTTCGGCGCCGCGGTCGCGTTCATCCACACCGGCGGGCTCTACGGCCTGTTCGCACCATCGGACATCCCGGCGGTGTGACGCTCGGCACGGCCCCGGTGCGGCTACGGCTGCGCGACCAGCTGGGCGAGCACCAGCTCGAGCTCGCGCTCGCTCAACGGGCCGATGTGGCGGGACACCTGCTTGCCGCTGCGGTCGTAGATCAGCGTGGTCGGCAGCTGGTCCGGGTAGTTGAACGCGACCATGAGGTCGGAGTTGGCCCGGACGATCGGGTACGTCATGTTGAAGTCGGACTGGAAGTTCAGGAGCTGCTGGCTATCGGGGCCATTGGAGTCCGTCATCACGCCGAGGAACACGACGCCCTTGGCCTTGTACTTCTCGTAGGCCCGCGAGAGATCGGGGATCTCGGCCTTGCACGGCGGACACCACGTCGCCCAGAAGTTGACCAGCACGACCTTGCCGGCGAGCTGCGCCCGCGTGTAGGCCACGCCGGTCGTATCGGTGTAGTTGACGTCGGGCAGGCAGTCGCTCTCGCCGGCCTTGGAGCAGTCGGCGTGCGCCGCCTTCATGCCCGCCGTGATCCGGCCGTCCTTCGACATGTGGACCGAGCCGGCGATCACGCCGACGACCACGAGCGCGCCAACGCCGGTGAGCAAGATGCCGATCAGCGCCTTGGAGCCGCTGGTGGAGCGCACCGCCCTGGCCTGGGGGAGCTCGCTGGCGGTGGTCGCATCGGGACGTTCGGAGTCAGTGGTCATCGAAACCTCAACAGGGATGGCTCCAGGTCGTCCGGTGGCACGAAGCCCAGAAGCTCGATACAGGTGGCGGTCACGTTGGCGAGGCCTGCAGCGGCGGTGCGGTCCGGATCGATCTCGTATCGATCCGATCGCCCCAGATCATGGATCAAGAATGGCACGGCGTTGAGCGTGTGACTCGTCTTTACGACGGGAGCGCCGGTCTTCTTGTCGCGCGTGACCTTGCCGGCCTTGTCGCGCTGGAACATCTCGTCGGCGTTGCCGTGATCTGCTGTAACTACCAAAATTCCTTGGAGTTCTTCGACCACCTTGGCGAGCCGGGCAAGCTGGAGGTCGACCGTCTCGACCGCGACCACGGTGGCGTCGAACGAGCCGGTGTGGCCGACCATGTCACCGTTGGCATAGTTCACCCGCGCGAACCGGTGGACGCCGGTCCGGAGCTCGGTGATCAGCGTGTCCGTGATCTCGGCCGCCTTCATCCAGGGCCGCTGGTCGAACGGCACGTTGTCGGACTTGATCTCGATGTACTTCTCGGTGCTGCTGTCGAACATGCCGCTGCGGTTGCCGTTCCAGAAGTAGGTCACGTGCCCGAACTTCTGGGTCTCCGAGATCGCGAGCTGCGAGACGTGCGTGGCGGCGAGCAGCTCGCCCATCGGCCGCTCGATCTCGGGGGGCGACACCAGGTAGTGCTGGGGCCGGTGCAGGTCGCCGTCGTACTCCATCATGCCGGCGTACAGCACATCGGGCCGCCGGCCGCGGTCGAACGCGGGCAGCTCGGCGTCGTCGAACGCGCGCGTGATCTCGATCGCCCGGTCGCCGCGGAAGTTGAACATCACCACCGCGTCGCCATCGGCCATCGGGGTCGCCGGCGCGACCACGAACCCCGGAAGATCCTGATCGATGATCCCCGGCGTGGCCGCCCGCGCGCTCTCGATCGCCGCGGTCGCCGACGCAAACGACGGCCCCTTGGCGAGCACGTGGAGCTGCCAGCCGCGCGTCACCATGGGCCAGTCGGCCTCGTATCGGTCCATCGTGATCTGCATGCGTCCGCCGCCCGAGATGATCCGGGCATCGACCCCGCCCTCCCGCAGCTTGGCGAGGAACCGCTCGATCCGGTCGACGTATTCCAGCGCGCTGGTCGGCGCGACATCGCGGCCATCGAGCAGCGCGTGGACGTACAGCTTCTTGCAGCCGGCCTTCCCGGCGGCGTCGAGCATCGCCTCCAGGTGCGCGATATGCGAGTGGACGTTGCCATCGGACAAGAGGCCCAGGAAGTGCACGGCGCCGCCGCGCGCCCCGCGGGCCACGACGTCCTGCCACACGTTGCCGCGAAACAAGGCACCCGACTGGATCGCCCGGCTGACCAGCAGGGCGCCCTGCGCAAAGACCTTGCCGGCGCCGAGCGCGTTGTGGCCGACCTCGCTGTTGCCCATGTCGTCGTCGCTGGGCAGCCCGACGGCCTTGCCGTGGGCGCGGAGCTCGGCCCGCACGCCGGGCACCCACAGACGATCGAGCGTCGGCGTCGACGCGATGGCCACCGCGTCGGCCTCGTCTCCGGCGCCGCGGCCGATGCCATCCATCACGACCAAGACGACCGGGCCTTTGGAGGGAGCGTGCTTGGGGTGGGAGCGGAGCTTGGGCACCATGGGCCCCCACCTTACACATGAACGCGGGGATCGGAAGCAGGTGCCGCACAGCAACGCCGCGGCCCCCGGGCGCCTGCCACAATGGAGGCCATGGCGACTTGCAAGTTGTGTCACGCCGCGCGGCTCGAGACCGAGCCGGAGCTCACCCAGACGATCTGCTCGCCGTGCGCGGCCAAGCTCGGGACCACGACGATGCCGCCGCCGCGCCGGCCCGACATCCCGTGCCAGCGCTGCAAGGGCACGCGGTTCATCCGCGTGTTCCCCCGCGAGCGCTTCGTGGTCGACGCGGCCAGCAAGTGGCTCGGCGCCGACTTCGGCTCGATCGGCGCGATGTACGCGCCGATGGCCGCGACCTACGACGTCTCGATCGTGCGCCAGCAGGTCGGCGTCATGATCGGCGCGCCCGAGGTCCGCGGCCTCGATCTGACCCGGCCGCGCGGCCTGATCGCCCGCTACATCTGCAGCGGCTGCGGCTTCGTCGAGCTGTTCTGCGAGGATCCAGAGTCGATCCCGATCGGGCCCGAGTACATGAGTGATATTGTCGATTACGGCGGCAGCAAGCCTTATCGCTAGACAACGTCACCCAGCCGGCGACCTACGAGGTGCGGCTCGCGGTCGCCGGCGGGATCATCGTGGCGCGCAGCGCCGGACCCAGCACGGCGATCTGCCCGACCAACCACAGCAGCGCCGCACCCACCGGCAGGAACATCGCCGGCAGACGGGGCACCTGGTAGGTGTGCATCAGCCACAGGTTGATCGCGTAGCCGAGCACCATCCCCATCACGATACCGGTGGTGGCCAGGATGAAGTTCTCGACCTGGAAGTACAGGAGGATGTCGCCGCGCGTGGCGCCGAGCGCGCGGCGGACGCCGATCTGTCGGGTGCGTTGCTGTACCCAGAAGCTCGCCAGGCCCACGATCCCGAGCGCGGTGACGACGAGGAGCGAGATCGAGACGCCGGTCAACAGGAGCGCGAGCGCGCGATCTTGCTTGAAGTAGTCCTTGCGGACCTCGGCGAACGACTGGCGTCCGAGGATGATCCGGCTGGCGTCGACCCGCTTGAGCGCGGCGCTGACCTGCGCGAGCACCTCGACCGCGCGGGGCGCGTCGGTCCGGATCAGGTAGTTCCCGGCGACGGTGTAGGGAACATCGATCGGGAGCACCACCGCGTACGCCGCGCTGGCCCGGCCGGCAGCTTCGTTGGGTCGCGCGAGCCGCTCGATCACGCCGACGACGGTCTGCGGCTCCTTGCCCCACACGTAGAGCGGCTGGCCGATCGGCGTCTTGCCTGCGAACAGCCGCTCGGCCACGCCGCGCGTGATGATCACCGACGGCGGGTGTGCCTTCTCGGCCTGCACGTCTGCGTAGGCGACGAACTCACCTGGCGTGAAGCTCCGGCCGGCGATCAGCTGCGCACCCATCGCCTCGAGCAGCCCCTGGCTACCAAAGTACATGGCGCTGTTGATCGCGTCGGGGTCCCTCGGGATCGGCGAGATGTCGGTGTTCCAGGACGAATTGCCGAACGGGACCATGTTGGCCGTGGCAGCGTATCGCACGCCGGGGATCGCACGCAGCGCGGCCAGATCCTGCGCCGTCAACGCGCTGGCTTGTGGCTTTTCGCCGATGCCCGTCAGCTGGACGCGGACGAGCTCGTCCTCGGCGAGCCCGCTCGCGTGGTCGATGCGCGACAGCCGATCCTGGATCAGGAACACCGTGTTGGAGACGATCGCGCACGTCACGGAGATCTCGAGAACGATCAGGGCCGTCGCGGCACGATGGCGCCGCAGTGCCGAGAGGATGGGGACAAAGTGCATGGGGTACATGGGACTCCGTGGTAGGGCTCAGGACACCTTCAGCTGAAGCGCCGGCGACACCTGGCAGCCTCGCCACGCCGGGAACAGGCCGGCCAGCAAGCTGGCGAAGATCGCCAGCACGAAGGTCGTCAGCAACATCGGGAGATCGAGCTGGGCGAGATCGGCATAATCGGTCGGCTGGTTCCGGACCACCCACAGGCCGAGCCACGCGAGGACCAGCCCGACCACACCGCCGGCCAAGCCGATCGCCCCGGCCTCGATGAGGAGCTGCGCGAAGATCGAGCGCCGCGAAGCCCCGAGCGCGCGACGGACGCCGATCTCGGGCGCGCGGTGCAAGAACTTGGTGAGCAGCAACCCGACCGTGTTGATGAGGCAGACGACGAGCACGCCGAACGAGATCCAGGTCTGCAGCCGCACATCGGACGGAACGACCTCCTTGAATGCGAGCCAGTCGCGGATATCGCGCAGCCGGACATTCGGTGGCCGCTCGAACCTGCCGACCCCATGCTGGTCCTGCGAGTAGCTGGTCAGGAACGCTTGATAGTCCGCGGCGGTGGTCGTGGTCCCCAGCTCGACCCAGAACTGGATCCAGGTGCACGGCGCGCCCACCGCCTCGGGATCGGGCACCTCGTCCCAACAGTCCATCGTGCCGCCACGGGCGAGCTTGAGCTCTCGCGAGGTCGAGAACGGCGCGAACAGCTGCTCACCGGGCCCGTAGACCCCGGTGTTGAGATCGTAGAAGTGCGGGCTGAGCCGCCAATCGTCCAGGACGCCCGTGATCCGCAGTGGGGTGCCCTCGACGCGTATGGTCTTGCCGACGACGTCGACCGCGCCGAACAGCTTGTCGGCCAGCGCGCGAGAGATCACGGCCACGCGAGCGGCGCGCGCGTCGTCGTCCGCAGCCCACGATCCGCCGGCGGCGAACGGCGCGCCGAACATCGGAAAGAACTCCGAGGTCGTCCACCGCGCATCTGCAAGAAATGGCTCGATGCCCGCGCGCGCGGGCTCGATCGCCGCGTTGCCCCCCGTCATCATCGTCGTGCGATCGGCGTGGCCGGCGCGCAGCAGCGCCTCGGCGTCGGCGCGCGTCAGCTGCTCCGGAGGCTCGGTGCCGGGCGTGTAGCCCTTCGCCTTCCGCGGATCGAGCTGCACGTAGAACACGTGATGGCTCTTGCCGGGCAGCGGGTCGGCAGACAGCGTGCGCAGCACGGTGAGCGTGGTCATGCTGGCGCCGACGCCGAACGCGATCGCGACGATCATCAGCGCGGTCAGCGCGCGATCGCGCGCCAGGCTGCGGCGCGCCAGATCAAGGTAATAGGCGAACATATGGATCTCCGATGCCTGGCGGTGGCGAGTGCGAGCCTACCTCCGAAACCGCCGCGGCTGCGCGACGGATCGAAGCCCGGTTCGCGAACGGACTACAGACCCTGATATCGTAGAAGCATCTGCTTCGCGGCGAGATAGGCCGCGCTGGGGTGGGCCTCCACCGCCAGGATCTCAGGAGTCAGGACCAGGTAGGACCCGTTCGGCAGGATCTCGATCTCGCTGCCATGCCGGGCCGGCGTGGTCTCGGTCGACAGAAACGCCAGCACATCCTCGGCCCCCGGCGACTCCCCACGCTCGCGCTGCTCGCCCACGTAGCGATGGATAGCGTCGCCATTGCAAAAGCTGCCGAGGCTCGCAAACGGAGTTCTGTATCGCACGTCACGTGCCCTCGGATCAGGGTCGGCCGGTGATTCGAGATCCGAGTGGGGCCACAGTCGGGCGCCGTACCGCTTGAAATAGAGCAGGCTGTGGCTGCTGTCGATGCCGCCCACGAATGGCCGCGTCTCTCTCCCACGGCTGATCTCTCGCGCAGCGCGGTTCAGGGCTTCATCGCGCGCGTCACCAGCGCTGCGACGAACGCTGCCGGCGGATTCGACCCACGATAGCGATCGCACGATGTCGTCACCGCGCGACGCGACCAGCTTCTCGATGCCGAACCGCGAGGGCTGCTTCGCCACGATCGACTGCGTGGTGAGCACGAAGTCGCCGATGCCAGCGAGCGCCCACGAATCCTGATGCTCGATCAGAAAGTCATAGGTCATCATCGCTTCTGCGGGCGTCTCCGACGGGAACCCGACGAACCCCATCATCTGGGCACCGATGTTCGCCTGGCGCAGCGCTCCGAGGATGTGGCCGATGATCTCCGTATCGGTCCCCTTGTCGATGAGCTCGAGGATCCGCGGCGCCGCCGATTCGTAACCAAACGAGATCGCGACGCAGCCGCTGGCGGCGAGCTCCTGGGTCAACCCGCTGACGAACGTCTTCTCGAGCCGGAGCTCGGCCGCCCAGGACAGCTTGAGTGGCGCGATCGCGGCGGCGAGCCTGCGCAGGTACCTCGGCGACATCGCATCCACGGCGAAGTAGATCGTCGCGCCGATCGCCTGGACGCGCTGGAGGTCGGTCACGACGCTGGGGATCGGCCGCTCGCGCGACGGTGAGGTCGGAGAATCCGTGTTCAATCCGTAGTCGCAAAACGTGCAGCGATTCCAGTAGCAACCCCGCGTGGGCGAGTACAGGATCACGGGCTCCGGTGACCAGTAGCGGGGCCAGTCCCAGGCCTCGTAGCGGGGCGTGCCGGCGCTGGCGAGATCCTCGTACGCCACCTGCGGCCTCCCCGAGGCCAGCGCGCTGCGCGTCATGATCCCGGTCCCGTGCACCGCGGCGGGCGCCGCGTCGACGTGCTCCAGGAGCGTGACCAGCGCGGCCTCGCCCTCGCCCACGACGAGATAGTCCGCCATCGGAAACAGCTTCCAGATGTCGCGCGGGCGGTCGAGCTGCTTGACGACGTCGCTGACCTCCGTGCCACCGAGACACAGCCGCACGCCGGGCAGCTCCGTGCGGATGATCTGCGCCATCCGGATCGCGAGCGGCAATTGCGACACGTAGTTCACGGACAATCCGATCAGTCGCCACGGACGGTCGTGCAGCCGAGCGCGAAACTCGGTGTCGAGATAGGGATCGAATGGCGCCGCGAGGGTGCCGATCAGCGTCGGGTTGCTGAGGTCCGTGAGGCTCGAGAAGTTGACGACGTGGCTGTAGTCGAACGCGAGGCCGTCGAACTGGCCGACAAAGCCGTCCAGGGACAGCAGGTCAATCCAGTTGTTGATCACCGAGACCGCCCGGCGATACCGCGGATAGTCGTAGAACTTGGTCTCGCTGCGGAAGGTGTCCACCGCGTCCCGTGGCATGTCCGGTGTGACGGCGAGCGACTTCAGCGCATACAGGTAGCGAGCTTCGTCCATGCGGGTGAGCGTATGCTTCTGTTCGACCTGTTCGACACACCGACGCGCGCGCGCGAGCAGCTTGGCGACCTGTTCGGCTTCGACCAGATAGTTCAAGGCCTCGACGTTGGCGTCGAGCGCGCACCCACCCTGAAAGCCACCAGCCTCCGCGGCCGCGAGCAGATACGAGATCGAATGATACGGGCACGTGGGATCCGTGAGCGGAGGATTCACCAGCAGGAACGGTAGGTTCGGCTGCTCGTTTGCCCTGAATGCCATGCGACCTGCCTCCCGAAGTTGAAGATCACGCGAGCCCACGCTCGCCGCGCGCAGCGTCTGCTATGCCGGCTTCTTGTTGTTGTTATTATTGTTGTTGTTCGCGGACGGAGCGACGACCGAGTCCAGCTGCGTGTCGATGCTGGCAAGCGCCTGGACCTCCTCGGTCGACAGCGAGGCCAGGACGATGCGCTCGTTCTCGGTCAGGCTACCGCCGTGCTTGTCGATCGCATCCGCGAGGCCCAGCGTGGGCGCCGCGGCGAGGATCGCAGAGAATGCCAGGATCGCTGGAGTTACGTGGTGGCCTGACTTCTTTGGTTGATCGTTGTCACTCGCCATTTGTTATCTCCTCCGGTGTTGGGTACGTCCACCTTCTCGATGTCAGCTGTTCGCCGACCTTGCATTCGTACTAGCTACCCGGCGCAGCCTCGCTGGCTAAGTATGGCAGCGGTGTGAGAAATTCTCACGTGCTCGATTCCACGAGTCCGGAGTACGCGGCATTGTACGATCTCACTGAACATCGCAGCGTGCGGCGATCCGGATTCGCCGCGTCGCTTCGCCGGATTCCGCCCCTCCAAAGACCCACCGGGGCTCACCGGTCAGCTACCCTCCGAGAGCGATTTCCGTCGGGGGGCGTCGACTTCGAGCCCGCGACCGGCCTGGCGCGCCCAGACGCCGGCTCACGGCTTCGCGGCGGGCTGGGCGAGCGAGCCTGTGTTGTCGCGCGGCGAGTCGGCGTCGATCACGCGGTAGTTCTTGACGCTGCGCTCGTCGAACTCGAAGTAGCTGTCCTTGACCTGGGTCTGGAAGTCGGGCCGGTAGAACCGGAAGTGGTTCACGTTGTTCGACGAGTCGATGATGATCGACTGCGAGACGTGGTAGTCGGCGCGCGACACGACGAGGTAGAGGTTCTTGTACTGCGCCGAGGGCTGCTTGGGCGCCAGCTTGAGCACGAGGTCGTCTTTCTCGCCGTACTTGCCCGACGTGTCGAGCTCGGGGGTGAACTCGGCCTTGAGGTTGCCCTTGCCATAGAGGAACGAGACCGCGACCGGCATCAGGTCCTTCTCGAGGCTCTTCTTCACGACCTGCTTGTTGTCGTGCTCGACGACGTAGAGGTACTTGCCGTTCGAGATGAAGCTCTTCTTGACCTTGACCTCGGCGTCCTTCTTCTCGAGGTAGTCCCAACGCATCTTGCCCGGCTTCATGATCCAGACCGTGCCGTCGCTGGTCTTGGTGGTGCTGAACGTATCGTTGGTCACCGCCTGGCGGAACGAGGCGGTGACCTGCTTGATGCCGGCGTAGAACTGCTGGACGCGGTCGACGATCTCGGCGGCGCTCGCAGGCGCGGTGGCCGGGGCGGCCGCGGTCGCGGCCGGGGCGGCGGTCGGACCGAACGCCAGGGCGGCGGGGGCGGGGGCGGGGGCGAGGCCCAGAGCAGTTCGAGCTAGGATGGCAAGCAAGGACATGGCGGAGCTCCGAGCAGGTACCGAGCGGCACCTGATAGATCGACGTACAGCGCAGGCGACGGATTCATTCGGCGCGCGCGCCTCGGGTGGTCCTAGCACGAGTTGGTGGCGGGTGACCGCGGCCCTGGTGGCGGTGGCCGGCTGTGGGGGGCCCGCCGCGGTGTCGCCGCCGGCCGCGCCGCGCGCGGCGCGCGATCGGGCACACGCGGGGTTCGCCGCGGAGGAGCTGTACCGGCCGCCCTACGGCAAGGAGGAGCTCGCGGCGGCGCTCACCGCGGAGCGCGCCGCTGCCACGGTGAACGAGCGCCAGCTGGGCGAGCTCGAGGCCAGATCCGCGCCGGGTGACGATCGGGTGCGCGCCGCAGAGGCCGACCTCGCGGTGCGCCGCCGGTTCGTCGCGGCGCTCGAGGCCTGCGCGGACGACGGCCGGTGGTGCCCGCCCAGGCTCGACGATCCGCCGTGGAGCTACCCGCCGGAGACCGCGCTGGCGGCCGACCCGCCGATGACGGCCGAGCTGCGCTACGACCTCGCGAGCTGGCGCGCGCTGGCCGCGGAGCTGCATGGCCGTGCCTGTGCGTGCCGCACGCGGGCGTGCGTCGAGAGCCTCGACGTCGCGATCGACCAGCTCGAGCCGCGGCCGGTGGCGGTCGTCCGCGGCGACGAGGTCGCGGCGGCCCGGCTGACCTGGGCGCGGGAGTGCCTGTTCCGGCTGCGCGGCAAGGCGGCCCTGCGCCCCGCGAGCCCCTGATCCAAAAAACTTTGGCTCCTATATCGGGTGATGTAGGATAATTCGCTCGTTGGGAGCTGTTATGTCGAAAAACCGAAGGATTCGTGACACCTCTGTCAACCCTCGCGCCAGCGGGTCGACGGGTCGGCGCCGTGAGGTCCTCGGGGTCGTGAGCCTGGGCGCGGCGATCTTCGTGCTGATCGCCCTGATCTCGCTGCAGGCCGGGCAGCTCGTCATGGGGCCGTTCGGTCGCTCGATCGCCAGCGCGTTCTACGGCATCGCCGGGGTGTGCGGCTACGCGCTGGTCGGGCTGGCCGCGGTCGCCGCGATCCGCGCGCTGGTCGAGCGCGCGCCGATCATGCCGGCGGGCATCGCGATCGGCACGCTTTTCGGCGTGGTGTCGCTCGCGGTGCTCGCCCAGCTCGTCGCCAGCGGCTACGTCGTCGCCGGTCACGGTCCGGGCGGCGCGATCGGCGAGCACCTCGGCGAGATCTCGCGCGCCGTGGTCAGCACCGCGGGGACCGCGCTGCTCGCGCTCGTCGGCCTGCTCGTGGCGGCGATCGTCGCGACGCCGCTGCGCATGCGCGACGTGCTGCGCGCGATCGGCGGCGCGGCGCGCACGATCGGCGGCGCGATCTTCTTGGCGCTGCTCGCGGTCGCGCGGTTCTGGGGTGACGTGGTCCGCGCGATGTTGCCGGATCGCGACCGCGACGCCGATGATGACGACGACCAGGACGCGGCCGAGGTCGACGAGCGCGACGTGCTCGAGGTCGGCGACGACGAGGCTGGCGCCGAGCCGGCGATCATCAGCCGCGGCAGCAAGAAGAAGCGGCCGCCCGCCGAGCTGGTCGCGTCGGGCGAGATCGACAGCCCGCTGCCGGGCGATCTCACCGAGCGCACCGAGGCCGCCGCGGAGATCATCAAGGAGGCGCCGCGCCCGCGGACCGCCCCGGCGCTCGAGGCCGCGGCGGCGGAGCTCCCCGCCGGCAAGCGGCGCAGCCGGTTCGCCAGCGGCACCCAGGCGCCGGTGCCCACCGTCGAGCTGGCCACGCTCGAGGCCGCGGCGCCGCTCGATCCGCTCGAGCCGGCCGACAGCGCGCCGGCCGGTGCGGCCGCGGCCGGCCCGGTGATCGTCGAGCCGCGGTTCAAGAACGCCGACAAGGCGACGATGGCGGCCAAGGAGAAGGCCGCCGAGGCCGAGCGCCAGACGTTCATCAAGATCGGCGAGGGCGACTACAAGCTGCCGTCGATCCAGCTGCTCAACTACGACGCCAGCACCGCCAACCAGCTCGACAAGACGGCGATGCTCGAGCTGTCGGCCAAGCTGACCCAGACGCTCGAGAACTACGGCGTCAAGGGCGACGTCGTCGCGATCCGGCCCGGCCCCGTGGTCACGATGTACGAGTTCGCGCCCGCGCCGGGAACCCGCGTCAACAAGATCGTCAGCCTCACCGACGACCTCGCCCTCGCGCTCGAGGCGCTGCGCGTCCGCATCGTCGCGCCGATCCCCGGCAAGGCCGCGGTCGGCATCGAGGTCCCGAACAAGACCCGCGAGAAGGTGTTCCTGAAGGAGATCGTCGCCGACGAGGCGTTCACCAAGGGCCGCGCCAAGCTACCGATGGCGATCGGCAAGGACATCGAGGGCGGCCCCTCGGTCGTCGACCTCGCGCGCATGCCTCACCTTTTGGTCGCCGGCACCACCGGCTCGGGCAAGTCGGTCGCGATCAACGCGTTCATCACGAGCATCCTGTATCACGCGAGCCCCGAGGACGTTCGCATGATCATGGTCGACCCCAAGATGCTCGAGCTCTCGATCTACGAGGGCATCCCGCACCTGCTGTTGCCGGTGGTCACCGATCCGAAGAAGGCCAACCTGGCGCTGCGCTGGGCGGTCGAGGAGATGGATCGGCGCTACGATCTGCTCGCCCAGATGGGCGTGCGCGACATCGGCGGCTACAACGACAAGGTCGGCAAGCAGCTCGCCAAGCTCGAGGCCGACAAGCTGCGCGCCGCGGCCGACGCGGCGTCGCGCGCGATCGAGGACGACATCGACAAGGCGACCTCCGCCGAGAGCCCGGCCCAGGCCGACGCGCGCGACAAGCTGGTGACCGCGCCGCCGCACCGGCTGCCCTACATCGTCGTCGTGATCGACGAGTTCGCCGACCTCATGATGTGCGCGCCCAAGGAGGTCGAGACCTCGGTCGCGCGGATCGCCCAGAAGGCGCGCGCCTCGGGCATCCACCTGATCCTGGCGACCCAGCGCCCGTCGGTCGACGTCATCACCGGCCTCATCAAGGCGAACTTTCCGTCGCGCATCGCGTTCTCGGTCGCCTCGAAGATCGATTCGCGGACGATCCTCGACCAGACCGGCGCCGAGGCGCTGCTCGGCGCCGGCGACATGCTGTTCTCGGACCGCGGCGCGGCGCCCCAGCGCCTGCACGGCTGCTACGTCGACGAGGTCGAGATCCAGCGCGTCGTCGACTTCCTGAAGACCCAGGGCCGGCCGGTCTACAACCTCGAGATCCTGAAGCCGCGCGACGAGGACGCCGAGGGTGGCGAGCAGTCGGCGCCGGGCGCCGGACCGGGCGGCAAGGCCGATGACGATATGTACGACAAGGCGGTCTACATCGTCACGACCACGCGCAACGCGTCGATCTCGTGGGTCCAGCGCCAGCTCCGCATCGGCTACAACCGCGCCGCGCGGCTGGTCGAGGAGATGGAGAAGCAGGGCGTGGTCAGCCCGCCGGACCACACCAACAAGCGCGAGGTGCTCGTCGCGCACGCGTAGCGCCGGCGGCGGCGCGGGCTACAAGCGGGCGATGATGTCCTCCGCCCAGCGGACGGAGTCGTACCACGCCATGAACACGGCCTGCGCCGAGAACCCGGAGGCGGCGAGCGAGATCAGGTCGCCGCGGTTCTGGTGGCGCACGGTCTCGACGATCCGGGCCGGCCGGGTCGAGCCGCCTCCGAGCGCCTCGCACACCAGCGGCGACAGCGGCAGCTGGGCGAGGATCTCGGACAGCGGGCGATCGAGGATCGCGTCGAGCAGCGAGAGCAGGCCGGCGGTGAACAGCTCGTCGGCCGGCACCGTGGCGCTGCGCGCGAGCAGCTCGCACATCCGCGCCCGGATCAGGACCTGGCGGGCCAGCTCGAGGGGCTTATCGTCGAACCCGGACGCGAGGATCAGCACGATCAGCGCGGCGACCTGCTGGACCCCGAGCCGCGCCATCGCCTGCTGGATCGATCCGACCGGCGCGCCGCGCGACATCGACACCGAGCTCGCGAGCTTGAGCAGGCGGACGCCGAGGCCGACCTCGGCCGCGACCAGGCTCTCGATCGCGCGAAAGTCGAGCTTCTGGTCGTACAGCGTGGCGAGCAGCCGGAGCAGCTTGGCGCGATCGTGCGGCAGCCGGGTCGTGCGCTGGACGACCGGCATCTCGAGGAAGTAGCCCTGGAAGTAGTAGAAGCCGAGGTCGCGCAGGAACTGGTGGTCTTCGTGCGTCGAGATCTTCTCGGCGAGCATGATCGCGCCGGTCGGCTTGAGCTCGGCGTACTGCGCCGCGATCGCCTCGCGCGGCACGTCGAGCACGTTGACCTTGATGATGTGGGCGACCGCCAGCAGCGGTCGGTTGGCGTCGGTCAGGATGAAGTCGTCGAGCGCGATCCGGAAGCCGCGGTCGCGCAGGTCGCGCAGCGACGCGACCAGCTCGGGCGTCACCTCGACGTCCTCGAGCACCTCGATCACGGTGCGCTCGGGCGGCAGCGGAATCGGGTAGTGGCCGAGCAGGAAGCCGGCCGGCATGTTGACGTACGCCGGCACGTTGCCGATCAGCGCGTCGAGCCCGATCTCGGAGAACGCGTTGAGCATCGTCGACGCCGACGCCTGGGTGACGTCGTCGAACTTGGCGCGGTTGATCTCGCTGTCGCGGTAGAGCAGCTCGTAGCCGACGACGTTGAGCCGGCGGTCGAAGATCGCCTGGCGTCCGATATAGGCGTACAGCTCGTGCTTCACGGCCCGATCCTCATCGCCGGTTGAATCGTCCGGTCCCGCGTTCTCGGTACACCTCGCGTGCAGGTTCCGCGCGGCGGTGACGGCGACCGGCGCGGTGCGGCAAATCGCGGCGGTCAGCCGAAAAACTCGGTGCCGGTGCCGGGCGCGAGGCTGTCGCCGCCGCCATCCTCGACGTCGGGTCCGGCCTCGCCCTCGATCGCCGGGTCGAGCTCGCCCTCGGCGCGCTCTGCGAAGTAGCGGGAGACCTGCACCGCGGCCCGGCGGTTCATGCCGGGCGCCTTGACGAGCTCGTCGAGCGTGGCCTTGCGGACCTCGCGCACGCTGCCGAAGTGCTTGAGCAGGCGCTGCCGCCGGGTCGCGCCGATGCCAGGGATCGCGTCGAGCTCGCTGCGCAGCGTGGCCTTGCTGCGGCGGTCGCGGTGGAACGTGTTGGCGAACCGGTGCGCCTCGTCGCGGATCCGCGCCAGCACGTAGAGCTCGGGGGAGTTCTGGCGCAGCGGGATCGAGTCCTTGACCGTGCGCCGGTAGATCCGATCGGGAGCGCTGCCGGTCTCGAGCTCGCGCTCCTTGGCGAGACCTATCACCTCGAGGCCGGCCTCGCCGCCGAGCTGGATGCCGAGATCGGTCAGCGCGGCGACCGCCATCGCGAGCTGGCCCTTGCCGCCATCGATCACGAGCAGGTCCGGCGCCGCCCACGTCGCGTCGGCGCCCTCGTCCTCGTCCTCTGGCGCTGGCCTGGGCCTGGCGCTGGCGTCGCTCGCGCGCTTGAACCGCCGGGTCAGCACCTCGTACATCGCGGCGAAGTCGTTGTTGTCGACGCTCTTGATCTTGAACTTGCGGTACAGGTTGCGCGCCGGCACGCCGTCGACGAAGGTGACCATCGACGCCACGGTCTCGCTGCCCTGGATATGCGCGATGTCGAAGCACTCGATGCGGCGTGGCGGCCGGGGCAGCTCCAGCCGCTTGGCGACCTTGTCGAGCAGCGCCTCGGCGTCGGCGTCCTTGCCGCGCCGTGACACGGCCGAGGCAGCGGCGTTGCGATCGGCGAGCTCGACGAGCCGCGCCCGGGTGCCGCGCCGCGGCTCGACCAGCTTGACCCGGCGGCCGCGCGCCGACGACAGCCAGTCGCCGAGCACCTCGCCGTCCTCGAGATCGACGCCGACCACGACCTCGTCCGGGATGAACGTGCCGGTCGCGTAGTACTGCTGGAGATGCTCCGCGATCACCTGCGCGTCGGGCAGCTCCTGGTCGTTCTGATGGAACGCGCGCCGCCCGACCAGCTTGCCGCCGCGCACGAACAGCACGACGACCTCGACGGCATCGGCCTCGCGCGACAGGCCCCAGACGTCCTGATCGACGAAGTCGTCCTGCACGATGTGCTGCTTGGCCAGCGTGCGCTCGACCGCCTCGATCGAATCGCGCAGCACCGCGGCGACCTCGTAGTCCTCGCGCTCGGCGCGCACGGTCATGCGGCCGCGCAGGCGGGTGAGCAGCTCCGCGTTCTTGCCGCCGAGGAACATCTTCACGTCCTCGACCTGCTCGGCGTAGGCCGCGGCGGTGACGTCGATCGCGCACGGCCCCGAGCACCGCTTGATCTGGTACTGCAGGCACGGCCGGCCGCGGGTCTCGAGCACGTGATCGGTGCAGGTCCGCAGCTGAAAGTGGCGGTTCAGCGTGCGCAGCGTCTCGCGCGCCGAGGTCGCCGAGTGGTACGGCCCGAAGTAATTGGCGCGGTCGTCGCGGATGTTGCGAACCACCTCGACGCGCGGGAAAACATCGCGCTTGCGCTCGGCGGCGGCCGGATCCTTGGCGCCGGGATCCTTCGGATCGACGAGCCGCAGCACCAGGTACTGCTTGTCGTCGCGAAGCTTCACGTTGAACTTCGGCTGGTGCTTCTTGATCAGGTGGTTCTCGAGCAGCAGCGCTTCCTTCGACGACGTGACCACGATGGTCTCGACGTCGGCGACCGCCTTGCCGAGGAAGCCCGCGGCGACGAAGAACCGCTCGTCGCCGCCGGGCCGGAAGTACTGGCGGACCCGGGTGCGCAGGTTCTTGGCCTTGCCGACGTAGATGATCGCGCCGCGGGCGTCCTTGAACAGGTACACCCCGGGCTCGGTCGGCACCCGATCGAGGATGTCCCCGGCTAGCACGGCGAGACTCTAGCAGGCCCGCGGGCGGTCAGAAGAAGCGGCCGACGTCGTGGATCAAGACGAGCACCATCAAGAGGCCGAGCGCCATGATTCCGGCCATGTGGACCATGGCCTCGATCTTGGGGTTCGCGCGCCGCCGCGTGACGAGCTCGTAGCCCAGGAACACCAGGCGGCCACCGTCGAGCGCGGGGATCGGCAGCAGGTTGAACAGCCCCAGGTAGACGCTCAGCGCCATGATCAGCTCGATGCCCGCGACGAGGCTGTGCGAGAACGCGTTGCGGAACTCTTCCACCATGCGGACCGGGCCGCCGACCTCGGCCTTCTCGTCCTTGAACACGATCGAATAGAGCATCGCGCCGATCGCCTTGGTCTGCGCGACCGGGTAGATGAGGGACCGCTTCGCGGACTCGAGGACGCCGATATCGATGTTCTGTTTCGCGAGCTGCACGCCCATCATCCAGGTGTCCTTGGACAGCTTGGGGGTGATCGTGATCTCGCGGCGCTGGCCGCCGCGCTCGATCGTCAGCGTCAGCGGCGCGCCCTTGGTGGCGTTGACGCGCTCGCCGAGCGTGGGCTTGCTGTCGATGAACAGCGGCTGGTGGTCGACCTCGACGATGCGATCACCGGCCTCGAGCTTGCCGTAGGCGTCGTAGTTCTCGAGCGGCGCGCCGACGCCGTACCAGTGCGGGACTCCATTGCAGGTGAACAGCACCATCGCGAGCACGATCGCGGACGCGTAGTTGGTCGCCGGGCCGGCGAAGATCGTGACGAAGCGCTGCCACGCCGGCCGGTTGGGATAGGCGTGGACGTCGTCGGGCTCGACGTCCTCGGCGATGTTCATGCCGCGGATCTCGACGAACCCACCGAACGGGATCGGCGCGAGCTGGAACACCGTGCCGGTCTTCTTCGACCTCTTCTTGAGGATGCCGGGACCAAAGCCGATGCTGAACCGGTCGACGCGCATCTTGCACCAGCGCGCCACGACGTAGTGACCACCCTCGTGGACGACGATCAAGAAGGCGACGGATGCGATCGCGAGGAGGATGTACACGCCCCTGGACTATAGCAGCGGCCGGAACCGGCACCACCGTCTCGTGCGTCGCCGATGCGGGGGGTCAGCCGAACCGCGCGAACGCGCGGAGCCGGCCGACCGCCGACTTGGCCGCGACGCCAGGCGGCGGCGTGATCCGGACGGCGAGGTTGCGCATCTGCAGCCGCTTGGCGAGCCGGCGGTGCATCGCCGACGCGATCAGCCGCGCGCCCCGAAACGCGGCCAGCGCGCGGATCCGGCGGGCGACGGTGTAGCGGCCGAGCGCGACCTCGGCGTCGCCCTCGCCGGCCAGCAAGCGGCGGCACGCGTCCCCCGCGCCATCGAGCGCGGCGCTGGCGACGTCGGGAGTCGAGACCAGCAGCAGCGTCCCCTGCGCGCGCGCGACGCCGATATCGACGCCGCGGCCACGGCCCGGGGCGTTGGTCACCCGGAGCTCGGGCACCGCGGCGCGCAGCAGGGCGAGCACGGCGTGCGAGTTGTCGCCGGAATCCTCGTCGACGGCGATCAGCTCGAAGCTGAGCCCGAGCCCGCGCAGATGCTCCGCCGTGCGCTTGACGGCGATGCCGACCGCCTCCTCGTCATCGCCGAACGGCAGGATGACTGACACGTCGTACCGCGCGCTGTCGGACATTGCCTCGGCGAGAAGCAGCAAGTGTGCCGGCGTGGAACCGCGAGCCATTCAGACAATGTTCCCAGATCGTCACGTGATTGCAAACGGTTGTACACGTACGATCCTCCGATGGTCGGACCACAAGTGCGAATGATCTTACGCAGCGCGATCAGTCATTCGCGGAGCAACCGACCGGCGACTTCGCGCCAGTCGAGGTGCGTCACGCCGCCGCGCAGCGCCTCCGGGGCTGGCGGATGCGCGAGGATCTCGTCGATCGCGACGGCCAGCGCGCG